>Ga0074199_1000293_pt1 | contig 91059 bp, 87 predicted proteins | sample EPASupsiteSAE347_FD_64528 | JGI IMG/M metagenome (GOLD analysis project Ga0074199, IMG submission 64528) | Bioremediated contaminated groundwater from EPA Superfund site, New Mexico - Sample SAE3-47 | ecosystem: Environmental > Aquatic > Deep subsurface > Groundwater > Contaminated ...
ATCTACTCCAACGTATAATGTCATTGTGGCACCTCCGCTTAAATTTTATTCGCTCATGCATAGTACAACATCTTTCAAGAGTTGGCTATGCACAAGGAGGTGCCCTCTATATGATTATCAGGTCTTGCCAGCCTGTTGAAATGTAACATTATGTTTCCGGACATTAGTAACAGCTTTTTTCGGGTCCCACTCAAATTTCACCCTGACCCCTCCTACCAGCTATTATATCAAAAACAGTTGATTATCGTAAATATTATTGTGGCATAACAATTATCTCTATGATCGGGATTACTCCACATATCGGACAATATCCTTTCGCTATATCTTCCATATTTCTTCCTTTTCTCCTGTTTTATGGCATAGCCTTAGCTATCCGGCTGTTCTATCGTTGGAAAAATCCTAATGACAAATGCGGGTTAAACTCTAATTATTCATCATGTTTGTGCAACAAAAATTTAAAAGCTCATAGAACAAAAAAAGCCCTGCGTTTTTGTCACGACCGTCTTTGACTGACAAAAGACTTTATAAAAAACAGGGAATGAAGTATAATGGGGAAGTGAAAAGCTTCTTCTATCCCGGCAGCGTAGTTATTATCGGCGTCTCGAATTCTCCGTCTAATTTGGGAAGGAGTATCGCAGAAAACCTTGAACGATTCAGGTTCAAAGGGTCCGTATATCTTGTCGGTCAAAAAACAGGTTATTTGAAAGGGAAGAGAATTTTTTCGAATATCGAAGAATTGGATACCGTTCCTGATTTGGCCATTCTCTTGACTCCAGCCGATACCATTGTTGAAATGCTGGATAACTGCGGGAGAAAAGGCATACACCGCGCCATCATTGAAACCGCCGGTTTTTCAGAGCTTGGGGAAGAAAAGAAGGCATTGGAAAAAGAAATTATAAATAGGGCATTAAAATGGAATATGAAGTTCATCGGCCCCAATTGTATCGGCATCATTAATATGGAAAACAGCCTTGCCCTCCCCTTTGTTCCCTTTGGTGCAGAAGAAATAAAAAACGGGCATATCTCCATCATTTCACAAAGCGGCGGAATCATTCATGAGACTGTCAGGCGCGCATGCATCGAAAATCTCGGCTTAAACAAGTTAATCAGTATAGGGAACAAATTGATGGTGGACGAAGATGATCTTTTAGAATTTCTGATTTCAGATCCGACCACCCTTACGATCGGCATTTACCTGGAAAATATTACGAGGGGCAAGCACTTGATGGGTCTTGCGCAGTCAACAGACAAACCCATTATTTTTTTAAAGGCAAATGCCAGCCCTGCAGGCCGGGAGATTGCAAAATTTCACACCTCTGCCCTTTTTGGGGACAATCTGGTTGCAGAGGCAGCGCTGAGAGAGGCCGGCATCCATCGGGTTCAGGATCTGGAGGAAATGATAAACTGCTACAAAATATTTACCCTTCCGGCTATGAAAGGACCAAAGGTTGCCATGGTTGCACGATCCGGCGGTCTTGCAGTTATTCTGGCCGACACCGCCTACCGCTATCATTTTAAACTGTCACGGTTTTCTCAGGACCTGCTCAACACTGTAAGGCGAAAAACACGGGCAGGCGTGATACGGCTCACAAATCCACTTGACCTGGGAGATCTTTTTGACGTTGATTTCTACATTGAGATAGTTGAGCAAATACTTCAGGAAACGGATGTGGACGGCATGGTCTTCTTTCACTCATATGGAATGTTAGAAGATTTTATCCCGACACAAAGGCTCATTAAATCACTACATGAACTATCCTACGCTTACCGTAAACCTGTTGTTCTCTGTGTGGCGCCGGATAAAGAAAATTGGTTCAAGATTAAAGAGCTGACTGACTTCCCGATCTTCAGCGGCATCGACTCCGCCTTCAGGGCACTCTACCGGTCGTTTAAGCATTTTGAATACAGGTCAAAACAAAACAGGCCTGTTTCTCCAACTATGGTTTCTATAAAAACGAAGCGGAAATCGAATGTACCGTCCGGCATTATGGACACCGTTGAGACATTCGAGCTATTGAGGTCTTACAACTTTCGTATAGCTGACTATCGAGTTGCAAAAAACAATGAAGCCGGATCAAAAGCAGCAGGCACGATAGGATATCCGGTAGCGTTAAAGGTTGTCCGTCCATTTATCCTTCACAAAACGGATAACAACGGGGTCAAATTGAACATAGGCAATGACAACGCCTTAAGAGATGCCTTTAACGATATGCAAGGAGAAGAATATATCGTCCAGAAAATGATTCCTGCCGGATATGAAACGATTATAGGCGGCAAACAGGATATTGAATTCGGTCCTGTTGTTCTGTTCGGTTTAGGCGGGATATTCGCGGAGGTATTCAAAAATATATCGATTCGGTTAGCGCCCATTGATGAAGAGACGGCCCGCAAAATGATAGAGGAAACAAGTGGGGGAGTTATTTTGAAAGGGTATAGAGGGCAGCCGCCATCAGACATAAATGATCTTTCCCGATGCCTGGTTAATCTTTCCCGTTTGCTCTTTGAACATCCGGAAATTATTAATATTGATATAAATCCACTTATTGTTTTGGGTAACGGCAACGGATGTCAGGTTGTTGACGCCAAGATAAAAATCTTGTAACACACACCTTTTTACAAGTTCTTTCATTAAGACCATCCCTTTCCGTATAGAAATTTTGTCAAAACACATCCAAAATGCTTTTCTCTCGCCCACTTCCTTCGGTTGTTCGAGACCACAGGGTTCGCAGAGAGAATTTTTTGTTTCCGGCCTGATTTTAAGAGAAGTCAACAAAATCAGGCCATGGAATTGCCATGAATTAAGCAGTCTCATAATTCATGGCAAAAAATAATATATAAAACTCTGTGCTCTCTGTGAACTCTGCGAGAGATAAATTTATTTTGTTCTCCTTTTTCATGCAAATGTTGACAATGTCCGTATAGACCCTTCCCCGGTTCAAATTTCCACTGCAATTTTGTATATATTGCATCATTGAGAGCGTAATGAACGCAAGTTTAAATTCAATACAAAAAATAAAAAACAAAATAAAATTAGTTAGTTACATTTTTTTCATAATTTTCTTGACAAAAAAACGGTATACGGTATACGGTATACGGTATATCAAATGACCTCCTCAATCGAAAGATTAAGATTTCTGAATAAGCCAACTTTACGAGATGAAGTTTTCGCCTCAATCAAGGAAGCAATCCTCACCGGAGAATTGCTGCCGGGCCAGAGACTTTCAATCGGGTCACTCCAACGGCAAATTGGATTTAGTCCCACGCCCATACGTGAAGCTCTTCTAAAGTTAGAACAGGAAGGGGTTGTCAGCAGGCTTCCCAAAGGAGGATTTATTGTTACGCCGGTATCCCAAAAGGACATCGACGAAATCTTTGAGATTCGGATTCTCCTCGAAAGTTACGCTGCTGAGTTGGCGAGCAAAAATGTAATGAATGAGGATATTCTTGTTCTTGAACAAAACCTGAGGGATGTCGAAAAGTGTTTAGTGCAGAACGATTTGGGACGAATGAGCGCTCTGAACACAGCATTCCATAACTATCTGAATGGGCTATCCCGCAATCAGCAACTTCTCAATTTGATCAACGCGGTAAGCGACAGAATATTCCAGTACCGTTCCATCATCCTGAGGGTTCCCGGAATGGCTCAGGTTGCCATAGGACATCACCGGAAAATGATCGACACATTGAAGGCGAAAGACGGGAAGCAGCTTAAAGAACTTACTTGCGAGCATATCCTTACCGGAAAAAGGATGATACTTTCGGAGATAAAACAAAGTCTATAATGAATTCATATTGTTGGACAACATATATGGTTGAAAGAGAAATGATGGAAGAAGCACGACTGAGATGTTCGCCTTCCCGGGAATGGGAAATCGGGTCTTGCCCATATAGGCTTCTTCGGTATTCTGGGGATTTGAACACACTGAAGTCCGGATGATTGGGTTCAATTTTTCCTCCCTTACATTTTACGGAGGAAAAAAAGATAGATAACAACATGGGGGGTGATCGAGACATTGTCGAGATGAGAAGCATGATAAAAAAAACATCTATATCACAAGCAGAAAGTAAAGATGCATTACCGGAACATAACAATCTTTCCGTTGATCTGGCTGGAGTTCAACTAAAAAATCCGTTTCTTCCCGGCGCCTCAGAGCTTGCTTTCAATGGTCCATCGGCCACAAGACTGATCAAAGCCGGGGTAGGCGCAGTGGTAACCAAGTCGTTTACCTCTTCAAGCCGGATGAGAATCAGGGTGCGTCCTTACCAGTTCTCGCTTGCCAAATTCGGAAGTGAATTCGGTTCCTGCGGAAGCTTTATGTCTCTCTCCGCGCCTCATGTTGAAGATTTAGATGCGATACTAAAAAAGAACGTGCCCGGGATGGCCGGAATCTGCAGGGCCCATCAAATTCCATTAATAACGAGCTTTTATGAGAGCTTCAAGCGTTTCGGGCAATGGCCGGAAACTGCAATGCGTTTCGAAGATGCAGGGGCGGACCTCATAGAATTGAATTTTTCTTCTCCTTCCAACAAAGAAGAGATGGAAGAACATCCGGAGATCAGTTCGCATATCATCTCGTCTGTGAGAAAAAAGGTACATGTGCCGGTGGGAATCAAGATCAGCCCTACCGTTGAACCCCTGAATAACCTCGTAAAAAATTGGGTAAACGCCGGCGTTTCTTTCATTACCGCCCATAATGCCCCCAGTGGAATCTTTATTGATGTGGAACGGGAAGAACCATATGGAGCACCATCTGCAGGAGGATATTTAATCGGCCGACCTTTCCTGCCGTGGTCACTGGCAAGGGTGGTTCAGATAAAAAAGGCCGCCCCGAATATTCCTGTTATCGGTGTTGGAGGAATTTTTGAATGGCAGGATGCATTACAGTATATCCTTTGCGGGTGTTCAGCGGTTGAGATCTGCACCGGAGCTTATACGAAAGGCTTAAACATTTTTAAAAATATTGAAAAAGGTGTAACGACATGGATGCGGCGGAAAGGGTACTCAACCATAGAGGCCTTTCAGGGAAAGGTGCTTCCTCTCATCACTGTTTCCCGGGAATTAAAATCGAAAGAAAAAGCGCCTTTCATGCTCCCCCCTGAAGGCCCCTATACGCCGCGCGTTAAGAAAAGCCGCTGCAATCTGTGCTTTCGTTGCGGGAAGCAATGTTTATACGGGGTATTTCATATTAAAAACAAGAAGCTTATTATCGACGAAAATAAGTGTTGGAGTTGCGGTTTCTGTATCAGCCTTTGCCCTGAAAAGGCCCTTGTCCTTGTGGACCGGATCACAGGAGAGACGATATGGGACGGCGAGGGAACGGCGGCTCCATTCAAGAGTTCAAGACAGAGTCAATAGAAAGGAGAGTACATGCCAGATGAAAAATCCAAAATCTAAAAGTATTCAAAAAACAAAATCAAAAAAAGTCGATCCGATACTTGTTTCCGTTCTGCAGCGCAGATTTAAATCTATTACTGAAGAGATGGGGCTGACCCTCCTCCGCACCAGCCGGTCCCCCATTCTGAATGAGGCAAGAGACTTTGTAACGGGATTATACGATGCGCAAGGAAACATGCTCGAACAAACCGAATACATCCCGATTCTCGCCTTTGCCCTGGAACCTGTCTGCAAGCGCATTGTTGAGTTTTTTGGAAAAGACCTTTATCCGGGCGACGTCATTATTCATAATGATGTGTTTTCAGGTGGAAATCAGTTGGCCGATGTAGCGGTTTTCCGGCCGGTGTTTTGGGAAAATCAGCTTTTTGCCTGGGCTGCCGTCAAAGGCCATCAAGCTGATATCGGAGGAGCAGTGAGCGGAGGGTATAACCCCAACGCACGTGAGGTGTGGCAGGAAGGTCTTCGTATTCCTCCGGTAAAAGTGTATGAAAAGGGGCAATTTCGTAAAGACGTATGGGACTTAATCTTTGCAAATATCCGGTACCCCATTGTGGCGCACGATATACGGGCGCAGATCGGCGGCACAACGATCGGCGAACGGGGTCTGCAGAAACTTCTTGAGAAACACGGGATTGAAAAACTCAACTCTCATATCGCCTTTCTGTTTGACTCTACGGAGAAGATGGTGAGAAAGTCCATTCGGGAAATCCCTAATGGAGTCTACCACGGAGAAAGTAAGGTATATTTTGACGGCGTTCACCCCGGGTCCGAGCTTCAAATAAAGGTAGCGATCAAGGTTGAAGACGAAGATATCTACTACGACTATACGGGCACAGATCCACAGACCGAAGGGTTTGTCAACGCTCCCCTTGCATCAACCGTTTCCGCTATCATGCTGACCTTTCTTATGGTAATTGATCCGAATGTTCCCCATAACGCGGGATTGCTGCGCCCCGTACACATAAGCGTGCCTGAGGGTTCTTTTTTGAACGCGGGATTTCCCGCTGCTTCAACCTTTGGAAATACCCTGTGCGGTCCCAACACCGATGCAATTTTCACAGCCCTGGCCCCGGCCCTGTCCGGCAAGGTCACGGCAGGGTGGAACCGTGCATTGTGTTTTGCGGTAACCGGTCACGATCCAAGGACAAAAGAACCGTACGTGGATATTCTTTTCAATGCCCTTAAGGGAGGTTCAGGGGCATGCCATGGCGTTGACGGCTACAGCCACATCGGGATCATCAATTGCGCCGGGGGTATCCTTGCACAGGATTCCGAAATGTTTGAACATCAGGACCCCCACCTGCTGATACATCATGAATACCTGCCTGATTCGGCAGGAGCAGGAGAATGGAGGGGCGGGCTTGGAGTGGAATCACGGATCGAATTCCAGGGTGAAAAAACCCGCGGCGTTACGTTTGGAGACGGTGTTGACGAGGGCGGCAGGGCATTAGGGTTGTTCGGAGGGAAACCGGGTTCAATTAATCTGATCGAACTGGTTCATCCTGACGGCGCCGTTTATGTTCCTTCATCAAAAGAGGTGATTCCCGACATTCCGACAGGGACCATTTTCAAGCAGAAAGCCGGAGGCGGAGGCGGATACGGCGATCCCCTGAACCGGCCGTTGGAAAAGGTCTTAAAGGATGTAGAAAACGGGTTCATCTCAATCGAGGCTGCCCGCAAGGATTATGGCGTTATAATTGACCCGGCAACATTGGAGGTTAATGATGAAAAGACGAAAAAGGCACGGCAAAAGGCAAACGGGTAACGGCAGTATAAAAAATTATTTTCACTAAAAAAGGAGGGTATCATGAAAAGGTTTTTGATTGGAGTCGTATTTGTTTCAATGATCGCTGTTTCTCTTTCTTTTGTTTCCGAAACACATGCAAAGGATCCCATAGTCTTGAAAATGACAACTTTTCTCCCTAAGGGTGATCCTACTATGACCGCGTGGCTGGCTTTAATTGACGATATCAATGCCAAGGCGAAAGGCGAATTGATTATTAAATACGTGGGTGGGCCTGAAGCGATCCCTGGTTTCAAGCAATTTGAAGCGGTTAAAAAGGGCATAGTCGACATGATTTTTTCTGCCGAATCCTACTATGGCGGCGAAGTGACAAAAGTGGCTTACACACATCTCAGCCGTTTGAGCCCGCAAGAGGAACGCAAAAAAGGCTATTATGATTACCGTGTTGAACTTCTGAAAAAGCAAAATGTTTTTTATCTCGGACGGGCAGCGCACCATATCTGGTTCCAGGTTTATACCAATAAAGTGGTCAAACGCCCACAGGAGCTCAAAGGGCAAAAGCTGAGGGTCTCTGCAACCTATGAGCCCTTTATTAAAGCTATAGGGGCAGTCCCTATTACCATGTCGGGAGGGGATGTTTACACTGCCCTGGAAAGAGGGGTCATCGACGGGTATGCATGGGCAGCAACCGGGAATATCGGCTTCGGATGGCCGGAGGTGTGCAAATATATATTAGAGCCCAGGATTTACACAATGAACGTCGAGGGGTTAATGAACCTGAATACCTGGAATAAATTACCGCCTCACCTCCAGAAGTTAATCATGGATGCAATGATCAACAACGAAATACAGTATGCCCAGACTATGGCAGGGCTGGCTGAAAAGGAATACAAGGATATGCAGGCAAAGGGCATGAAGGTCATAAAGTTTTCGCCTGAAGACACCAAATGGTACGTTGATCTCGCCTATAAGGCGGGATGGGATGAGGTCATTAAAAGGTCGCCTGAAATAGGTCCGAAACTGAAGCAGCTTTTGAGTCCCTGATAAGGCAATCGTTTATAGCCCGGGGGGCTTCAGCCCCCCCCCTGTTTTCTGGCATCAAACTTTGCCTGTACACCACATAAATGAAGATTATTTTCAAAAGCGTTGCATACAAGGGGTTATTAGTACCTGAATAAGGAGGTCAAGAAACTGATGATAAAAATATTCGGAATTGTGTTCGATAAGATCCTCGTAATTCTATTCTGGCTTGCAGGAGTACTCCTCGCATTCACAACCGTAGGTACCTGCGTTGATACCCTTTGCCGGTATTTGCTGAACAGGCCTATACCGTGGATGCTTGAGCTCACAGAGTATATTATGCTCTATATTCCCTTTCTGGCTGCGGCTATTGTATTGAAGGAAAAAGGTCACATCAAGATCGATTTAATAACCGAGCGCCTGAGCCCTAAAAATAAGGCCCGGGTTTTTTTTATAGAGTCGCTGGTAGGCGGGCTGACGATGTGGATTTATACTGTATTCGGCGCCAATGTTACATTTGATTTTTATAAAAGAAATGTTCTTTCTTTGGAATATTTAAAACTTCCCGCGTACCTGGTGTTAATGGTGATACCTATCGGAAGTTTCTTCTTGATGGTTCAATTTTTCCGTGACTCAGTGAATGATTTTAAACAAATAAGACAACAAAACTAAAAGGAGCGGCGCATGGAATGGTGGTTAGTCCTTTTGATTATTTTAGGGGGAGCTATAGGATTGTTGTTGATCGGATTGCCGGTCGGCATAGCCTTTCTTTTTGCAGATCTCATCGGAACATTGATATTTATGGGTGGTTTAGAAGGTGTTAAATTGCTTATCCTGAATCTTGAAGAGAGCCTGACTTCTTTCGGCTTACTTACTGTCCCTATGTTTATCCTCATGGGGGATGTAATGTTCCGTTCAAAGATGGCCTTTCGTGCTATTGATACCCTGGATTACTGGATAGGACGCGTACCGGGCAGGTTGGGCCTGCTTTCGGTTGTTTCCGGAACCATCTTTGCCGCAACCAGCGGATCAACAGTGGCAAATACATCCCTCCTGGGTTCTATCCTGATCCCGGAAATGAAACGCAGGGGATACAGCGACTCAATCAGCATCGGGCCCATAATAGGCTGCGGGGCACTGGCAATGCTGATTCCCCCGAGTATCGTAGCGGTAATCTTAGCCACCCTCGTGGACGTTTCCGTAGGAAAACTGCTTATTGCCGGCATTGTTCCCGGTTTGCTCCTCGCTTCGTTTTATGCCATTTATATTGTGTCGCGATGCTGGATTAATCCGAAACTGGCCCCCCCGTACGATTTACCCCCGGTGCCTATGGCAAAAAAGATAAAGGACACTGTGTATTATGTGCTGCCTTTAGGCATAATTATCTTTTTGGTCATCGGGATAATCTTTTTGGGTGTGGCAACCCCTTCTGAAGCGGCATCGATGGGAGCGATCGGCTCAATCATCCTTGCGGCTGTCTATAAGCAGATGAACTGGAAACTTCTAAAAGAATGCCTGACAGGAACATTAAAATTGACGACCGCCATGTTTGTCATTATTGTCGGGTCGACGGCATTCAGCCAGATCCTCGCTTTTTCAGGCGCCAGCGGCGGAATGATCGAAACGATCCTCAAATACAACTTCAGTCCTATAGTCCTGCTGATCATTATGCAGCTTATCCTCATTTTCCTTGGCATGTTTATGGATAACGTTTCGATGCTCATGATTGCCATCCCCATCTATTTGCCCCTTGTCAAGGTATTGAATATAGATCCGCTGTGGTTTGCCGCTATGACCCTGATCAACGCGGATATGGGGAACCTTACGCCTCCTTTCGGATTGCAGCTTTTTGTGATGAAGGGGGTTGTGCCTCAAACCAGTATGGGGGTAATTATAAAAGCAGCCTTTCCCTTCCTTTTGTGCGAGACAGCTACCTTGCTGTCCATTATGATTTTTCCCAAGGTTGCGCTTTTCCTCCCTGCTGTAATGCGCTGAAGGTGAAAACATGGATAAAGAGGATATTCTTTTTAAAAGAATTAATCATATCGGGATAGTGGTGAAGGACTTACCGGAGGCCATAAAAGCCTATTCGGCAGGATTCGGCGGCAAGGCTGTAAAAATCGTTGAGATCCCCGATGCCCGGCTAAGGGCATGTGTCCTGAAAATAGAAGGCGTCGAGGTTGAATTAATTGAATACCAAGACCCGGAACTCCCATTGATAAAACCGCTAAGGGGAGATAAGGCAGGTATAAATCATATCTGCTACGAGGTTGAGGAAATGGAAGCGGCGTTGAAGAAGCTTAAAGAGAAAGGATTTAAAATAATCGAAGGTTTTCCTCGAAAAGGAGTTCATGGAAAAATTGCATTTCTAATCCCTCCGCATACAGTTGAGGAAAGAATCGAAATCTTGGAGGTAGAAAAATGAATAAGTATTACAGGGAAAGAAAGTTGTGGGATGAAAAGACGGAGATGCTGTCCGACGATGAGATGAAGGCGCTCCAGTGGAAAAGGCTTAAGAAACAGCTTCAGTATGACTACGACAAATCTCCTTATTATAAGGAGAAATTCAAGGAAGCAGGGCTCACGCCCCGTGATGTCCGTTCCTTTGAGGATTTCCAGCAAATCCCCATCATGACCAAGAATGAACATCGGAAGGCCCAGCAGGAGTCACTCGAACGATTCGGCCACCCCTATGGTCTGACCACATGCGCCCCCATTGAGAAGATCGTCCGCATCAATTCAACTTCGGGCACTACGGGTGTTCCAACTTTGTATACCCTGACCAAACATGATGTAAGGGTCTTGAATGAAATGCATTCCAGAAAGTACTGGCGTGCAGGCCTGCGTCCGGGCAACGTAGTTTTACAGGCGTTGTCGTTAAGTATGTTCACAGGCGGTTTACCCCTCTCTGACGGGCTTCAGGCAATGGGACTTTGCTGTGTACCCGTCGGGATAGAAGGCGGGACCAAACGGATAATACAGTTTTTAGAGTTGACAAAACCGCAGGCGTTGATCGCAACCCCTTCTTTTGGGGAATACCTGATTGAAAAGGCCCCTTCCCTGCTTGGCAAAGAGGCAAAGGAATTGGGGATTCGCTGGTTTTTCTGTGCAGGAGAGCCCGGAGGCGGGATTCCCGAGATAAGAAGAAGGCTGCGGGAAGGTTTTGGGGCAAGGGTTTTCGATCATACGGGTGGAGGACATGCATTTCACGGAATCTGCTGCGGTCAGGAAGAATACCAGGGGATGCATTTTACTTCCCCTGATCACTGCATTCTTGAAATCGTTAATCCGGAGACAAAAAAACCGATCGATATGGTAGATGGAGCTATGGGAGAGATGGTCTTTACATTTATCGACTGGGAGGGAGGTCCTTTTCTGCGCTATGCATTAGGAGATATCCTTCAGGTTTTCACCAAGCCCTGCTCATGCGGTTTTCCAGGGATAAGATTTAAGATTATGGGACGTGCGGATGATATGCTTATCGTGAAAGGCGTCAATATTTACCCGGCAGCAATCAAGGATGCCGTCGTAAGCTTCCTCCCGAGGACGACAGGGGCTTTAAGAATTCTTCTTGATAAACCGGGCCCCCTGGTAAAGCCTCCATTAAAAGTGCTGGTTGAACATGCCGAAGGGATGCAGAATGATGGGAAAAAAGCACTGAAAGAAGATTTGACCCAATATATGAAAGAAAACCTCAGGGTTAATCCGGAAATTCAATTGACGCCTTCCGGATCGATTCCAAGAGAGATGGGCAAAACTAAACTGATAGAAATTTTAAAGAAAGACTGATAAATAGAAAGTTTCCGGTTTTGCCTGGAACAGGAGATTAATCTATATATTTACGGAAAATTGAACAAAATAAAGAGAATTTTACATTATAGAAGATAGGAGGTTTATACAGTGAGATATAATGTGGGAATAGATGTCGGTGGGACTTTCACGGATTTCCTTCTTGCCCATGAAGATGGAACGGCCCAGATTTACAAAGTCCTGTCAACTCCGGACGATCCTTCGATCGGGTTGATGAATGGTCTAAAAGAAATGGCCCGGGATCGAAATATTACAGTACAGGACTTTATTCAGGATGTGGATACGATTGTCCACGGGACAACGGTAACCACAAATGCAGTGCTTACCTACCGTGGGGCCAGGACCGGTCTCCTGACGACCAAAGGGCATAGAGATACCCTTGAAATGCGGAGGGGGGTCCGGGAAGAGCAGTACGATAACCGTTATACAAACATAGAGCCGTTAGTGCAAAGACGCCTTCGGTATCCTGTGGATGAGCGTGTCGATTACAAGGGCGACAGCATCACTGCCATCAACGAAAAGGATGTACACGATGCGGTTGACCTGTTCCGGAAAGAAGGTATAGAGGCCATTGCCATTTGTTTTATGAATTCATTTATAAACAAGGAGCATGAAGAAGCGGCAGCAAAGATTATTCGTGAAAAGATGCCTGATGCCTACCTGACGGTTTCAAGCACCATTCTTCCTTCCATTCGTTTTTATGACCGCATCTCAACAACGGTCCTCAACTCATATGTAGGCCCGATTCTACGAAAATACCTTACCAGTCTGCTTCTTCGTTTAAAAGATATCGGTTTTAAGGGGGTCCTGCTTATCATGCAGTCTAACGGCGGCGTTGTTTCTCCGGAAATCGCCATGGATAATGCGGCTGTGACGCTTCTTTCCGGACCTGCGGGGGGACCCGTAGCAGGCATTGCCTATACCGCAATTCAGGGATACGATGACTGCATTACCGTCGATATGGGTGGAACGAGTTTCGATGCGGCCCTGATAAAGAACCGCACCCCTCTTGTTACTACAGAAGGGGAAATCAATCGATTGCGCCTTGCGCTCCCAATGCTCAATATTGTAACAATCGGGGCGGGAGGAGGATCGATCGGCTGGATCGATGAAGGCGGTCTTCTCAGAATGGGGCCTCAAAGTGCAGGGGCAAAACCCGGACCTGCATGCTATGATCTGGGAGGAGAGCTGCCGACCTGCACAGATGCAGACCTGTTGCTCGGTTATTTGGATAAGGATTATTTTGCAGGGGGCAAAATGCCTTTGAATCAATTTAAATCGATCAATGCCGTTAAAACACAAATTGCCGACAAACTGCAAATGGATGTGATCGAGGCTGCTGCGGGAATGTATAGCGTGATCAACGTCAGTATGGCTGCGGGAGTACGGGAGGTATCCGTGAAAAGAGGGCATGACCCCAGAGACTTCCCGCTGGTTGTGGCAGGAGGCGCGGGGCCGAATCATGCCTGTATGATCGCCCTTGAGCTGGAGATCCCTGTCGCAATCCTTCCCAAGGAATCCTCGATCTTTTGCGCAGCGGGCATGTTGATGAGCGATCTCCAGCACAATTTTGTCCTAACTTATGTTTGTCCTCTGGAGAACATAAATCTGAAAAGGTTTCAGGAGCTGTTCAAGGAGATGGAAGACCGCGGGCGGGCATTGCTCAAGAGTGAGCATATCCCTGAAAACAAGATCGAGTTCGTCTATTCTGTTGACATGCGCTATGTAAAGCAATATCACGAAGTAAATGTAGTTGTGACAAAAGAGGAAATCGATCAGGGAGACTTGAAATCGATTGCCGGGAAATTTCACCCGGAACACAACAGACTCTACGGATATTCCCTTGAAGAGATGGGAACCAGGATCGATGTGATCAACCTTAGACTCGTGTGTATCGGTAAAACGGAGAAGCCCAAATTCCTGAAGATGAAGTATGAAGGTCCGGACCCTTCCGAGGCTTTCAAAAAAGAGAGAAAAGTTTATATCCCCACCGATAAAGAGTTCCTGATGATCCCTGTTTTCGATGGAGACAAACTTCGATTTGGAAACAAAGTAAAGGGGCCGGCAATTATTGAACAGGTAAACACCTCTGCTTTCATCAGTCCTGAGTTTACGGTAATATGTGATGCCTATGGATCTTTCACCATGTATCTCAAAGAGAGGGAGAAGGAATTTGAAGGGAGAGTGATTCGTTAAAGCCGGACAAAAACCGTATGCTCCCATAACCGTATCATCTACGAGCCCCTCTCCGGAGGGGCTCTTTATTGCCTTTAGTTTTCCACAGCGAAATATTGATTTTTAAGCACATATATGCAATAGATACAGGAAAGGTGGAATTATGAAAAATTTGCTGTTGATAGTTTCAGTTGTTTGTTTGCTCACGGCCGGTTACACAACGGTCAACGGGGGAGATTGGGTATATTATGCCGCGAGTAAAGGATTAGGTGACAAGTATTATTACGATGAGACAAGCATTTTTTCTGATGCTGAGGGCGCTGTAAGGATATGGATAAAACAGGTCCTTTCTGATGAGGGGAAACAGCGCTTCATGGAATCCATGAAACAAAACGGGTATTCCGATACCGGAAAATTAGAAAGTATAAGTTATGTTCTAAACCATCTTGCCTTCAAGTGCAGTACAAAAGAATATAAACTCATTTCTAATTCCGTACGGGACGCAACAGGAAATGTCGTGGACTCGGATTCGCCGCAGCCGACATGGAACCCGGTTCCGCCAAAGAGCATTATGGAAATCCTCTATAAAACAGTATGCAAGGGTAGAAAATAACGGTACGGCGAGATGCGGCAATATACAGGCAATATATTATTACCGCTTAGGCCCCTCTCCGGAGGGGTTTTTTATTGCCTTATAGTTTCAGGAACCGGAAAAAAAGCAAGAAAAAAAGGACTTGGAAGAACATCCTAAGTCCTTGATATTATTAGTGGCGTCCCCACGGAGATTCGAACTCCGGTTGCCGGCGTGAAAGGCCAGTGTCCTAGGCCTCTAGACGATGGGGACTAAATGGGCCGTGCAAGACTTGAACTTGCGACTCTCTGCTTAAAAGGCAGATACTCTACCAACCTGAGTTAACGGCCCGTGAGGCTATAAAGATATGAAAAATTTCGGGTATTGTCAAGTTTAATGAGGTTTATAACGCAATAATTAAAACCCGGACAAAAAAGAGGGTTCAGAAAAACCTGCAATGACGCCCATTTGAAAGGCGTCAAAAACGTGTACATTGTAACTGCACAATAACACTGAATTTATTTTTTTACGTTTCTATCAGCCTTTTATAATTTTGAAACACAACAATCGGAAACACCATTGTTTCCATTAGGTTTTTTTAACTGCCTAACAGAGAGTCATAACAAGTTAATCCTTGCAATATCAGTAAGATAAAAGTGAATGTCAACTACTTTTTAACAAGTTTTTCACAAAATATGTTGAAAATCCCTCCAACCATTTAATACTAAATTGTAAATAAAGTATTAGTCTTCAATTTTAACCTGATGCTTCAATTTTGAATACAAAATGATATCAGCGTGCGGAAAAACCTGTAAAGCCGACTTTCGTGCCAATCCTCAGTTTGCAGCGATCAGCTGTTCCTGCATTAATTTCTAGAACATATCTGGCCGGCGCCTTTGAAATGATATTGGCTTCATCGTGGGGTTTTGCAGAACGGTAAATATCTGCAACCTTGAATCTTGAATCTATAAAGATTATATCGAGTGAAATAAAAGTATTTTTCATCCAGAAAAACCGTATTTCATCATCATTGAATATAAAAAGCATACCTGTATTTTTACCGAGTGATTTTCTGAACATCAGGCCTTTTTCCAGTTCCCGGGGTGTTGAAGCAAGTTCTACACTGAAACTGCATAGTTTTTTCTCATCATCCCCGTAAAATGTAACAACTTTGTCGTTAGCATATACATAACCACAGGCAAGCAATACAAACGTCACGACTATAGCATGAAAAAGCAAAAGGACATTGCCTGCAACAAGTCTTTTCATTGCCTCTTACGTGCTCTTCTTGCATTTATGGCGTGCAAACTCAACAACACCGGGCAGAATGGAAATGATAACTATCGCAAGTATAACAAGGGAGAAATTGTTTTTTACAAAAGGCAAATTCCCGAAGTAATATCCGGCAAACACACAGACCGCTATCCACGCAATGCCGCCTATTAAGTTATAACTGATGAACTTCCAGTAGGTCATGCTTCCGATCCCTGCAACAAAAGGGGCAAAGGTCCTGATAATAGGCATAAACCGTGCAATGACGATGGTTTTCCCGCCATATTTTTCATAAAACTGATGGGTACGTTCGAGGTGTGCTTTATTCAGAAAACGGAGCTTCTCTTTTTGAAAAATCTTTGGTCCCACAAAACTCCCGATCCAGTAATTAACGGTATCGCCTGCTATTGCGGCCGCCGAAAGAAGCACGAAGAGCCAGACAATATCCAGAGCCCCTAACGCAGCAAAAGTACCCGCCGCAAACAGCAACGAGTCTCCCGGGAGAATCGGTGTTACAACAAGGCCTGTTTCACAAAAAATTATTAAAAAAAGAATAAGATATGTCCAGAGTCCATAATCCTTTATAATGGCACCAAGGTGCATATCTATATGCAGTACAAAATCGATAATATATTTAATCCATTCCATTCAATATCCTATGCAGTTCGAGTTATTTTCCGCTGTATAGTACACCGATTATATTCGAAGAGTCAACTGCTGAAGCCCTTCCCCGCCTTGACAAAACACGTATATGTGTATAATTTATAGTAAATTCATGTGGGGGTTTGTATGAATCATGCAAAGACTTTTTTTCTAATGGTTGTTTTAACAATCATTTTTGTTGCTCTGGGCAGCCTGATAGGCGGAAAATCAGGCGCTTACATTGCATTTACAATAGCCCTGATAATGAATTTTGTAAGCTACTGGTTCTGCGACAAGATCGTCCTGGCCATGTACAGTGCAAAACCCGTCTCAGAGAAGGAAGCTCCACAGCTATACAGTATCGTCTATAATCTTTCCCGGAAAGCATCCATTCCAATGCCAAGGATCTATTTAATAGAAAATGAGAGCCCGAATGCCTTCGCGACAGGCAGAAATCCATCGAATGGCGTAGTTGCAGTAACAACCGGAATTTTACGCATACTGAACAGGGATGAGCTCGAAGGTGTCATTGCTCATGAAATGTCCCACATAAAACACAGGGACATTCTAATCCAGACCGTTGCGGCAACGCTTGCCGGTGCTATTACCATGATTGCCAATCTGGCACGTTTTGCAGCCTTTTTTGGCGGAGGCAGCAGCGATGATGAAGATGGCGGGGCCAATATTTTCACTGTAATTATCTTTTCCATTTTTGCAGCCTTTGCGGCAATGCTCATACAGCTTGCCATTTCACGCTCCAGGGAATACCTTGCAGATGAAGGGGGAGCAAACCTCTCAGGTAATCCACTGTTTTTAGCAAGTGCATTGAAGAAACTGCATGCAGGCATTGCGCACAATCCCATGAACGATGCAAACCCTTCAACGGCGCCGCTCTTTATAATGAATCCATTCACTAAAAAAGGAGTCCTTGCCCTTTTCAGTACCCACCCTCCAATGGAAGAAAGGGTTAAAAGATTGGAGGAGATGGCTTATAGAAGATAGTTTCGGATCCACTTTAAGATCACTGACAACCCGGATAATCAAGAAAGTCGAAGAGGGATTTTTTCTCGATGAAGTCATCAATCGTATTTTTTCGCAACACACCCTTTCCGATACCCGGAAATCGTTGATTCATGAGATAGTTTCCGGTGTAATTCGCTGGAAAGGTTATCTCAACTGGATAGTATCTCAGCTTGTCAAAAAAAATGTTAAACAGGAGATCAGGTATATACTGTGGACAAGCATCTACCAGATTTCTTTTATGAAAAAAGGGGAGTATCACATCGTCAACGAAACTGTCGATTATGTTAAGAAGGAATATGGCGTTCATGTGGCAGGTTTTGTAAACGCTGTCTTACGAAAATTCATCCGTGAATCAGATAAATTTTCGAAGATTCGAGATTCGAAATGCGAGATGCGAGATTTGCCTTCAGCACATTCTTTCCCTGAATGGCTAACCAGGCGATGGCTTGAACGATACGGTAAGGAAAATACGGTAAAACTTTTCGAGTTCCTGAATAAGGCGCCTGAATTCGCTATAAGAACAAACCCTAACCTGATAAGCAGGGATAAAGCGGCAGAAGAGCTTGAAGATAAAGGTATCAAGACAAGAAAGGGCCGGTATTCGGAATATGCCCTTTATGTGGATAAGTTGATGCCAATATTCAATACTACACTTTTCAAAAAAGGTTTTATACACATTCAGGATGAAGCATCCCAACTTGTCGGGTTGTCAATTCAGCCGGAGAATGGAGATATGTTTTTAGACGCATGTGCGGGGTTAGGCACAAAAACCCTGCATATGCAGGAACGCTCCGGGAATGCCTTTATTTTCGCTATGGATAATGAGTTGAAAAGGCTGAAGTTTATAAGCAACCATATTAACCGTCTGCTGGGAGATGCACTTCGTATTCCTTTCAAAAAAGAAAGTTTCGACAGCATTCTCCTTGATGCACCATGCTCATCGCTTGGCATTATAAGGAAACATCCCGAGATAAAATGGCGCAGGAATGAAAAAGATATTATTGATTTTGGCAACTATCAGCTCGAGTTGCTCAACTCACTATGGGATAATCTGAAAACCGGCGGATATATGGTATACAGCGTCTGTTCCTTTGAGCCGGAAGAAACCCTTCAGGTAATAGAAAGGTTTAAAAGTAAAAGATCGTTTGTGCTTGAAAATCCATTCTCTTTCCTGTTTAATAGAGAATATTTTTTATCTATCCCGCACGAAACGACGATGGATGGATTTTTCATCGCAAAAATTAAAAAGATATGAGCTGGTTTAAGGTTTTTTTATATATAGCGATATTCATAGCAGTATTTTCCTTTTCAGCTTATTTTACGATCAATATATTGCTGAAAAGGCAGATCAATGTGATATGCCCCGATATCAGAGGGAAAACGGTTGAAGATGCAAAAAGTTTAGTTGAAAACAAAGGGTTATCCTTTAGCATATCGAGGTATGAGAGACGGAATGATGTTCCCCTTAATCATATTACGGTTCAGAGGCCTGAAGCAAACATCTCCACCAGGTTGGGCAGGACAGTGATGGTCATCGTCTCTGAAGGTCCCGAGCTTATACCGCTCCCTGTCCTTGAGGGAAAATCCCTTGCAGACGCTGAAGGAATTTTGAACCAAAAAAACATTGAAATAGAAAAGGTAATATACGTCCCCCATTCAAAAGCAGGAAAGGTTGTCGCACAGATACCCAAGGGCGGAGAAGATATCATTAAGGGGAAAAGCGTTACAATCTTAGTCGGGGCCGAACAGGATCAGTATTATGTAATGCCTGATTTTAAAGATATGACCCCACGCGATTTGACGGAAGAAATGACGAGTAAAAATATAAAACACAAGCTTGATTATGTAATTGAAGAAAAGATATCGCCAAAAATGACCATAATAACGTCCGTGCCGCCAAGAACAGTATTTAAAAATAATAATGAAATAGAAATAAAGGTCTTATCCGGAGGATGAAATGAACAAGATAAAGATAGCCCCTTCAATTCTGTCGTGTAACTTTTTAACGCTTGAAAAAGAGATTAAAGCTGTAGAAAAGGCAGGTGCAGATCTCATACATATAGATGTTATGGACGGTCACTTTGTCCCGAATATTACCATCGGTCCCATGTTTGTTGAGCATATCAGGAAAATTACTTCAAAAATCCTTGATGTCCACCTCATGATAGAGAATCCTGCCTTGTTTGTGGATGATTTTATCAAGGCCGGCGCCGATATTATTACCGTTCATATCGAGACGGATAATCATATCCTGAAAACAATAGATGTTATAAAATCAAGCGGCAAAAAAGCGGGAATAACATTAAACCCTGCGACTCCACTCAGCAGTATCGAATATGCCGTAAAGGAAGCTGATCTCCTTTTAATCATGACAGTAAATCCCGGTTTTGGCGGCCAGAGATATATATCTTACATGGATGAAAAGATCAAAAAAGCAAAAAGGATGATAGAAGAAACGGGGAAACCGGTTGACCTTCAGGTAGATGGCGGAATTAAAGCTTCTAATGCAAAGAAGGTTGCAGATGCCGGCGCAAATATACTGGTAATGGGTTCGGAAATTTTTCACAGCAAGGATTACAGGCAAAAAATCCTGGAAGTTAAAAATATTTTGGGAGAATAAAATTGATTCCGGAAAAACAAAAAACCTATAGAAAAGTATTTGATATTGCCTGTAAAGAGCTGTTAGGCTCAGAGTATAAAGAAAAATTCATATATGCCGGATTAACATATACAAACGATCAAAAAGCACAAACCGTTTCAATACCATTTTTCGATGAGATTATCACCATAAATATACCCGACTTTTCATTCAAGAGTTCAAAGGGTACAAATATCACGCTTGCGGCAAAAATTATGATCCTCCACTACATCAACACTTCATCCGGCAAACCCTTGAGTGCCGAAAAGATTACCTATGAAGATATACCGGGTTTGCGTGGTTATCAACCTGTTTTTGAAAAAAGGGCTGCAAAACCGCTTTTATCTGCCTTCGGGTCGGATAGATATGCTTTTCTTGAAGCGGGTATGGGGCTTGGCGGTACAGAAGAGGATTACGGCGATGCATCATTCACGCTTTATGCGTTTCCGAAAGTTCCCATTACCTTTATTTTATGGGAAGGAGATAGTGAGTTTTCTCCTTCTTTAAAGATACTTTTTGATTCCTCAATCCCCCATTACCTTCCACTCGAGGATATTACGGTTATTTCAAAACTTGCATCAACAAGAATTATTAAACAGGCAAGGATCAACTACTCCGATCCGGGAAATAGCTGCTAGCTTTCAGCCGTTATGGGTCAGGCGTTGCCTTTGCTGACAGCCAAACGTTAACCGCCAAATGCCCTTAGCATTCACTGTCTGTTGTTATACATGCTCATCGCCTTTGCTTTTCCCTCATGGATAAACACATGGAGTGCCTCTGCTGCATTGTCGAGGGATTCATCCAACATTTTTGCATCCTCTTTCTGAAATCTTGAAAGAACATAATCTTCGGGTATCATAGAGGGGTCCCTGCCGATACCTATTTTAATCCTGCTAAAAAGGTTGGACTGGAGTGCATCAATAACAGACTTTACACCCTTATGTCCGCCATGACCTCCATTCCACCTTATTTTGATACGACCGAAATCCATATCGAGGTCGTCATGGATAAGGATAAAATTCTCCAGCGGTATACCCATATTTCTGACAAGGAAAGATACGGGGGTACCTGAGAGATTCATGTACGTGTCAGGTTTTGCAAGAAGAACGTCATCCCGGATACCCGTCTTGCATCCGTATTTCTTTTTTGTCAAAGGAATACTGAATTTTTCCGAATACCTGTCTATGACGAGATAGCCTATATTATGTCTTGTGTATGAATATTCAAAACCCTTGTTACCGAGACCGCATAATAAAAACAAAAATGTCTTTATTCCTCCTTTTTTTCAACTTCTGCCGTTTCCACTGCAACGACCTTTTCTTCAACTGATGGCGGAATTATGGTAACAATTGCGACATCTAAATTCTCAAGGATTTTTACACCAGGTATTGAAATTTCATTTGCATGGATGGAGTCGCCTATATCAAGGTTCGTCACGTCTAAATCAATTTTTTCCGGTATCATCGACGGCAGACACTCAACCATGATAGTTCTGAGGTGCAGTTCTACGATACCGTTATTTTTTAGCCCGATCGCTTCGCCTGTGAGGTTTATCGGAATTTCTACTTCAATTTTTCTTTCCATTGATACCTGTAAAAAATCTATATGAAGAATATCCTCCTTCAGGATTCCTCTCTGAATATCCTTTATCATTACAGGTCTTTCTTCAACCCCGTTATCATCGCGCAATTCCATTTTTAAGATTGTATTTCTCTTGATGCTTTTACGTAATTTTTCCCACTCCTTCAAGGAAACCGTTATACCTAACGATTCCAAGCCTCTCCCGTACAAAACACAGGGGATACCGCCTTTCCTTCTTGTACTCTTTGCTTTGGATTTCCCCTTATCTTTTCTGATCTCCGCTTTAATTAAAATTCCTTCCATTTACAACCTCCGTTTAATTCAGTAGATAGCCTTTAGTGAACAACGGTTAACTAACCGTTCACCGTTTATGGCTTTTATACGAATAGTGAGCTCACAGACTCAGCCCTGTATATTCTTTTTATTGCCTCCCCAAGTATGGGTGAAACATCGAGCACTTTTATTTTAGCAACCTTTTTCGCTTCTTCTGAAAGCGGTATCGTATTTGTGACAACAAGTTCTGTGAGTGACGAATTTGCAATTTTTTCCACGGCATTACCCGAAAGAACCGGATGAGTACAGCACGCATAAACAGCCTTGGCCCCATTCCGGATTATAGCCTCAGCCGCTTGGACTATTGTTCCGCCGGTATCAATCATATCATCGAGGATTATGGCCACTTTATTCTCAACATTTCCAATGATGTGCATAACTTTTGAAACATTAGCCTTCTCTCTCCTCTTATCTATAATTGCCAAAGAGGAATTCATCCTTTTGCCAAGTTCTCTTGCCCTCTCAACACCGCCTGCATCCGGAGAAACGATAACGAACTCTCCTTGAATTTTACTTAAATATTCAAGCTGCACCGGAAGTGCATAGAGATGATCAACAGGAATATCAAAAAACCCCTGAATTTGACCGGCGTGCAAATCCATTGCAAGGATCCTTGAAGCCCCCGCCATAGTGATGAGATTTGCCACAAGCCTTGCAGATATCGATGTTCTCGGAACAACCTTCCTGTCCTGTCTTGCATACCCGTAATAAGGGATAACCACGGTAATCCTTGCTGCAGAAGCCCTTTTCAATGCATCGAGCATAATTAGAACTTCCATAAGGTTGTGGCTGACAGGGGGGCACGTGGGCTGAACCAGAAAAGTATCCATACCCCTGACGCTTTCTTCAATCTCTACCTGAATTTCGCCATCGCTGAATTTGCCGACCTTGGCTTTGCCGAGTTCAATCCTTAAAAATTTACATATCTTTTCTGTAAGCTCCCTGTTTGCATTACCGGAAAATATTCTGAGCTTATCCATATTCTTTATTGCCCCCTGCAATTTTCTGGGGCGGGAGGATTCGAACCTCCGAATGCAGGCTCCAAAGGCCTGTGTCTTACCGCTTGACGACACCCCAAATTACGTATTTTAATCCGTTTATTCCTCAACTATCTGCTTTTCGTACGCCTCTAAAACACTTGATTCAATCTTCTGTCTTGTAGAATTGTCTAAAGGATGGACCGTATCTCTGTATGAGCCATCCTTCATTTTTTTACTCGGCATAGCAACAAAAAGTTTCTTATCACCGCTTATCACCTTTAAATCCCTCACAATAAAACAGCCATCCAGTATTATAGATACATATGCCTTTACTTTCTTGTCACTTACAGGGAAAATCTTAACTTCTGTAATATCCATTGTTCCCCCCTCTTGTGTATACTAAATACTATGAGCTATAAACACCCTCCCCACATCTCCCAAACGTGACAACCCCTTTTTTGCTTCCCTTTCATTTTCAAACATGCCAAAGACGGATGAGCCGCTCCCGCTCATTAATGCGCCAACTGCCCCGGCTTCGATCAGCCTGTCTTTTAATGCTTTAATTTTTGGGCACATTGGAATTGCGACTGTCTCAAGATCATTCTCCAGCAAGCCTGCAATATCATGGACAGAATAAAACCGTTCCATCAATGTAATATCATTTTCTTTTTTTGTCAACACGATTTTTAAGCCTTCATATATCATTTTCGTACTTAAAACCATATCCGGGTACACTATAAGATACCAGAGCAACGGCAATTTCACAGAAGAAACTTCATCGCCTATGCCTCTCATTACACATGGCTTATCAAAGAGGAACAACGGCACATCGGCGCCTATCTGTTTTCCGATATCAGCAAGCTCATCAACTGTGATTTTCAAATCCCATATCCTGACAAGCTCTTTTAAAACAGTAGCCGCATTGCTGCTTGGACCACCAAGCCCACTACCTATGGGAATATGTTTTTCAACAAATATTTTCACGCCTGAGCAAATATTGAATATTTTTTTCAGCAACATGGCTGCCCTGTAGATTGTATTTGCCTGACCTTCCGGTAAAACATCTCTATCATCGCTTACCATGACAACATCATCTTCCAATTTCTCAATCGATATAACATCATAAAGAGATATAATATCAACGATGCTCACAATATTGTGATACCCATCCGATTTTTTTGAAAGAACCTTCAGAAACAGGTTTACTTTGGCAGGAGACAAAACAATGCAACGTCCGCCACATTGAGCGTCGGGTGTCGGGTGTTGAGTGTTGAGCGCGATTGCTTTCATGATTGTTTCTCTTTTGGATTTTTTAACTCAAAATTTAAAACTCAAAATTTAACACTGATTTTCAATGTGCCTTTTCAACGTGGAACTTGTGTATGCTAAACTCAGGGTTGGCAATAATATTGATTTTTGTTTCGCAGGTATTCTCAATATGCTCAATTGAGTTTTTCTCTTCCTCATAGATAAAGCTTGCCACTTCAGGCGCTAAATAAAGGTTTACCTTTTTGCCCTCTTCTTTCCTACAAAAACTTAGAAGTTCTCTCAGTACTTCATAACACACTGTGTAACGGGATTTTACATATCCGGCGCCATCACAATTCGGACACACCTCGGTAAGCATATCGACAATATTATGCCTTGTTCTTTTCCTCGTAATCTGTACGAGTCCAATTTCGCTTATAGGGTATGCAAATGTCTTTATCCTGTCTTTCTTGAGCGCATCGACAAGTGTTTGAAAAACCATCTCCCTTGATTCCTTACGCTCCATATCTATAAAATCGACAACAATAATGCCGCCGATGTTCCGCAAGCGAATCTGGTAGGCAATCTCCTTCACAGCTTCAAGGTTGGTTCTCAGTATCGTGTCCTCAAGGTCTTTCCTGCCGAGATATCGCCCTGTATTTACATCAATTACAGTCAAAGCCTCCGTGTAATCAAATACGATATAACCTCCGGATTTCAGCCATATCTTCTTTTGTGTAAGTTTAGCGACATCAATCTCTATCCCGAAAGCCTCAAAGATGGGATCTTTCTCACCGAAAAAGATCGCTTCGCATCCCTCTTCCGGCAAATATTCTTTTAAGAATTCCTTAATCTTTAAAAAAACTGGCTCGTCATCTACCATGATCTTTTTCAGGTTATGAGAATGCAGGTCCCTGATAACCCGTAAAATCATGCCAAGATCCTGATGCAGGATTGAAGGCGCCCGCACGTGTTTTGCCTTGTTTTGTATGTTCTCCCATATTTTCTGGAGAAAATTAAGGTCGCTTGCCAGCTCTTCTTCATTTTTTCCTTCAGAGGCTGTTCTTGCTATAAGGCCGAATCCTTTAGGGCAAATTTCTTTCAATACACTTGCAAGCCTTTTTCTCTCCTCCTCCTGCTCAATTCTTCTTGAAACTCCTATGTGTTGAGTCGACGGCATGAGTACAAGAAGCCTGCCGGGCAAGGTAACTTTAGAGGTCACACGCGTACCTTTCTGCCCGATGGGCTCCCTTGAAACCTGGACAATTATCTCCTGGCCATCCTCCAGAACTCCTTCAATCCTTTCGTTGACCTCAACCGATGGTGCAAAATCAGCGTCTTCATACTCTTCATACATAGCCCTGTCAAGCAGAATATCACCAACATAAAGAAAAGCCGATTTTTCAAGACCAACATCAACAAAAGCAGCGTCCATTCCCGGAACTATCCTTACAACCCTGCCTTTATAAATATTGCCCACCATATTTTTGTCGTTCTTCCTTTCAATGAAGAATTCAACGGGTACACCATTCTCCAGAAAGGCCATCCTGATTTCATTAAACGTCACATTAATTATAAGTTCAGATGCCATTGATTTTTCTATCCTCTATTTTCAAAATTCTTTTGAATGTTCCCGTTTGCCATAAATTCTTAATGCCCTTCCCCTTCCAGATATAAAAATGCTTATTTGCATTTGTTCGCCATTCGGTTATTTCTTCCATTTTTCTCTCATCATCAGATACGAGCATATAGGAGTATTCTTTTACCATATCTTTCAGGCTTCCCACAATAGCCTCGAGGACCTTTATCCCTCCCGGTAATTTTGCGTTTATATTTTTCAGGAGCGTCCCGGAATGTAAAATATCACTACCCGTTTCTATCTCCAACAACTCACACGTACTCTCTATACCAACAGGTATCGCATCCGACAAAGCAATTTTTGGAAGAGGATGGTATTTTCCGTGCATCTTTAATTGGATACCGGATGAACGCAATGCTCTTAATAAAATATTCATCGTGTCTATATGACCTATATACCGGGCATCGGCATATTTTGCATAACGGAAAGTAATCTTTTTATAAAACGCGAAAGTGGAATTGCGTATCGCGAATTGTCCATAAAGCTCGTTTTGTTCTTGTGTCCCGCATATATTCGGGGTTGTATCAATTTCTCCTGCTCCGGATTGTCCTGCCTTCGGCAGGATCAAAGCTTGCACACTTCGCGTTTCGCGCTTCGCATTTCGCATTTCGCCGGTTTTATCGCATCCTATACCGCACCCTTCACATCCATTATAACAATCACCGGTAACCTCTCCCTTTCCGGCCTTATTAAATTCATTGATTAAAAAATCATGGTCAATACCTGTATCGATAAAATCCCACGGCAACGGCATATCGGGATTCCTCCCCTTCAGGCATGTATGCATATCCATTTCATTTTCAGCAAACCACTCACGATATAAGTCCGGTCTGAAGAATTCGCCCCACGCTTCAAGTTTTACATTCCTGTCGGCAAGATATTCGAAAAGCGGCGCCAGCGCACCATCGCCCCTTGATATAATGCCCTCTATTATACTTGTTTCTACGTCCCTGTATTTCACTTTTACGGACTTTTTTCTTAATACGCCTTTAATCCTGAGTATTTTCTCTCTCAAGATATCTTTATCTTCCATGGGTAACCACTGGAACGGCGTGTGAGGTTTGGGAATAAAGGGAGAAATCGACAGATTTATATCAATTCCCGCCTTTTCAAAATGGGTAATTATCTCCTTAACAACATCCATATCTTCTTCTGTCTCCCAAGGGAAACCGATCATAAGGTATAATTTCAATCTTTTCCATCCACATCTTCTGAGCATGGGAAGTTGTGAAAACAAAGCATCCACACTGATATTCTTGTTAATACGGCATCTTATTTCAGGCGATGCAGCCTCAAGGGCAAAGGTAAAACCGGTTCGTGCAATACCCCCGATAGCGTTGATGGCATCATCATCGATACTTCCTATTTTTAGTGAAGGAAGCGATACGGAAATACCTTTATGATTGTTTTTAATATATGAGATCGTCTCAAAAAGAAAACTGTAATCACCGGAACTCAAAGAAAGCAAAGACACCTCTTCGAATCCGGTATTTTTAATTGCCATGTCTATGATTTCCGTTAACTTTCCAAAGGATCTTTCCCTGTAAGGCCTGTATCCGAAACCTGCAAGGCAAAACCTGCAACCGTTTCCGCATCCTCTCGATATTTCAATGTTCAATCTGTTGTGAATGCTGCCTACAACAGGTATGGGAGGACTCACGGCATGATAAGAATTATCAAGATTTTTAATGTATAAACGCTGAACATGCTCTTTTTTAAAAAGCGGTGAATAAACACCCTCCAGGTTGGCCAACTCTTTTATTATGTTCAGCCTGTCAAGGCCTTTGAGTTCTTTCATCATAGTTAATATATTAACGATTACATCGTCTGCCTCTCCAACCACAATAAGATCAAAAAACCTCTCAAAAGGCTTGGAGTTGAGCATTAACGGTCCGCCGCCTATTACAATCGGTCCCCCTCCCCTCTCTTCAGACCTTATTCTGATGCCGCCAAGCTTAAGCATATTAATCACATTTGTTACATTCAACTCATAAGACAGGGAAAAACCAACAAGGTCCATCTTGTACAACGGCGTCTTTGATTCGAGGGTAAAGAGCGGGTAATTGTTTTCTCTCAGATAGGAATCCATATCATCCCATGGCGCAAAACACCTTTCACACCAGACGTCTTCTACTGTATTGGCAAGCTCGTAGAGGAGAAAGTACCCGTAATAGGACATTCCCACTTCATATATATCAGGATAACACAAGGCAAAGCGGACAAGAACAGACTCGGAGTCCTTCATTGTCCCGTTAGTTTCTATGCCTGTATAACGGGCAGGCTTTGTGATATTGTCAGGAATAATTATCATAAGAGGTATTACAATTAATTAAGAATGAAGAGTTTTAAATGACCTGCCCGCAATATTTTTACTTTTTACGGATTTGCCGATTTTAATTCTTCATTCTTCATTTTTAATTGTTTATATGTGCTCCTTCATAATACCGGTCAGGTCATCCATAACCATTTTCTGTATACTTTCCAATGCCTTTTCGCTCACTGCCTCAAACCGCAAGACAAGGATGGGTCCGGTATTGGATGGTCTCACGAGCCCCCATCCATCATTGAAAACAACTCTGACACCGTCTATATCGATTACTTTGTATCTGGCCTTGTAATACTCGGTCAATTTTTTAACAACAAGAAATTTTACATCATCGGGGCAATCAATCCTGATCTCAGGTGTGGAGTACATTTTCGGCACATCTTTCAAATATTCGGAAAGAGGTTTGTCGCCATTACCCATAATTTCAAGTAACCGTAATGAGGCATAAACGGCATCATCATACCCGAAAAATTTGTCTGCAAAAAAGATGTGACCGCTCATTTCTCCGCCGAGAAGCGCTCCTGTTTGTTTCATCTTCTGCTTGATAAGAGAATGACCTGCCTTCCACATGATTGGAAATCCACCATGTTTTTCCACATCTTCATAAAGGTTTTTCGAACATTTCACTTCAGAAACAAAAGTTGCCCCTTTATGTCGTTTTAATACATCCCTTGCAAAAATTATCATAAGGTAATCACCCCATATGACATTCCCTTCATTGTCGATAACCCCTATCCTGTCAGCATCGCCGTCGTAGCCGATCCCCACATCGGCCCTTGAATCGAGCACTGTTTTTCTCAGGGTAACAATATTTTTTTCCACTGTAGGGTCCGGATGGTGGTTTGGAAAATGCCCGTCCATCTCACAGAAAAGCCCGATAACGTTCTGGCCCATCTCTTTCATAATAGGCAAAGCCACAACACCTCCTGTCCCATTACCTGCGTCAATAACTACGTTAAAGCTCTTATTCAATGAAATGTTTGTCCTTAAAAAATTGTAATAGTCTTCTACAATAGTCTCATATTCTTTAACGGAACCCTGCCCCTGCACAAACCTTTTTTCTTCAATAAGCTTTCGTATATATTGTATTTCTTCACCAAATAATGTTGCCTTTCCATACGCCACCTTAAAACCGTTCTGGTCGGCAGGGTTGTGACTTCCGGTTATCATGATCCCGCCATCAACTTCAAGATTGAAAAGAGAGAAGTAAAATAAAGGTGAAGGGACAACGCCAAGGTCAATTACATCGAGCCCGCTTTCCACCATACCTTCTACAACAAGGTCCCTGTAATGATCGGAGCTAAGTCTGCAATCCCTTCCTATGGAGGCATTCTTTTTCCCGTGCTCCGTCATATATGACCCGAATGCCCTTGCAATATTTTTAACAACATCATCTGTCAGGTCTTTTTCAACACCCCCTCTGATGTCATATTCTCTGAATATCTCCTTGTTCATAGCTTTTTACTCCTTTGTTCTTCTTAATTCAATTTTTACCGCATTTGTCATATCCATGCATTTGAGTTCGATTATATCGGGATTACCCCATTCCGGAGGAAACCCACCGCCAAACTGCAGCATTATGACATAAGGAAAAATATCATGGTAGAAAAAACCGCATAAACCGCCTGCACTATATCCGCTTAATTCCATCACATTACCCGTTTCGTGTCCTGCACTGCAATGCCCTTTTACCTCTTTTATTGTACCTGTTACCTTGTATCCGATTTTATTTTCAGACATAGGTAATCCACACCCCCTTCTTGTTTTTCTTACCATATGCAGACTGAAGCCTATAGTTGCCCACTTCTTTTTTCCGTTTTCCCGTTTACCTTCTGCTTCATGTTGCTGTATGCTGCATTTACGGTTCCACAAACACTGCACCGGCTATTGCAGAGTCCTCACCGAGTTTTGCCTTCTCTATCTTTAAGCCCCTGATAGATGCCGGCATGGCCCTTTTTTCCATCACACCTTTAACATCGTCAACAAAATAGCGTGTGCCATACACCACTCCACCACCAAGTATTATTACTTCAGGATTTAACAGATTTGCAATGCTTGCCATTGCAGCACCCATATATTCAATAACCTCACGCCATGCATATTCGCAATATTCATCCCCTGAAAGACAAGCATCTTCAATATGGCCTGCGTGCAATGTATCCACATTGCCGTCAATTATATCCCATATCTTACCTTTATAACCACCTTTTATTTGTTTCCTGACCCTTTCAATTATGTATGAACCGCCACAATATGCTTCAAAACACCCGGTATTTCCGCAGTTGCATCTATATCCGTAGGGATTGAGCGTAATATGCCCAAGCTCACCGCCTACATTTGTGAAACCCCTGTACAACTTCCTGTTTATTATCAGTCCGCCGCCAATCCCTGTCCCTACAAAAACACCAACCACATCATCGGGAACACCGTTTAAACCGAATTTCCACTCACCATAAGTTGCGGCATTAACATCGTTCTCAATGAAAGTCTCTATTCCGAATATCTTTTCAATATCCTGTTTTAACGGCACGTTATGCCACCCAAGATTTGGAGAAAATAGAATATTATGGGTCTGCTTATCTATCTGGCCTGCTGAAGCGATCCCTACCCTTTTAATATCATTTCTGCTTATTCCGCATTCCCTTAAAACATCATCCATCACATTTGCAACATCATCCCTGACGCACATATAGCTGTTCTTTGCATCTGTCGGTATCTTTGTTTTATGAATGATGTTACCCGTCTCATCGATAACACCGACTAAAATTTTTGTTCCGCCTATGTCTATACCAATCCGCATAATTAGCCTTTAGCTGTCAGCTGTTAGCTATTGCAAAAATCTTAAAGCTAAAAAGCTGATGCTGAACAATATTGAACTGTTCTCATTTTAATGCTTAAATAATATATGCGAATATGTAAAATCTCAAGGTAAAAAGGGGAAACAACATGGAAAAACAGTATGTCATTGATGAGATAACCGTTAAGAATACATGGCGGTTGTTCCATATCATGGCAGAGTTTGTAGAGGGTTTTGAAAATCTTGCCGATATCGAGCCTGCGGTAAGTATTTTCGGAAGCGCACGGTGCCAAAAAAATGATCCTGTTTACGAAAAGGCATTTAAACTGTCAAAACTCCTCGGCAAAAACGGATTTAATGTAATTACCGGCGGCGGCGGCGGCGTTATGGAGGCTGCAAACAGGGGCGCTAAAGAAGCCGGTGCAAAATCAATCGGAATAAACATCGAACTTCCATTTGAGCAGAAACCCAATCCCTATACAAATGTCAGGTTAAGCTTCCGGTATTTCTTTGTACGAAAAGTCATGTTTTTGAAATATGCCATGGCTTATATCATTATGCCTGGTGGATTCGGTACGCTTGATGAATGCTTTGAGGCCATTACCCTGATTCAAACAAAAAAGGTCAAGCCCTTCCCCGTTATTCTTGTTGATTCATCATACTGGAAAGGTCTTATAGACTGGATAAACGAAAATATGCTTTCGTCAAATAAGATACTTAAGGAAGATTTAAACATTTTTAAAGTTATGGACGATCCGGAAGAGATTGTTGAATATATCAAAAAATTTGTAATCCTTTGAAGATGTTGGAGCCTGAAGATATTTAACAACAAATATTGAAAAGCTGCTATTCTTCCAGCGTTATGGAATATTTATTTACAAAATGATCCGGATAATATGACATCTTTGTTTTTCTCAGTCCGGGCAAGCCAAGGTCCTGTTCCCTGTTCACATAAACGGCGTCCTGCATGGATTTTTCACAGAACCGTCGGTTAATAATCTGATATAATCCGGGAATTTCGGGGTCGGCCTTTTCTATATGCACCACAAAAGTTGTATCATTCAGCATTTCACCTACCGTAAACGCCATTATTTTGCCGTCGATTGTAATAACACCGCCTTCAACCCCGAGGATATCAAAATGTTCGAGTATTTCAAGGACTGCATCCCATTCACCCAACAGACTTAAGTCTTCTTCACAGCGACGCAACTGACACCATTTTTCCTGCAATTCAATACAAGCGTGTATATGCTTAGACGATAGTCGGCTATATAAAAATGGATAGGAGCGGAGTAACCGGTTTATGTGGTTTCGTTGTGAACGGTATCTGTTCCCCGAAAGTTGTGCAAGGTCATTTATTAAATAAACATAATCGAAATGATCCCGTGCTGTATTAATGGTGAGATGCCCTTCCCCTTCGAGCTCCGAGATAAGCCTTTCATCTGCCCTTTCAATACGGGGGTTATCCGCTTTTTTTTCTTCACGCAGCCATTCCAGAAGTTTAATGACGGCATTACGTCTTGATGCCGGGCCAACCGGCTGCATGGCGTAAATTGAATCCTCACTGTTCCGACATACGATCATCAACCAATCCTTCTTAAACAGAGCCCACTGAAATTTATAGTGTGTGCGCCATATAAAAAGATTTGTAAATGAGTATTCGGAGACTTCAGGCCGGTATCGTTTAAAAATATCCAGGAATATATCACGGTCGCCCAATTCAATGGGCCTGAAATAAGGAAATTCAGGAACTCCAAGCATTCTATAATTGAATATGAAATCCGTATGATTGTCAAATATAGATAGTTGCAGCAGCACAGTCATTCCCGTGAAAAGGGGATCCAACCATGCGCTTATTTATAAAGCGAGCGAGGGTAAAATGTGGTAGAATATGGCTTATAATGGATAGAACATAGTGCAAACATGAAAGCCGACATCCAAAAGGTTCACAAAAATGGAAATCAATAACCATAAAATCGATTTTATAATAAAATCCCTTTCAAACTACCTCCAGGGAAAGGACGTACCGCTAAGACTCTCGCTTGTGTCTTTTTTTTCGAGAGGCCATTTATTGATTGAGGATTTGCCCGGACTCGGCAAAACAACCCTCGCAATAGGTATTGCCAGATCGCTCGGTCTTACTTTCGGAAGAATCCAGTGCACCAGCGATTTGCTTCCAACTGATATTACAGGGTTATCCATTTACAACAAAAGCACCGGGGAATTCGTATTTCACCCCGGACCGATTTTTAACAATATCGTGCTCTGCGATGAGATAAACAGGGCTACACCAAAAACGCAAAGCGCACTCCTGGAGGCTATGGGAGAAAAACAGGTTACCATCGAGGGCAAAACATATAAGCTCCCGAGACTGTTTTCTGTTATTGCTACCCAAAACCCCGTTGAACAGTTCGGAACATTTCCCCTTCCCGAATCGCAACTTGACAGATTCATGATGAAAATAAGCATCGGGTATCCCTCCCGTGATGCAGAGAAGGAAATCCTTAAACTTGGGAGCAAACGGGAAGAGCTTTATACGATAGAACCTGTAATGAATAAGGAAGAGGTTGTCCGGATTCATGCAGATATAGAAGCAAATGTATACGTATCCGATAAGATTTTAGACTATACCCTTACAATCATAGAGGCAACAAGAAAGAACGGATACTTAACGGCAGGGCTTTCAACGCGCGGCGCCCTGACTCTCATAAGCACAGCAAAGGCAAATGCATATTTCCGCGGCAGAGATTTTGTTATTCCTGAAGATATAAAAGAATTATCCGGTTACACAATACCTCACCGTGTCCTGTTTAAAGAGGAGTATGAAACACTCGATAAAAAGGAGATAATACAATCTTTAATAGAGGCAATACCCACCCCGGCGTAATAAAAATCACAAAAGCAGGTTTTCTGTATATCCTTTTGACAATACTGCTGGGCGTCTCTGCAGTCAATACGGGCAATAACCTCATGTACCTGATTGTTGCAGCCCTTCTCGGCTTCATGGGAATTTCAGGTTTTTTCGGTAAAAATAATTTACAAAAAATTTCAGTTGTAATTGAGTTTCCACAGGAAATATTTGCAAACAAAGACTTTCCTGTGAAAATAACGCTTAAAAACAAAAAACGGCTGTTGCCGGTATTTCTTCTAAGGCTGCACGTAGCCGAACAGTCTGTGCTTTTCCCGTTTGCAGACGTTAAAAGTGAAACAGTAAAATATATGGAAACCGCTTTCAGCAAGAGAGGTCAACATATAATAAAGGATATATACATAAGTTCCGTGTTCCCCTTTAATTTTTTTACAAGATTCAAGGGTCTCGACAATGCATTTGATTGCGTTGTCTTTCCTGAATTAAAAAAATGCGACCTTATCACGCTTTACGAAAAAGGAAGAAGGTTAAAGGGCGAGAAGGCATCCGATAAAACAGGTTTTGAATCCGATATCGTTTCCATACGGGAATATGTATACGGCGACCCTTTAAAATACATTAACTGGAAGGCAACTGCAAAGACCGGTGCACTAAAAACAAAAGAGCTCTCGTCGCTCTTGCATCAGCCCATCACAATAGATTTTGACAAGGTAATTATAAAAGATCTGGAAGAAAAGATCTCCTGCATCTCCTATTCTATAATTCAAATTCTTAAAAAGAATATGCCTATAGGCCTCAGGATAAACGACAGATTATATGAACCGGGAACTTCTCATGGCCATAAGATAAACATGTTGAAAGAACTGGCGCTTTATCAGCGGTGAAGCGGGCAAGACCGTGAAGCGTCATGTCCATCCGCTGTCGGGATTAAACCGTACGTGAAGCGTGGAAAAACAAGATCCGAGGAACGAGATACGGGTTTTTTGTGGATGGTGAATAGGAACATGGATCAGGGATCAACAAACCCCGAATTACGGATTACAAATTACGGATTACAAATTCGGCAATCAACAATCAACATCGAGACCATCGTCAAGATTATAACCTACATGGTCGGGACTTTAGGGTTTATGTCCGTATTCAGGCACATTGATGTTCCTTTTGATATTGCATTTTTATCACTCTTTTGCCTTTCCCTGTATTTTGAATTCAGCAAGAAGTTCTATATCCCCCGGTGGGCGTTAAATTCTATCTCTCTGCTGGTCATATTCTTTTCTTTTTACCGGTTCAAACTTGGCGACCTTGTAACACAGATTATCGAAGCCCTTTTAATCCTCCTTGCAATCAAGTTTTTAGAAGAAAAAAAATTCAGAGATTACATGCAGATTTACACAATAGTCCTGTTTCTACTTGCAGGTCTCGGGCTGCTTTCCCTTGATATAACCTTCATCGTGTATCTCCTCGTGCTCGTTTTTCTTCTCGCAACCTCCATTGTTTTGCTCACATACTATTCTCAGGATCCCAATTCAGTTTTTACAAAAGATATCGTATTAAAGATAGTTCTCAAATCCATGTATATACCATTGGCCGCCATACCTGCGGCCGTCCTTATGTTTATGATACTGCCGCGTACGCAATATCCCCTCTTTCATTTCCTTAACAGGGCCGACAAAGCAAAAACAGGCTTTACAGACAGCGTGAGGCTCGGCGTTGTTTCAAATATCCAGGAGGATTCAAGCGCCATATTGAGGGTCAGCATGGAAAAAATTGAAGATAACGCCCTTTATTGGCGTGGCGTTGTCCTTGATTATTTTGATGGAGTATCCTGGAGAAGTTCATCAAAAGATACGGCTTCAATGACGTTTCCCGCTGTATCAAAAGGGAAAAGCGTCAGGCAGGTTATTTACCTTGAGCCATATGAAAACAGGTATCTGTTTGCGCTTGATAAACCGGCTTATATATTTTACAGAGGCGTAAGGAAATATGACGATTTTACATTTGCTTCCACGGGTTATATTGAAAAAAGGATAAGGTACGAAGCTGTTTCGCTCATTACCGACACAATCATAGAGGATGAAGTTGATGAAAGCAAATATCTCCGGATACCTGAACATTTATCTCCGGAAATAGCAAAACTTGTCAAGCAGATTGCCATTCACAAAGATGATGCCGGGAACATACAATCCGTTTATGCATTTCTGAATGACGGTACGTATAAATACTCCCTGAAAAATCTTCCAATCACAAAAAATCCCCTCGAAGATTTTCTTTTTCTGGCCAAATTCGGCAATTGCGAATATTTTGCCTCTGCCTATGCCATAATGCTTCGTCTTGCCGGTATCCCTTCGAGGGTTGTAGGCGGTTATAGGGGTGGCTACTACAATGATGTCGGCGGATATTATTTGGTGCCGCAAAAAAATGCCCATGTATGGGTCGAAGCGTATATACGACAGAAAGGTTGGGTCCGCATGGATCCGACACCTGCAACACTTGATAATTTTGCATCCCTTATGAAGGGAGACATATTTTTCAGAATGAGCGTTTTGCTCGATACCATCAACTATTACTGGTATGCAACAGTAATTAACTATAATTTTGAAAAACAACTCTCGATCTTTTATTCACTGAAATCGGGGATTAAAAAACCCGGCTTCAAACTATCCTTTAACAGGGCTGAAATTGTAAAATACCTGATTATTATCCTCGCCCTGGCAGGAATTGTGTTCGTTATGTGCGCCGCTGTCAGGCATGATACCTCTAAAGAAAAGAAGCTTCTTTCTTCATTTCAAAAAGCCATGGGAAAACATGGCTATAAAAAGTCTAAATCCCAGGGGCTTGAAGAATTTCTTCTGAACATTAAGCAAGATAAAATCAGGGAACCTGCTCACAGATTTGTAACGGAATTCGAAAAAATATATTTTAAAGATAAGGAGTTTACGTCTATAGATCTGGTGGAATTGAAGAAAATTATCAGACAAATTACCCGCTTTTAAACACCAAGGTAGGCTGTCCTTACATGTTCATTATTGAGTAATGATTCTCCTGTCCCATGGAGCACTATTCTCCCATTTTCCATTACATAGGCACGGTCGGCTATTGCGAGTGTCTGTTTTACATTCTGTTCCACAATCAGCACCGTAACGCCCTCTTCTTTAATTCTTTTTATAACACTGAATATGTCCCTGACAAGTATAGGAGACAGGCCAAGAGATGGTTCATCAAACATTTGGAGCTTCGGTTTTGACATAAGTCCCCTGCCCACTGCAAGCATCTGCTGTTCCCCGCCGCTTAGTGTCCCGGCAAGCTGCCTCTTACGTTCAAGGAGTCTCGGAAATAACTCAAACACGAGTTGTTTTGTTATCTCACGGTCATTTTTCGCCTCTTTTTTTAAAGAACCCATATCAAGATTTTCTTCAACGGTCATCTCCACAAAAAGTCTTCTTGCCTCCGGAACATGAACTATTCCGGTCTCTATCAGCTTGTACGGCTCTATTTTATGAATAGGAATATCATTAAAAAGTATTTCACCCTTTCTGGGTCTCAATATACCTGAGATTGTCTTTAAAGTTGTTGATTTCCCGGCGCCATTTGCACCAATAAGGGCTACAATCTCACCTGGTCTAACCTCAAAAGATACATCCCAGATTACCTGGACATCACCATAAAAAACATCAATATTTTTGATCTCAAGCATTGTGCGCCTCCCCCAGGTAAGCTTCAATTACTATCGGGTCGTGACCAATCTCTGAAGGCGCTCCCTCCGCTATTTTCTGACCATAATTAAGCACAACAATTCTGTCGGAGATTGACATAATTACCTTCATGTGATGTTCGATAATCAGTATGGTTATGCCTTTTTCCGTTCTTATCTTATTCACGATTTCTATCTGCTCGTTTATTTCTGTCGGGTTAAGTCCTGCAAAAGCTTCATCAAGCAGGATTACCTCAGGCTGTGTAGCAAGTGCGCGGGCAATCTCAAGCCTTTTTCTTTTGCCAAGGGGCAGACCTTTTGAGATAAGCATTCTGTCATCATAAAGCCCTGCAAATTGAAGAACTTCATTGGCTATTTCCTCTGCACGGATCTTGCTTTTTGTCCTTATGAAGGCAGAGGCTATAACATTATCAAGTGTAGACATCCTCTGTAAGGGGCGGACTACCTGGAATGTTCTTGCAACCCCCAGCTTGCATAGAACGTGAGGCTTCAGGTGTGATACCTTTTGCCCTCTTAAAAAGACATTCCCCTTGGTAGGCGGATAAAACCCGTTGATAACATTGAACATCGTTGTCTTGCCGGCGCCATTTGGCCCGATAAGGGCAAGGATTTCACCCTTATTCAATGTAAAGGAAACATCTGTAAGTGCAGCGAGTCCTCCGAACTGCTTGGAGACGTTTTTCACTTCAATAAGACTCATGATGACGCCCCCTTTCTTCTGAACGGCTTAAGCAGTTTACGAAAATCTCCCACAATACCATTCGGAAGGAACATAATGATAAGGATCAGTATAATACCGAATATTGTTTGATGCGCAGCGCCGATATAGGGCAATGAACGTATTTCTTCAGCAAGGAAGACCATTATGACCGAACCGACAATGGGCCCCCAGTATGTAGCAGCGCCTCCAACCATGACAACCATGACAGTAGCAATTGATACCTCAGAGAGCGGAAATACCATAGACGGGTCAATATACCCCATATAATTCATATAGAATGCACCTGCAATACCGGTCAGGACACCGCTCAGGCAAAGAGAGATTGTTTTATAAAATGTTGTATCAATCCCAAGAGACTCCGCAGCATCCTGATCCTCCCTGATTGCAACAAAATAGTAACCAAGTTTCGATTCCATAACCAACTTAATCAGTATATAGGTTCCGGCAGCGATCAGCAATATGACATAAAAATACCACGTTTTATCAACCCATGTCCTTTCCCTGAGCATAATGCCCATGTTGCCCTTGGTAAAATCAACAAGATTTTCCGCCGCTACTCTGCAAAATTCTCCAAGCGCAAGGGTTGCAAGGGCAAAATAGGCGCCTCTCAGACGAAGGCAGATATACCCGATGACAAGCGATAGCGCTGTGAGTATCACTACACAAACCGGCATCCCCCACCACGCAGATATTCCAAGATGCTGATAAAGAATTCCGGCGGTGTATGCGCCAAAACCAAAAAATGCAGCATGACCAAAAGAAACCTGGCCCGTATAACCGCCAAGGATATTCCATGCCATGCCTATTACCGACCACATCAAGACAAGTATAAGGATGTGCATAACATACGTGCTGAGGCCTGCGAACGGTATAATGCAAAGTATTGCAAGGATTATCAGAGGCAGGAACTTTTTCATTTTCCTAACCTCCATTTTCTGAGGATGGATGCCACACCGCCGGGCAAGAACACAAGGGCTGCCACGAATATGGCAAATCTTCCGGCAGGCGCCCACCCCATCCCGATGTAGGTGGCTGTCATAGATTCAAAAATACCAAGGATTAATCCCCCGATAAGTGCCCCGTCTGTTGAGCCCATACCTCCAATAACTGCTATAACAAACCCTACGTTTGTAAATTGTTTACCCAAGGCGGGGTAAAGGTAATATATAGGGAGAAAAAGGCAACCGGCACATGCCACAAGGATCAGCCCGATGCCAAAGGTCACCATCCTCACCCGGTTTACATTCACGCCCATAAGCAGCGCCGCATCAAGGTCCTGCGAGGTCGCCCTGATGGATTTACCTGTATCCGTCTTTGTGAGAAATATCCATAAGCCTATTGTAATAATAGCGGCAAGTATAAAAGATATTGTCCAGGGCATGGAAAGGGACAGTTCTATCGGAGAATTCCTCCAGTAATCAGTAAGATACCATGCGCTTGAGGCATAACTTACCGGCGTAGAACGATAGTTCCCTGTAAAAAATACGGTTGCAAGGTTCGAGAACACCATGGCCAGGCCGACTGTAAGTATGACCTGATTGTGGGGCAATATAGATTCTACCTTCATTACAGGCGTTAAAAGGTATTTCTGGATACCGAGCCCGAAAAGAAACATCGCAGGAGCGGCAATAAAAACCGACAGGTAAGGGTCTATGCCAAACATTGTGAACATCCAGTAGGCAATATACATGGCAATCATCATGAAATCGCCATGGGCAAGGTTGATGACCCTCATAACGCCCATAATGAGCGCCATACCAAGGGCGATCAAGGCATATAGCCCCCCTAACAAAAAACCCGATATAAGGGTCTGCAAAAACAGTTCAAGCTGAGCCATCAATCCCCCCCTCTTTTATACTACTTTCTGTCTCTCCACTTTGGTATGGGATATACGTATTTTGTGCTCGCATATTTTGCAGGCCAGATAGTTTCATGCTTTCCCTTAATAACCTGCATGACAAGCGTATCCATGAAGTTCTGGTTTGTATAGCCGTCCTTGTCCTCAAATTTTACCGGTCCAAAGGCTGTCATCATGTTAGTTGCTTTAAAGGCCGCACGAATATCGTCTGCCTTCAAGGATTTTGCCCTCTCAAGGACATCTTTTATAATATAAAGGGCGGAATATGCCTCCGCGCCATGGTAAGAGGGATAATCCTTATAGAGTTTTTTGTATTTTTCAGCATACTCTTTTGCCCCTGTATAGGCTACTTGAGGACTCCAGAGGGTCGCCGTCATGACAAGTTCTGAAGCCTCTTTCGCGTTCTGTATAAACTCAGGGATGGCAAAACCTGCAGCTCCTCCGGCATAAAGGTTTGCGTCAATCCTGAGCTCTTTTATCTGCCGCATAAGCAGCGCCGCGTCCATAACATACGAAACCATATATATCACATCAGGTTTTGCTGCTTTTACTTTTGAGAGTATCGGCTTGAAATCAACAGCACCTTTTTCATACTGTTCTTTAACAAGGACCTTCATTCCTACTTTTTGCGCCTGTTTCACCATATCTTCTGCGCCGGAGGTGCCGAAGTCCGAGCTTTCATAAAGTATTGCAATTGTCTTTGGTTTTACGACCTCTTTCAAAAATGACATGAATCCTGTTGCATAGTATGCATTCGTGGGGTTCATACGGAATACGTATTTGTATTTTTGCTGGGTAATGTCATCGGTTGCGCCTGTAACAACCATATAGGGAACCTTTCTCTCTTCCGCTACCGCTGCAACGGCCTTGGAACTGGAAGAACTGTATTCACCGAATATAACAGGCTGTTTTTTTACATCAATTAACCGTTCTACAATTGAGCGGGATACCTCCGGTTTACCCTGGGAGTCCTCAAATTCCAGCACTACCTTTTTACCCTTAATGCCTCCCTTTGCATTGATCTCCTCCATGGCAATTTCATATGATTTTTTCTCTATTTCGCCAAATTTAGCATTTGTTCCGGTAAGCGGCAACGGGATACCAAATTTTAATACGTCCTGCGCAAACGCTTGAGGCGCAAAAAGACTCAATAAAAATAAAAATATTACAGTTACCGAGAAACGTTTCATGTGTTCCTCCTTAGTTTTTAATAAATTTTGTTTTGTACCGAAAGGGTCTGATAGACAAACCTCTCAAAAAAAACTCCCCATATTGCCTTTAAATCATGTATGTCTTTAATAATATCTTGCAATTTTTTTGTCAATAGAAAAAAAACGGCATTTTCAAAATATTGTATACAGAGGATAATGTCACAAAAAATGCTGACATCGGTCGATATGGAATCCCACCGGTCCATTATCGGGGCATTCATCCATAATGCTTCACAGAAGATTCGGACTTGAAGTCTTCACCCTAAAGCAAGAGCTTTTTCCCATACTCCGGGCAGGACAATAATCATGCCTGATTCTTAATCGCCGCCCTTCAATTCATAAGTACAGTGTGGACAACGGGGTTTTTTGACAGGAATAGCGGTAAAACGGTAAGAACATTCTTTGGTGGTTGGAACTGGGAGTGACGCTTCAGGCTGACGTTTCAAACGATTAATCTGGCGGATCAGCAAGAAAATGGCAAAAGCAACGATGACAAAATCAATCAAGGTGTTAAAGAATATGCCATAATTGATAGTAGCTGTACCCACAGCCCTTGCCTCTGCAATGGTGTTATATGATTTTCCGGAAATGTTAATGAAAAGGTTGGAAAAGTCCATTTTGCCGAGGAGAATCCCGATGGGCGACATCAGGGTATCACTGACAAACGAACTCACGATCTTACCGAATGCTGCATTGATAATAATGCCTACACCGTATCAAATACATTCCCTAATTGTTACGGAAACAAACAAGCTTTGCAATGAAAAATCGTAAACAATTTAATACGTGCAAAATTATTTGCAATAAACATTATATGGATATAGAATAGTCAACAACAAAGACTTCTAATAATTTTTTACATAAAGGATTAAAATTGAATAAGAATGATACGAACTCACGGCAGGTGCTCAATATTATCGAATTTCTCCCTGATGCCACTCTTGTTATTGACAAAGACAAAAAGGTCACGGCATGGAACAGAGCAGTAGAAGAAATGACGGGGATGAAAAAGGCGGATATGCTCGGAAAGAATGATTATGCTATCCCGTTCTATGGCGAGAAGAGACCGATGCTTATAGACCTTGTGTTTGAAGATGAAGAAAAAGTAAAAAAGTTCTATGATATTGTAAGAAAGAAAGATAATACCCTCTATGCTGAAGGATTTGTTCCCATGGTAAGGGAGGGTAAAGGTGCTTACTTCTGGGGTATCGCCTCACCGCTTCTTGATGATGAAGGAAATGTCATTGGCGCTGTTGAATCGGTTCGGGACATTACCGAACAGAAAAAGGTGCAGGAAGCCCTGCGTGAAAGTGAAAAGAAATATCGTAACATTTTTGAAAATGCTGTCGAAGGTATTTTTCAGAGTACCCCTGAAGGTCGTTTCATCAATGCCAATCCCGCCATGGCACAGATGTTCGGCTTTAGTTCTCCGGAGGAGATGATTAAGTCCATAACAAGTATTGATTATCAGTACTATGAAAATCCGGAGCGTCGGGCAGAGTTTAAAAGACTCATTGATATCCATGGAATCGTTGAAGGCTTTCAATTGCAGGCATTTCGTAAGGACGGCAGCAAGATATGGATCTCTGAAAATGTCAGGGCGGTGAGAGATGAGGAAGGAAATCTCCTGTACTATGAAGGCACCGTAGAAGATATTACAAAACAGAAACACATAGAAGATGAACTCCGCTATTCGGAGGCTGTTTACAGGACTATCTTCGAAAATACAGGAACACCCATGGTAATAATAAATGAAGACATGACAATTGTTCTCTGCAACAGGGAATGGGTTAAGCTTTCAGGGTATTCAAAAGAGGAAACCGAAGGCAAAAAAAGCTGTATGGAATTTATTCACAAGGAAGATTTGAAACGCGTGTGCGATTATCACTACAGGAGAAGAAAAGAACCTGCCGACGTTCCGAGACAATACGAATTCAGATATATAGACCGTTACGGTAATACCTATAATATGATAAATACGGTAGCCATGATACAAGGCACAATGGTGAGTGTGGCTGCTCAGCTAAACATTACCGATATTAAAAGTGCCGAAGAGACTCTCCGTTATACCACGGAGAAGCTCAGAAAAGCATTAACAGGCACCATCCAGGCTATGTCGCTTACCGTAGAGACAAGGGACCCCTATACCGCAGGCCACCAGAGGAGGGTTGCCAACCTTGCCCGTACAATCGCCAAGGAGATGGGGCTATCGAATGATACCGTTGATAATATCCGCATGGCAGGCAGCATTCATGACATAGGGAAGATTTCAATTCCGGCGGAGCTATTGGCTAAGCCCACCAGACTGATTGACATAGAAATGAGTCTAATAAAAGTTCACTCCCAGTCAGGATATGACATATTAAAAGATGTTGATCTACCTTATCCCATAGCAAAAATAGTCCTCCAACACCATGAACGGTTGGATGGCTCAGGCTACCCTCAGGGACTTAAAGGTGATCAAATTCTCCTTGAATCAAAAATCATTGCAGTTGCAGATGTAGTGGAAGCCACAGCTTCCCATCGTCCTTACAGGCCGGCCCGCGGAATAGATGCCGCCCTTACTGAGATAGAAAAGAACAAAGGCATATTGTACGACCCCGAGGTAGTGGAGGCATGCCTTAAATTGTTTCGTGAGAAAGGATTTAGCTTTGAGTGAGAGTCAAGATTACAGCGATTGAGAAACATGATTCCAGCTATTTTTCTATCGCCGTAATCTGCATTTTATGTCGCCGTGATCGTTTCAACTGTGAACCCGTGAACCATACCTTAAAACCCATACCAAAAAGTTGAATTTAGTGTTAATAAAGAGTAACATAAAGCGCTGAAAATGAAACCGCCTGATTCAACACAATCTTCTTCAAAAAAAGATTTGATAATCCATGATGCAAAAGGCGTTATCAAGTCTCTCGGGCTTGTCTTTGGCGATATCGGAACAAGCCCTATCTATACCTTAACGGTAATTTTTATTCTCCTGAAGCCAACCTATGATAATGTGATCGGAGTTTTGTCGCTTATTGTCTGGACACTGACGATCCTTGTTTCCGTTGAATACGGATGGCTTGCAATGAGCCTCAGTGAAAAGGGCGAAGGTGGCACAATTGTTCTAAGAAGTATCCTTTTACGGTACCTTAAAAAAAGCAGACATGCAGTATTTATAACAATTCTCACTTTCATAGGTGTTTCTCTCCTCTTTGGCGATGGTGTTATTACCCCTGCCATAAGCATACTCAGCGCTGTAGAAGGCATCCTCTTAATCCCGGGCTTTAAAGAAACAAAACAAATGACATTGATAATCATTGCAAGCATTATTGCCTTTTTGCTTTTCATATTTCAGAAAAAGGGGACGGAAAAGGTCGCGGGAGCCTTCGGGCCATTGATGTTTCTCTGGTTCCTTTCGATCGGCATATCAGGCATCATATCCATTATTGATGTTCCGTCTGTCTGGAAGGCCATTAACCCGTATTATGCATTCAAATTTCTTTATCAGAACGGCCTTGCAGGTTTTTTTGTGCTCTCGGAAGTCATCCTTTGCGCTACCGGAGGCGAAGCCCTTTATGCCGATATGGGACACCTTGGACGTAAACCGATAATCAGGGCCTGGTATTTTGTCTTTATCTCACTGCTGCTCAGTTATCTCGGTCAGGGCGCATTTATTTTAAAACACCCGGGCGGTAGCTGGAACGCCCTCTTCAGCATGTTGCTTAACCAGTCAATTATACTTTATATACCATTTCTTATTCTCAGTATTATTGCCACGGTTATTGCTTCCCAGGCTATGATAAGCGGCATGTTTTCGATTGTCTATCAGGGAATCAACACACGATTGATGCCTATGTTCAAGGTCGAATACACCTCAACAGAAATGAGATCACAGATTTATATCGGATTTGTAAACTGGTTTCTTCTGATAGCAGTGCTTTTCATTATATTCCTGTTCAAAGAATCCAATAATCTTGCTGCTGCTTATGGCCTTGCCGTAACCGGCACTATGACATTGACGGGCATCACGATGATCATGATATTCTATTCGAGAAAGGAAACCGTTAAAGCACTTATTGCCTCTTTTGTCACCCTCGTCGATTTCGCCTTTCTCATTTCCAATACGGAAAAATTACCCAACGGGGGATACTGGTCGCTTATCATAGCAGCAATCCCTCTGAGCATAATCCTGATATATACCGCAGGCCAGAGAAAACTTTACCGGTCAGTGCGCCCATTAAAACTGGATGTTTTTCTTGTAAGCTACAACCAGTTATATCAAGAGTTGAATAAGATAAAAGGCGCCGCTCTCTTTTTTGCACGTGATGTAAAAAAGATTCCTTCTTACATTGTTCATACGATGTTCATGAACAACATCATTTATGAAGATAATATCATCGTTTCCATCGTTACAACGGATGAGCCTTTCGGCGTCAATGGTTTTTTTAAGGAAAAAATTGCTGATGGGCTAAGGATTTTTGAAATTCAGATGGGATATATGGAGGTTGTAGATATTGAAGAAATACTTAAAGAGGCCGGAATCGTCGAAAAAGGTATCTTTTACGGACTTGAAGAGATTGCCACACATCACGTCATATGGAAGGTATTTTCCATATTTAAAAGGCTTGCGCCTCCATTTGTACAGTTCCACGATTTGCCGCCCAATAAACTTCACGGCGTTATTACAAGGATAGAAATGTAATAATCCAGGCGGGTACAATCTATTTGAATTGAGCGTGTCCCAGCCTGGAGTGCATACGATATTTCAGATCAAATTCAACAGGTACATCCCCTGCCATACCCGTTACCTTTTCCTTGATAAAAGGGATGTCTTCATTCATATGAACTGCACCTTTAACCGTAAGGCCATATTCTACAAGCCCCTCTTCCTTGAATTTCACATCAAGCGACGACACATAAAGATCGGGATTCGTCACGATATCCGCTTTTATTTTAGCAGCTAGTACTTTCAATTCAAGCACCTTCCTTGATTTTGCGGTATTAAAGATATCTCTCTTCTTCAGTTCTTCTATGATAATCGGAACTATCTCGTCATAGGCCTGAATGCTTGTATCAAAGATCATGTCATACTGCGTCAGGTCATCCCATGCAAAGCCATATGTTAGATATACAGCCCCGGCCATCTCTTTATCCGCCTTTTCGATAAGCCATTGGGCGTTCTCGCTGTTTGTGTCTTCCCATTGCACAATTCTGTCTATCCTGGTCTTCAGGGGCGCTCTTGTGCGAACCCTGAGTACATGGGGGATACCCTTGAGGAGAAAATTTCCTCCCCTCCCCATAATTACAGTATTATCGCTTAAGGCATAATTGAGGATGTTAAACTGTATAAGTGAAACATACCCCCTGAAAGACCATTTGAACCGCTCCCAGATATTCGGATTGTTCTCATCAAAATATTTTGCAAATTCTTCCCACTGGACGCCTACCTTTTTTATGTCTTCAAGAATACGCCCCCTGTCAATATATTGATATCCTGTCTGGCGCGCAACCTCCCGACCAATTTCTTTCCCGCCGCTTCCATATTCCCTTGCAATGGTCAATACTGCCATATGTACCCCCTTTTATTTTGCGAATGGAATAACCCATATGAGCATAGCCGGTATGTAACAGCAAATAAGGGAAATAACAACATAAGGTACCGTGATGCCGAGAAATTCTTTCAGGTTTACCTTCCTTTGGTCTTCCTTCTCACCGAGGTTCTTCGCGACAAATAATGCCGGTGCGCCCGCAACGGTAAGGTTGCTTCCCAATGTGCCTGCCCAAAGAAGCATCCAGTAGAGAGGCCATGGATTTATTCCAGTATCTTTAGCAAGATCTCTTATGACATAAAGCATGGTAAGGATATAGGCGTCGTGTTCCACTATGCCCACAATAGGAGCTGTTACCCAGTAAAGTACAGTGCTTCCGACAATAAGGCTCTGCTGAATTAACGGCGTGATCGCATTGGATACCAGTTTTATTACGCCTGCGTGTTCCAGACCTCCAACCAGGGCAAAGAGGGAAACATAGAAAAAAACCGCTCTCCAGTCGAGCTCGGAGAGAACCTGTTCAACATTGGGAATTTCGATGGTAAAACGTTCCTTAAAAACTTCAAAAACGAGGATGATCGAGATGGCGCCCCACATGGCAATAAACCCGAGGGTATAACCGAATATGGGCCGAAGAGCCATAGCAATGATTGTAAGCAAAAATATGCTGCAAGCTATTATTGCAAATGGTTTGTCCTTAATATGGTCAAGAGGTTTTTCCCCGGCCATGGATGCAACATCCATTCTGATGTCCTTATACTTTCTCGAAAACAGCCAGTAAAAATATGCGCATGTAAAAACGTATGAAATGCAGAGAATAAAAAAAGATGAAGGCCGTCCCATATACCATATGAAACCGCTGAATTCAATGCCTGAAACGCTGTGGAGCATCTGGGGAGGCAAATCGCCAAGCAGCATGGCGGTGCCCATAAAGTTTGCGCATAAGCCGACAAACATAACCGGTGCAAAGGCGGGAAATTTAAATCGCCGACATGCATGAAAAACAACCGGGGCAAACATAAGGACAACTACAACGTTATCGATAAGCATGGAGACAAAGCCTGCAAGCGCGCCGAGCACAGTTACAAAAATCGCGACGTTACCTTTTGACATCCTTAAGATGATAGCTGCTAAAAAATCCGGCACACCTGATTTTCCGAAGTAGCCCGATATGATCCATATACTGAGGAGTATGGCTATTACATTCCAGTCAACAATTTTAAACGCATCAATGTCACTGTAAACTCCGAAAAAGATCATAAAAATGATCCCCATGAGCGCCGCAATAACACTATCAATCCAGCCTGTAATAACAAGAACTATACTGGCGAGAAAAATGACACATGCCGCTACTTGCAGAAAATCCATCTCCATGTACCCCCTGAACTTTTATTATACAGCTTCTTTAAAAAATAGGGGCGGGAGGATTTCCCCCGCCCCTGAATGATTCTGTGTAAAAAACACCGTTTCTTTCATGTATAATGGGTCGCTTAAATGATTCCCATGCCTTTTAACACGGAGAGCATGACCGCTGCCGCCATAACCGAACCGACCTGACCGCCTGCATTGGCGCCCATTGCATGCATAAGAAGAAAATTTCTTTTATTGTACTTCTGGCCTTCCCTCTGGACAACACGGGCAGACATAGGGAACGCTGAAATCCCTGCTGCACCGATAAGGGGGTTTACCTTTCCGCCCGTTATATAGTACAAGATCTTCCCGAAAAGCACTCCGCAGACCGTATCAAGGCATATGGCCAGCAGCCCGAGACAAAGGATGATGAGTGTTGTGGGTTTTACAAATTCCGGTCCGCTCATGGTAGCGCCGATTGATATGCCAAGGAGCAAAGTAACGATGTTTGAAAGCTCATTCTCTGCACATTTTGTAAGCCTGCTCACGGCACCCGACTCTTTCATAAAATTTCCAAGCATGATCGTTGCAAGAAGCGGCAACCCCTTAGGGGCGATGAGACCGCCGACAATCGTTATAATTACCGGGAAAAGGAGTGCTGTGGTATCTGAAACCGTCTTTTGGTGTGTCTTCATTACGGTTTCACGTTCTTTCTGCGTGGTAAGCATCTTCATTATAGGCGGTTGAAGCACGGGAACAAGCGACATGTAAGAATACGCCGCAACCGACACAGCCCCAAGGAGATGCGGGGCATACTGGGATGCAACATAGATAACAGTCGGCCCGTCACACGCGCCGATAATGCCTATCGTCACAGCGTCCTTATAGGGAAAATTTAATACAAGGGCAAGAAGAAGTGTCAAAAATATGCCGAATTGACCGGCTGCACCGAGAAGAAACGTATAAGGGTTTTCCAGAACGGGCCTGAAGTCGGTCATAGCCCCTATCCCCACAAAAATGAGCAGTGGGAATAATTCAGTAATAATGCCCATATCATAGATAATCCTCAAAAAACCTTCTTTTTCCATTAGATCGGCAAGAGGGACATTTACAATAATACAGCCGAAACCGATCGGAACGAGAAGCAACGGCTCGAAATCTTTTTTAATGCCAAGATAAAGGAGAACACCACCGATTATCATCATTAACACATTTGACCAGTGAAGCGCCGCACATCCCGCCACAAGTCCGGATAAACCGCTTAATATTGCATCAACCATCTAACTTCCCTCCTTCCCTTTTAATCTTCTTTTTTGTACGGAAAAATCTTTTTCAAAGCTGACATGATAAAACTGAAAAGAATAAGGGTTACGATTGTTCCGCCCATCCCGACTATAAGCATGGTTAAGCCGAACGTCCATTTATCCATCATGGGCCTGCCTCCTTAAAGGTTTTTTTATTTCGTATTTCATATAATTACCGGAGATATATTGTCAAGAGAATATTTTCACAAAATGGATTTCTTGTATAAGCTAATTTAGGCTTATTATCATTCATGTAGCAATCAGGTAATTCCTGATTTTCATCTTCGAAAAACCTGAGGGAAACTGCCGTCCGGCATGAATTAATTACGGTTCGAGGGAGGTAAGGCCTTCCCTTATGGCATATTTGGTCAATTCTGCAATACTGTGAATGTCAAGTTTTTCCATGATCTGCTGACGGTGAGTCTCTATAGTTTTAACACTCACATTCAGAAATACGGCTATCTGTTTCGTTGATTTGCCTTCTGCAATGAGCTGGAGAACCTCTCTTTCTCTTGCAGTGATTTTCGTAAAAACAGTTTCCTCGCTCTTCGGCAGAGAGACAATATATTCTTTGATAACCACATCCGTTATTTTCGGACTTAAATAAGGCTGTCCTGCCATAACCGTTTTTATAGCAGATGCAAGCTCTTCAAAGGCGCTGTCCTTTAAAAGGTATCCGGAAGCGCCGGCCTTTAACATCTGAAGGACAAACCTTCTGTCGGAGTGCATGGAAAGGGCTATCACCTTTATCCCCTGTGTTTCGGAGAAAATCTGTCTCGTTGCATCGATACCGTTCATATCAGGCATCCCTATATCCATAATAACAATATTGGGCAGCAATTTCTTTGCTAATTTTATGGTTGTCATGCCGTCCTGGGCCTCACCAACAACCTCCATATCCGGCTCTTTTTCCAGTAAAGCCCGGAGGCCTTCCCTTATGATTTTATGGTCATCAGCCAAAAGAATTCTTATATTCATGATATATTTCCTTTCTCTTTTGTTTCAAGCATCAAAGGCGCTACGAGGCAAATCCTGGCTGAGCGTCCTCTCTGTGAACGAATATCCATTTGTCCTCCTAAATGGCTCAGTCTCTCACGAATACTGAAAAGACCAAACCCTTTATTTTTATCCAGATAGGAATTCATCTTGTATACACTGAAACCAATCCCATCATCGGCAACATGGATAGAAATTGTATCGCCTATCCTTCTTACCGTTACCTTAACTTTTTTAGCATTTGCATGCTTTGCTACATTTACAAGCAGCTCACGTACGGCAGTAAAAAGAAATACGCGTATTTCATCGCTTACCGGTTTAAAATGATTGTCGTTTTCATATTCATACCGGATACCATGCTGCTCGTGAACCTGCTCTGCAAGCCATTCCAACGCCGCCTCAAGCCCCAGTTCATAGAGGATAGGCGGGCTGAGTTCAGATGTTAGCGAACGTGTATAAAGGATTGCCTGCTCGATGTGTTCACGAATCTCTTTTAAATTTGCTACAAAAGGGGTTCGCGCCTGTCCTCCCGTAGGGGTAGCCATCCCCTCCCCCGGCAAAGCCCCACCCGCTTGCGGGTGCCCGGTCTCCCGTACCCGCAAGCGGGTGCCCGGCTCGCTGTGCTCGCTAAACGGACCCTTGGGGTAGCGCGGGAAAGTACCGGTTTTTGCCAGTTCGAGAAGTGCGCCGAGTTTTATCTTCGAAATGGCAAGAATCTGTCCTATATGGTCATGGAGTATTGTTGCTATACGACGTCTTTCCCTTTCTTCCGCAAGGGACAGGTCAGAGGCTAAAGACCGCAGTTGCATTTGATAAGAACTGATTTTCTCTTCTGCCTTTTTCTGTTCACTAATGTCTTCAACAGTCCCTTCATAATATAAGACCGTTCCGTCATTTGTCCGGATTGCCTTTGCATTCTCCCTTACATGGATGACGGTGCCGTCATGGCGTTCCCATTTTGCTTCAAAACCCCTGACCCGCTCCATTCTTTCAAGCTTCTTCCTTATCTTTTTATTTAGATACGTCGGTTCATAATCTGCCTTTTTTGAAGGAGATGATGCCAGTTCATCAAAGGAATTATATCCGAGCATCCTCACAAGTGTAGGGTTTGCCATAAGTATACGGCCATCCGGATTGGTCCGGTAAATGCCTATAGGAGAATTTTCAAACAGATTCTTATATCGCTCAGCCCCCTTGCGCAACATTTCTTCAATGAGTTTTCGTCTGTTTAATTCAAGAACAAGCCTTTCATTGGCATCTATTAATTCGGCAGTTCGCTCCCCCACCCTGTGCTCAAGTTCGTCCTTGGCTTTTCGTAAGGCCTCCTCTGCCTGCTTATATTTTGTGATATCGTTAGTAATCTCCATGATAGCAACAGGATTATCGTTCATGTCTTTTTTTAATGCCCAACGGCTTTCCACAAAAATCCGTTTGCCTTCTCTGCTCATGTGTACAAGCTCCCCTTCCCAACGCCCTTTTTCGAATAGTTCTGCTTTTATTTCATCAAAAGGGCTGTAAAATTCAGTTTTGAGAAGTGCATGAACATTTTTGCCCATAACCTCATCTTTGGACCATCCATACCTCTCAACAGCGCCATGATTCCAGAATGTAATTTTCCCGTTGATGCCGCTTACAATTATTGCATCTTCAGCGATGTCCAGGAGTTCCGCCTGATCTTTCAGCCTGTCTGCCTGTTTCTGCAGTTCCTTCTCTGCTTTCAACCGTTCGGTGACATTGCGAACGTTAACCATTATAACGTGGTGGGAATCGCCATAGCTGATCAATGTGGAGGAACTTATCTCAACATCTATAAGATGGCCGTCCCTGCATACATACTTACGTAAGCCAAAAATATATTCCCTGTTATGGAACACCTTTCGAATATTCATTTCAATGGTTGCCCTGTTCTGTCCGACAATATCGTATATAGTAAGCGCCAACAACTCATTTTCAGAATAACCAAGCATCCTGAGGAGCTGGTCATTTGCCTCAAGGATCATCCCTGTTGTTGGATCAAAGATATAGACCCCGTCTGAAGACTGTTTAATAAACAACTTGTGCCGCTTTTCGCTTTCCCTTAACACCTTTTCTACCCGCTTCAGCTCTGCTTCAGATTTTTCAAGCTCACTTATTTTCTGTTTGAGTCCGGCAAGCTCACTCATCGCTCAATACTCCATATTCGTCCAAAATTATAATTTATATACTTTGCAGCAAGAACTTCCCATAATTTACAATATGAGAGTCCACTTGTCCAATTCGATTAAATATATTTTTCACAATAAACATTCTCACATTGACAATTAATAAATGCAAGGTATACAATTGATTCACCTTCAGAAAGATTGTGAATATGTAATAATCCTAAAAAGCAATACAGGACTTTATAAATGGAAAGAAATAAAACAAAAAAAATACAAATCGGGAAGATATCGATCGGGGGGAAAAGCCCCATAATTGTGCAATCAATGCTTAAAACAGACCCGGACAATATTCAGGAAACATTAAATCAGGCAAGAGAGTTAAAAAAAGCCGGATGTGAGCTCATCAGGATGGCTCTGCCGCAGGAAGACACATGTAAAATCATACCTTTTTTTAAAAAAGAGATCGATATGCCTTTAATCGGCGATATTCATTTCAATCATAAAATCGCGCTTAAGGCCATGGAGTCAGGTATTGATGCTATCAGGATAAATCCCGGCACGATCAATAACGTAAGAAAGGTAAAAGAAATTGCCATCCTCGCAAAAGAGACTAAAACCCCTTTACGGATAGGATTAAATGTCGGTTCTATAGAAAAAAGAATACTTAAAAAACATGGTAAACCGAATGCAGATGCCATGGTTGAAAGCGCACTCTATTACACAAAGCTTTTTGAGGATACAGGATGGACCGAGCTTAAAGTATCGCTTAAGGCCTCTGATATTTTTCAAACCGTAGATGCCTATAAAAAGTTTTCGAAACAGTCCGATTATCCCCTTCATATTGGCATTACCGAAGCTGGTCCGGTTTTTTCGGGGGCAATAAAGTCTTCAATAGGAATAGGTATTTTGTTATATGAAGGCATAGGGGATACAATCAGGGTTTCCTTGACAGGCAACCCTGTGTATGAAGTGGTTGCCGCCTATCACATACTGAGGAGCATGGGGCTTAGAAAACGTGGGATTAATATCATATCGTGCCCGACGTGCGGAAGATGCAAAACCAATATGATGGAGATAGTTGACGATTTCGAAAAAGAAATTAACCATTTTGATGGATATTTAAATGTCGCCATAATGGGGTGCGAAGTAAATGGCCCGGGGGAAGCAAAAGAGGCAGATATAGGAATTGCCTTCGGCACAAACAAAGCCATGCTATTTTCAAAGGGCGTGGTAATAAGAAACAATATTCCAAAAGAAATGGCCAAGGATTTACTGAAAGAAGAGATTTATAATATGACTGCAAAGTAAGGCAGATATCCAATCTTCCAAATCACAAACAGCTTTGAATTTACACTTGAGTATCTTTACGGCAGATCAACCTTTTTCTTTACATACAGTATTCTCTGGATGACAGTGACGTGGGTTAACACTGCAAGAAGAACAATAGCATAAGGTAAAAGATTGAATAATAACCCGATAAGCAATATCATCAGCCGCTCAGGCCTTTCAAGTATGCCCGTGTTGCATCGGACGGAAGATGCTTCAGCCCTTGCCCTGGCATATGGAATAATCGCAATACCTATGGAAGCAAAAAATGTTACAGATGAATAAAGGGCGTCTCCGTGCATCAAAAAATGAATGAATACGCCAAACATTATCAGCAAATCCGTATACCTGTCTAAAACCGAATCAAAAAAACCCCCGAATGCAGTGACATTATTCGTGCTTCTCGCAATGGCGCCATCCATAAGATCAAAAAAACCTGATAAAATGAGGGAGATTATACCAAATAGAAAATAATCGAACGCTATAAAAAAAGATGTAACAATCCCGAAAAATAAACCACATGTGGTAAGTATATTCGGATTAATTACGGCATTCTTAAAAAATACGGAATAAACCTTAAGAAATAAAGGGTCAAGGGCATGGCCTATCTTTGCACTAATCACATGCGATGCCTATCTTTCTCTTTCGCCTTTTATAAATGCCTCAACCATTTCTCTGGCCTCATTATCGGGAAACTGCTTATAAGGATGCTTCATCGTATACGACGATATGGATTCCAGCACCCCTCCAACCTTTCTATCTCTTGCAACTTTGCAACACCGTATAGCATCTATCATGCAACCGGCGCTGTTCGGTGAATCTTCTACAGAAAGTCTCAGTTCCAGGTTTATTGGTACGTCTCCAAAGATTCTTGCCTCAATTCTAATGAAACATACCTTGTTGTCATTCTGCCAGGGAACATAGTCAGACGGCCCAATATGAATATTCTCCGATAAAATAGGTATACTCAATGATGATTGAACTGCCTCGGTCTTGGAAATTTTTTTTGAAACAAGCCTGTCCCTGTTGAGCATATTTAAAAAATCAGTATTACCGCCGGTATTTAACTGGTATGTTCTGTCTATTTTAACCCCTCTGTCATCAAATAATTTTACGAGCGCCCTGTGGATAATCGTGGCGCCTATCTGGGATTTAACATCATCGCCTACAATAGGTATTTTTTTCTCCTCAAATTTCTTAATCCATTCCTCATCTGAAGCTATGAAAACAGGAATACAATTTACAAGACTTACCCCGCTTTCCAGGCAACACCTTGCATAATAGCGGGCTGCTTCCTCAGAACCGACCGGTAAATAATTGATAAGGATTTCAACATTCTTTTCCTTGAGTATCGAGACCACATCCACAGGTTTTTTATCGGATAAAACAAACCTCCTGTTTTCCGGATATTCTTCCATATGCGGAGAAACACCGTCTAAAACGTGGCCCATGGAAACAAACACATCTGATTCGGGAATATTCTTTTCAATTGTCTTTGTGCAGTTTGGATTTGCGAATATTGCCTCTTCAACGGGTCTTCCAACTTTTCTCTTATCAATATCAAAGGCAGCTACGATCTTTATATCCTCAGGCCTGTAACCACATATCTCGTTGTGCATAAGACCGATTATTTCATCCTTCTTTTTTGAATAATAATTAAGCCCCTGTATCAGGGAACTCGCACAATTACCAACACCAACCACGCCAATACGTATCTCTCCCATCCTGTCCCCTTATGATTTTTTTTCTTTTAAAATATTTGCACTAAAATGTCAAAACAAAATATGGAGGCCTACTTCTTATAATGTTGTGTACCCGTTTCATACAGATCATTCCCATATATATCATTTATAACAAATAGCGGCATATCTTTTACTTCAAGCCTTCGCACAGCCTCGGGGCCGAGTTCTTCGTAGGCTATCACCTCACAGGATGTAACGCTTTTCGAAAGAAGAGCGCCTGCGCCGCCTGTTGCACCAAAATATATCGCTTTGTGCTCTTTTATTGCATCCTTCACTGCCTGTGATCTTTTGCCCTTACCTATCATCCCCTTCAGTCCTAAGGAGGCCAGCCTCGGAGCATAAGCATCCATTCTTGAACTGGTGGTCGGTCCACATGCCCCTATAACCCTACCCGGACGAGCAGGTGAAGGTCCACAATAATAAATAATCTGTCTTTTTATATCAAGGGGAAGTTTCTCACCTTTTTCCAAAGCATCGATAAACCTTTTGTGAGCAGCATCCCTTGCGGTATATATAAACCCGCTTAGAAAAACCTTCTGACCTGCTTTTAACCCTTCAATAACGCTGTCTTCCAGCGGAGTTGTAATTCTTTTAATTTCCATAAATCGCCTCGTTTTCATACCCGTTGCGCGCTTCGGGTTGCGCGTTTCGAGTCAGATTGTAATTTCTTTAATCCTGTGTGCATGGCATTGTATATTCACCGCAGCAGGGAGTGAAGCTATATGGCATGGCATCATTTTGATATGCACATCCATTGCGGTTACAGTGCCGCCATAACCCTGCGGACCAATACCGGTTTTGTTTATTTCATCAAGAATTTCCAGTTCAAAGGCAGCAATAGCAGGATCATTGCTTCTTTCGCCAAGCGGAACCATTAAAGCTTCTTTTGATAAAAGGGCAGATGTTTCAAAATTGCCCCCTATCCCCACACCAACAATGATCGGCGGACATGGATTAGGACCGCCTTTCGTAACCATATCAAGCACAAACGACTTTATGCCGTCCTTACCCTGTGAAGGGACAAGCATTCTAACTTCACCGTAGTTTTCACTTCCACCGCCCTTGGGTAACGCAACAATTTTTACTTTATCTCCGGAAACAATTTTCGTATGGAGAATGGGCGGTGTATTGTCGCCTGTATTTTTCCTTGTAAAAGGGTCGCAGCAGGATTTTCTCAAATATCCGCTCTTATATCCCCTTCTTACCCCTTCAGCAACCGCATCAGCCAGTGACCCGCCAACAATATGAACATCCTGGCCGATCTCCATAAACGTCACTGCAAGTCCGGTATCCTGGCATATGGGTATGTGTTCTTCCCTGGCAAGATTTGCATTGATAATCAACTCTTTGATAACCTCTTTACCGACAGGGGATATTTCCTTCTCTACAGCCTTATTCAATGCGTCGAAAACATTGTCGGAGAGGTTGTAATTTGCATCGATAAAAAGCTTCTCTATAGCAGAAACTATTTCATTTATATGGATTTCTCTCATACTTCACTCCTTATACGCCTCTATGATGCCTTTTTCCATAAGAATGTTAACTTCGTCCCTGGCTCTTTTTATCTTTGTTTCTGCCATCCGGAAAAGTTCTTTCTCAGTGAATTTCAAACGTGCAACGCCTTGTTCCATTGCCTTCTTTGCAACGGCAACAGCTTCACGCGGGAACACTTCCCATTCATCCATAGCAGGAAGGAGATAATCTTCGCGTAATCCTTTATCTTCTGCGCATTTTGCAAGTTCATAGGCAGCGGCAATGCACATCTCGTCAGTAATTGTCCGCGCCATTACATCGAGGGTGCCCCTGAAAATCGCCGGGAATCCCACAGAATTGTTTACCTGGTTAGGGAAATCGCTCCTGCCTGTAGCCACTACTCTGGCGCCTGCCTCTTTTGCTTCCCATGGCCATATCTCAGGTATGGGATTTGCACAAACAAACACTATCCCATCGTCTGCCATTTGACTTATCCATTCCTTTTTGATTGTATCAGGTCCCGGCTTGGAAAGCGCTATTACAACATCCTGTCCCTTTATCGCCTCTTCCATGCCGCCATCCCTGTTTTCCGCGTTGGTTATCTGACAGAACTCAAGTTTTTCCTTATGGGTCGGCTTTATATCATCCCTTTTCCTGCTTAGTATACCCTTGCTGTCAACAACGATGAACTTTTTAGGGTCAGCACCTGCCTTAATAATCATCTTCGTTATACACACGTTCGCAGCGCCTATTCCGATCATGGTGATCCTTACATCCTCGATTCTTTTCTTCACAATCTTTAAAGCATTAATAAGGCCGGCAAGTGTAACGGCTGCCGTACCCTGCTGGTCGTCATGCCAAACCGGTATGGAAGCTTCCGCCCTTAGCCTGTCAAGAATATAGAAACATTTCGGGTTCGAGATATCTTCAAGATTGATACCTCCAAAAGTCGGAGATATTATTTTGACGGTTCTGATAATTTCATCGGGGTCTTTTGTGTCAAGACAAATAGGAAATGCATCTACCCCGCCAAGGTACTTAAAGAGCAAAGCTTTGCCTTCCATCACGGGAAGTCCTGCCATAGGGCCTATATCCCCCAGGCCGAGCACCCTTGTTCCGTCCGTAACAATCCCAACCATATTTGCTTTATTTGTGTGCTGAAAAACCTTTTCTGGATCATTAAAAATATCCATACATGGCTCCGCAACCCCCGGCGTATACCATATTGCAAAATCCTTAACATTCCTGATAACGCATTTTGGTACAATTTCAATCTTTCCTTTGTAGAAGGGATGCATCTTCATTGCATCCTGGGCCGGCTTTTTTGCCTTTTCAATGAGCTCTTCTTTTGTTACCTTTGAAGCTTCCATATTATGCCCCTCCTTAAAGATTAATTATTCGAGAACATTTATTAAAACATTTTATAGATAATTAACGAAAATTCAAAGGAAAATTTTACATTATTATACACGAATCTTCCATGCCCTTGACAAAGAATAACGGTATCGGTTATTCTATGGAAAAGACGGGCCCATAGCTCAGTTGGAAGAGCCACCGGCTCATAACCGGTAGGCCCCTGGTTCGAGCCCAGGTGGGCCCAATAAAATGCAATGGAACACGGATGCTTCAGCGAGATGCAGGTGACAGTGGAATTAAATCCTAAATCCGAATATCTAAATTCTAAACAATATCAAAGCTCAAATAACCAAATGACTCAAGCCATAGACAAATCCCGGGGATTAGAAGGGGAGGCAAATCCGGTTAACAAAGCATCCCGCCCGGAGTGTTTATATTTTAAACATTCTGATTTGTTTAATACTTCCTGCTTAGGATTCAGGATTTCCAGGAGTATTTCCAGGTGATTATATCAAAAAATGAAATAACATTGATTGAGGGGGGTGTTCCAAATGGTTCACCCCCCTTTAAATTTTTGGAGGGACTGAATTGGAGCAAGAATTAAAAACTATTTATGAAGCTCAAAAATTAGATACAAAAATCATTGAAAATGAAAGAAAACTGGTTTCAGCGCCAAAGATGATCGAAGCGATGGATCAAGAAATTGAGGAATTGAAAAACAAGATATCAAAAGAAAAGGAAATCGTTGAGGAGCTGGAAAAAGAAAGACGAAAAAAAGAAAAAGAGTTGGATGCAGAAAAAGAAAAGATAAAAAAATATGAATCCAAACTTTATGAGGTAAAGACAAATAAAGAATATCAGGCCTTACTCAAAGAAATTGAAACAGCAAGAGAGATAAACGATAAAACAGAAGAAGATATATTAATTCTGATGGAAAAGGTTGAGGAGCTTAAAAAAGATTTTGAGCATTTATCCGCACAATTGAAAAAGAATGAAAAAGAGTTTGAGCAGAAAAAAGTCAGATTGTTAAAAGAGGTTGAAACCATAGACAAAGATGTAAAGAAACTCAAAGAAGAAAGGGAAAATTTACTGAGTATTGTAAACAATGACTTGAAGTCTACTTACCGAACACTGATCGAAAAGAGAGGAGGAACAGCCGTTGTAAACCTTAAAAACGGCGTCTGCCTTGGTTGCTTTATGAATATTCCTCCGCAGCTTTTTATCGAGGCCACAAAAAACAGGCAGCTTATCCTCTGTCCGAGCTGTAACAGAATTTTCTATTTCCTTGAAGAATCCGAAGAACAATAATGGAATGGCATATATATATTGACGGGGCATCTTCCGGTAATCCGGGAGAGGCCGGGGCCGGTATTGTTGTGTTCGACGAAAAGAAAAACGAAATCCTGAGCGAGAGTATTTACCTTGGACACATGACAAACAATATGGCTGAGTATTCCGCTCTCATCGCCGCATTACAAAGAGCAGAAAAAGCATGTATACAAGACCTTTTCATTTATACGGATTCTCAGCTTGTGGCGTATCAGATACAGGGGAAGTACAAAGTAAAAAACCATCAGTTAAGTAATTATGTTGAAAAGGCAAAAACCATCATTAAACTTTTTAACAATTTTGACATACAATATATACCGAGAACTAAAAACAAATTAGCTGATAAACTTGCAAAAAATGGAATAAATAAAAAAAGGGTAGACGGGTAATCGCTCCGTCCAACGGGGAGGAAAGTCCGGGCATCGAAGGGCAGGATGGTCCCTAACGGGGACTGGGGGAAACCCTAAGGAAAGTGCCGCAGAAAATATACCGCCCGAAAGGGTAAGGGTGAAAAGGCGAGGTAAGAGCTCACCAGTGTTTAGGCGACTAAGCAGCTTGGTAAACCCCATCCGATGCAAGGCCAAAAAGGGGGCCGCTATAACGGGCGGCGAGGATCGTCCATCCTTTAACCCGGGTAGGCCGCTTGAGATTCAGGACAACCTGGATCCGAGAGAAATGATTACCGGCTGGTTCGCCAGTAACAAAACCCGGCTTATAGTCTACCCTTTTCTTTTTTCGCCTGCGGCGGAGGTAATGAAGCGAATAAGTAACTCAGTGATTCTTTTTTCAGACTTTCACGAACAAGTTTTAATCACTGAATTACTCAATCACTGAATTACTCATATTTTTTTGTAATTAATAAACGCTAAGAGGGGGAACAGTGACAATCTTCGTTATCGTTGGAATGCCTGCTTCCGGCAAAAATATCGCACGCATATATGCTGAATCGAAAAACATCCCTTACTATGCGACGGGAGATGTAGTGAGGGGAGAGGTAAAAAAACGGGGTCTTGAACCAAATGCAGAAAATACGGCAGGGGTTTCGACGGAACTAAGAGATATTGACGGCATGGGTGTCACGAGAAAAGCATTGTCGTTGGCCGTTGATAAAAAGAGTCCCCTTGTTTTTCTTGAAGGTATGCGATCATGGCCCGAAATTGAATTGATCCGCAGTAAGGCAACGTGTATTGTGGTTGCTTTCATTACACCAAAATCTATGAGATTAAATCGGATAATATCAAGAGGAAGGACGGATGATTCTCCCGATGCCTTTGAAGAACGCGATATGCGGGAAATTGCATACGGTACTGCCATACCTATAGCATTAGCCGATGAATATATTCTCAACACCGGAAGCATGAAAGATGCCCTCACAGGGCTCGAAAAGATTATTGGAAACCATGTAGTAAGATTAGATTGTTAGATGAAAATATTACTACCTGTTATATGCATATTGTGTGTCTCTTTGTTTCTTTATAATCTTGGGGCAAGAGACTTCTGGGCGCCCGATGAAGGTGATTTTGCAGAAATTGTAACAGAATTAAAGGATAATTTTGTCGTACCGCATCTTAACGGGACACCATACGGCGAAAAACCGCCATTATTCTATTTCATTACCTACGCATCTAAAAACGTCTTATCTTTTATGACAGATGAAGTTTCCATGCGATTCTCCACTGCCATCTTTGCTATTGCCGGTGTGATATGCTTCCTTCTTACTTTATGGAAATTTTTTGACAGCAAAAATGCCGTGTTTTCATCGCTGATCCTTTTGAGTACACCCCTGTATTACTGGCAAGCGAGGTTCCTCCAGGTTGACATGATCTTTTCAATATTTGTCGTCGGCAGCCTTTTATCTTTTTTCTGGTTTTACCACTCCGGTAAAAAAGGTTTTTTTTATATGTTCTTTTTGCTTATGGGTTTTTCATTTATGACCAAGGGGCCGCTTTCGGCAATCCTGATCCTTCCTGTTGTATTGATATTTATGATTATCGAAAAAAATTTCAGGATTATCAGTGTCCGGGATATTTTTATCGGAATTACGATACTCGTTGTTACAATAGCGCCATGGTACCTGACAATCTATCTTAAGGAAGGACTGCCGTATCTTTATGAAAACATTATCCGGCAGAACTTTGTAAGATTCTTTGATGCCTGGAGCCATAAAAGACCCATTTACTATTATTTTACAACATTGCCTTTAGACTTTTTCCCCTGGAGCCTTTTTTTACCATTAGGGATTTATATGGGTATTTTACGATTTGGAAAAGATCACAGGATCAGATTTTTTCTTATCTGGTTTCTTTGGATGTTTGTCTTTTTCTCTCTTTCATCCGGGAAAATAAGCAAATATATGCTGCCGGTATTGCCGCCTATTTCTTTAATAACCTCGTTTGCGTTTATAAAACCGGAGCACCGTTATAATGCTATAGCGTTCACTTTTCTTTCAATTTTATTTTTCTTTACAGGTATTCTCCTTATCTTTTACAAAACAAACTTATATCCTGAATTTTTTCAGGAGCGCCTGCTTATAGGAGTTGCTTCCATAATACTATCCATATCGACATTCTCCTTTTTTAAATATAACAAGAAACCATACCTGTTCTTTGCCCTCTTTTGTTTCCTGGTCTTTTCATACATGACAGCAAATATATCTATTTACAAAAAATTGAATTTCTATAAGTCTCCAAAACCTTTGGCTTATAAGATAAAACCATACTTGAGGGATGGTGCATCCTGGGTTTACTACGGAAGCATGAGGGGCATTTATGTCTATTATATCGGAAAATACGCCATTCATGTGGATGAACACAAAATTTCCGAATTAAAAAAATTGGCAAATATGAAAAAATTCTATATCCTTACGCGAAAAAGGGATTATAAAGAGTTAGCTGATGCTCTAAGCGGCGTTCGTACAATTTTTGAAGAGAAAATCGGTGATACGGTAATGGTATTTTCATTATACGAAAAAAATATATAAGGCATTTAAGGGATGAACAAAAATAGGACAATAATCAGGCATTTACTTATCCTCTTGCTCTTGTCGTATGTCTTTCTTTTTTTCGGTATTGGTGAATATTCGTTAAAAGAGCCGGACGAGGGAAGATACGCAGAAATCCCCCGGGAAATGATAGAGCTGAATGATTACACGGTTCCTCACCTCAACTATGTGAGATATTTTGAAAAACCGCCGCTTTTTTACTGGGCAGTTGCCGGTTCGTATAAACTTTTTGGAATTAATGAGTGGTCATTCAGATTTGCAAATGCCTTTTCTGCCTTTCTGTGCATACTTGCCCTTTATATCTTTGTGAGACGCTGGCTGGGTGAACGTACCGCTCTCTTTTCATCGATTGTGCTCATCTCTTCATTCGGATTTTTCTCTATGGCACGAATAGTAACTATCGACATGTTTTTTACACTATGGTTGTTCCTGTCCCTTCTCTGTTTTACAGGATACTACAGAGAACGAAAACCTCTTTTTATTTATTTTTTCTACGTATTTCTTGCACTCGCAACACTTTCAAAGGGCATAGTCTCCATTATCCTGTTGATCGTCACTATTATCATTTTTCTGCTGATTGAGAAAAAAATGTCTTTCATCAAAGAAATGCGGATCATAAAAGGCATGATGATTTATGGCGTTATAGTGCTTCCATGGTTTATAGCTATCTCTTTAAGGGAAAGTGAATTCCTTTATTTTTTTGTTGTAGATCAACATTTCCTGAGATTCATGACGGCAAAGCATAAGCGAACCGGTTCGCTGCTTTATTTTTTACCTGTCCTGGCGGGAGGCATGTTTCCCTGGTCAATGCTTATTCCGAGAGGCATTGCAAGCCTATGGAAAAAAAGTGAAATCAGACTTTTTATCATATGGAGCGGCATTGTGTTCTTATTCTTCAGCGTTTCAAGGTCTAAATTGCCCCCGTATATTTTACCGATATTCCCGGCACTGGCTATCGTTATTGGTTGTTTTTTCAATGATGTGTGGGATCGGGCAGCAAAAATAAAATTAGAGGCTGCTATCTACATAATAATTTTTTCCGTATTCGCGATAACCCCGTTCCTTTACTGGAGTAATACTGCAATCGGATGGATTTCACGGATATCTGCAGAGGCAATATACGTTTTTCAAAGTCTGAAGGTGCTCTTGATATGTATTTCTATGTTGTCCATCCTCACCATTATTATCTTAATTCTCCGTAAGTCATATGCCTCAATTTTTTTGATTCTATCCGTTTTCTCATTTTTGTTCGTTAGCTTACTGATGACGCTTAACATAAAAACAATAGATTCACTCAACACAACAAAGGGGTTGAGCAATACCATCAACCGTAATATGCGCGAGGGAGATCTGCTTATCAACTATGGTACATATGATCAGACACTTCCCTTTTATACAAAGAAGAAGGTTACAATTGCCGCATATAAAGGCGAACTCGAAATGGGTTCCAAATATGAAGACAGCAAAGACATTTTCATTAACGAATACGATTTTATAAAACATTTTCTATCAGGAAAGAGAGTTTTTTCTGTTTTAAAAACAAAACGCTTGAAAAAATTAATGGAAAAACTTCCTGAAAATGTCACAATAGTTGATTATCAAAGCGAAAGATGTTTGATTAAAAACCGTTAACATGTTATTATATTCACAAGCAAATCAATTTTTATTGACGTTTACTTAAATGTATGCAATATTTTTAACAAGTTGAGGTCAAAATGAGTAGCTTTTATGATAAACTTTCTGTAAGACAATTAAGGAAAGATGATTTAGACGCTATTGTAGAGATAGATACCAAAGTTCTCGGTGAAACAAGAAGGGATTACTGGTTAACAAAAATCATTAAACAGGCCGAAACAAGGCCTCCGGACGCCTCCCTTGCATCTGAGATAGACGGGAAGGTTGTAGGATTTATTCTTGGCGAAGTAAGCGGCTGGGAGTTCAAGGTTCCCAACAATATAGGGTGGATAGATACTATAGGCATAGACCCTGACTATCAGAACAGAGGCATTGCAAAAGTTCTTGCCAACGCTGTAATAACAAATTTAAAAAGATATGGTGTGGATACCATATACACACTTGTTAACTGGAATGACTGGGATCTTCTTCAGTTCTTTCATGCCATGGGATTTTCACGAGGGGATATGATAAACCTCGTTTTGAAAGTTTAACCAAACATATCTGTAAATTACGTTTGTAAATTCCAATATCAAAATTCCAAACTTGTTTGTAAATTTGGCTTAAACCAGGATGTTCCATCAGGATGAGCACTTGTGTCGGGCACTTGCGTCGGGATATCCCCCGCAAACACGCTCGTTGCGCTACTGTTATCCGGTTATCGGTTGTTTCATCTAAAAATCCGTATTATCCTTCGCTCACCGGAATCTTCAACTTCATTTTAGGATAAACCTTATCGCTCTTGAGTTTATTGATTGCCCTGAGATTTGAAATATCGACATCATATTTGCTTGATATAGAAGAGAGTGTTTCTCCTTTTTTAACGACATGGATTTTTACTCCAGGTTTTTCCTTCTTATGTGAATAGCTAACGAGCTTCAATTTCATATTAGGATATACTTTATCGTCCTTCAACTTATTCGTTGCCCTGAGATTTGAAACATCGACACCGTATTTGCTTGATATAGAAGAGAGTGTTTCTCCTTTTTTAACGACATGGTAGGTTTTTGCTTCAAGCTTCTCCGGTTTCTCCGGCTTATCCTGTTTCTCCTGTTTCTCCGGTTTCTCCAAGTTCGCTTGATTGACAACTTTTATTTGTTTTTTTGCTCCTGCCTGTTTTTCGCTTTGCTTCGCTTGCCGCTCCGGTTTTTGAGCAATTGTGTCTTTTACTGCCTGACCATAAAACCGTGGTATGCTGACAACCATCCCGGGCTTGATTTTAATGTCTCCTTCCGCATAGTTCACCAATTGCATATCTTCATAACTTATCTTATACTTCTTTAATATCCGCGTTAAGGTGTCCCCTTTTCTAACTTTGTAAGTTGCATAACCTTTTATTTTTTTCTCACCGCTTAATGCGACCTCCAGATTCTTATTGAACTCATTCCTATCCGCAGTAGAAGGAAGCTTGATTTCATAATCATCAATATCCGGCGGCGTTATTCCGCGAAGTATTTCAGGATTTATAGACCTCAAGGCGTTTACATCCAGGGATGCTGATTTAGCTATTGCCGTAAGGGGCGACCCTGCCGGAACCTTTACCCTGGCAAAACGTACAGGCTGATCATATGTTATAGCACCGAAGCCGAACCTTTCAGGGTCTTTTGCAATAATTGCAGCAGCAATCAGTTTTGGTATATATTCCCTCGTTTCCCTTGGAAGGGTGTTATATTTGACAATTTCCCAGAAATCATTTGTATTATGCTTTTCCATGGCCCTCTCAACCCTTTTTTCTCCCGAGTTATACCCTGCTGCTGCAAGATACCAGCAACCAAACTGGTTGAAAAGGTCTCCTAAATATTTTGTCGCTGCTACAGTCGATTTTTCCGGGTCTCTCCTTTCGTCTATCCAGTAATTTACCCGTAAGCCATACCTCTCGCCGGTCGCATAGATAAATTGCCACGGCCCGCTTGCATTTGCAGGCGAATAAGCCCTGGTGTTAAAGCCGCTTTCAATCATGGCCAGGTAAACAAGGTCTTCAGGCAAACCCTGTTCTTTTAAAATCTCTTTAAAGATAGGCACATAATAGCGTGACCTTTTCAGCCAGTTGCTAAACACCTTTTTCTTTTCTGTGGTGAAATATTGAATAAAATATTTTACAGCGTCATTAAAAACAATAGGAATATCAAAATCCTTGTAATAATCATGGCCGATAATTGATGAAATATCATCATCTTCTGAAAACTGTATTATACTCTTTATCTTGCCGTCACCCTTTTTTGCAAATTTACCCGTCTTTCTTGCGCTTTCGCCCTTTTCTATTATAGCTGAATCTTGAGTAATATTATCCTGTGAGGCAACCTGGCCGGCATTCGGCAGATTCTCGTTCACTCCAGCGTTTTTAGTGGTTGAACACCCGGTAACAGCTAATAAAAAGAAAAACAAAAAAAGAACAGCAAATTTTTTCATGCTACCCCATTCTTAAGCAAAAACCATACCAAATAGTCCATATCATTGATAATAGAAGTTAAATTTTTCCCTGTCAATAAAAAAATGACATATTTGCATTTTATTCCAATACCTTCCCGATCAATCCCCTGTATCCATTGGCAAATTCGAATGCCTTCATCCTTTTTTTGTTCTGTAACTGTACCTCTCTCGCAATAATAGCGCCATCAAAGGTCTGGACAACAATGCCGTCTTTTATTGTTTCCAGAATAGTACCCGGCAATTTTTTCCTACCGGGCTCAAAAAAATCCCCATCGAATATCTTTAAAGAAACTCCATCCAATAAGGCGTAAGCCGTTGGCCACAAAGCAAATGCCTTTATCTTCCCGACAATTTTCCGGGCACTCATATTCCAGTCAATTTTGCCCATCTCCCTGGTAATGATCTGCGTAAAGGTTGCGATTTCATGCCGCTGCTCAACACCTTCCATCATGCCTTCAATTTCAATTCTATCAAGGACCTCAGGCAGTATCCCGGCTGACCTCCGGGAAAGTCTTTCCGAAAGTGTGATGAAATTATCCTTTTCGGCAATCATCATGTTTTCCTGGTATATGATATTGCCGGCATCCATCTTTTCGTTCATTTTGATTAATGTAATCCCCGTCTCTTTATCGCCGTTCAGGAGCACCCATTGGATCGGCGACGGTCCCCTGTATAAGGGAAGTAAAGAAGGGTGAATATTTATTGCACCTGTGGATGGTATATCCAGAACCCAGCGTGGTATGATAAGCCCAAAAGAAGCAACCACGAATAAATCAGGGTTGTAATCTTTTAAATATTGAACAGACTCATCTTTAAAGGACCCAATCTCTATAAGAGGCAGGTCCAATTCGAGTGCTGCTTTTTTTACTTCATTGTCTTCAAGCAGATACCCCCTTCCCTTTGGTTTCGCCTTTTTTGTAACCACAGCAGAAACATGGGAAGAAATGGATTCCAGCAAGGGAACAGAGAAATTAGAAGATCCAAAAAAAATAATATTCATCTGTCTTTTTTGATGTATTTTTTCTTAAAAAGATTTCTCTTAACAGGGCTTAGATAATCTATGAAAAGAACCCCGTTGAGATGATCGATTTCATGTTGAAATGCCCTTGCCATGTGGCCGTCACATTGCATCTCAAACGGCACTTTATCAATAGTCATTCCTTTGACATAAACCTTCCCGGCCCTTTTGATATATTCATAGTACTTTGGAAGGCTTAAGCAACCCTCTTCTGAAATTTCTTCTCCTTCACTTTCAATGATAACAGGATTCATGACAACAATTGCCTTATTGTCTTTGTCTCCCTTACTCTTTTTGCCGGCATTTTCCTCTAATACAATCAGTCTGAGAGGTACGCCGACTTGATTTGCAGCAAGACCTGCGCCCCGTGAAAGACGCATTGTCTCCACCATGTTTTCGGCAAGCTTTATTATTTCAGCATTTGCATCGTCAACAGGTTTTGCAATTTTTCTGAGTACCGGATCCGGATATGTTCTGATTTCAAGTAACGCCATCAAATATTAATAAAACAAATTGCGACTTCAGTCAACCCTATAAAGGTAGAAGAAAGGTGAAAAGTTAAAGGTAAATAATAAAAGTATGTTTCTTTAGTTTCTACGGTTTCTCTTGTTTTTCTTGTTTTAAAACAAAAAAAACTAAAGAAACGATATAAACAAGAGAAACAACAGTATCGTGAACTGTGAACCGTGAACTGCTTTTCAACGCTAAACGCTATACGCTAAAAGATAGTTGACTATTCCATCTGTAAAATGATAGCTTTAGATATGTTTGGTCTTGGATTTCCAGAACTTATCGTCATACTGATCATCGTTATCCTCATCTTCGGGGCCGGTAGGATTTCCGAAATCGGCGGGGCATTGGGTAAAGGAATAAAAAGCTTTAAAAAATCAGTTAAAGAACCCGATGAAATAGATGTAACCCCATCGAAAAACGATAAGGATAAAGAAAAACCAGCTCAATAGCCGCAGTGGATCACAGGATATTCATCGGCATCGGATCCAATATCGGCAACAGCCAGGAAAACTGCCTCACAAGCATTAAATACATCTCAAAAGATGACCGGGCAACATGTATCTCCTCTTCTTCCCTTTACCTTACATCTCCCGTCTCAGAGATTAAGCAGGATGATTTTATCAATTGTGCGGTCTCTTTGGAGTGGGAAGGCGCCCCCTTGGAATTACTGAGTCTGTTGCAAAGGATTGAGACTATCATGGGGAGAGCAAGAGCAACCGGAAAAGGACCACGTATTATCGACCTGGATATTTTATTATTCTCAGACCTTATAATTAACAGTCCATACCTCATTACACCACATCCGGAATTGCACAGAAGAAAATTTGCTGTAATCCCCTGTCTTGAAATTGAACCGGAGATCATTCATCCCGTATATAATAAACCGCTTAAAGACTTTCTCTCCGGCATTGACGATACACAAAAGATAACGAAGATTACGGGGGATGCGATGGTGAGAACCCTGAATTCAATTGACAAAAAGCACTTGTGCGGATAAAATTTCAGAAATTACAGCTTGTAGTACAATTATCGTAAAAATGGCATAATATATTTTCAATGAAGAAAATACAAGACCTTTTTAGCCCTTCAGGATATTATGACTGTTTAAAAAAAATTGAAAGGAGTGAATAATCATGCCGGAAGTTGATGAATCGGAAAAGGAAAAGCAGTTTTATGTAGATATTCCCGCAAAAAGCGAGCCTTTCTTCCTGAAAGGTTGCAACAACCTGGACTGGGGGATGAAAAACCGTCTATCCAGAATATTCAATCCTGATTCGGGCAAGACGGTGATGCTGGCCATTGACCACGGATATTTTCAAGGACCAACTACCGGTCTGGAGCGCGTGGATGTAACCATACTACCGCTTTTGCCTTATGCAGACACCCTGATGCTGACGCGGGGCATACTCCGCACAATCATACCCCCCACATTTGAAAAAGGAATAGTTTTGAGGGCCAGCGGAGGACCAAGCATTTTAAGTGACCTCTCAAACGAGCAGATTGCCGTAGATATTGATGAGGCGATTCGTCTGAACGTATCGGCCATGGCTGTTCAGGTCTTTATCGGCGGCACAATGGAAACACAATCGGTGCATAATATGACCCGTCTTGTGGATATGGGCAACCGCTATGGAATTCCCGTTCTGGGCGTTACAGCGGTAGGCAAGGAAATGAGCAGGGATGCCAAATACATGCGGCTGGCTTCCAGAATCATTGCAGAGCTTGGCGTCACATATGTAAAGACCTACTATGTGCCGGAGGGATTCGACACGGTAACGGCCGCCTGCCCGGTACCTATCGTTATTGCAGGGGGTAAAAAACTTTCAGAACTCGATGCCCTGACCATGGCTTATAATGCCATCCAGGACGGAGCAGCCGGGGTAGACATGGGCCGGAATATTTTTCAATCCGAATCGCCTGTTGCCATGATCAAGGCGTTAAGAAAGGTTGTTCATGAAGGAGAAAAACCAAAAACGGCTTATGACTTCTTTGTGACGGAAAAAAATGAGGCAAAGCGGGGATAATTCGTACATGCATGTAGGAATGTATTACAACAACAGCAGGGTCGAGGTTGAGGAAATGCCGGTCCCCGTGGTCGGCAAAAAGGATATTCTCGTTAAAGTTATGGCAAGCGGCATATGCGGCAGCGATATCCTGGAGTGGTATCGTATTAAAAAGGCGCCGCTGGTGCTGGGCCACGAACTGACCGGCGAGATCGTTGAGGCTGGAGAAAAGGTTACAAAATTTAAAAGAGGAGACAGGGTGTTTACAACGCATCATGTCCCCTGCGACGAATGTCATTGGTGCCTGACCGGCCATCAGACTGCATGCAATATTTTTCAGACAAAGAATAATTTTGACCCGGGCGGATTTTCAGAATACTTAAAGGTTTCCGGCAGAAGTATCGATACCGGAACCCTTCTTTTACCTGACGGAATGTCCTATGAACAGGGATCGTTCATTGAGCCTTTGGGAACGGTGGTCAGGGGTTTGAGAACTATTGCATTGAAACCCGGCGATACAATGGCGGTTCTTGGTTGCGGGATCGCAGGGTTGCTCATGATCAAGTTAGCCCGTTCTCTTGGGGCCGGCAGGATTATCGCAACGGACATTGACGACTACAGGCTGGAAGCGGCAAAAAGATTCGGTGCAGAAACAACGATCCGGGCTGATGGAGATATACCGTCTTCGATTAAAGATGTAAATAACGGCCGTCTGGCAGACAAGGTAATAGTTTGCGCAGGGGCATTGTCTGCTGCAAGACAGGCATTGGAATCGGTTGACCGTGGCGGAACTGTCTTATTTTTTGCAGTGCCGAATCCGGGACAAACGATCGCTATAGATTTCAACCCCTTCTGGAGAAACGATGTAAGCATTAAAACCTGTTATGGCGCTGCCCCGCTTGATAATGCACAAGCCATGGAGTTAATCAGGGCAGGAAATGTCGATGTAAAGGACCTGGTTACGCATCGCTTCGGTCTGGAAGAGATTGCAAAAGGATTTAAGGTTGCCGGGGAAGGCAAAAACTGTTTGAAGGTTATCATAAAACCGCATATGGAGTAATGGCAATACAAAACCTGCCATATAAGAGACGCTGTTTAACCCGGATTTTCCATCAGGATGAGCACTTGTGCCGGGATGTTCCCCGTAAACACGCTTATTGCGCTGCGGCGGCTCCATTCGCTCACGTTCGGTTATGGTTATGGCATACATAGGCCAGCTTTTCAAAAAAAGCCTTGAATTCTTGTTTTTTTTCATCAGATCTCTGCGCTTCTCCCCATCTTTTTACAAGGGCGCTCCCTATGACAAAACCATCTGCATATGAATAAAATTCCCCGATAAATTCAGGTCCTGAAATGCCGAAACCGATAACCACAGGCAATCCGGTTCTGTCATGTATGGCGCCGATCCTCTCCGTTATGTCATGCGGCAGTTCAAACCTCTCTCCTGTCACCCCCGTTACGGAGACAAAGTAGACAAAGCCCCTGGCAAACTTTCTTATTGTCCTGATCCGTTTTTCATCTGTCACGGGGGTAGCGAGAAATATAGAAACCAATCCTGTTCCCTTAAGAAAAGATACAAAATCATCGGCTTCCTCAGGGGGAAGATCGACGGTGAGTATGCCGTCCACACCTGCATCCCTTGCATCTCCCGCAAATTTCCCGATCCCGTATGCCCAGAAAGGGTTATAATACCCCATTAAAATGATAGGGGTATTGTAACGACTCCTGAAACGCTTCACTATTCCAAAAATATCTTTTAAGGTAGTCCCGCCTTCAACTGCCTTTTCCATAACCTCCTGAATTACAGGACCATCCGCCATAGGATCTGAAAAAGGAACCCCCAGTTCTATGATGTCTGCGCCATTTTCTGCATAGAAAACTAGCAATTCCAGGGTCTTGTCGAGATCCGGGTCTCCGGCGGTCATATAAGGTATACATGCCCTTCTACCGGTCTTCTTCAGCTTTTTAAAGGTATTCACTATTCTATTCATTGCCTTTCCTTATCTTCGCCACCTGGGCTACATCTTTATCTCCCCTCCCCGACAGGTTTACGATTACGATTTTCCCCCTAAGCTCGTTCGCATTCTTTATAACGTATGCAAGGGCATGGCTGCTTTCCAGCGCAGGGATAATGCCTTCTTCCCCGGATAGGAGGTAAAATGCATCGAGTGTCTCTTCGTCCGTAGCATACGTGTAATAGACCCTTTTTGTTTCTTTCAGAAAGCTGTGTTCAGGCCCTACACTCGCGTAATCAAGGCCGGCAGAAACGGAATGAGTTGACAGGATTTGACCATGTTCATCTTGAAGAACATAACTTTTGGTCCCCTGAAAGACGCCTATCTTTCCTGTGGCAAATCGCGCTGCGTGCATGCCCCCTTCTATCCCGAGACCTCCTGCCTCAACCCCGACGAGCCTTACATCATCCAACCTGAGAAAGGGGGAGAATATTCCCATGGCATTACTTCCGCCGCCGACACATGCAACGATTACATCAGGAAGCCTCTTCTCTTTTTTATATATCTGTTTGATCGTCTCTTTCCCGATTACCGATACAAACTCCCTTACCATTGAAGGATAAGGATGTGGGCCGAAAACAGTGCCAAGGACATAATGCGTATTTCGTACATTTGTCACCCAATCGCGAAGCGCTTCGTTGATGGCATCTTTTAAGGTTCTACTTCCGTTCTTCACCCCGACCACTTCCGCTCCCATCATCTCCATGCGGAATACATTGAGGACCTGCCGCCTCATATCTTCCGTCCCCATATAGACCCTGCACTTAAGCCCTAAAAGGGCCGATGCAGCGGCAGTAGCGACACCATGCTGCCCTGCCCCGGTCTCTGCAATGATCCTCTCCTTCCCCATCTTTTTTGCCAGCAGCACCTGGCCTATTGCGTTATTTATCTTATGCGCTCCTGTATGGCAAAGGTCTTCCCTTTTCAGATATAACCTGATACCAAGTTTTTTGGAGACATTTTCGACATAGAACAAAGGAGTAGGCCTGCCGACATATTCCTTGAGATGGAAAGCAAACTCTTTGTTGAACTTCCTGTCTTTAATGCAATTAAAAAAACCCTTTTTCAATTCATAGAGTGCCGGCATTAAAGTCTCGGGGACATACGCACCGCCAAATTGTCCGAAGTAACCATGTCTGTCTGCGCCCATTTACTACCTCATCATTCAATTTTCTTAAAAATATCACGCATTTTATCTGGGTCTTTAATACCGGGGGCTTTTTCCACTCCCGATGCAATGTCAATAGCATAAGGCCTCAATTCGAGAGCTTTATCGATATTTCCGATATGGATGCCGCCGGCAAGAATGTACGGTCTGTCAAACCCCTTCAGGAGGTCCCAATCGAATTTTTTTCCGTTCCCGCCATACATTTTTTCACGGTAGCTATCGAGGAGCGGAAACATCTTTGTCTTTTTCACCTTTTCCAAGTCCTCCGCATTCCTTATCCTGTGGGCCAGTATTGTAATCCCATGGAGGAGGGCACCGTCAACCGGGTCAACATCCACGATGCTATCGCCATACACCTGAATCCTGTCAAGCATGCAATATTCCTTTATCTCCATCATCCTTTCCCGGCTTTCATTTACAAAAACACCGACTTTTACCACAAAAGGGGGTAACCGGTTCGCAATCTCCCTTGCCTTCCCGCAGGAAACATACCGTTTGCTCCCTGTGTAGAAAATAAACCCTACGGCACAGGCACCGAGATCTGCTGCAAGACTGGCGTCTTTCAGGCTGGTAATGCCGCATATTTTCACCCTCGTTTTCATGACTTTTCACAGAGATTTTTAAGCATGCTTACGGGGTCTTTGGACATCATAAGCGACGTACCTACAAGAAATCCCGAAACCCCCTTTGCCATAAACCGTTCGATGTCTTCCCGTGTCTGTATGCCGCTCTCCACGATTACAGGACAATTTTCCGGAACAAATGGGAGAATCCCTTCCGATACGGAGAGATCAACAGCCAAATTCTCAAGGTTCCTGTTGTTTATACCGAGGATATAGCCTCTGTGGTCTGCAATCTTTTCGTATGTTGTGATTGAATGAACTTCAATAAGGACGTCAATGCAAAGACCCTCCGCAATTTCGAGATAGTCCCTCATCTGATGCCTGTCAAGGACTTCACCGATAAGGAGAACCGCATCTGCCCCTACGGCCTTGCTCCGATATATCTCGTATTCATCTACGATAAAATCCTTTCGTAAGATCGGCAGGCCTGTTATGGACTTTGCTTCATTTATTGAACCAAGGGAGCCTTGAAAATACTTCTCATCTGTAATGATCGATATCGCAGAAGCCCCGCCTTTCTCGTAATCTCTGATCAAAGGCGCAATATCCTGTCCGGTAAAGAACACCCCTTTTGATGGGGAAGCCTTTTTGATCTCGGCAATAATCTTCACTTCATCAGGAAATCTCTGCGAGAATCGCTCATAAAAAGATCCCCTTTTTTCACCGGAAAACTCCCCCGCTCCCCCATTGCAAGAAGAGGGTGAAAAAGAGGAGTTGGGTAGCACATCTCTTGATTCAAACATCTTCATCAATTCATTCAGAGGTGTTTGTGCCTTCCGCTCCTCAATCATAAGTCTTTTTTCTTCCACTATTTTTCTAAGAAACGTCATGATCTGCCTGCCTCGATTAACTCTTCAAGCTTCTCTATAGCCTTTCCCGAATCTATCACGTCCTCCGCATATTCTTTGCCTTCTTTTATGTCTTTGCAGATACCGGCTATATAAAATGCAGCGCCGGCATTCATAAGAACAATGGCCCTTTTTGCTCCATTTTCTCCGCCTGAGAGGATATACCTGAGGATTAGGGCATTTTCTTCCGCATCCCCTCCCTTCAGGTCTTCGATACTATATTCCTTGAGTCCGAAATTACCGGGATTTATCAGGTAATTGCTTATCTTACCATCTTTAATGTCCGCCACCTTTGTATCCGTTGTAACCGATATTTCATCCATCCCGTCAAGACCGTGAACAACCATAGCCCTTTTCGTGCCTACCCTTACCAGCACATTGGCAAACATTTCACATAACTCCCCCTTATAAACACCAAGAAGCAGATGCCTTGCCGAAGCAGGGTTTGTAAGAGGTCCAAGCATATTGAAGATTGTTCTGATCCCTATCTCTTTCCTGGGGTTTGCTGCATACCTCGCAGCACCATGGAACATAGGGGCAAAAAGGAAGGCCATACCGACTTCATCAAGATATTTTGCAGCATCCTCCGGTGAAGCATTGATGTCCACACCGAGTTTCTCCAGCACATCAGCACTTCCGCAACGGCTTGAAACGGATCTGTTCCCGTGTTTTGCAACTTTGACGCCGCCTGCTGCAACAACAAAAGCGGTTGCGGTAGATATATTGAATGTCATCGTGCCGTCTCCGCCGGTACCGACAATGTCGATTATTACCCCGTTTCTCATGCCTGCATTATCACGGTCTTTCACGTCGTTCAGGGTAATCCGGGCAGCCTTTTTTCTCATCACCTTCACTGCGCCTACAATCTCGTCAACCGTTTCACCTTTGATTCGGAGGGCGGTAATGAATGCGGCAATCTGCGCAGGGGTAGTATTCCCCTCCATGATATCTTCCATTACCAGAGCCATTTCATCAGTTTCAAGATCAACCATGTTGACAACTTTATTAATAGCCTCTTTGATCATCATTCATACCCCCATTACTTTTTGAAAGTACCAGGAAATTTTTCAATATATTCTTCCCTTCCCGCGTAAGAATCGATTCCGGATGGAACTGTACGCCTTCAAGAGCATATGCTTTATGCCGTATACCCATGACCTCCCCGTCTTTTGTCCATGCAGATACCTCAAAATCGCCACTTAGTCCGTTCATTTCAACAGCAAGGGAATGGTAACGCGTTGCCTCAAAAGGGTTGTCAATGTTGCTCAGAATCGTTTTTCCATCATGAAACACCAGGGAAGTCTTGCCGTGCATCAACTCTTTTGCATGGACGATCTTCCCTCCAAAGGCGTACCCGATAGCCTGATGTCCAAGACATACGCCGAGGACAGGTATTCTGCCTGCAAAGCGTTTTATGACATCAACAGATATACCTGCTTCCTTCGGGGTGCACGGCCCCGGGGATATGACTATTCTGTCCGGGGAAAGCTTTTCAATTCCCTCCGGGGTAATCCTGTTATTCCGGTACACCACAACCTCTTCGCCAAGTTCACCAAAATACTGGACGAGATTGTAGGTAAATGAATCGTAATTATCGATCATCATAAGCATATCAGTCTATAATCTCCCTTAATTCCACAATGGATTTCACCAGCGCCTGAGACTTGTGAATAGTTTCCATATATTCTTTCTCCGGTATGGAATCTGCCACAATACCGGCCCCGGCCTGTATGTATACTGTGTTTTGCCTTTTAAGAAGTGTCCGGATGGTAATGCAAAAGTCCATATTTCCGTTGTAGGCAAAGTAGCCGACGCACCCTGCATAGAATTCACGTTTTTCACTTTCCAGTTCTTCAATTATTTCCATTGCTCGTATTTTGGGGGCGCCTGTCACTGTACCTGCAGGGAAGGTTGCCTTAAATACGTCAAAGGCATCAAGGCCATCCCTGACCTTCCCCTTCACTGTAGAGACAATGTGCATGACATGAGAATATCTCTCTATACCCATAAAATCTGGCACCGACACACTTCCGGTCTCTGCGATCCTTCCCACGTCGTTTCTCCCAAGATCAACAAGCATCGTGTGCTCGGCCAGTTCTTTTTCGTCAGAGAGGAGTTCTCCTGCAAAGCGTTCGTCTTCCTCGCGGTCTTTGCCTCTTGGCCTCGTGCCTGCAATGGGCCTCACCTCAACCTCTCCGTTTTCAAGCTTTACCAATGTCTCCGGTGAAGAACCGATGAGGCTGTAATCAAGATAGTCGAGGAGAAACATATAAGGCGACGGATTCACAACCCTTAATGCCCTGTAGAGACTTACGCTGTCTATATCAATCTCAAGTGCGAACCTTTGGGATAAAACCACCTGGATCACATCACCGGTAAAAATATATTCTTTTGCCCGCAATACCATCTCTTCAAATTCTTCCTTTGATGTATTGCCACCCATCATTTTTACAGAGAGTCCGCCTTCTTTGCCCGGTACCAAGGGGGAGCGAATGATTTTCTGCAACTCGTCAAGCTCCTTCACTTCTCCTGCATAATTCTTCTGCATGTTGTCGTTGTTGCCGGCATCCTTGAAAATAAAAAGCGTCATTTTCCGGGTGTAGTTATCGAAGATGACAAGCTTTCTCGAAAAGATGAAATGCATGTCATACATACCCGGGGTTCGTTTCTTTTGAACAGGGATGTTCTCAAAGAATTGAATCACGTCATACCCCACATAACCTACAGCTCCTGCGCAGCAGGAAATACTGTCGGAGAAACCGAAGCCATTAATTTTATCGACAACCTTTTTTAGTACGAGAAAAGGATTATGATTCTCCAATTCATCTTCAACGATGCCGTTTAAAAAAACTTTCTTATCAATGCTTTTGAACACAAGAAACGGTTCAAAACCTATAAAAGAAAACCTGCCGAGCTTTTCCTTCGCCTCTACGCTTTCGAGAAGGAAGGAGGGAGACAGTGGGAATGCCTGCTTCAATTTCATATAGCACGACAGGGGAGTATCAAGATCTGCCAGGATATCCTTGGAAAAGGGGACAACGTTGTTCGCTCCAGCCTGTTTTAAAAATTGATTCAAGGTCATAGCTTCTCCATCCGCTTGCATTTTCTCTTCATCATATATTTGCCCTTAATCGCTGTAAAAAAACCCGCAGCTCTTCATGGTCCCTGCCCTTGATAATATGTTTCAGATACTCCAACCTGGCGGTAACCTTTTCCAGTTCGCCCGAAGAATAGGGGTTAAAGAGTATCTCTGCGAGGAGGTGGTCGTCTTCAGACAAGAGTCCTCTGGCAATTTCTTTGTGCTTGGAGAAGGTGGTACCGGGCACTGTGCTGCGATCGACACATGCAGCAAACGCCATGGAAGAAATGAAGGGTATCGTAAGGGAATATGCCATCATCCTGTCATGCTCTTCAAGGGAATATTCGAAGATTTTCACTTTTCGCATCCCGAAAAAATTTCTAAAAAAACGAGATCCCTCACCGTCAGAGCTTTTTATAATGATTACACTTTCCTCCTTAAGGAATTCCATGTCTGCAAAGGTCGGGCCGAACATGGGGTGAAGGGATGCAAACCGGAAAGGGCTTCTCCTGTAATAATCGGCGATATCTCCTTTTATTGACGCAATGTCGCTGATAATACAATTCTCTGAAAGATAGGGCGCCGCTTCCTCGAAGGCCGCTACAGTGTTCCGGAGGCTCACGGCGTTGATCAGGAGCTCAGGGTTGAATGCCGCCATCCCATGTAATGCGGACAGGGTCTTCACGCCTTTGAGATCACGCATCACCGCCGGATCTGCATCATAGACCGATATCTCGTGATCCCTTGAGAGTTCCCGTATAAACCACGAACCCATCTTGCCTGCACCTAAAATTGTTATTCTCATGTCGTAGCTCCTTTATAAGATTTGTAACACCCGAGGAATTTGAAGCTCACGGTTTTTGCCTGCACTGTCTTCAGTACATCCAGTATCTTCACGTCTTTATCCGAACCTTCAAAATCCGTAAAAAAGACATAACTCCCAAGATTGTTTCTTGCCGGCCTTGATTCTATCCTCGTAAGATTTATGTCCGCATCGGTAAATACCTTCAAGACAGTAAAAAGGGTTCCCGTCTCATGCTTGACGGAAAATACTATGGAACATTTGTCTCCCTGCTCGGAACCGGTATCCCTGCATAATATAATAAATCTTGTCGAATTCGATTGATGGTCTTCTATATTTTCTTTTATTATCTCCAAATGGTAAAGGTCTGCACAAAGTTTATTTGCAATAACACCGACAGCTTCCGGCCTGTTATCGGAGAGCATCTTTGCTGCTCCGGCAGTATCATAAAAAGGTCTCGGCTCAAGCTTGTGCCGGGAAATAAATTCACGGCACTGGGCGAGGGCCTGGGGATGGGAATAAACAATTTTCAAATCCCGGTACTCTGCTTCAGGAAGGGCAAGAAGGCAATGATGGACGGGTATATTGATCTCCCCTATGATCTTCAGCTCTGTTTCAATCAACAGATCGTTGACCTGCGTTACCGGCCCTTCAAGTGAATTTTCAACAGGAACCATACCAAAATCAAGCTGTCCTCCGGCAACCTCATTAAACACCTCATAAAATTCTCTACAGGGAATAGGTATCATGGAAGGATCATATACGAGGGATGCAACCTCGCTGTACGCACCATGCTCTCCCTGAAAACCGATGAGCTTCAGGCCTTTTTCCTGGACGGCCCTGCTTTCGTCCATGATCTGCCCGTACAATCTCTCCAAGAATTCCGGCTGTATAAGATTACGGGAAAGCCTTTTCACATTGTCGAGAATCTGTTGTTCCCGGCCGGTATCTGTGATCTGCTGCTTGAACTTTCTCGACTTTACCGCAAGTTCCATCCTCTGATTCAGGAGTCCTATGATCCCGCAGTCGATAAGATCAATTTTTTTTCTGATAAGCTCCAGATTGCCATGTTTCATGTGATTATCCTTTTTAATTTATGTTCTATAAGCATAAGATCGGCAAAGACTACTGCAGTAACAGCCTCTATAATGACGGGCATTCTGAGGGCAATGCACGCATCATGCCTGCCCCCGACAGAAAGTTCTACGGTCTCTCCGCTTCTCAAATCAATAGTGTGCTGTTTGGCCGGAATGCTCGACGTCGGCTTTACGGCTACCCTGAATAAGAGTTCATTTATGTTTGTAATGCCGCCGTTGATGCCGCCTGCATTATTCGTCTTTGTCTTTCCTTCCATATTCATGATCTCGTCATTACACTCACTTCCCCGCATACGAGCACATAAGAAGCCTGCCCCGAATTCTACCCCTTTTACGGCAGGGACGGAAAAGACGATATGGCTGATGAGGGATTCGACAGAGTCGAAAAAGGGTTCTCCAAGGCCTATAGGCAAACCGCTTGCCCTGCATTCGACTATGCCGCCTATGGAATCATTTTCTCTCATTGCAGAAGCCGTTGCTCCTTCAATCTCTTTCGAGCCGCCGGCTTCCGAAAGCAACGCCTCAATCTTTACCGGATGGAGAATTTTCTTTGCAATGACTCCTGCGGCGACCAGTCCCGCAGTAAGCCTCCCTGAGAAATGACCTCCTCCCCTGTAATCGTTAAAACCTCCATATTTGCGATATGCTGTAAAATCTGCGTGTCCCGGTCTCGGTTTGTACCGGATATTCTCATAGTCGGACGAATAAATATCCCTGTTCTCGAAAAGAATGAGTATGGGGGCGCCGGTAGTTCTCCCATTGAACACGCCGCTTTTTATGAAAGGAATATCCGGTTCCTTTCTCGTGGTTGCCCCCTCGCCGCCGCCTCTCCTGCGCCCAAGGTCCCTGCTGAATTCGTCATCGGCAAGATGGATGCCGGCAGGGCAACCATCGATTAGAATGCCGACACATTCCCCATGAGATTCGCCAAAAATGCTTATCCTGAAAAACCTTCCGAAAGTATTCATCGTGTCACCTTTACTGAATCTAACGTTTCAAAAAAAGAAGGATAAGATTTGGATACACATTCGGAATTTTCTATCTCAACATCTCCCTCCCCGCCAAGGGCGGCAACTGCACAGGCCATGGCAATTCTATGGTCGTTATGAGAATCCACGATCCCTCCCCGGTTATTGCCTCCGTCGATCTCCATCGAGTTTTCAAAAACCCTTATCCTGATCCCGAGTTTGCAAAACTCCGATGCTAAAGCGAGAGCCCGGTCGCTCTCCTTACCCTTCAGGCGCCGGGCGCCATGAATCACGCTCTTACCGGTACAACCCGCTCCAAGCGCAACAAGGGGAGGAAAAAGATCGGGACAGTCGCTTGCATCAAATTCAAAAGCGTTCAGTTCATCCTTCATAACCGAAATATAGTCTTTGCCTATCTCTATATGTGCTCCTGCCTTCATCAGCGCCCCGATCACCGCTTTATCCGCCTGATAAGAGTCGAGGTTCAAGCCCCTCACCTCTACAACGCCTGCCAGTGCCCCTGCCACAAGAAAAAATGCGGCGCCCGACCAGTCGCCTTCGATCGAGTGAGTACCGGGTTTATAACGCTGATCGCCTTTTATACGAAATTCCGTAAGGTCTTTGCCGGTTAAGACCGTTACCCCGAATCTCTTCATAATATTAATTGTCAGCGCTATATAGGGGCTGCTTTTAAGACCGGAGACCATGACAACAGAATCCCCTTCACACAAAGGAAGCGCCATAAGTAAACCCGTTAAAAACTGTGAGCTTTCAGAGCAACTTATCCCTATTTGGCCTGACCTGATCCTTCCCTTTACCTGTACTGGGGCATATCCTTCGTCAGTTATGCATGTCGCACCCAGGCCCGCCAGTTCTTCAACCATCCCCATAGGTCTTGAACATAGCGAGCCTGCAGCCTGCAATGTAATATCTTCTTCAAGCAGCCCTGCTACGGGAGCAAACATCCTCATGCAAAGACCCGATTCACGGCAATCGAGAACATTTCCTTTAATAATCCTCTCCTTTAAGCTGCCGTTTCCCGTGATGGTCACACGATCTGTTTCCGTATATATTTCAGCCCCGAGTCTATCCGCTATGCCGAGGGCAGACAAACCATCACTGCAAAAAGAAGGGTTTTTTATCACGGATTCGCCCGAAGCCAGTAAAGACGCGGCAACAGTCCTTATCATAACGCTTTTTGACGGCGGCGCATCGAGAGTACCGTTAATCTTTGAAGAACATATACGTTTCACCGACGATCCTCCTTACGATTTCACCAGGTTCTTCCCCATCCGTCTTTACAAACAGATCGGAAACACGGGCATACAGGGGCAATCTTGCCTTTAAAATCAATTTTATCCCTGATTTTCCGGGCATCCGGTTGAGCAGGGGACGTCCGCCGTTTCTGTCGACTCTCTTCAGCACGGTATTGATGTTTGCCCATAGCCATACGACAACACAGTTCCTTTTTAGTACGGTCACATTTCTCCCGTTTAAAACAACACCGCCACCGCACGAGATAACTCTGCCCGAAATATTTGTGATGTCCCTGATCTCCATTTCCTCCATTTTTCTGAAAACGTGTTCCCCTTTACTTTTAAATATATCCTCTACGGATAACCCTGCCTTTTGTGCTATCTCCGTATCGATATCCACGAGAGGCATGCCCGTCTTTCCGGATATGCCGGAGGCCACCGTCGATTTGCCGGCGCCCATAAAGCCCACGAGGGCTATATTCCTTTTGTAAACCGGTCTCCTTTTGTAGAGCATTTTCCTCATAACATCCAAGGGCGGCTCTATCCCCGTAAAATGCTTAAATGCTTGAATGCCTTGGAAAAGAAGCCATTCTTTCCCGTTTATAACCCTGCAACCCCTCTTTTTTGCGTCCTTCACCAAAGGGGTTTCCACCGAATAAGTCGCATCTAGTACAACAAGCCCTTTTCTAAGGAGAATGGGATCCACTATCCTTGCATTGACGGGCAGACACTGAACAAGGATATCCACACCCTCAAGCTCTTCGTTGATAAGCTCAAGTGCGGATGCTTTACAGCCTGATGCCTCCGCAAAGCCTCTTGCCTTTTCAAAAGTGCGGTTAAAAACAACAACCTCTGCGCCCTCTGAAAGCAGCGCAAGAACTGCAGCCTTTGCAGCACCCCCTGCGCCGATAACAGCCGCCTTTCGTCCCGACAACCTCACATTGCCGGCTAAAAAGGCATTTGTAACACCGGCAATATCCGTATTATATCCCCAATGCCTGCCATTCCGTAGCACCACCGTATTGGCAGCACCTGTCTTTTTTGCACTATCATCCAAATCATCGAGAAACTGTACTATCTCTTCTTTGAAGGGCGACGTTATATTGACGCCGGCAATCGCCAAATCTCTCGTTATTTCAATAACCTCTTTCGCCTTCGAGGCGGCAATACGGATATAGACGGCATCCAGGGCACATGCCTTGAATGCGGCATTAAACATCCCGGGGCTCATACTGTGAAGCACAGGATTCCCTGCAACGGCAAAAATCTGCGTCTTTTTTATTTTATATGGTTCACCGGGTTCACTGGGCCCATTCATTCAGCAACCTCATCATGTTTTCCAAACGTCCTTTTTCAATCTGGCCTTCGGCAGTCTCTCTTCCTTCTGCATGAGACGCATATGTAAAAAGACTTCCCAAAAGAGGGGCAACAATCCGCGTTATACGCCCCTTTTCACCCATCCCTACGACTACCAGCCTCCCTTTATAATTCTCATAACCAAGCAACCCCAAAAGCCTGGCGCCATCAATAATCGAATTCGCCTTGCAGGCAATTTTGACAATGTCGGCGCCTTCGGCAAAGCACAGCAAAATGATATCTTTAAGCCTTCTTTCCGACGGTGTTTTTTCGTAGTCATGAAAAGAAACAATTACTTTACAGCCCTTTTCCCTTGCCTTACCAATGATCTCCCTCATGTAGTCACTTTCAGACTCAACCTCAACATCCACATACGTTGCCCCTGCCTCTATCGCTGCCATCAGGCATTCCTTTCTCCTCAGGTCACTGAGAACTCCGGGTCTGCATGTGGCAATAAATGCGGCCGGCCGGGAAAAGATTTCCACAATATCTTCCCCGGACAGCATCATTCTGTCCATCCTTACTTCTACGATATATGTTTTATCTAAATTCATCAGATAGTTAGTATCATATTGTTCATCCACGCTAACACATATCATTAACTATCTCCTCGATTTCATTTATATTTACCTTACCTACGCCTGCTGTTCCAATCCCGTCGAGAAGAACGGAATATACGTGCCCGCCTTCCCGCTTTTTATCCTTCCTGATTGCATCCATGATCGCTTCCCTATCCCCGTTAAACGATACGGGAAGACCGAACATCTCAAGCACCTTTCGTATCCTTTCCACATCTCTTCTACGTAAAAGTCCTCTTACCCGTGAAAGCTCCGCCTCCATGACCATTCCCACGCTTATGGCTTCACCGTGTTTAATCCCGGCAGTCTTTTCTATCGCATGGCCAAGGGTGTGACCGAAATTCAATTTTCTTCTTTCACAGCGTTCCGTTTCGTCCTGTAAGACAATGCCTGTTTTCACCTTCAACGAATCGTACACTATCCTTTCTATAACGGCCTTTTCAAGCGATAGCGCCGCCTCCGGATTTCTTTCCATAAAGGCAAGGAGCGCCCTATCCCCTATGAGGGCATGCTTTATTACCTCTGCAAACCCATTTCTCAGTTCCATCTTTGACAGGGTTTTCAGGGCTTCAAAGTCGCAAAGGACAAATTGCGGCTGGCTGATCGTCCCGATCAGATTTTTGTAACCATTGAAATTAACGCCATTTTTCCCGCCCACGCTTGCATCCACCTGCGCAAGAAGCGTGGTAGGCGCAAAGGCAAAAGGCAAGCCCCTTAGATAGGTAGAGGCGGCAAAACCTGCAATATCGCAGACAATCCCGCCGCCGATGCCCAATACAAAAGATGAGCGATCACATTCGGACTTCATGAGGCCTTCATAAATCTCATGAACTGCAGCAAGGGTTTTGTGTTTTTCCCCCGCTTTAATGAAGATTGTCCTGTATCGAGAGAATTGCTCCCCGTAAAGCCTATGAACAGTACTGTCAGTTATAACTATTGTTTTTTCAATATTACAAAAATCAATCAGATTATTTAACGGAAGATCCAACAATATTGAGCTATTACCTGTTTTTCCCGACAGAGCTATCCGTTTCATTCAGAGTCCGCCATAAACTCGTGAAGCACGCGAATCTTTTTCATCATTATGGAGAATTGACCGGGACTCAGCGTTTGTTCTTTGTCGCAAATGGCTTCAGCCGGATCGACATGAACCTCGACAATAACCCCCGCCGCACCGGCTGCGACTGCAGCAAGGCTCAACGCCTGTATAAGGCTGCGCCTCCCCGCGGCATGGGAAGGATCTATTATCACCGGGAGGTGCGTCAGCTCTTTAAGCGCCGGAACAGCGCTTATATCGAGGGTATTTCTCGTGTACGTTTCAAATGTTCGGATGCCCCTCTCACAAAGTATCACGTCGGGATTCCCTCCATCAAGGATGTATTCCGCACAGTTCAACCATTCTTCTATTGTCGAATTCATACCTCTTTTCAGCAGAATCGGCTTTCTCGTCTTTCCCACCTCTTTGAGAAGCGAAAAATTTTGCATGTTCCTCGCCCCTATCTGTAAAACATCGGCATATTCACATACCCACGGAACATCTCTCGTGTCTATTACCTCCGTGACTATGGGCAACCCGGTCTCTTCTCTGGCCTTTTTCAGTATCTTGAGCCCCTTCAATCCAAGCCCCTGAAAGGCATAGGGAGAGGTTCTCGGTTTGAAAGCCCCGCCCCGCATCATGTCGGCGCCGGCCTCTTTTACGGCCCGTGCAGTTTCAATGGTCTGTTTTTCGTTCTCTACTGAACACGGGCCGGCGATAACACAAAAACCGTCTCCAATTGTCGTATCACCAACATAGACAACTGTTTTTTCGTTATCCTTCAGGGCAGTTAATTTTATGTTCTTCATTGAGTCTCCTTTCTTCTCCTTTCCATGATTATAAAATAAAAAAGGCCATGGGCTTTTACACCCATGGCCTTTTTCGGTATCTCTATAACATTATACCGGACATGGGTGTATAAAGATATAGAGATACCAGCTGCTAAAATTATTTGATATTTTCCGCATGTTATTCATTGCATTCAACTTAGTACAAATCTATTTTCAATGTCAACATAAATTAACAGATTATAGAGATATCAGGTATTCGAACGGGTTTATATCACCTTTCAAGGCCTATTTGATATAGTGTGCGCCCCTGCTCATCCGGTTTTTGAATGCGGATTGAGCCACTATAAACGCCGTCCTTATTCCGTTTCTGAGATTGATCACCATAGGAACAATGCGAGCCTTTCTGTAAAAATCATCAATCCTGTTCTTGAGATAGCCAAGATCTGATTTTGCCCTCTCCAGTCGCTTGACTGTCCTTATAATACCCACGTAATTCCACATTGTGGATCTTATATTTACCCAGTCCTGTTGAATAAGCGCCGGGTCAACCTCTTCTTCCCGTTCCGGAAAGCGCCAGGGCGGGATTTCAGATTCTTCATATGGTTTTTTATCATCAAAGTGTTCAGCTATATGTCGGGCAGATCTTATTCCCCACACCAACCCTTCAAGGAGCGACGTGGAGGCAAGTCTGTTGGCGCCATGTATGCCCGTTGCCGTCACCTCCCCGGCAGCATAGAGATTATTAAGAGATGTCCTTCCCCAGACATCCACCTGAACACCTCCGCAACTGTAATGAGCGGCAGGCACAACCGGAATAGGCGCCTTCTGGATATCGATATCAAGGGACAGACAGCGTTTATAAATAGTGGGGAAACGTTTCTTGATATTGATATCCGTATAAGAGGCAATATCGAGATAGACATAGGAATCACCTCTTTTTATCATCTCTTCATATATTGCCCTCGATACCTCATCTCTCGGCGCAAGATCGCCCAAAGAAGAATATTTGTCCATGAAAGGCACATCGTCTTTTGTTTTAAGCTTTGCGCCCTCACCCCTTAACGCCTCTGAAATAAGAAATCCGTCGGCGTCTTTATGGAAAAGGCTTGTCGGATGGAACTGAATGTATTCCATATTGATCAGTCTGGCTCCTGCCCTGTCGGCCATTGCAAATCCGTCGCCTGTTGCACTGGAAGGGTTTGTGGTGTGGAGATAGATTCTTCCGAGACCTCCGGCTGCAAGGATAGTATAGGTCGAGAATATCCTCTCCACCTGCTCGCTTTCGTTATTCAGCACATATGCGCCTATACACTGCGGCTCCATATACAACGCAAGCGGACTGGTCGAATGATGCGGTATGGTAAGCAGGTCTACTGCGGTATAATTTACAAAAACCCTGATTTTTTCTATCTCCATCACCTTTTTTACAAGGGCTTCCTCAATGGACTTACCGGTAGAATCCATACAATGAAGAATCCTTCTCTTCGAATGACTTGCCTCCCTTGCATATTCATATCCTGTCTCCCCGGAACGCGAAAAAGGGACACTAATTTTGTTAACCAGAAAAGCATCAACCAGGGATGGCCCTTCGTAGGCAACCACTTTAACCGCCTCAAGGTTTGAGATTCCATCACCCGCCTGCATAATATCGTTTATAAGGTATTCCGGGGAGTCATCCCTTCCCATAGAGACAATTCCACCCTGGGCATGGTATGTATTCGATTCTTCAAGGGTTGATCCCTTTGTAACGACAATCACGTCGAGCCCTGAATCCGCGGCGGTAATGGCCGCCGAAAGACCGGCTATGCCCGAACCGACAATGAGGACATCACAATAATGCCTGTTGTCTTTATTCATTTTATGTAATCTCCAGCATTCTTTTTAAGGCCAGCCTTGCATGTTCCGTATACGTTCCATCCACAAGAACCGGATCGACAGCCCTTCCTTCGACCAGATATTCAAGCACACGAAGAAGTTTCTCCGGCGTAACCTTCGCCATCTCCCTGCAGCCTGAACCCAAAAGGGGAACAATAAGCTTATCCGGGTTTTCTTTTCTGATCCTGTCTACAAAGTTAATCTCCGTTCCAATTGCCCAGCTTGAACCTGGGGCCGATTTTTCTACAGTATTCTTGATGAAGCTCGTTGAACCCGCCAAATCCGAAACGTTAACGGTATCAGGTGTACACTCGGGATGCACAATGACCTTTATGCCTTCATATTGCCTCTTTATTGCCTCCACATGGGACGGTAAAATAACCGTATGAACGATGCAAAATCCTCTCCACAAAAAAATCCTTGTATTGTTCATTGATGCCCTATTACTGCTGCCGTCGGTCTCGTAAGGATCCCAGAGAAACATCTCTTCGTCGGATATACCCATGGTATGTGCCATGTTCCTTCCAAGGTTTTCATCCGGAAAAAAGAAAGGGACTGCATTTCTGGAAAAAACATGTTCCATGACCTTTTTAACATTGGCTGATGTACACACAAGCCCTTCGTTCTTACCGCAAAAGGCCTTTAAATCGGCGTTCGAGTTAACATACACAACGGGGATAATCCTTTTCCCTGTCTTTTTCAAGGTAATCCATGCCTTTTCAACATCATCTATATTCGCCATCTCTGCCAGGGGACATCTTGCTTTTGTTTCCGGATGAAACACTATCTGTTCGGGGCTGCATATGATTCGCGCCATTTCAGCCATAAAGGATACGGAACAGAAGATGATATAGCGTGCATCTTTCTGTTTTGAAGCGGCCTGAGCAAGCTGTAAAGAATCTCCAATAAAATCTGCCGATTGTATAATGTCGTCATTTTGATAGAAATGTGCCAATACAACCAGGTCACTGCCAAGTTTCTTTCTGGCAGCCTTTATCCTTTCCAGTATTTCCGTTTTCGTTGGTTGTGGTTTACGGATCACCTACAAGACTCCTTCGTGAAGCAAACTTATATCGAGTGACTTAAAAGAATGTGTCAATGCCCCTATTGAAATAAAATCGACGCCGGACTTCGCAATTTCCATTATGTTTTCCATGTTTACGTTCCCGGACACTTCAATGGGAATCCTTTTGTTCACGAATAAAACTGCCGTTTTTATCCCTTCTGTATCCCAGTTGTCGAGCATTATACGATCTACATCTTCCTTCAATGTCTCCTCTAACTCCACCATGTTTTTTACTTCTACCTCTATAGGCGCCTTCGATATGTCGCGGATCTTCCTTACTGCATCTTTTATGGAGCCTGCAGCAGCTATATGGTTTTCTTTAATAAGGGCCATTTCACTGAGATTGCCCCTGTGATTATAGCCTCCACCCATTCTCACCGCATATTTTTCCTTTTCCCGGTGGCCGGGGGAAGTCTTCCTTGTATCAAGTATCTTAACTCCGGTGCCTTCAACGGTCTCAACAAACTTCCCGGTTAATGTGGCTATGCCTGAAAGTCTCTGCAGAAAGTTCAAGGCAACCCTTTCGCCCGTCAATATTGCACGTGTCCTTCCTTTAATAATGGTGATTATGTCGCCCTCCTTCACATGCTCCCCGTCTTTTTTCCATTCTTCATATACCAATGTACCGTCAAGCTCCATGAAAACTTCTTTTGCAATGGACTGGCCGGCAATAATACCATTTTCTTTTGCAACAATTCTGGCCACTGAAACATGCATTTCAGGCACTATGGCATTTGTGGTAATATCCCCCGTACCGATATCTTCCGTCAGATAATATTTTATGCTGCTCTTCATAGAGTTATTTATTATAAGGTTGTATAGAAACTGAGTCAATCAAAGACCGCTATTCTTTTTAAAATAGTTTTGTAATCATACTCAATATATGTCATATCTATATAGAATCTCAGATTCAAAAATAAAATTCAATTCTATTGAAAATGTAAATACGGAGGTATAAACATGAAGTTTTTTATAGACACAGCAAACGTTGAAGAGATCAAAAAAGGAGCTCAAATGGGCCTCGTAGATGGTGTTACAACAAATCCGTCATTGCTCTCAAAAGAAAAAAAGGATCCCCAAAAAGTAATAAAAGAAATTTTATCTATTGTAGATGGACCCGTAAGCCTGGAGGTTGTAGCCACAGATTTCAACGGCATGGTGGAAGAGGCAAGAAAATTGGCATCATTGGGCCCGAATGCCGTCATTAAAATCCCAATGACTGAGGAAGGGGTTAAGGCAGTAAGAACGCTCTCCCAGGAAGGGATAAAAACAAACGTCACATTAATATTCCAGCCTGTTCAGGCGCTTATTGCAGCAAAGGCGGGTGCAAATTACGTAAGCCCGTTTATCGGAAGGCTTGATGATATTTCCCAGAGAGGCATGGGGATTATTGAAGATATAGCAACAATCTTTTCAAATTACGGGTTCGAATCGGAGATTATCGTTGCAAGCATCCGAAATCCCGTCCACGTCCTTGATGCAGCATTAATAGGCGCAGATATTGCCACCATACCTTTTAATGTCCTTTCGCAGCTTATTAAGCATCCGCTGACTAACATCGGGCTTGAGAAATTTTTAAAGGATTGGCAATCGATTAAACAGTAAACAGATCAAGTGATTGAGTAAATAGGTAATTGAGTGATTGAGTAAATAGGTAATTGAGTAAATGGTAATTAAAGTCACTAAATTACTTAATTACTTATTCACTTATTCACTTAATTACTTATTCACTTAATTACTTAATTACTT
>Ga0074199_1000294_pt1 | contig 91012 bp, 80 predicted proteins | sample EPASupsiteSAE347_FD_64528 | JGI IMG/M metagenome (GOLD analysis project Ga0074199, IMG submission 64528) | Bioremediated contaminated groundwater from EPA Superfund site, New Mexico - Sample SAE3-47 | ecosystem: Environmental > Aquatic > Deep subsurface > Groundwater > Contaminated ...
CCGTTGGGCACCCCTCCCAAGGAGGGGAACTTACTGCTTCGGCAGCAACCGGTTATGATCCCCTCCATCGGAGGGGTGGCGTAAGCCGGGGTGGGTCTGAAGCGAGTTTTGAAACTGGCTCAAGTCTAACTAATTTCTAACTTTGTCCTCATCTTTTTCTAACCCGCCGTTTTTAAGTTTTCCTCATGTAATTCAGGCGTGCCATGCCATGAAGTTGTCCCGAACCAATCGGGGCGCATGGCAAGACGGCGCGGCTGAAAGAAAGGAAAAAACATGAGGAAATTGAATTGGATGAGCGTCGTCCTGATTCTGTCGGTGCTCGGCATGTTGGGAATAACTACGGCGCAAAAGAACAATGCGGATTCACCGGCGCCTGATCTCGCGGGCGCGAATCAGGCTCGGACGAACCAAACGGAATCTACCTGGCCTGCTCCTGGCGCTATGATCATGGAATCGCCGGCGCCGCAAAAAAACGGCGCACTTCCGACGCAAACCAACAAAACGGACGCGGAAAGCTCCCGGCTGGCTATCGGGTTTCCGCTGCAGATAGCGCCAGCGGCGCAGACGAATCAAATACAAACCCCTTGGCCTTCTCCCGGTGTTATGATAATGCCGCCTCCACCGCCGCCGAAAACTTGGGCCGACTATGTCACGATCAACGGCAACCTGCGTCTGCGCGAGGAAGTCATCAACGACGATGCGAAAAAGAAAGCGAACGGCGAACATTATACGCGCGACCGTATGCGCCTCAAGGCTCAGTTGGGCGCAGAGGCAAAACTGGATGATTTGAAAGCCGGACTAAGAATTTCCACCGGCGGCGCAGATCCTGTTTCCGCGAATATGACTTTGGGCGACGGCGCTCAGAAAAAGGAAATCAGGTTTGATCTGGCCTATTTGGAATACAACTTCTTTGGTGACAATCCCTATGAGTTGCGCGTCATCGGCGGCAAAATGAATAACCCGTTGATCGCATACGGAGCGGACGATCTTATGTGGGACCAGGACCTTACGCCGGAAGGCATTGCGGCCAAGAGCAGGGTCGGTAATGATTGGGTGACCGCCCTGGTTAATGCCGAATACCTGTATATCAAGGAACGCGATTCGCAGCCCAATGCCTGGGCCTGGGCCGGCCAGGGCGCGCTGCAATTCACGTTTGTGCCTGAAGCCGTGCTTACCTTGGGCGGAGGCTACGTAGGCTTCCAGAACTTCAAGGGATACGACGTGATTGACTGGGAAAACAAGAACAATTCCTACGGCAATAGTACGATCAAGGGAACGGTCAGCGGCAACACCACCAATAAGGCCTGGGCCGCTGACTTCACGCCCATCATGGGATTCGGAAACCTCGACCTCTTTCTCTGGAAGGTGCCGGTCTCGATCTACGGCCAGGCACTCAGCAATCCCGGCGCGGATGACAACAACAAGGGCTATATGGGCGGCATTTCGCTCTTCAAGGCCAAGAATCCGAATACGGTCGAGTTTGGCTACTCATATGCCAAACTTGAAAAGGACGCAACGCTCGGTATGTGGACCGACTCCGACCGCTGGGGCGGCGGCACGGACGGCAAGGGCAGCCGGTTCTACGGCAAATACCAGATCACAAAATATCTGCAGTTCGCCGTGAACTTCTACCTGGACAAAAAGAACATAGCGGACAACGAGACCGAGTCAAGTTACAACCGCTTGCAGGTGGATCTGCAGGGCGTATTCTAAAACTGAAAAGGAGGATATATAAACATGGAAACGAAATATGTCTTCCGGAATGAACTGAAAGATAACTGCCTGGAACAATGGATCAGGCGAATGCTCGAAATCCACCAAGTCATGAACCTTGAAGGACTTTGCCGGTATGCCGGCTCATCGGGCGGAAACATTCGACCGGCATTGGACACAATGATCGAGCGCGGAGAAGTAAAACGCCTGAGGCCGATATACTATGAGAATGACGACATGGACTTTTTCGAGTTGAGCAGTCCGCCGCCAACGCCAAAGGCCAGGGTTGATCGCGGACGTTGGCTGGCCGGGATCAGGCAGGCTATAAATATGTTCGTGGCAGATGCGGAGGATACAAGCGATTATAATCATCTGGACAGTCCTGAGCAAAGTCGAAGGACTAACAATATTCTAACAATGTCCTAATATTGTTTTAACGTTTGCATGTTCAAATAAAGCAAAAGAAAGGAAACCTTATTATGAAGAAACTGACAACTGGAATACTGATGGCGGCGTTGATAGGAATCGGTGTAACCATGGCCAAAGACGCAAACAAGATCGTAGTGGATGGCTCGACCACGGTCGGACCAATTGCCAAGGCGTTTGCAGAATACTATATGGCAAAGCATTCGGACGTGAATATCACCGTGAGCGAATCCGGCAGCGGCAACGGCGCCAAGAGCCTGATCAATGAAACGTGCGATGTGGCCACCATGTCCCGGCCCATGAAAAACTCTGAAAAAGACGCGGCTAAAAAAACGGGCGTGCTGCCGATTCAGCACATCGTGGCCATGGACGGCATTGCCGTCATAGTGCATCCCAGCAATCCGGTCGCGAACTTGAGCATTGACCAGATTCGTGCCGTTTACACCGGCCAAATCAGAAATTGGAAAGAGCTGGGCGGACCGGATCTCCCGATCGTGGTGATCAGCCGCGATACGAACAGCGGCACTTATGAGTGCTTCGAGACCATGGTCATGAACAAGGAAAAGATCGCCGACCGGGCGGAATATGTCGGTAGTAACGGCGCCATACGCCAACGGGTGCTGAGTACGGAAGGCACTATCGGATACGTTGGGCTGGCTTTCCTGGAAGGGGTCAAGGCATTGAAAGTAAACAACATAGAAGCCACGCCTGAAACCGTGCTCTCAAAAACTTATCCCATTTCCCGGCCGTTGTATATGTATACCAACGGCCGCCCTGATTCAGAAACGCCGCTCTGCAAATTCATCGAGCTTTCCAACACGCCGGATGGGAAAAAGATCATTGAAGACAAGGGCTTTGTGCCCGTGAAATAACAGCGCGCTTGAACGGGTAAACACGGGCGGCCGGCGGAGGAGAGAGACGCGGCCGCCTGTGTCGTTGTTTGAAGGAAAATATTTGCTCTGTCTACTGCATTAGTGGTGGCCGCCCCACCCATGCCCCTCCCTGTCCGCAACGCTACGCATAGCAGGCGGGCCAGGAGGGGATCAAAAAGTTAGTTCCCCTCCCTTTGGAGGGGTGGCACAGCCGGGGTGGGTAGGATTTGATTTATGAACCTTGGAATACATAAGGGCACATCGTTGTTGCTGTCCCACCGCGCAAAGCGGCAGCAGCGGCTCGTGGCCGTGCTGGGGAATTCTTTCCTGCTGGCAGTCACCTCGCTTTCCATGCTGGCGGTCCTGTTCATTTTTTTCTTCATAGTCCGGGATGCCTGGCCGTTTTTTAAATCCGAAGGCTTGCGGGAATTTTTTACGGGCACACACTGGTATCCTTCGGCCTCCAAGCCGGAATTTGGGGCGCTGGCCATCTTTGCCGGAAGCGCCTATGTGACCTTTGGCGCCGCGCTCGTGGCCGTGCCGCTGGGCATTGCGGCCGCGGTTTGTTTAAGCGACGTGATCCCTTTTGCCATGCGCCAATTCATCAAACCAATCATTGAAATGCTGGCGGCCATTCCGTCGGTGGCATATGGTTTTTTTGCCCTGGTCGTGTTCGCGCCCGTGCTTCAGCAGCAGGGCGGCCGCCTCCTCGCGGCGGCCGTCTGGATCATCGGCCTGCCCGTGGCGATTCTGGGCGCCATTGTTATTAGCGACATGCTCAGCGATAGATTTGGCGCGGCGGGATCGGAGGCCCTCGCCCTACCATTAGGAATTAATTCCTCCCAAGGTAGGGCAGCGGCGTCCCCGCCGCGCCGTCTTAAACGTTCTCTCATCCGCCGGCTTCTTCTCCTCTTCCTGGGCGGCGGAGCAATTCTTGGTCTGCTCTTGATCGGCAAATCGCTGGCCGCGCTGCACATCGCCAGCGGCACGAATGCGTTTAATGTTTCCATCATCCTGGGAATCATGGCCTTGCCGACCATTGTCAGCGTTTCCGAAGACGCGCTCCAGTCCACGGGCCGCGAACTGCGCGAGGGCAGCTACGCCCTGGGCGCAACTCGCGCCGAGACGATTATGAAGGTTATTCTGCCTGCGGCCGGCAGCGGGATAGTGGCGGCCGTGATTCTGGGCGTGATGCGGGCCATCGGAGAAACCATGGTGGTCTGGATGGCCTCGGGTAACGCGGCCCAGATTCCGCAGCCCTGGTATAACATGCTCGATCCGGTGCGTACGCTGACCGCGACCATAGCCGGAGACATGGGCGAAGCCGACCAGGTCACCGGCTCGGCGCGCTATCACGTGCTTTTTGCCATGGCATTCTGTCTGCTGGCCTTTGCATTTGTCTGCAATCTGGTCAGCGAGCGTATTGTCCGGCACAAACGGAAAGGTGGATAGGTTATAGCTGTTTAGACTATAGTTTCTGAATTTCCGAACAGCCAACTAACAGTCTATAAGGCTACAGCCTAAAAACCTATTACAATGAAACTGGAAACAAGAAAGATACTGGACCGGGCCTTTGCCGGTTCCGGCATATTTTCCATCCTGCTCATGGCCGCGGCGCTGATCATTCTGCTTGCGCCGATCGTGGTCCGCGGCTGGGGCGCCATGTTTTTCACGGCCACGATCGAGCACCGGAGGCTCATGCTGGAAAGATTTGGGCGCGGCGATCCTCAGGAGATCGAAGCAGAAGTCAAGGCCGCGAACGAAACGCGCGCTCCGTTGTACCGGATGATTTCCGAATTTGAAAAGCAGCTCGCAACGGCCGGGCCGGAGGAAAAGCGCAAATACGCAAAACCGCTGCAGGATTTAAAGAAGACGTTGCACGCCTTGCTCGGTCCGGCGCCGGGAGCCCAAAAACAAATGCTGATGCGTGACCAGTACGGCCAGACGCGCTGGGACCGCGCCCTTGTAAAGCTGAACAACGTGCTCTATCGCGAAGAATGGGATTACTCCAATCCAACAAAAGGCGGAGTTAAAAGATTGAAAAAACGTTCGGTTGAATTTGCCGGAACTCCGATGAAAAAATTCTTTGATTATCTTGAAAAAAACCTGGAGAAAATGCTGCTTCCGCGCCGGACTTTGTATTGGCAGTTCCTGACGGACGAATCGTATGACGCACACTTTTTCGGAGGAATCCGGCCGGAAATCCTGGGCACTTTCTATCTTGCGCTCGGCGCCATGCTCTTTGCCCTGCCCATGGGGCTGATTGCGGCCATCTATCTGACCGAATATGCCCGGGAGACGCGCTTGATCGAAATTCTGCGCACCTGCATCAGCACCCTGGCCGGCGTGCCCAGTATTGTGTTCGGTCTGTTCGGTCTGGCGTTTTTCATCAACACCATGAAAGTCTCAAGCTCCAAGAGCGTCCTGGCAGGATCTCTGACCCTGGCGCTGATGATCCTGCCGACTTTGATCCGCGCTTCTGAGGAGGCCATTCGGGCCGTGCCGCGCACGTACAAGGAGGCGGCATTGAGCCTGGGCGCAGGCCGCTGGCACACCATCGTGAGCGTGATCCTGCCGGCGGCGCTGCCGGGCATTCTGACTGGCGTTGTCATCAGCATGGGCCGTGCCGCGGGCGAAACAGCGCCGATTATTTTTACCGCGGCGGTCAGCGTGGGCAAGCCGCTGGCGCTCTGGCAGGTTTTCAGCCAGCCGACCCCGGTTTTGTCGTGGAACATTTACAACCTGGCAACCGAGCACGAGGCCGTGGATGAAATCCGCCATGTGCAATACGGCATGGTGTTGGTTCTGGTCAGTATGGTGCTGCTGCTTAATCTGGCCGCAATAATTTTGCGCGCCAGGATATCGAGGAGACTGAAGGGATAGATTAGCGGATAGCGTTTAGCCTGACCGAACTCGGCAAGATTTTACTATACGCTCCACGCTAACCGCTAGACGCTAAAAAAGAAAGCAAACAGATGAATCCTTTAAATATAACTATACCTGAGACGCAAAACAACAACGCAGCAATGTTGGCCGGCCGGACCCATGTCGAAACAAATCATTTTTCCGTTTTTTATCGCGCCAATCAGGCGGTCAAGGAAGTTAGTCTGGATATTCCGGCCGGATATGTCACTGCCATCATTGGGCCGAGCGGTTGCGGCAAAAGCACTTTTTTACGCGCCATAAACAGGATGAACGACCTGGTGCCGGGTTGCCATACCACGGGGCAATTGCTCGTTGACGGACAGGACGTGCACAATCAGGATGTGGACGTAGTAATATTGCGCAAGCGGGTCGGCATGGTTTTCCAGAAACCCAATCCGTTTCCCAAGACCGTGTTCGATAATGTCGCTTACGGCCCGCGCCTGCACGGCAGGTTGGGGCAGGGGGAACTGACGGAAATCGTGGAGCGCAGTCTTATTGGGGCGGCCTTGTGGGACGAGGTCAAGGACCGGTTGGGCGACAATGCTCTTTCGCTTTCCGGCGGCCAGCAACAGCGGCTTTGCATTGCGCGGGTCCTGGCCGTGGAGCCGGAAATTCTGCTAATGGATGAGCCAACCTCTGCCCTGGACCCGCGCGCCACGCTGCGCATTGAGAACCTGATCGCGGAATTGCGCGGGAAATACACGATCATAATCGTCACCCATAACATGCAGCAGGCCGCGCGGGTGTCGGACTTCACCGCCTTCATGTACGAGGGCGCCTTGATCGAATTTGGCGTAACAAAGGAGATTTTTACAAAACCGAAAAACAAGCAGACCAACGATTATATTACGGGTCGGTTCGGGTAATTTTTCAGGAGTTTAAAGTTTGTCATTTCGGGCATAGCGAGAAATCTCAATAAAAGCGATTAACAAGTCGGGGAGGCAACAACATGAACATTCAACTGCAGAAAGAAATCGAGAAGCTGAACCGTCAGATTTTGGCGCTCAGCGCCAAGGTGGAAAACGACCTGAGGCTGGCGGTCCGCGCGGCCGACAACCAGGACGAGAAATTGGCACAAGAGGTGGTCAATCGCGAGGCATTGACCAACACCATGGAAGTGAACGTGGAGGAGGAATGTCTCAAGATACTGGCCTTGCACCAGCCGGTGGCGAGCGATTTGCGGTATATTGTCGCCGTGCTCAAGATCAACCAGGACCTGGAGCGCATCGGCGACTTGGCCGTGCATATCGCCGAGCGCGCCGTGTTTCTCTGCAGCCAGCCGCGGGTTGCCATTCCTGTGCGTCTGGAACAGATGGCAACCATGACCGAGGAATTGCTCAAGAAGGTGCTGGATGCCTTTGTTAACCTGGACGAAAACGCGGCGCGGGAGGTATGCGCGGCCGACAATGATGTTGACAACATGAACCAGGAAATTTTCCAGCAGGTAAAGGAAGCCATTATTAAAAATCCGCAGATGTTCGAGCCGCTTTTGCAGATTATGCACATTGCCAGACATTTGGAACGCATCGCCGACCATGCCACCAACATTGCCGAGGATTTGATTTATCTCATCGAGGGCCGGATTGTCCGTCATGCTCCGGAAATTACCAGGATAAAGTCTGAATCTATCCCGCGCCGCCCGCCCGCCTGTTAAGTGATTTTTGCCGCTTGATTTTTGTTTTTTATTAGGATACTTTGAGTAGCAGAGGCTTAGCTCAGCTGGCAGAGCAGCTGACTCTTAATCAGCGGGTCGGGGGTTCGAATCCCCCAGCCTCTAATCAATATTATCAATACATTCCTACGCTTTACTGCCTCCGGCAAGACCAGAAAATAGACTTTTACTTTACCTTTTACTGCACTTTTTTCTTGCAATCTTCATTTTGGACGTGTAGCCTTCTCCTGAAACAAGAAGAAACGGTCTGCCAAAAAGAAGATCATGACCGCGATTATTAAACAGCCGAACAGCCCTTATTACTACGCCCGTTTCAAGGTCAATGGCAAGGCATACTGGATCAGCACAAAGACAACGGACCCGCGCGAAGCCCGGCGTATTGCCAATATCAAGCACAAACTTGCCCGAGGTGAAGCTTCCATAGACGACCTGTTTTCCAGTCTTCAGGCAATGCTTACCGTCCTGCCCCAGGACAAACAGGATTCAAAGCGGCAGGAGCTTTCACGGCGCCTTGTTCAAGGCAAGGCAGTATCCCTGCCGGTTTCAGAGGCATGGCAGGCCTGGCTGGATACTCCGGCGAAAGGGAACCCAAGCGAAAAGACGATCGCCGGCTACAGCGCGATCTGGAAGCGTTTTAGCGGCTGGCTAGGTCGTCAGGGGCGGATTCAATTTCTGCATGAGATAACCGCCTTAAACGCGCAAGACTATAGCGCGAACTTGTGGGCTTCCAAAGTTTCTCCGGCCACCTATAACGCGCACGTCAAGTTTCTGCGTTCCATGTTCAACACGTTAAAGCTGAAGGCCGGCTTAATGTTCAATCCCTGGTCGGAAATCAAAACGATGGATAAGGAAACACAAGGTCGGGAAAATTTCACGCCGGAAGAATTGGCCGTTATCTGTTCCAAGGCGACAAGAGCTTTTCGCTATATGATCGCCCTTGGCCTTTATACCGGAATGAGGCTGGGCGACGTGGTTAATCTGCGCTGGGATAATATCGGCAAGGATGCAATCACGATCATGCCGCTGAAAACACGCCGGAAGGGCAAGAAAGTTTCTATGCCGATACATCCGGTTTTGCACATCCTTTTGAAAGAACTGAAAAGCCATGCGGCTGGCGTCTCTGGGTATCTGTTCCCAGCCGAGCAGCAAGCATACACCAAGGACATCGGCGCAATCACAAAACGTTTTCAGCAATTCTTGAACGATTGCGGAATTAAGACCACAGAAGAAGGCGGCGCCCACCGGAAAAACGTAATTGTCCGCAAGGGTTTTCATTCCCTGCGTCATTCCTTTGTCAGCCTTTGCGCCGCAAACCGGGTCCCGCAAGTGGCGATTCAGGAGCTTGTCGGCCACGGAAGCCCGGCCATGACGGAACTTTACAGCCATGCAGATTTTCAACAGAAACAGGACGCGATTGCGACTTTGCCCGCAATGGCGTTCGCAAACAACAAAGAGGAGGGAAAGAGAAAAGAAGTTAATGGCAAGGATAAACACCCGGCCGGGTAATACCGGAAGGGAAAGCGGGGCACCGGCGCGCGCAAACGCGCCGGGCCCCTAGATAACCGCACCCTGAAAGGAAACTGTTACCATGAAGAAGAAAATAACAAGCCAAGAACCGAGAGTCAATTGGAAATCGAAATTCGGCGAGCCGACCATGCTCAGTAGAAAAGAAATTGAGAAAATGGAGCGATGCGAAAAATTATGCAGTTGCGATAATGGAGATATTCTCCGTGATAAGAAGGGACAATATTACGTGAAAAATCGCTATTGGCAGGTTAAGAAAGCCAGGAAATGGCGTAATGCTGGCAATCTAGGAAGAGATAAATTTCTTGCCCTTCCATATGCTTGTCGCCGCATACTCACCACATATAGGCCGCTGACCAAAGAGGAAGCCGCTAAATGGTGTGTTAAGGAGTTCCTTTCTTATGAATTTCGAGACTACATCTTATCAGCATTGCGACTTCAAAACCAGAATGCCAAGCAATCGGCCGCTTAACTGAGCCACCGTCCTGCCGGGCAGGGTTCAATGCCTTGTCCGGCGGGCAATATTGCCAATCGTTACGCTTGACAATAGTAACGGAAAGGTTACTATATGGCTTATGGAATCAAAGAGAGGGTAAAACTTATGGCCCTAACACGTGAGTATAAAAAAACCGTTGTGGAAAGAATTAAACGCGATCCGCACTTCGCCAAGGCTCTATACGCCGAAGCCGTTAGCGCCATTTTGGACGGTGAAACCGGCGAAGGGCTTTCCATGCTCCGCGACCTGGTTCATGCAGAAATCACATTCACGGAATTATCCAGACAGACTGGGTTCAATGAAAAATCCCTTCACCGGATATTAAGCCGCCGGGGCAACCCGACAGCGCGAACGCTTGCCGTTATCATCCGGGCCATGTCGCAAGATTTGAAAGTTGCCCCCAAAGTCAAACTTGCCGTTGCCTGAAAGGACATCATGCCAAACAAAACAGAACTTATCCCGGCCGTCAATATCGAAAAGAAAATCATGCTTATTCGCGGTCTGAAAGTGATGCTTGATAGCGACCTAGCCGCCCTGTATGGCGTTACAACCTTCAATCTTAATAAGGCCGTAAAACGTAATCTTGACCGCTTCCCAGATGACTTTATGTTTCAGCTTGATCAGCAGGAGGTTGCAAACTTGATATTCCAAAATGGAATCTCAAAAGCAGGCCATGGCGGACGCCGCTATTCACCTTACGCTTTCACTGAGCAGGGCGTTGCCATGCTGTCCAGTGTATTACGGAGCCCGCGGGCAGTGAAGGTCAATATTGAAATCATGCGCGCCTTTGTCCGTATCCGGCAATGGCTGGCTTCCAATGCCGAACTGGCCCGCAAGCTGGCCGAGCTTGAAAAGAAATACGATACGCAATTCAAGATCGTGTTTGACGCGATCCGCCAGCTTATGATGCCTCCGCCGGATCCGCCAAGGAAACGGATCGGATTTGATGCGGGTTGAATTTAACCGTCCCGGCTTAGCTGGCCGGGGAAGTCCTGCTGGGGCAAGGCCATACCCTTGCCCTGGCGGGCAATCCTGTATGGGGGAAGGAATGAATACAAAAAATACTGACCAAATCCATGACGGAGTTGAATGGGTTTCGCGCAAAGAAGGCACACGAACGATATCACGCTGGATCATCCACAACGTTGGCGATGCCGACAAGACGCTGGTTCTGAACGGCGAGAAATGCGAGATTCTCAAACGCGATTGGCAAAAGGAAGAATCACCGCAGATCATAACGCTTTCCAAGCAGCAGACTCTACCAGCAACAGTTATTTTCAAGTACAATTGCCATTTTGACATCCGCAAGCCAAATGGGCAGACGGTGCAAGTGATTGTTCAGCCGCCTTACTTCAATCAGATTAAACACCTGAACCCGGTTGCGATTCATTCCATTCCGCAAGTAAAGATGGCGGCAGGCTTAACAGGAAAAGAGACCTACATTTATAATGCGTGGGTTCAATTCGCAGAGAGGCCTGAAGCGAGGATGTGCTTTATCGAGATACTACCTGCATCGGGGAAGACACAAGAAGATGAACTGAAAAAAGAAAACGCCTCCCTGAGAGCAAAGGCAGGCTTGACACTCAAAGAAGCCCTTGCAGAGTGGGGGAAATTTAATCTGCCCGGTGTGTCTACCAAAACAAGGGCGCGGATAAAAGAAGCCGTTATGATGTATTCCAGGCCTGAATATCATTCATTAAGCAAGGTTGCCAAAGAATTCAATGTTACGCCAAAAACTGTTTCAACATGGCTGAATACATTTACCTATAAAACCGGTTTCCAGGTGATAACATTCCGGCAACATCAATCTGTCAGATCACAGGCCGAGATTGAAAATTCCTAAGCTGCAACTTCCAGAATCGCAAAGCCTTTTAATCCTTCACCCCGCTCCAGTGTTACCGTAATACAAGGTAACACTTCTAAGCCCCTGGTATTGCTACGCCATTTTAAAGGTAACACCTTTTCAAAGGTAACAAGCTCAATTCTTAGTGAAGGGCAAAGTTGCCAGAAACTTTATCGAAAGGTATTGCCTATGACTGAAAAAGACCTGCGCTTTAAGCACGCCCGGCAACTTAGCGGCTTTACGCAGCAGCAACTGGCCGAAGCCGCCGGCGTGAAAGAACACGTGATTGTCGGAATCGAAACACACCGCGCCGGACCGCCAGATCACGAAACCGCCGAGCGGATCGCCAAGCTGCTTGGTAAACGTCCTTGGGAAATCGGGATTTGATTGAAAGGGAAAACCATGATTCAAGCAACAGACACAGACAAATTCTTACGCTCATTCTGCACGGCGCCGGCGGGAAAGAAACAGAAGATTATTGAGTCCGCGTTCAAGATACTAGATGGCTTGCCGGAAGATAGTCTTGTTTATTCTGCCAGTCAGGCAGCCAAGCTCTTAAATTGTTCACGGCAAACAATCTGGCGCATGCAACGGGACGGATTATTGCAGCCGGTAACAATCCGCGGCCTGCGTCGTTTCCGCCGGACGGATTTGATTAAACTGGCGCAGGGGGGCGAAAATGGCCAAGGGTGAGTCAAATAATAGCTATTTCAATGTGTATCGTTCAGAGACCACACGAGAACTCATGAGGGACAAGAATGCGTTCATGCTTCTAGTCCTTATTGCTTGCCGGGCTAAAAGGACAAACGACCTTTCTGTGCATGACCTTCAGCCAGGTCAGGCGCTAATTGGAGACTTTAAATCCGCCGGTTTAACGGAACGGTCTTATCGAACAGCGAAGCAGCATCTCGAAAAGTATGGTTTAGCGACGTTCAATGCGACGAACAAGGGAACGATTGCCACGCTTACAGACACAAGGGTTTTTGGCGTGAACATTGAGCTAAACGACGAACAAAACGCCAGCCAAGCGACGGACAGACGACGAACAAACGACGACTATCAAGAATATAAGAATGATAAGAATATAAGAGTAAGAAGGGATCACTCTCATCAAAAGCCATTTCAGAGGCCGGAACCTGCAGAAGTTTCAGAGTATGCCAGGAGCATAGGATTCCACCTTGATGGGCAATATTTCTGCGATTCGTATGAAACAAAAGGCTGGCTTATCAATAATAATTCGCCAATGAAAGACTGGAAGGCGGCCGTGCGGACATGGAAGGCGAAGCAAGGCCAGTTTATCATAGCCAGTCGTAAAAAAGCTCCGGCCATGACTACCGCCGATGTCCGGGAAATGATTGCCGCTGGCAATAATGGAGGCGCAAAATGACAAATCAAAACGAGTCTGCCCTTATCGGCGCGTTTCTTCTCGATGATTCCGGCCGGGCAATCAGCTTAGCCGTCAACAAAGGCATTTCCCCGGAATGGTTCACCATGCCCGATGCGCGCCGCGCGATCGAGGCGATCCTTGACCTCTGGCGGCGTAACCGCCCAATAGACACGATAACCGTTTGCGATGCACTGGCAACTGCCGGCCATGACCAGAATGAGGCGTTCTTGAATGATTGCATATCCACATGCCCAGTGTGGACGCACACGGAATTTTATCTCGATAAGGTTCAGGATAGTTTCCTTCGCTGTAACCTGAAGGCCTTGCTTACGGAAGCCGGCACACTGATCGAAACCCAGACCAACACGCCGGCCATGGACATAGCCGCCGACCTTCAGGGGCGTTTCTTCCGTCTGATTGGTGACCGGCCGGATGGCCGTGGACTGGCGGACGTGGCGGCGGAACTGCTCTCCTGCTGGGAAAAACCAACACAAAAACCGGAAATCAGTTGGCCCGTCGAATCTTTACAACAGCTTGTTGGTAATCTATCCGACGAATATGCAGTTTTAGCTGCCCAACCTTCGGTTGGCAAAACAGCCTTTGCGCTTCAAATGGCGGTTCACCAGGCCGAGCAGGACCGCCGCGTATCATTCGCCAGTCTGGAATCGAAGCGGGACAAAATCGCTCAGCGGTTGCTGGCCTGCATGGGCCGTTGCCATACGCTGTCCATGCGCCGGGGCCGGGCCGGAACACGGGATTTCGATAATGCCCGGTCGGTCGTGGAACGTCTTAAAACCCTGCCCTTGCGGGTTACGGACTCCGGCATGACAATCGAACAACTCCGCGCCTGGGCATTACGCGAAAAATCCAACGGCTCAAAGCTGCTCATCATTGACAATATGCGGCACATCCGCACGAGCAAGACCTTCAAAAACCGTTTTGACCAATTCGCCGAAATCAGCATCCAGTTGAAGTTTATCAGAGACGACACTGGCCTGCCGCTCATTGTCCTGCATCACCTATCCGCCGAGGACAAATTGGCATGGTCGGCGGATATTCAGCGCGACGCTGACTTGATTTTCATTATGTCGCACAACGATGAAAATTCCATCATACCATGCCGAGAAAACGGATGGTCCGGGACATGGATTGTTGATTTTGAAATCCAGAAGAACCGTGAAGGCCAAACCGGAACCATTCGGCTGGAGTTTGAAAAGCAATATCAAATGTTCAAGGAATTCAAAACATGAACACGAGACACGACTATTCTTTGAAAATTGCTGTGATTGTTCAGCGCTTATCGGATGCATGGAGACCGGATTATTCCATACCAAGCGACCGCGGGCCAAAAGGTGGGACACACGATAGTTTAACAGATGGGCACCTCGCCCCCGCGCAAGGTACTTTCAGACGTTTTGCCGCCGCACCTATGCGTGCGACATCAGCAAAATATAAATTGATACTGCTATGAAAACAATAAAACTGTCTGACCTGCATCTTAACGACGGCTCCTATGGCCTGCCGAAGAACCCGCGTTTTATTCGGGATGAACGATTTAAGAAGCAAAAAACATTATAAGCCAATAAAATCAAGGCGTTTTTAAAGTAACGTCGCATAACATATATTATGTCTACTAAAATAAACAAGAATTTATCTTGCTTTCCCGAAGGGAAAGCGGTACGTTAAGGGGTATGAAGTCATTAACACCAGGGCAAGCGGCTGCAGAGCTGGGGGTAAGCTTGGCAAGCGTTTACCGGCTGATTGACACCGGCAGGCTGTCGGCCAACGGGAAGGGCTATGGCCGCCGAATAACGTCATTGACCCTGAAGCCCTGTTTTGAGCGTACCTGCCCCGCCTGTGGCAAGACCTTCCAGGCCGACCATGGCCGGCAGGCCTATTGTTCAGACCTCTGCCGCTATACGGCAGGGAACCAACGCAAAGCCGAACGGAAAGCGGCCCAACTCGCCCCTGAAAAGCCTGCCGTAAAACTTGACATGAGCAACTCGCGCCTGGCCGCCGCCTTGAAGTATGCCCAAACGATGCATTAAGGTGCCGTTTAAACGGGTATTCTACTGCCGATAGCCCGCCGGTCCATATCAAGGAAGCCTCTTGCCAAGATCGCCATTTTTAGCCCGCAAAAAACGTTTTTATATCAGTCTATATTTTGCTGATGTCGCGGTCATAGGTCATCCGACAAAAACATTTGGAAGGACCCAAAGCCACCGGAATCATTTATTTTTCCGATTGCTTTTTGATCGTGGCGGGATAGACTGTCTGACGCGTGATAGGAGTGGGGGGGGGCTTGAAAAGAAATACTACAGCATTTAATACGCTACATTTTGTTTCTGAGCGTAACTGAAGTTAAGAAAGCCCTTATTTTCTGATTTTTTCAGGATATTTTTTTCACTCTTAATCAGCGGGTCGGGGGTTCGAATCCCCCAGCCTCTACTGCGTTACTTTTTGGTGCAAAAGCCCATATGCTTAGACAATACCAGATCGCCGGCGGCAAAGTGGTCGAGTCGGACGCTGCTGCGGCCCGGATTGACCTCTTTATCAGCCCCGATGACGAGGAAAAGCGGCGTCTTCTGGAAACCTTTAACATTGACGAGCACACGCTCAATTCCACGCTGGATCCCGACGAAATTTCGCGTCTTGAATTCGAGCCCGACCACGTGGCCATGATTTTCAAGCGCCCGAAAAACTATTCCTCGAAGGATCATTTTCTTTTTAAAGTGGCTTCGGTCGGGGTGTTCATTTTCAAGGACCGGCTGATCGTGGTGATGACCGATGACATTCCGATTTTCAGCGGCAAGCTGTTCGCCCATGTCGGTTCGCTGCTCGACGTTGCCTTGCGCCTGATCGGCCGTACGATCACGCACTTCATGGAGCACCTGAAAGTCATCAACATGATCACGGACTCGCTCGAGCAGAAAATCAACACCTCCATGGAAAACAAGTATCTGCTCAATCTCTTCACCCTGGAAAAAAGTCTGGTTTATTATTTGAGCGCCATCAACGGCAATGCCATGCTGATTGGAAAGTTGAAGACCAATGGCGTCAAACTGGGGCTGACGCAGGATAACGCCGAATTACTGGACGATATTATTGTCGAGAACGAACAGTGCATCAAGCAGGCCGAAATTTACTCGAACATTCTGGCCAGCCTGATGGATGCCCGCGCTTCGATCGTAGGCAACAATCTGAACGTCCTGATGAAAACGCTCAACATCATTACCATCGGCATAATGATGCCGACGCTGGTGGTGAGTATTTTTTCCATGAACGTCGCCATGCCCTTCAGCCAGCAGCACGCGGCGTCATTTTGGGGGGTCTTATTGCTGGCGATATTTTCCGTATTCATCTTCATGTGGTTCTGGAAGCGAAAACTCAGCAACATCCACAAACAGTAGCGGCTAATTGACGGCGGAGGCCTTGATTTCCTTCCAGTAAATCACATCGAGCCGGGCCAGGCGGGCCGGTAATGACAGGCGTGAGAGATTGGCCAGGGCTTGGGTGCTGTATTTCATCGCCGCTCTTCCGGTGGCCTCCAGGTTCAACGCTCCGCCCAGGCAAATCACGGAACCGAAAAAATCGAATGTGCCCGTGGCGGCCAGTTCCGCATCGGTGTCGACAATGCCGTCTCCTATGATAATGAGCAATCCCTCATAGTGGAACGTGCCGCCGATGCTGAGGTTTGCTCCCCCGGGCACGATGAGAATGCCGGCCCCATCATTGTTGCCGGTGATTTTGGTGGTGCCGGACGGCAGTATCGTGATGACCGGAGCATCCCGGGTTCCCATGGCCGTGGGTGACGAGTACATCAGCGCATACGTTTCAATGGTGTCAAGAAATTGGTACCAGTATGCCTCGTTATACATGCCGGTCCAGTTGGTTACGGGAGGATGGCCGTTGATGTCTCCGCTGCCGCTGATGGAGGTGTTGGTTGAAGTATAATAGACGCCTGCCGACGCCGCGTTGGTGGATAAGGTTCCGTCGCACGCTTCGCCATTGCCGGTGAAGTTGGTCGGAACGTCATAATCATGGCCGTCAATATGATTGTTGGCATTTTTCAGGTAAAGGCTGGTGTTGGTGCCGTAAAAGCAGACTGCGCCGTCGGACTGTCCGGGCACATACGGTGAAGGCGGAGTCAGCCGCACCTCCACCTCGATAACCCTCGTGGCGTTCTCGACGGCGCCTGTGGAGCGGATGATCACGAACAGATTGGTGCCGGACATATTTGTCCGAACATCGACAAAAAATGTGCCCTCGCCATAGTTCGTGGCGCCTCCAAAGAGTACGCCGTTATTGGTGGCGCCGTTTCGCAAAGCGGCTTTGGCGCGTTCTATGCCGGCTTCGGCCGTAAAAAAAGCCTTGTCAAAGCGTATTTCCTGCCGGACCTGGCTGATCCGCGAGCTTCCGGCGAAATGCAGGCCGGCCGCAAGGATGCCGGCCGCTGCCGCCAGTATGATGACCGTGACCAGCACCATGCCGGAGGAATCGGCCCCGGAATTATCAGGTTGTGGCGGACGGATACTGTCGCCGATCACATGGCGATCATATATATTAATCATGGCAAATCCCTTTCCCGGTAAAACGCATCAATTCGTGTCGCATAGAATCATATAATTGATTAACGTCTGGCGCTTCGAAGAAGCCGGGGCTGTCCATTCGACGGTAATCGATATTTCCTTGTAGCTGTTGGTGAATGTGGCGACGCTGCGGCTGAGCCGGCCCTGCAAATTCTCCAGGGGGGTATTAGTCAAGACTACATTGGTGCTGGAGACTATATTTGAATACGAGTTCGTCCAGATTTGCTCCGCTTCATTGCGGGCAATCTGCTGGGCGGTGAGATAGGTTTGCGCCAGGGCGTCGCTGCGCTTGGCGCTGACAAAGGCGGAGAGCAATGCCCAGATGACGATCAGCATAAGCAGGGCGGATACGGCGACTTCGGTCAGGGTAAAGGACCCGCACGGGTCGCGGCCGTCTGTTTCATTTCGAATCATGATGATTCCTCAAGGAATTGGAACAATCTGTTGTTCGCGCTTTTTGATTTGTTTTTCAAGTTCCCGGTTATCGAGGTGCGGATTATCTTTTGCGTATTTTTTCAGCCGTTCCACGAGCCGCTGATTGACTTTTGCCTTTGCTTTCTGCAGGATGACTTCATCGTTGGTGCGGCCGGACGGAATGACCGCCGCAGGAGCAGGGGAGGGAACCACGGGCGGCGTCTCCATGTGTTGTTCGGACATATACTCTTTTTCAAGGTTTTCCTGTTCGCGAGCGGTAGGCATTGCCGCCGGGGCGCCTGCGGAGATGCCTGCATTTTCTTGCAACGGCTTATGCCCCGGGTCCGCGTCAAAATTGCCCAGCACGCGGACCAGGGACCAGATTGAGGCTGCAACCAGAGCGGCGGCCACAACGGCTCCGGTAATAAAAATCAATTTTCCAGGCGCCGGTCTCTTGTCCGTCGGCATGGCTCGCATGATCGTTGTTCTCCTTTTAAAAATCAATTCCGTTTTTTGATGAACATGTTGGCCTGGTTGGAGGCGATAAACACACCATCGCGTTTTTCAATCGTCAGTTGAACGGCTATCGTACCGTTGGCGTCGTTTGTGATCGTCGCGGCCGAAACGTAATTGCAAATCAATATGCGCCTGTTTCTGGCGGCGGTTGTTTGATTGGTGTCCGGGCAGAACAGGAGGCTCCTCATTTTAACGTTATAATCTATACATTTGACTCCGTCGGACGAATTGGAAAAAAACAGGCGCCAACTGCCGTCGGAGCCGTAAGCGCAGGGCGAATGGACATAATGCCAGGTGTCGGTCGCGGAAGGCGGGCTGTTGCCGGTTTCCCAGTATTTGTAACTGTCGTAAAACGGCCGCGGATGGCCGTAAGCGTTTGTCTGGAGCGCAATCATTGACGCCTCACGAATGCCCTTGTTGGTGCCATAACCGCCGATCATTTCCGATAAGGCTTTGGCGGCCATTTGGCTGGTTTGTATACGGAGGGACGTGCCGTGCCAGAATTTGTTGCACATGATGAAGACCTCTATGGTTCCGGCAACCACCAGTCCGAACAGGGCCACGGCAATCATGGTTTCAAGGAGGGTGAAGGCTTGAAGAAAATCAGATCCGCCCGCAATGCTTCGCACGCGCCTGCCTGCTTGCGAGTTATAATTCAAATTGGCCATGGATCTTCCCGCAGCTAATAAATTATTGGATCTGATTGCTCAATCTTCTGGAGCACTTCTTTCGGAACCCCAGAAGTACCAGCTTGTTCTAAAAGTTCTCGTTTAGCCGCCTTGATCATTGCCTTGCGTCTTGTTTCGTATTCGGGATCGCTGGCCCTGCGTTCTTGTTGAAGCGCTTCCAAAGATGCGATGCGGGCTTGTTTGCGTTGTTTTGCAATTTCCTCAGGCGGTGCTGACGCCGTTGGCGTCGGCCAGTTTGATGGGAGTACGGCCGGCTTTGGACTGCCGGAATCGGATGAAGCCGAAGCTGCCGCAGGTTGTTGTGAATGAGCGGCAACGGTTTCCGTGTTCGCCTGCGGGGTCGCCGAAGGAGCAGAATTTTGATAAAAAATTCCGATAATGGAGCGCAGCGTAAAAACAAACATTAACATGACCAGAATGCCGCCTCCAATCAATATTAATTTCATGCTTAACGGAACGGCAGATTCGGATTTAGAGCTTGGCGGCGAAGGTTCGTTTGGAGCGCTCATGGTATGTCTCTCCAGTTATTCCATGTATAGATATTGGTCACATTCGGATAGAATGGGGGCGGGTCCTGCTGAAATCGGGTGTCATAGGTCCAGTTGTCTTCGGAAAATCCGGTAAATACGCCTCCGCCGTGTAAAACACCTTCTACGCCGTAGTTATATTCCACAATGCCGCCATACACAGTAAAGACGCCACTGTCGGCCCGCGTATTGAAATTTTGCACATAAAAGCCGCTGTCATTTGCAACGCGGGTGTCGCAGGCGATGATATGGGCGAAAATATTGAGATCATCGGGGGCATTGGTACTGACCACCACATCATATCGGGCAATCAGCCCCAGGGCGTCATCCGAGTTGGTCAGTGCCGGATTCGCAGCGTAGGTAAGATGGTTGGTGATCCAGATGTTACTCTCGGCGACAACTGTCAGCCGGCCATTGAAGTTGGTGCCTCCGATCTGTATCGTACCACCGGTAGCGCCTGCCGAGGCTACATAAATCAACCCGGTACCGAGGAAATAGGGGTGGTTAGCGGCGTAGTTCATGTTGGTCCAGCCTTGCCTGGTATTGGAAATAAACAGGTTTGTGTCGTTTATGTTGATGCTGGTTGCGCCGGTGACAACCAGTCCTGCCAGCTCCTTTAGGCAATGAGCGGCCGCCGTATTGGTAAAGTTAATGGCAGTTGCCAGTTGTTGCGTCGGCACGCCCAATTGATATCCCTCATTGAAGACCGCGTCGGCGCTCCATTTACCCCAGGTGGTAGCGGCGCTGGTTACCTCTCCGTTGAAAGTCGGGTTGCCCCAGAGATAAATTTTGCCGTTGGAATGAACCGGGCCGTTATAGACGGAAGGGCCCATCAAATAATTATTCCCGGGGTTACTGGTAAACCAAAGGGCGTAGCGGGCCCATGTTTGCTGGTGGACGCCCTCCAGGATCACGGTCCGCTGGTTATCATTCACGGTGCCGGTCGAGCGGATTTCATATTGATCTATTCCGGATGAATTGGGAACGCTGCCATCGAAAAAGGCCACATCGTTGCCGTTCAGGTTGCCCAACTGCCACTGTCCGTTGGCTTGATGGTTGCCGTTGTTGCGGCCGTCGTTCTGAAGAACGACATTCATGTCGCCGACAAAATCATAAGTCGTGTCGTTACCCAAAGCATAAGCAGCGCCGTCCACAATGAGCGAGTTCTGGTTGCCTTCCCCTTTTGGTTTGACGTGGATCAACATTGCCGGGCCGCTGTAATACACGCATGGTTCGCTGTCGTATGCCGTGTCGTCATTGGCCAGATCGTCGCGCGTGATGGATGTGCCGTCCGGTTTGACGAGCAGAAATTCGTTGTCAGGACTTTTGTTGGGATTGATATTTAGCGACCCCCCGAGTGTATGTGAACCGCCGGCTCCGCCTCCTGTTCCGGAGTTTGGCGAAGGCACGATGAAGGCAATATATTTGCCGTTGCCGATGGAGCCGGTGACGCAGGTTGCCGCCGAGATTGTGCCTGCTTGCCGGAGATACGAAACCGCCCGTTCCGTGCCGCCTTCCGCCACGTAAAAGGCCTGTTCCAGAGAGACGTTACGGCGGGAAGTTTTCAGTTGCGAACCGCTTTCGCTCATGAGGCCGGCGGCCAGTATGGCGGCCATGGCCGTCATACAAACCACGGCGATCAGTACCACGCCCGACTCGTTTTGGCTTGTATTCGTTTTTGTTCTCATGGATACGCCCTCCTGCAATACTTGCCGCCGCCTATAACCATCATTGTGCGTTTCTTATCTTAACCAGCGTACTGACCGTGTTGCTGGCCTTGAACATGCCGTCCTGCTTGGCAACCGTCAGTTGAATAGCGATCGTGCCGCTAAGATTGGTTGTGACGCTGGATGTCGAAACATCTCTGCATATTATGGAATTGTTGTCCGGGAAGCTGATCCTTCCTTGGCTGCGACTATAGTCGATATATTTAACCCCTCCGGACAAATTGGAAACTGTTAAGTGCCAGCTGCCGTCATTGGATTTGACGAGCGTGACTCCGCTGGCCGCCCGCAGGCCGCTGTTGGTACCCACTCCGTAAACCAGCCGGGAAAGCGCCAGACTGCTTTCCCGACTGGTCTGCATGCCGAGCGAGGTGGCATGCCAGAGTTTGTTGCACATGATATAGACGCTGATCGTCCCGGCTATCACCAGGCCGAAAAGCGCCGTGGCGATCAGGATTTCCACCAGTGTAAATCCCGCCACCGGCGGGATAAATCCGCTTTTATTTTTTTTCATGGGTGCAACTCCGAACTCACCGAGCCTGCCAGCGACACGGTCGAAGTAATTTTGCCGACCGCATTGACCCACTTCACGGTCGTGGCAATGTCTTTTACTCTCGCGACCGTATTGCTGCTTACCGTGTAAGTACCCTTATAGGAAACGCCGTCGATAACGTTGGTAAAACCGCGCGTTCCGACGCTCAATCCGAGATAGTTTGAGGAATACAATGTTTCCATTTGTTGCCGGGCAATGTGGATCGCTGTCAGATTATTATCCGCAATGGCGGCTGAACGCTTGGATTGAACGAATGATACGGCGAAAGCGGCTAGGGCAAGAATCATGAGCGCGGTTGCCACCACCACCTCCACCAGGGTAAACCCGGCGTTACACATCATTAATTGCTTTGTTCCTTTAATATTCATGACGCATCCCCGCTAAATTGTTAAGGGCAGCATCTTCCATGCCAGCAAGTATTATACCGCCCATTCAATGTAAAACAAGCATTGATTTTGTTAAAACCGGCATTAATCGCACCACCTTAATCTCATAATTGAGAATGCGTAACAACCGAAGAAGAGCGCTCAGCCGGCCGGAGTGGTTGAACCGCGCCAGAGAAGTTTTTGACGCAGCACGGAGAAGTAACTGTATCCCGGCAGATGCACAAAATGCGCCCGGGCGGTACTGCGCCGGATTTCGACCAGGTCGGTCGTTTTCAGCGGCTCGCCTATCTGGCCGTCGATCGACAGTACCAGGTCGCCGGCATTTTTTGCGACGGTAATGCGGATGGTTTTATTGTCCGGAACAACCAGAGGTCGCGAGCTGAGCGTGTGCGGACAAACCATGCAAATGACAAATACGGCGCTTTCCGGATGGAGAATCGGACCACCCGTGGAAAGCGCATGTCCTGTGCTTCCGGTCGGCGTGGATACAATGAGGCCGTCGCAAACAAAAGAGGAAACATCTTCGTCTTCTATCGCCATGTTCAATGTCACCACGCGCAAAGACGCCCCGCGGTCTATCACCATGTCGTTCAAGGCCCGGTACCGGCAGATTTCCTTGCCCTCCCTTTTTATGGAACACTCGATCATGGAACGCCTGCTGATCAGGATTTTTTTTCGGGCCACGCAGTCCATGGCGCGTTCAACGTCTTTTTGCGCAACGCTGGTCAGGAATCCCAGACTTCCCAGATTTACGCCCAGCACGGGAATGGGGCGTCCGGCCAGCAGGCGCACGGAGCGCAGCATGGTGCCGTCGCCCCCGAATGCCATCAATAAGTCGATGTTTTTGATAAACACGTCCCGTTCGACCAGGGCCGTCCTTGGCAGAAAGCGCGCCGTGTCATCGCAGGTCATCAATTTAAGCTTGTACTGCTTGGCCTTGGCTGCCACCTGGCGCAGGACTGCCGCAGCCGAAGGTTTCTGGCAGTTGGCGAATATACCGATGGTCTTCATATGTCACCCGGATTTACGCGGGTTATACAACTACACGTTTACAGTTCATATAAAATAGCCGCATTCAAGCCGCTCTGCAATGAAAATTTGATTGCAGGGTATTTAGAACTTGATATCCGGGAATATTGAAAATATCATTTAGAACATGCAGTCAGACAAATTGACATTTTTTATCGCCGAAGGGGAAGGATTGACGGTTGAATTTAAGGAGAAATACACTCCTAAAATTGACCGCGATATCGTTGCATTAGCCAATGCCAGAGGCTGATTTATTGTTTTTGGCGTCAATGATGAAGAAAAGATTGTCGGCAAAAACAATGGCGGATAACGCCTTGCTATCAGTTTGCCTGCGCCTTGCCGCGCGAGTTCAAGTCCGTGCTCCCGAGCATCGCGGAAATCGAGGCGGAACTCAGCGGGGAAAATGCAGATAATGACTAATGAACGAAAAAATTGGATGCTACCGAGGCCGCGCTTCCGTGGTCAACACTGTTAGATTGCAACAATTGCAATCTGAATACCTCGGGCCGGCTCTATCCTTCCTCGCTGCCCAGGCGCACCAGCACATTGAAGTCCTCAATCGTTGTCGTGTCGCCGGTGATTTCTGTGCCCGCCGCCACCTGCTTGAGCAAACGGCGCATGATTTTACCGGAGCGCGTCTTGGGGAGCGCCTCGGCAAAACGGATTTCATCCGGCTTGGCAACGGCGCCGACCTCGTTGCCAACGTGCAGGCGCAATTCATCGCGCAGGTTCGGCGTGGACTTCAATCCGCTTTTCAGGGTAACAAACGCCACCAGGGCAAATCCCTTGATATCGTCGGCCCGCCCCACCACGGCGGCCTCCGCCACTGCTGGATGGCTGACCAGCGCGCTTTCCACTTCGGCCGTGCCGATGCGGTGGCCGGCCACGTTCAGCACGTCGTCGATGCGTCCCATGATCCAGAAGTAGTCATCCTCTTCATGCCGGGCGCCGTCGCCGGTAAAATAACTGCCCGGAACTTCCTTCCAGTAAGTCCACAGAAAACGTTCGCGGTCGCCCCAGACGCCGCGCAGCATGCTCGGCCAGGGTTTGCGAATGACGAGTTTGCCGCCCGCGTTGCGGGGTACCGCGTTACCATGCTCATCCACCACTTCCGGATGAACGCCCAACAGGGGTCGGCCGGCTGACCCGGGCTTGGCCGGCATGGCGCCGGGGAAGGTGGAGATCATGATACTGCCGGTTTCAGTCTGCCACCAGGTGTCCACGATCGGACAGCGCTTGCCGCCGATGACTTCATGATACCAAATCCAGGCCTGGGGATTGATTGGTTCGCCTACCGTTCCCAGCAGGCGCAGGGATGTGAGATCGTGCTTCTTCGGCCAGGCGTCGCCCCATTGCATAAAGGCGCGGATGGCGGTGGGCGCGGTATACAGAATTGTGACGCCATACTTGCTGACGATGCGCCAGAAACGGTCCTTTTCCGGGTAGTTGGGGGCGCCCTCATAAATAAGCACAGTGGCGCCATTGGCAAGCGGTCCATAAACAATGTAGCTGTGCCCGGTTATCCAGCCGATATCGGCCGTGCACCAGTAAATATCCGTGTCTTTTATGTCGAAGATATCGCGGTGCGACATTTTGGCGCCCAACAGGTAGCCGGCGGTGGCATGGTAAATGCCCTTGGGTTTTCCCGTTGAGCCGCTGGTGTAGAGGATGAAGAGCGTATCTTCGCTTTCCACCGGCACCGGTGGACAACGGCTTTCCACATCCTGCAGTTCTTCATGCCACCAAAGGTCCCGATTGTGTTCCATGTGAACCTCATTGTGCGCGCGGCGCAACACGATCACTTTCCGGACGGATTCCGTCAGCAGGCGGCCTTTCTCGTCGGTCAACCGCATTGCTTCATCCACGTTTTGTTTCAACGGGATTACTGTGCCGCGACGGTAACCGCCGTCCGCAGTGATGATCATCTTGGCCTGGCAGTCGCAAACGCGGTCGGCGACGGCTTGGGCGCTGAATCCACCGAATACCACGGAATGGACGGCGCCTAGCCGGACGCAGGCAAGCATGGCTACCACGGCTTCGGGCACCATCGGCATATAAATCAACACACGGTCGCCCTTGGCAATCCCGTGCTGTTTGAGGACGTTGGCAAACCGGCAGACGTCATGATAAAGTTGTTTATAGGTCAAGACCCGTTCCTCGCCGGGCCGGTCCGCAGAACAAGGTTCGCCCTCCCAGATAATGGCGGCCTTATTGGCCAGCGGGGTATCCAGGTGCCGGTCCAGGCAATTGACACAGGCGTTCAGTTGGCCGCCGGAAAACCATTTGACATCGGGCAGGTTCCATTCCAGGACCTTGTCCCAGGGCTTGGACCAGACAAGATGCTTTTGCGCCTGCCCGGCCCAGAATTCTTCGGGCGTGTCTATGGAGGCGCGATAAAGCGCTTCATAGTCGGAGGCCGATTTAAGACGGGCGGATTCCACGAAAGATTTATCCGGCGTAAACACCCGGCTTTCGCGCAAGTGGCTTTCTATGCTGAAAGACGTATCGGCCAAAAGCTGATCCAGGCCGGAAGAGCGAATCAGTTCCTTGACAAAGGGGTTGGCCTTGACGAGCGAAAAATTGCCTTTCTTGACCCGCTTGGCGGTCATCAGAACGATGCGGATGAAAACCGAAGAAAGGTAGTCAATATTTTCAAGGTCAAAGATGATCTTCAGGTTTTCATCGGGTTGGCCGGGGACAGGTTTGCCGATCAGTTCGATCAGTTTCTCTTCGATTGTTTTCGCCACGGGCGGGCATTGTTCGCTTGAATATTTACCGGCGAACAGGAAGGTCAATTGACGCGCGGCCACATCAAATTTACATTCAACCATTAATTGCTCCTTTAAAAAGGAATGACAAAAACCAAATTAAGCTTACATGTTACGCATTAATATTGACAATACAATCAAATAAAAATACCACGCCAATAATTCATCTGGCTTATGTTCCCGTCCTTATCATTGCTTGCATCTATCCGGCATTCTGCTATACACATGCGCCGCCTCATTGACCGAGAGGAACGTCCGGAATCATGCATACAGACAAGATCAGAAATATCGCGATTATTGCGCACGTGGACCACGGAAAAACCACGCTCGTGGACCAGCTTCTGCGTCAGAGCGGATCTTTCCGCGACAACGAGGCGCTTACCGAACGGCTGATGGACAACTCGGATATCGAACGCGAGCGGGGTATCACCATCAGCTCCAAAAACGGCGCATTCCGCTACGCAGACCATACCATCAATATCATTGACACCCCCGGCCACGCCGATTTCGGCGGCGAAGTCGAACGGGTCCTGCAAATGGCCGATGGCGCCCTTCTTCTGGTGGATGCCCAGGAAGGGCCCATGCCCCAGACGTATTTTGTGCTCAAGAAAGCCCTGGCGCGTCATTTGCCGATTGTCCTGGTCGTCAATAAGATTGATAAACCGGTGAATCGTGCCCGCTGGGTGGTGGACCAGGTTTTCGATCTCCTGGTCACGCTTGGTGCGCCAGACCGGATTCTCGATTTTCATGTGGTCTATGCCTCAGCCCGCGATGGCCATGCCAGCCTTGATCCGGCGAAGTTAGGCGCGGACATGCGGCCCCTGTTCGAGGCCATCCTGAAATATATCCCGGCACCCAAGGGCTCGCCCGATGCTCCCCTCCAACTTCAGGTGGCCAGTATTGATCATTCCTCGTTCCTCGGCCGCCTGGGGATCGGCAAGATCACGGCGGGCCGCCTGGCGCCGAACATGCCCGTGATGCTGGCAACAACCGGCGGCAAGTACGAAACCGCCCGGATTACCAAGATATATCGCTATGAACGCAACCAAAAGGTTGAAACCGACGTTGCCGAGGCAGGGGATGTCGTGGCAGTCGCGGGATTCGAAAGCGTGCTGGTCGGCGACACCTACACCGATCCGGAACATCCCTGCCCTTTGCCGCCTCTGCCGGTGGATCCTCCAACGGTGAGCATGAATTTTATTCCCAATAATTCTCCGTTTGCCGGTCAGGAAGGCACGTTTTCAACCAGTACCCACCTGGCCGAACGCCTCCAGCGCGAAGCGCTCCGCGACATCGCCCTGCACGTGGAAGAATTAACAGAAGGCATAGGCTTCAAGGTCTCCGGCCGCGGCGAACTCCATATTTCCATCAAGGTGGAACAGATGCGGCGCGAGGGATTCGAGTTCCAGGTTTCCAGTCCGCACGTCATCATAAAAGAAGAAGCCGGTAAACTCCTGGAACCTTACGAAGACGTAACCATTGACTTGCCTGAAATCTATATGGGCGCCGTTATCGAGAAACTGGGCGGACGCAAGGGCCAGATGCAGGAAATGACCAGGAACGCGGACATGGTGCGCCTGCGCTACAAAATCCCCACTCGTGGCCTGTTCGGGTTCAAAGGCGAATTCATGTCCGATACCAAAGGCATGGGCGTGCTGAATTATATCTTCGCCGGCTATGGGCCCCATGTCGGCGAGATGCGCAACCGGCGCAACGGCGTGTTGGTCAGCATGCAGGATTGCACCACCGTGGCTTTTGCCCTGTTCAATCTGCAGGATCGCGGCAAGCTCTTTATGGGACCCGGTGAACGAATCTACCGGGGCCAGATCATCGGCGAGCATGCCCGTGACAACGACCTGGTGGTCAATCCGGCCAAGGGCAAAAAGCTCACTAATATCCGCACCGTCCTTTCCGATGAGAACGTAATCCTTACGCCGCCGACGTTTATGAGCCTGGAGGCGTGCATTGCCTATATCAACGATGATGAGCTGGTCGAAGTCACCCCGAAAAGCGTCCGCCTGCGCAAGCGTGATTTCAAGCCATGACAGAACAGTCGACCGGGCACAACATTACCGAACGCCTGTTTTTTTATTCTTTTTTTCAATTGACATTGCCGATCATGTTGCTATTATAGCAACATGAAAAAAAACAAAGGACCATTCCCTGTTCAGCCGAATCAAAGTCTGATTAAAAGCATTTTATGCCTGCAAACCATGATTTTCGAGGGCCGGCCGATCGGCATTCGGGAATTGGCGCGAAAAGTCGATCTTGAGCTGACCGGCGTAAGCCGCCTGATGGGCACGCTCGCCGCCATTGGGATGGCTGAAAAAAATGCGGAACGCAAATATCAGGCCGGACCCGGCATTCACGTTCTGGCCGCCCAAAGCCTGCACAGTTCGCGTCTTTTGACTTGCGCCTTGCCGTGCATCCGTGAGTTAATGGATGAAAATCTTCTGGTTTCGCTGGGCGTTTTGTGGCGCAAGCACGTATGTTATCTGTTCCACGGGAATGATCGCAACGCCTTGGAGAACGGAATAGGAGCTTCCAAGCCGTTCCCGGCCTTCAAATCGAGCATAGGGACCGCCATTTTGGCGTCAATGGATCGAAACGAGGTTCGGCGCATGATGCTTGAAGGCCCCGACCGGTTGAGCAAAGAGGAAATGAATTTGTTGAACGGCCGTATTAACGACACCATAAGAAACGGGTATTCGATGGTTTCGCATACTCCCTCTTCAACGACGATCGCCGTCGCCATAGGAAAACCCGCGATCGCCGCCCTTGCATTTGCCTATATCAACCTGTTGAAAATAAAGGACAAGGAAGATTACCTTGCACGTTTATCCGGACGGCTTTCCGGCGCTGTCCGGCGGATTGAGAATGATTTACGCGGAACCTGATTATAAGCGTCCAAGGAGGAAAAACCGAAAATCTCTAATGAATGTGATGAACAGTTTTTGCCGCGAAATCAGGTTGAGGTATAAGATATGCTTGAAGTTATTTCGATGAGTTTCGACAAATCCGTCCGGATCAGAATTAACCGGCCAGGGATGACGACAGAAACAGGCAAGTGGTTGTTGCTTGTGATTGTTAACATGGTCATTGTTGGTGTTAGTCAATGTCTGGTAATAATTCCGGCTCATTCTCCAAATTGGAATGATCCGCTGCATTTACGCGTGCCAATATTCATATCGTTTTGCGCTCTAATCCAGTGGATAATCGCGCTTAAAATTAAAACCGTGCCATTCCGGCGGGTTTGGCGTGTTTCCGCGGTATGGACAATACTTGCGGTTATATTTTATCTATTGGTATTCAATAGTCTTGATCGCATGTCCGCGGTCAACTTGTCGGCAATAGTTTTTCCGATTATAACGGGAACCTGCATCCTGCTTTTCTCGTTATACAGCGCATTTATCCTGCGGGAACGATTCAAACCGTTGGCGGTGATAGAATTGTTTTTATCTTTCACCGGCATTTTTTTTCTGGCATTGAAATGAAAGGCGTCCGCATTGTCGGCCTGCTTTTGTGAAGCACCTCGCGGCAAGCCACAGGGCTTTCTGGCGAAGAAGGGTAAATAGACTGGAAGTCGGAAAAAACAATCGAAGGGGAAAAAATGACTACTAGCTCGAAGCTCGCAAACAAGCCCGGCAACGCCGAAAAGATATGCTTGCTGGCGGGAGGTCAAATCCGTTCTGTAATTCTGGTCGATCCGAAATCCGAAAAGCTGGAGCAGAAAGCGGCGCAAATTATTCAAGACAGGATTGCGCAAACAACCGGATCTAAGATAAAAATCGTGGACAAACTTGAATTGCCCGGCAAGGATCAAGCCATAATCGTTGTCGGCTCCGCCGCGGCAAACAATCTGGCAGATTTGTTCCTTGAAAAGGGAATCTTTAATGGCATGGGAGAAGATGGTTTCATTCGAGCCAGTTTCAAAACTCGCTTCAGACCCACCCCGGCTTACGCCACCCCTCCGATGGAGGGGATCATAACCGGTTGCTGCCGAAGCAGTAAGTTCCCCTCCTTGGGAGGGGTGCCCAACGGGCGGGGTGGGCTTCAGAGCGAGTTCTGAAATCACCTCATTCTTAAAACAATATCCCAAAAAGACATGACTTACATCCTGGTCGCCGGCTCAAACCCACGCGGAACATTATATGGGGCGGGAAAATTGCTGAGGAAAATAGAATTTGGGAAAGATAAGGCCGAGATTAAGCTTCTTGACTTGGCGGAACAACCCGTCCAGAAGATCAGGGGAGTTCTCTTTGGCGTGCATGATCAGGATGTTGGCCACAAGCTTTGGACAAATGAAAACTGGAACAGATACCTTGAAGATCTTGCCCTATGGGGAATCAATACTATTTTTTATACTCCCTTCAAATTCGGGCAACTGAATGAATCCGGCTGGCATGGAACTGAAGAGGAAAGGGCAACTTGGCGGAAAAGATTGGAGATCTCAAAGATTGCCAAATCGTTCGGGTGGAACGTAGGGATAAAAACAACGGTCAATGATGTTTTTTTGTCTCAGGCGGACAAGTTCAAGAAAGCCGAAAAAGGATTGTCTCAAAACATAGACGTAGCTACGGAGTCAGGCAATATCTGTCTCTCTGCCCCGGAGGCATGGCATGCCATTTTAAGCTTGAAGGAGGAGCTTTTCAAAAGGTTGCCATATATCGATTTATTATATGTTTCTGCGACTGACCCCGGCGGATGTGCCTGTAAAAAGTGCCGGCCTTACCTCAAGGTTTATTTTGACATGTGTAAAGATATTGCCTCCCGTCTAAAAAAGTATCATCCGAATGCCAAAATGATTGTCGGGTACAATGCCGTTTCAAAAGAAGGGATGGAGTTTTGTTGCAAATATCTTCGCGAGGAAAGGCCTTCCTGGATTGATTATATTGTTTATGGGATGTATGGAACAACGTTTCCCTTCCCCGAAATACAGACGAAAATTCCTGGACAATATAAGGTATTGCTTCTTCCCGATATTACCATGCGGGACGGATGGGGAACCTACGGCGCGACGCCTTGGGTCAGGCATTTTAATTACTCTTTGGGAAGGTCTTCTGATTTTTTCAAATTGGGCGGGCAATTCAATCCGGCCGCTTATACGGATATGTTTGACGAAAGGCTTCCGGTTGCCTATGACTTCGCTACCATGGGGGTGGATGTTGACGGCGCATTTGTTTATTCTGAGGGACTGCATGATGATATAACCAAGACAATCTGGTGCCAAAAGGGATGGAATCCCTGCAGAAATACCATGGATATTCTTGATGAATACTGCCGATGGTGGTACGGCAAGGAAGCGGCGGACGAAATCAAACAGGCAATGCTGAAGATGGAGGAAATCAGTGACTATCGCACCAAGACGGATTTTTTTAATCCGCCCAAATTGATAGATTTTGATAATCCCGAAATTATTGAACGCGTTTCCGCGGTCAGCAATTTATTGGAACAGGCGGAACGGAAGATGCGGCCTTGCCATTTGCAATCATGGCGATGGAAAATGCTCAAACTTAGGGCGAAAATGGATGCCTTGATAGCTGAGGCGCACACGCGCAGGTTTACAGGCGAGTCTTTGAATGCGGGGATCGTTGAGAAAAAAAGACAAATCATACTTTTGGCAAGGGAGATTTTTAACCTTTGCAAGATGACGTCAATTTTAGGCCGTGGACATTTTTCCATGGACGGCGTGGAAAAATCATTGGACAAAATTATTGATGATTTCGCTTGAAGCGCAAAAGCGCCAGTTGTTCGAGAGCGAGGGTTTCGACCGGGTGTAAGAAATGAATGTCAACTACCACGAATTGCGGGATTTGAGATTGAACATTGCAATCTAAACTTGGCGCGTTGTTCAAATGCCTACAGCGGCGGCAACAGGAAATACAATCCCTTTTGGAGACCGGAAAATTAAAAGAAAATTTCAAGCTTTGCCGGATGAGGCCGATTTTGGGCCATGGGCATGTTCCATGGAGGAGTTGAAGATGCGCCGCATAAAACGATGGCCCCTCATTTTTATCTGATTTTATCTAATAAAATTATTTTTATATTGACAAATAAACGGCAAATGATATTTTTTAGCTTAAAACAAAGAAGAGCCGACATGATCCAGGTAATCAACAAGGCGTTTGACATTATCGAGTTTCTGGCGCAGGGGAACCAGGGGAAAAATCTGGGAGAAATTTCGTCGCATCTGAAGATGAACGCTGGCACCTGCGCCAATATATTGAAAACAATGCTCCATCGGAAATTCGTGGACCAGAAAAGCGTGCGCGGCGCTTATATGCTTGGCCCCATGATTTATTATCTCTCGCGCAGAAACGTGTACCGCGGAGACCTTGCCGTGGCGGCCGAAAAACCAACGGCCGATCTCGCCAAAGAAGTCAACGAAACCGTGCTGGTTGCCGCTCTTCGCGGTAATGAACGCTTTGTGATTTTGCAGTTTGACGGCAACCAGAGCGTTCAAGTAAGCCGCGATTTTTTCGAAAAAAGCATAATTTATCGAACGGCAACCGGCCGGTTGCTGCTGGCGTATTTGGATGAAAAATACCTGAAAGCGTTTCTAACCGAGCATGCATTGCCTGGCTCGGATTGGCCGGATGCTGATTCTTTTCCGAAATTGCAAGCCGAACTTGCCGCGATTCGTCGACAAGGATGGGTATGTTTTAGGCAGGATAGCAATATAACGACGATTGCCTACCCCATCCGTGAAAATGACAGGACAATTGCCGCGTTGGGACTTTTTCTTCCGACTTTCCGTTTCAAAGGAACACACAAAACCACCGTATTGAAGGGCATGAAAAAAGCCTCCAGCGCCATAAGCGCGCATTTGTCCGGATGAAACGAAGATTGGCGAAAAGGCGGAGCATTCCATGAGAAAATTTTATAGCTCAGCCGACGTACGTGATAAGCAGCTATATTCGTGACAACTGGATGACCTGTGTCAGGATTATAAAATCAGGGGCTCATCCGGCATGGACTTGGGCAAATCGCCGAAAACAACACGGAAGATATAGATCGGCTATTAAACGGGAAAATCCAGAATGAAAATCAAAAGAAAGGCAAATGGCACGCTCACTCCGGTCGAAATATGTCATGGTGACGAGGTGGAATTCGGTATTTCTGGCGGAACAACCATCGAAATCAAGCTGCTGAATACCGGCGCCGAAATCATGACAACCACCTTGAAAAAGGCGGGGATTGAAGAACCCAGAGCAGTCACCACCTATCGGTTTTGGGGAGATTTTGTTATTGACGGACACGAAACCCGCCTGGAACGCGAAGTCGGCACCCAGAAAAGCTTCTATGAGCCTTGGGTCATATCCGGAGTCCGCCTCTGGTTGGATGCCGTGGATGCCATCTTCGGATTTATGCGGGAGACCCACGGGCCTTGTCGTTTGCGTGAGAACTGCTCTCAGCACAGTCCGCCACGTCAACATGCGCGTCTTGTCCTGCAGGACGCTTCGCTACGGATTTGTCCCGAGCAAATGCATCCTTGGTGTCCATTGCCTGCCGGCGGGCTGAAGATAGAGCAATGCTATCGTGGCGAGGATTGCTGGATGGGCGGTTATCATGGGGTTTCGGCGCATGGCGGATTGGATATAAACCACCCCAGGGGAACACAGCTCTATGCGCCGATCGGTTTTGACGACCAGTTTCTATATCACAGCATAGAAACCGGATACGTCAACAACCGCTGGCGCGGCATCCGTCGCTGGCCGGACGGAGCGACCTGGATATTGGAGAGCTGCCACATGCTTAAGTTGACGGTTCCCGAACATCAACCACTGCCGCGCGGCCAACAGTATGCTGAAGGCGCCGGCGTTTTTGTGGGCGATCGTGAACACTCTCATTTCGGATTCGCTGTTTTCGACAAGGGAGACCTGATCCGCCTCGATCCTTGGATACTGTTTTGGCAGATGTACCAGGATCAGCGGAGCCCCGAAAAAGCAGGCATCTGAATCAAATGCAAACAATATCCTACAGCATTAAAAAGGAAATTCCTTTGCTCCACGAGGCCGACGTAATTGTTGTTGGCGGCGGACCGGGGGGGACTGGCGCCGCGATAATGGCGGCACGTCATGGTGTCAGAACACTGCTGATTGAACGTTATGGGTATCTGGGCGGGATGGCAACTTCCGGAGAAGTTCATCCTTTTATGCCGAATGAGGTCAATGGCGCATGCCTTGATCGTCCGGTCTATACGGACTGGATTATCGCCATGCAGAAATATTTATCGGTCGGACAGGCGTCAGGCAGGGGATGCCAAAAGGAAAAGATATCCGCTGATGACCGCATGATTTCCAAGGAAATCGCCATGCTGGCAGCGGAAGACCTGTGCCTGGAGGCGGGAGTGCAATTGTTATATCACCATTCCCTGGTTGATGTTATCAAAACGGGCACAACTATTGACTCCTTGGTGCTCTCTTCCAAATCCGGATATACTGCGGCCCGTGCCAAGATATATGTGGACACGACCGGTGATGCCGATCTGGCGGCCATGGCCGGCTGTAAATTTGAAATGGGCGGCCAATCAGGCCATTGCCAGCCCATGACGCTCTGTTTTAAACTCAGCCATGTGGATGTGCGCCGCACACCGGACCGGGAAACCCTCACCCGTCTGTATCGGGAAGCCAAGGAACGTGGCGAAATCGATTGCCCCCGCGAAGATGTTCTTGTCTTTGAATGGTTTCAGCCGGACGTGATCCATTTCAATACGACCAGAATTATCAAAAGGAACGGTACCAGCGGGATCGAATTATCAGATGCGGAAATTGAGGGGCGCCGTCAAATGCGTCAATTGATGGCATTTTTGAAGCATCATATTCCCGGCTATGCGCAGGCACAGCTTCATTCAGTCGGTCACCACATAGGAGTACGCGAAACACGGCGGGTGCGGGGGCTGAAATATCTTACCCGTGAAGCGTTTGATCGATGCGCCAAATTCCCGGACGGCATCGCGCGGGTTCATTATCCCATCGATATTCACAATCCTGAAGGAACGGGGTCGGAAATGATCCATATGCCGGAAGGCGAATGGTATGAAATACCTTATGGCTGCATAGTGGCTCAAGACATCGGCAACTTGCTGATGGGGGGGCGCCCCATATCGGTGGATCATGCAATACACAGCAGCATGCGCGTTATGCCGGTGGCTTGCAGCATCGGTCAGGCAGCCGGCCTGGCGGCCGCATTGGCCGCATTACGGGAGACTTTGCCGTCCAAACTTGCCGGCATGGAAGTCAGGCAAATGCTTATTGCTCAAGGGGCTTTTTTATGATTTGGAGCACTAAGCGCATGATTTGAAGCCGGGCGAAAGCCGGAGAGACGCAGCGAAAAGATCAATTGCTGATGCGCCAACGAAAGGAGCAGGAATGAATAATATTCAGCGGTTCTGGGGTTGGCTGGCAATGGCGATATTGATGCCGTCCTGTCTGTATGGCGGCAGCAACCTGATCAAGGGAGACAGCAGCTTTGAAACCGGATACGGCGATTGGACTTCCGGTAACGTGATTGACGACAGCACGGCGGCGCATGGCAGGCGCAGTTTGAAAGGCCCGTCTCAGACACAGGCATATTACGCGCTTACGCCCGGCAAACCTTACACCTTTTCCGTGTATTTGAAAGCGGAACGTCCGCAGACCCCGATACGGCTAAGAGCGCTTCGGTCTGACTGGAGCCGGGAAGCGGCATATTGCGATGTCGAAGCGGGTGCGGAATGGAAACGATATAAACTGGAAATTCCGCCGCAAACGATCGAAACGTATAACACGGTTTGGCTTTTTGCAGAGAGATTGGGTTCCAATGTCAATTTCTGGGTGGATGCCGCGCAATTGGAAGAAGGCGGTATGACCGATTATCAGCCGGCGGAAGCGGTCAGCAGATCTTGTGAAGTTGTGGCTCCGGTTCCTGGAAATATTTATTATCCTGAAGAAGACGTGAAATTGCGTTTTCAGTTATTCAACAACCAGAACACGGAAGAGAATTGTATTCTGGCATATGATCTCAAGGACTGTTACGAAGAACCGATCAAGACGGAAAAGATGGAATTCAAGCTGGCGCCCCGGACGAACTGGAGCCGGGAAGTCGATCTGGGCCGGCTGGATAAAAAAGGATTTTATGTGGTGTCGTTCAGCGTGGCTGATAATGAAAGAGCATACAAGCGGCAGAAAGTAAGTTTTTGCGTAGTCGCGCATCCCCTGCCGTTTAACAAGGATGAGGGCTCTCTCTTTGCCTTGTCATCGATTCCGGAGGCGCGCATTCCGGCCGCCGGACGAATGGGCTGCAAATTTACGAAACTGCCTATACGCTGGACCAATATCAGCCCGGAAAAGGGGAAGCTGAACGAAGGAGAGGTAATGTGCCTTGGGAAAATAATGGATCGTTTGCTGGCGCATCAAATCAACCCCGTGGGACGATTTGAACGCACCCCGGCCTGGGCAGGTGAATATGCGGGCGAAAAGGCGTTGATCAAAGAGGAGGCGTTAACTGCGTACGAGGACTTTGTTTATCAAATAATATCCCGTTATAGGGATAAAACCTCTCTTTGGCTTCACTGGGATGGGGAGGATGATCTGACCAGCAAATGCGACATGGCGAAAACCGGCAAGCCCGAAGACTGGGTGATGGATCGAAGGGCTGCCATAATGAAGGCCGGATACCGTGGGGCAAAAAAGGCTGATCCGGACTGTTGCTACGGCGGGTTAGGTTGTCCTTCCGGGGTTGATTGCTCCGCCCATTTTCCATACACGCGGCGGATGTTTGTCCGGGCAAAAGATGCGGCCGATTGGCTGGGCTTGGACTGTTATACCTGGCCGCGGACGTTTTTTACCAGGGCCAGGGTCCAGAGTCCGGAGGAATTGGGTTTGACTAATATTCTTAACGAAGCCTTGGCCATAATAGGTGCAAAGAAGCGCTGCTGGATCACTGAATACGGTTTTGCCATGGACACGGCCGAAGAGGTGGACAGTCCGTTAGGAAAAAAATTGGCAGCCTATATGGCGCGCTCGTTTATTTTGGTCGCGACGGTGCCGCGTATTGAGAGAGTGGATTGGTTTTCCTGCTGGGATTGTGTGGAAGGCGGCGCGACCTATGACATGTGGCGCTGGCCTAATCCGATGCCGGTGGTGGCGGCGTATTCGGCATTGGCGCAGGTTTTGACCGGCGCGCAACATCCACGAGAAGTTGCCATGGGGGCGTGTCTGAAGGGGTATGTTTTTGAGAAGAAGGAGGGGAGCGTGGCCTTTTTATGGTCGCCCGACAGGGATAAAGTTAAGGTTGAGTTTGCCGGAAACGACAGGATGACGGTGGTGGATATAATGGGGAATGTAGTGGCGCAGTCGCCGGCAGCCCTGGATGCAAGCGGAACGCCGTTGTATTTGCTCTCATCTTTGCCGGCAGACAAATTGAGTCAAAGTTTGGCATTGGCGAAAATCAATGTAACTCCGTTGGAGGTTGAATTGCGGCTTAACGATTCGCGGACAATGACGGCCTATGTAATCAATCAGCTTAACACGAATCTGGATGGAACGATGGAATTGTCTTTCCCGGTAATGGGCAAGGGAAAGCAGATGGTGACCGGTGATATTCGGCAGGCCCGGCCGGGAGTGATCGAGACGGTCAAGCTGACTTTGCCCGGAACGCTTGACATCATGGGGCTGGCAGCGGGGCCGGTCACGGGAAAAGTCATGACCGGCAAGGGGGTGGCGCAAATTTCCGAAAAACTGCCGCTGATGGAGTGTCATAAGCTGAACAGGAAAATCATCGTGGACGGTAATCTGGGCGAGTGGGCCGGGATGCCTTTTATAGAGGTAAAGGACTTGAAATACCTTGAGCCGCCGGATGCGTTCGGTCACAAGCTTTGGACGGCGGAGGCGGATTTGAGCTTGCGCGGGTATGTGGGCTGGGATGAAGAGAAGTTTTATTTCGCCGCAGAAGTGGCCGATGATGTCCATGTGAACCTGGCTGACAAAAAAAATATATGGTCCGGGGATAGTGTCCAAATGGCATTTGATCCGGAGAACAACGCTTTGACGCATGAGCATGCCGGTTACAAGGATGACGATCGGGAATATTCCATGGGTTACAGCCGGACGTTGAAACGCAGCGTTATTATTCAGGACTGGCCGTTGCCGCCTGTGGAGGCGGCCGTGGAGGCCGTGGTGAAGCGCGATGAGAATAAGAAAAAGACCTGTTATGAGGCGGCAATTCCATGGAAGCAATTGGGGATGACAGGCAAAGTTGGAAAGATATTCGGCTTTAACTTTGTGGCGCTTGATGCTGATTCCAAATCAGTGGATTATTGGATGGGCTTGACGCCGGGAATCGGCGGCGGCAAGGACCCGGCACAATTCCTCAGGTTTATTCTGGTGAATGGCGAGGTTCCTTGAGGATGAAAAGGGGACGAGCGATTTATCTGGCAGCGGCAGGCTGGCTGGTTTTGATATCAGCGGCGGCCAGTTTCGGACAAATAACCGGTTGTTACAGTCGTGGAGTTCAGGTGACTGAACGGGAGGAAGCCAGCCCCAAATTTGGCGGCAAGTGCAGTGTAATAACGCTTTCGAACGGAACTCTTGCAATCCGGCTTAACAGAACGGCGGCCGGATGGATTGATCGGGTCAAATATCAGGAAGGCAGCGCCGGCGAGACTCTTAGCTCCGATATCTATATGATGATCCGGACAAACTGCGGTTCAATGTATGAATATCACTCGGCAGTGCAGGCTGTCGGTTTCAGGATGGAGGAACGTCCGGCAAGCGTCGCGTGCGTGGTGGAACAGCGCTGGCCCATGATCAATATTGTAAAAACGATCGAATTTTTTGACGATCCATCATATTGCCGGTTGAGATATGATGTGGCGGCCGAAAGAGAATTTTATTGTGATTCCGTGGGCTTGTATGTTGTCGCCACCAGGGAGATGGATGCTTTCTTTTATCCGGACCATGGCGCCGTCGTATCCAGACGGCATGCTCGTTTGCGCCGGCAGTGGTTCAATTTCAACCGCAATGATCGTCAGAGGTGGTTGGCTTTTCAGGATTACCAGTCGGGATATGGCTTGACGCTGGCCGGGCCAAACATGTTGAGTTGGATTGAATATCCGGATTTGATGGGAGTGGCGGAAAATCCGGGCGGCGGATATTTTTTGGCTTGCTTTAAAAAATGGCGCGGGCAGAATATCAGAAAAGGTGACCGAACGATCATGGAATTATTTCTTTTCGGATTCAGGGGCGCGGCGGTGGAAAAGTCGTCCACATTCTATAACACGATGATACCTTATTGAAAGGTGCCGGTTCAGGCGCAATTTATATTGAGGTTTTAAATTTGGATTCATTTTTACTCTAAAAAAAACGGGGATGAAAAGACGTAAATAAGGAATTCGGATATGTCTGTTCCGCATGAGATAAGGCAGGGGAAAATAATGGCTCTGGCGATTGTGGGGGTGGCGTTGACGGTTTTTGCGGGCAGGAGCCGGGAGATGTATGTTACTCCGCCGGGCGGTTACGGAACTAACAATCCGCCTTTCACGAACTGGGCCGACGCGGCGACCAATATTCAATGGGCCGTAAGCGCCGCCACGAACGGCGAGGTCGTCTGGGTAACGAACGGAGAATATGTTCTGACAAACCAGATAGTAATTACCAACGGGATTACCTTGCAGAGCGTCAATGGGCGCAATTATACATTCCTCAACGGGAACCGGGATGCAACTTCCAACCGTTGCGTTTTATTAAGCAACGTTTCTGCGATTGTGCGTGGATTTTGCATCTCCAACGGCGGGAACAGCACGCTGAGCGGCGGAGGGGTGTATTGTTATAACGGCATATTGAGCGATTGTCTGGTGACCTTGAATTTGGCGACCAACGGGGGCGGGATACGCCTGGTGAACGGTACTATCACTAATTGCACCGTTATTACCAATCAGAGCACGGGCAGATCGTATGGATCGGAGGGCGGCGGAGGTATTTATGCAAAAGGCGGTTCTGGTTATATATTGAATTGCGACATTATAAGCAATTATGCTTATCAGTGCGGCGGTATCATGGTTTCTGCAAATGGCATTTATTTAATTCGCGGATGCCATGTTTTATACAATGTTGCTTACATGGATTGCGGCGGCATCTTCCTGTCAGTTGCTTCCGGCGGCACAGATAAAACTCACGTGCGGGAATGCACAATATCGCAAAACGCCGCCAGAAATAATGAAGGAGGAGGCGCATATCTGTGGCTCTCGTCCGGCTCCCATGAGGCGCTTAGCTTCAGTAATTGTTTATTTTCCGGCAATACCGCCAGGTTTGGCGGCGGGGGATGTATCATGTATGGCGGACTTTTGTGCAACTGCCTGTTTAACTCTAATATTGTTACGGATGCAAACAATATGGGCGGGGGAATTCGTACGGTCCGTACAGGAGCCATAATCAGAAACTGTACAATAGCGGGCAACTCGAGCCAGAACACGGCGAACGGACTTATGGTTACAAATGCGGTACAGATAGTCAACAGCCTTGTTTATTCCAATATAGTCTATGACCTTAGTACTAACGGCATCTTTACCAACTGTTGCCTTCAGTCAACCAATAATATAGCCGGGACGGGAAATATAACCAATAATCCGCTGTTCGCCGACTTTTCCGGTGGAAACTATCGCCTGCAGAACAATTCGCCCTGTATTAATGCCGGAGTCAATCAGGATTGGATGAGGACGGCAAATGATCTCGGGGGGTATCAGCGTATCGACCATTTTTCAGGAGTCGTGGACATGGGGTGTTATGAATATCTGCCGCAAGGCATGATGTTTTCCGTGCCGTAGTGTTCATTTGATAGGTTGTGAAAATATGGCCGGCGAATAGCGTGAGAGCGGGTTACGAAACGATACAATGGCGTTTCGGTGATGATATGCCCTGGAGTTTGAGGGTGCCGGTCGGGTCAGGTTCCGGCCCATGTCCCACAAACGATATGTTCGTCCGGCAATTGTCAGAATTCCGGATTTTTTTCCCGGCTCTGGGCCTGCGGTTTCGCCGCGTTACCCTGCCGTGGTCCAGTAAATAAAATATTCCACGTTGCCGGCCGGCCCCTTTAACGGCGAGGCGCAGGATCCTTTGAACGCCAGATGCATCTCGTCTTCGCCGAATTTCTTTATTTTTTCCAGGACCTGCAGGCGCACCTCGTCGCTACGCACAACGCCGCGCTTGGCCTCTTTTCTTTCAGCCTCAAATTGCGGTTTGACCAGGGCAATAATTTCAGCGTCTGAAGCCAGCACACTGAGCACAGCCGGCAGGACTTTTGTCAATGAAATGAAGGAAACGTCCGCTACCGCGATTTGCGGTTTAACGGCAAATTGTGCCGGCGCAAGGTAACGCGCATTTGTTTTGTCCATTACTACAATACGCGGATCATCCCTCAATTTCCAGTGCAACTGGCCCAGGCCCACATCAACGGCAATGACTTTTTGCGCGCCACGCTGAAGAAGGCAATCCGTGAATCCGCCCGTGGATGCTCCCGCGTCAAGGCAGATTTTCCCTTCCATATTGACGTTGAAAAAATTGAGGGCATAGTCGAGCTTTTCCCCCCCGCGGCTCACGAATCTTTCCTGGCTTTTAAGCGAAATGACCGCCTCAGGTCCGATCTGGCTGCCAGGTTTTACGACCGGCTGCCCTTTGATCAGCACATTGCCGGCGTAAATCAGGCCCTGGGCCTTGGCGCGGCTTTCGGCAAGTCCGCGTTCGACCAGCAAAGTGTCAAGCCGTTGTCGTTGTATGGACATGCTTCAATGTCAGATATAAAATGCGCATCTGCCGTTTTTGGCTTTAATATAACATTCCAACATTCTGCAGAATGTTGGAATGTTATCGGAACATGTTTATCCGTTACCTCAGAATATACCGTCGCTGGCCGCAAGGTTCTTTGCAACAGCCGTTTCTGATTTTTGAACCGCCTTTCCGTAAAAATCGATGCGGAGTTTACATTTTAGCCATCCAACGCTTTCAGCACGGCCGCGGCAATCGCCTCTTCGGTCAAACCATATCGTTTGCAAAGGTCCTCATAAGATCCATGGGGAATAAAGGAATTAGGCCAGCCCAGGCGCAGATGCACACCCTTGAAAGCAAAACCGGACAAGGCTTCCGAGACTATTGAGCCGAACCCGCCGTTGGCAACTCCGTTTTCGATTGTAACCAGGCATTGCGTCTTTCCCGACTGGGAACGCAGCAATTCCAGGTCCGGCGGCGTTACAAAGCGCGGATTGACGATTCCTGCCTTTAGTCCGGTTTTTTGCAGTTTTTCGGCCGTACGTTGCGCCAGGGTAAGCATGTCGCCCAATGCCCAGATTTGGATGTTTTCGCCTTCGCTCAGGACTTCGGCCTTGCCGAACGGTATTTCGGAAAAATCGGCCGGCAGCGCTTTTCCCGGACCGCAGCCGCGGGGGTAGCGCATTATTACCGGTCTCGACCATTTGGTTGCCGAGAAAAGCATGTTGGCCAGTTCGCATTCGTCCTTGGGTTGCATGATCGCCAGGTCGGGAACGACACGAAAGAGGGAAATATCAAAGACGCCGTGATGCGTGGGGCCGTCATCGCCGACAATGCCCGCGCGGTCAAGGCATAAAATAACGGGCAGCTTTTGCAGGCAGATGTCGTGAATGACATAGTCCACAATACGTTGGGTAAAAGTGGAATAAATCGCCACAATCGGGGTCAGGCCCTGCGTGGCCATTCCGGCGGCAAAAATTACGGCGTGCTCCTCGGCTATGCCGACGTCGAAAAACCTGGTTGGAAATTTTCGGGCAAAATTGGTCAGCCCGGTGCCGACCGCCATGGCGGCCGTGATGGCGACAATTTTATTGTCCCGGGCCGCCAGTCTTTCGACGGTTTGACCGAACACTTCCGAATATTTTAATGCACCGGTCTTGAGCGGCGTGCCGGTTTTATATTCGAAAGCGCCGGTGCCGTGCCATATTTCCGGCTCAGCCTCGGCAAATGAATAACCCCTGCCTTTCTGGGTGGTCACATGCAGCAGGATCGGCTCGTCGGAACGTTGCGCGATCTCAAGCGATGAAATCAGTTTCGAAATATTATGTCCGTCAATCGGTCCGATGTAACGAAGGCCGAATTCCTCGAAAATAATACTGCGGAGGAAAATGCTTTTGACGGCTTCCTCAAGCCGCAGGTAGATTTTTCGCAGCCAGGTCATTTTCAGGCGCTCGCGGGCAAATCGTTCCACCGATGATTTCCAGCGGTTGTAACGCGGATGCGCCAGCAATTGTCCAAGATAGCGCGCTATGGACCCCACATTGGCGGAAATGGACATTTCATTGTCGTTGAGCACAACGATCATGCGCCTGGTTGTCGAAGCCAAGTTATTCAAGGCTTCAAAGGAGGTGCCGCAAGTCAAGGCGCCGTCGCCGACGATCGCCACGACGTGTTCCGTTCCCCCCTGCCGGTCGCGGGCTGCGGCCATGCCCAGCGCCGCCGAAAGCGCCGTGCCGGCGTGGCCCGCGCCAAAGGCGTCATATTCGCTTTCATTCCGGGAAAGAAAGCCGGAAATTCCGTCCGTCTGGCGCAATGTGCAGAAACTTTGCCGGCGGCCGGTCAGTATTTTATAGGCATAAGTTTGATGGCTGACGTCCCAGACCAGCTTGTCGCGCGGAGGATCGAAAACCCGCAGCAGCGCAACGGTCAATTCAACAGTGCCGAGATTTGAAGACAAATGCCCGCCGGTGAAGCTGACCGTGTTGATTATGAGCGCCCTGATTTCTTCGGCCAGAGCCGGCAAATCATCGGCCCTGACTTTTTTCAAGTCGGCCGGGGAATCGATCGTTTCCAGGATGTTAGTCATAAAAATTGGCGGTTAGCGCATAGCGTATAGTCTGAAAAAAAACTAAACGCTATCCGCTCCACGCTCTACGCTTTCTTTGTCCGCCTCAAACGGTTCCGTCACGACCTTGTCGCCTTTTTTGACCATCATTTCTATTTTTTTCTCAACCTCATTTAATTTGGCCGAACACAGGGCAATCAGCCGCATACCCTCCTCAAACTGCTCCATCATTTTATCGAGCGAGACCGAGCCGCTTTCCATTTTTTGCACGATTGTCTCAAGTCTTTCAAGAGCTTTTTCAAAACTTGGCTGATTATCAGTATTTTTTGTCATTGTTTACCTCTTATCTTTATGGCATGCAACCACATCTGATTCCAGTTTGCCGGCCGCAAGCAACGTCATAATTCTCTCTCCCTCATGCGCTTGTGATGCAGATTTGAGGATGTTTCCGCTTTTGCCATAAGTTATGCTGTAACCCCTCTCCAAGACTGCTAGAGGACTCATGCTTTTAATTTTTGCCTGCATTTGATCAAGGCCTGTTTTGCAGGATTGAACGCAGGATTTAACCGCGTGCGATAAGCGCAAATTAAACTCGTCCAGGGTCTGCTGCTTTTCCCGCGCCAGGCTGCTCAGGCCGTATTCCAGTTGTCGGCCAATATGAACCAGGCGTTCGCGCGCATGTTTCACGATGTTCGCCGGTTCCCGAAAAACATAACTGTTTCGGGCGGAGGCAAATCTTGCCTTTAGGCCAAGCAATGATTCGCGCGCCATGCGCGTCAGACGGCGGGAAAAATCCGTCAGGCCGGCCTCAAAATCCTCCTTGCGGCCGATTACCAGTTCGGCCGCGGCCGAAGGCGTGGGCGCGCGCAGGTCCGCGACAAAATCGCATATGGTAAAATCTATTTCATGGCCGACCGCGGAAATGACCGGGATTTGAGACCGCGCCACGGCCCGGGCCACTATTTCCTCATTGAAACACCAGAGGTCCTCCAGGCTGCCGCCGCCGCGGCCCACAATCAATACATCCATCTTGTTTTCAGAATTAAAAAGATCGATTGCTTCCGCAATTTCAACCGCCGCGCCCTCGCCCTGCACCCTGACCGGCGCCAGGACAATGTGCAGGTTATGAAAACGCCGCGAAAGAATATTTAAAATATCGTAAATGGCCGCCCCGGTGGGAGAGGTCACAATGCCGATATGCTGCGGCAGGAGCGGAAGCGGCTTTTTGCGCGATGGTTCGAACAAGCCTTCATCCGAGAGTTTCTTTTTCAGCGCTTCAAAGGCGGCCTGCAGGGCTCCGAGTCCGGCAGGCTCCATGACGCGCACGATGATCTGGTATTGTCCGCTCTTTTCGTACACGCTGACCAGTCCGAAAATGCGGATTTTTGAGCCTTCTTTCAAAATGCCGTCCATCGCGGCTGACTGGTTGCCCCGGAACATTACGGCCGCAATTTGGGCGCTCTCATCCTTGACGGTGAAATACCAATGCCCCGAAGAAGGTTTACGCAAATTGGATACTTCACCCTCGACCCACACCTCGCCGATCTCGTCCTCGATCAGGACTTTTATCCGGCGGGTCAGTTCGCTCACGCCGTAGATTTTGCGTTTATCGGAGTTCATAACCAAATTAGCGTAGAGCGTTTAGCGGATAGTTTCTTGCCTATACGCTCCACGCTATCCGCTCTAAGCTGTCTATTCTTCATCGCGCATACTCGATGAACCTCTTTTCCCGCACCACGGTGACCTTGATCTGGCCGGGATATTGCAAATCCTGCTCTATTTTCTTGCTTATTTCGCGTGCCAGATGCATAGCGGCGGCGTCGTCTATTTTTTCGGGGATGACCAGCACGCGCACTTCGCGGCCGGCCTGGATGGCGTAACTTTTTTCAACGCCCTCAAAGCCGGAAGCGATGGCCTCAAGTTTTTCCAGACGCTTGATGTAAACTTCCGTGACCTCAGAACGCGCTCCGGGCCGGGCCGCTGAAATGGCGTCGGCCGCCGAACAGAGTAGGGCATAAACGCTTTCCGGCTCCACGTCGCTGTGATGGGCGGCAACCGCGTTCAGCAGTATTTGTTGCTCGCCGTGCCGGCGCAGGAAATCGGCTCCGATCACGGCGTGGTTGCCTTCAACTTCGCTGTCGAGCGCCTTGCCGATATCGTGCAGGAGCCCGATGCGTTTTGCCAGCATGGCGTCAAGTTCAAATTCGCTGGCCATGATGCCCATCAAATGGGCGACTTCAACCGAATGCATCAGGACGTTCTGCGCATAACTGGTGCGAAATTTAAGACGCCCGATCGTGCGCACCAGCTCCGGATCCAGCCCCTGCAATCCCACCGCATAGACCGCTTCCTCGCCGGCCGCCCGCACGATTTCATCCATTTCCTCCTTCACCTTGCTGACGACTTCCTCGATGCGCGCCGGATGAATGCGGCCGTCGGCGATCAGTTTTTCGAGCGATTGCCTGGCTATTTCGCGCCGCATGGGGTCAAAAGCGGAAATAACGACAGCCTCGGGCGTGTCGTCAACCAGCAAATCAACGCCCGTGGTCGATTCCAGCGCGCGGATGTTGCGGCCTTCCCGGCCGATGATTCTGCCCTTGAGGTCCTCGCTGGGCAGGCTGACGGTGCTGGTCATCAGTTCGCTGACGTGGCCGGAGGCGTAGCGTTGTATGGCCATGGCCACGATTTTTTTTGCCTCGCGTTCGGCGGTTTCCTTGGTTTCCTCCTGCATGCGGCGGATGAGCATGCCGGTCTCCCCGCGCATTTCCTCCTCCGTGCGCGCCATGATTGCGCGCCGCGCCTCCTCCTGCGTCAAGCCGGCCATGCGCTGCAGTTTGTCGCGTTCGGTTTTGACAAGACCGGCGTACTCCTCCTTCTGCTGGTTGATTTCCGTTTCCTTTTTTTCGATTTCCGTCTGCTTTTGCTCCACGGCCTGATACTTCTTGTCTATCATGGAAACCTTGCGGTCCAGGTTGAGTTCGCGTTGCGCCAGGCGTTCCTCAAGGCCCGAAAGCTCCTGCCGCCGTGTTTTGGCTTCGACTTCAAAGTTGTCGCGGGCCTTCAACATGGCCGCCTTGGCTTGGACATCCGCCTGTTGACGCACCACATCGGAGTCGCGCCGCGCCTCTTCAATAAGCCGTTTTGCCTGATGTTCCAGTGATTTTACGGCATAACGCCCGATAATGAACCGAATGTAGTAGCCCAGCGTGCCGGCCAACAAAACAACCAATGCGCCCATCCACCAGTCTATCATTTTAACCTCTGCTTATATTATTTGTTCGTGTTATCAACAACGGTATATTTCAGATTCAGTGATCACCGCATTCATGCGCACGTCCTTTGCGTGCAAAGGCAATTTCTTGAAAATTTGAAAATCAAAAGCCAGCCCCGCCTTGAAGGCGGATTTCAATTCAGGCCGGGAAAGCAGGTCGTCATAATATCCGCCGCCATGGCCGAGTCTGCCGCCGCTGGGATCAAAAGCCAGCCCCGGCACCAGGACCAGGTCGATCTTGTCGCCGCTGGTCCAGTCAGGGTCAATCGGCTCCAAAACATTGAATCTGCCAAGCTGGACATCGTCCTCCGGGCCCAGGCAGGCGAGCATGTATTTTCGCCTTGCCGGCCGCCAGGCCGGCACGAAAACGCGTTTTTTTTCCACATGGCAGCGGGCCACGATCAGGTCGGTTTGAATTTCCTGGGGCATGGCCAGATAGCAGCATACGTTTCCGGCTTTTTGCCATTCGGGCAGATCGAATATCTTCCGCTGCGCCGCTGCGCTGGCGGCATCAACACCGGCCGGTTCAAGGCGTTTGCGCGCGGCGCGGATCTGATTTCGTATTTTTTGGCTTATGTTCATGTTTTCTTCTTCCATTGCGCCAGACGTTGCGCCAGGACTTCTTCATAGCCCTGCCGGGTCGGCTCATAATATACCGCCGTTGAAGGAAGATACTCCTGATCCACAAAGTGGCCCTCGAAATCGTGGGCGTATTTGTAGCCGGTGTGGCCGAGACGTTTGGCGCCTTTGTACCCGGCGCCGCGCAACGGCTTGGGAACTGGGAGAACTTTTCCTTCCTTGATGTCGGCGGAAGCTTTTTCTATTGCAAGGTATGAGGCATTGCTCTTCGGCGCGCAGGCAAGATAGGTCGTGGCCTGCGCCAGGATGATGCGCGCTTCGGGCATGCCGACAAATTCCACGGCTTGCAGGGCCGCGGTGGCCATGAGCAAACCGCGCGGATCCGCATTGCCGATGTCCTCGGAAGCGAGGATGACGAGCCTCCTGACAATGAAGCGCGGGTCCTCGCCCGCGTAGAGCATTTTGGCGAGCCAGTACACGGCCGCGTGCGGATCCGAGCCGCGTACGCTCTTGATAAAGGCTGAAATGGTGTCATAGTGGCCGTCGTCATCCCGGTCGTAAACAACAGCTTTTTTTTGGATTGAATCCTCGGTGATGGCGCGCGTGATCCGGATGCGGCCGTCTTTATCCGCCGGCGTGGTCAACGCCGCTATCTCAAGGGCGTTTAAGGCGCGCCTGGCATCGCCTTCGCAGACTTTGGCAAGATGCTGCAGCGCCTCGTCTTCGATATCTAGGGCAAGTTCGCCCAGGCCGCGCTTGTCCTGAATGGAGCGCTTCAAAAGGACGATAGTGGCGGCCTCGGACAGGGGCTCAAGCTCGAAAATCTGCGAGCGCGAGGTGAGCGGGCTGTTGATGAAGAAAAACGGGTTGTGGGTTGTGGCGCCGATCAGGATGACGTGGCCTTCCTCGACGTAAGGCAAAAGGATATCCTGCTGCGATTTGTTGAAGTGATGGATTTCGTCTATGAAAAGAATGGTTTCCCTGCTCTCGCGTTTGCGGCGCAGAAAAGCGGATTCCAGTATTTCGCGCAGCGCCGCCACGTTGGCTATAACGCCGCTTACCTTGGCAAAGTGCCGGCTGGTGACCAGAGCGATGACTTCGGCCAGAGATGTTTTTCCGCAACCCGGCGGACCATAGAGGATGATGCTTCCCAGGCGGTCCGACTCGATTGCCCGGCGAAGGAGTTTGCCGGGCCCGATGATATGTTCCTGGCCCGCTATTTCTTCCAGGTTGCGCGGCCGCATGCGCGCGGCAAGAGGCGCCTTGGAAGAGGATTCGTTCTGTTTCCCTTGATCAAATAACTCCATAAACAAATACCCTGCCTAAGCCGTGTCGTAGCCAGCCTCTGTTCCAGACGAAACAAAGTGGGAGCTTTAGCAAACGGGTTCCACGTCCCCGGTGAAGGGCATGTGGGCGCCGCTTGATTCAAACCCCCCTAATCATCATTAATGGGTCAGAGATAGTAGGCCCGAATCCACCTGCCAGGCAGGGTATTTAGCGAAGCTTATTTTATACTGTTAAAGAACAATAATAAATCACGCGCGGCGCAATGCTCGTTAATCTTCTGCGCTGCAGCAGCGCCGACAACCAGATATTTATTAATAAAGCGAACCGTTTTTGACGATCCGCGAGATAATTCTTTTTCCAGTAACTCAATGCTTCCTTCATACGGTCCTATTACCCTTCCCGTATTTCTATCTTTAACTCATCTTTGAGCCGTTTTTTGACGGCTTCATGAAGCTTGTTTACCTCATCATCCGCCAACGTCCGGTCCGGCGACCGATACGTCAGGCCATAGGCCATGCTCTTGAAACCCAAACCCATTTCCTTGCCTTTATATATATCAAACAAGGCCACGGCTGTCAATTCCTTTGGGGAATTTTTCCGGATTGTTTCCATGATTTTTTCGTGGCGCAGTCCGGCCGGCACCCGCATGGCAATGTCGCGGTTGACGGACGGGTAAACCGGCAGCGCCGAAGCGGACGGAGTCCGGAAGGCATGTTTTAAAAACGGCTCCAGCGTGATTTCCATGAGCGCAACCGGCCCAAGTATGCGCCATTCCCTCCGCAAATCGTCCTTTAAAAGTCCCATTATGCCGCATGTTTTTCCCTCAAGCGAGATTAAGGCGGACCGGTTCGCCTTGAAACAGGCAACCGGAAAACCTTCCGGCGGTTTTTCGCCGGAAATTTCGCCGAAGACCGGAATATTTTTTGATTGACCAGGGCCGGCCGACAATTTGTCGAAAAAGTTCCGTAAGATTCCCTTGAGCCAGAAAAAGAGATCGGATTCGTCAACAGCGGCGCGTTTCTGCAAAGCCGGCCGGCCGACCGGTCCCATCAGACCTATGGCGGTCCTTGTTTCCTCCATGAATGCCGAGGCGTCTGTCCTGAAGAAAACCCGGCCGATTTCAAATAAAGCCGCCTCTTCCGTCTGCCGCGCCAGATTGCGTCCGAGCGTTTCAACCATTTGCGGCAGGAGCGAATCCCGCAAAAGAGAATGATCCGCGCTGACAGGCCGGGGAATCACGATATGGCGCCCAGGCTGCTTATCGGCGAAGTTTTTGTCATTCCGAGCGGCGCGAGGAATCTCGGCAGTAGTATCAGTATGGCGGAGATCCTTCATCCCGCCCCCAGAGGAGTCGGGATTCAGGATGACAGAATTGCCGCACTGCCCGGTGCCGCCCGATTCGAACAGATTTAAAAGCTTTTCCGAGACAAAGCTGTAATTCATGATTTCCCGCAGGCCAAGCGAAGCCAGCAGGTTGCGGCAGCGTCCAGCCGCGCGTATCGGCCGGTCGTCAACCGAGGCGATCACGCGGCCGAAAGGATCATGGACCGGAATCCGGTCAAGGCCGTTGATGCGTGCCAATTCCTCTATCAAATCCGCTTCGCCTTCAAGATCTGACCTGAATGTTTTCACTTCAACCGTGCATTGCGTTTCATCCTCCGAAATCACCGGCAAATCCAGCGAATTGAAAATGGTTTTGACGCGTTCCGGGGAAATTTCAACGCCCAGCAGATTTGCCGCCCGTTGATAGCGGCAGACTATTTTTCTTTCAACGGGTTTTGCCGGGAAAACGTCAATGACTCCTTCGGCCAATCTTGCGCCGCAAATTTCCACCATCAGGGCGCAGGCGCGCCGGCTGGCAAAATCAACACCGTTAATGTCCACGCCGCGCTCGAACCGGTATGAGGATTCGCTCAAAAGTTCAAGGGTCTTGGACGCGCGCCGGATCAGGGACGGCTGAAAACAGGCGCTTTCCAGCAGCACGGACGCGGTTGCGGCTTGAACTCCGGTTTCCGCCCCGCCCATGACGCCGGCGATGGCCACGGCATGAGAAGCATCGGCAATCACCAGCATATCGCGTGAAAGTTTGCGCTTTATGTTGTCGAGCGTGGTGATGCTTTCTCCGTCTTTTGCGCGCCGGACTATTATTTTGCCGCCCTTTAGAAGGGCCAGGTCAAAAGCATGCAACGGCTGGCCGCATTCGAGCAGAACGTAATTGGTGATATCGACCACGTTGTTGATGCAGCCGATGCCGGACAGGGTCAGTCTGCGCCGCATCCATTCCGGACTTTCGCCCACTTTGATGTTGTCCAGTATCCGCGCCGTATAGCGCGGGCATCCGGCTGCATCCTCGACCGCGACCGACGCAATATTCCTGACTGATCGGCTCTCCTCTTGCGGTTTGATGGATGGAAATTTTAATTTTGTTCCGGATACGGCGGCCAGGTCGCGGGCAATGCCGAGCAGCCCAAGCAGGTCCGGCCGGTTGGGCGTGATTTCAAGGGTAAGGACGGTTTCGCCCGCGCCGTCTGTTTCGATGTTCTCCACTTCGATACCGGCAAAGGTAAGCTGTTCGGCCAATCCTTTGGCATCGACCTCAATATCAACGTAATCTTTAAGCCAGCTTATCGGTGCTTTCATGATGTTGGTAAAAAATCAGTCAGTTCTGTCGCGGCTGCGTCGCATTGTGCTATGCCAGTTGTTTCAAAAAGCGGACGTCGTTTTCATACAGCATGCGAATATCCGGAATTCCGAACTTGATCATGGCGATTCTTTCCACGCCCATGCCGAATGCGTATCCGGTTACCGTTTCCGGGTCATAGCCGACCTTTTCAAAAACCTTTGGATTGACCATGCCGGCTCCGGAAATCTCGATCCAGCCGCTTTGTTTGCACACGCGGCAGCCTTTGCCTGCGCAGATATGGCAGGAAAAGTCGTATTCCACGCTCGGCTCGGTGAACGGAAAGAAGTGCGGCCGGAATCTTACGCTCACGCCCGGCCCCATCATACGGTGGGCAAAATATGTCAAATCGCTCTTTAAATCGGCCATGGAGACGTTGTTGTCCACGTAAAGCCCCTCAATCTGGTGAAAATTGGCGCTGTGCGTTGCGTCCGTGGTGTCGCGCCGGTAGCAGCGTCCCGGCGCGATGATCCGGACCGGCGGCTTCTGTTTTTCCATCACTCGTATCTGCACCGGCGAAGTCTGGGTGCGCAGCAGCATTTTCTTGTCGAGCCAGAACGTATCCTGGCTGTCGCGCGCCGGATGGTCGGCCGGAGTGTTTAGCGCGTCAAAATTATAGTATTCGGTTTCGATATCCGGCCCATCCGCGATTGTGAAGCCGAGCGTGGAAAAAATTTCCACGGCTTCTTCGATGATTCTGCTTATGGGATGAATTGAACCGACTGCCGGCCACTGGCCGGGAAGCGTGGGATCGAAGGAATCAGCTTTTTGGTCGACTGACAGCGCATTACGTCTTAAGTCCAGAAGTGCTTTACAAGCACCCTCGCAGGCGCTTTTGAATTCGTTCGCATATTTGCCGGCCAGGGGCCGTTCGGCCGGCGAAAGGTCCTTGAGGCCTTTCATGATCTCCGGCAGCAGTCCCTTGCGGCCCAGATACTTTATCCTGACCGCTTCGAGCTCCTCGGCGTTACCGGCGGCCTTGAGCTCTTTTTCCGCCTCGTTTTTTAATGCGAGTATATCATCCGGCTTCATTGTTGTGAGGTATACAACATTTGCCTCCGCTAGGCAAAGAAATTAATATTGCCGCCGGCAACTTCGGGGGACTTGTATTGTGAGGCGGTTTACTATATATTATTCGCTGTTCGGGCCCGTAGCTCAGTTGGTCAGAGCGGAGGACTCATAATCCTTTGGTCGTAGGTTCAAGTCCTACCGGGCCCACTTTTTTCCCGCCACAACAGGCCCACAAATCTGCCAGAAGCAAGGGGTCAGCCCTTAGAATAGATATTAGAGATTTATTCATCGGCTCCGCTGTAATACCTTCTCGATTTTATCAACTTTGGATTGAAGCTTAGCGTCAACCTCCAACCTACGCCTCAACTTCTTCAACTGGCAACTGATCGCCACCCCGGTCTTGGATCCGAGAATCGCGGCAACCTCCCGTTGCGTCCGGCCACCGTATTGACATAGCATCCAACTGGCCACCGCTCTCCATGTGGCGTCGCGGCGTCTTTCCAATAGACGTTCCTTTCCTATCCCGGCGTGCTTCGCCACCGTTTCCAGGATCACCTCGCTGCTCAGATAATGACGCCCGGTTTTCCGAAAAGAAACGTCCTCCTGAACATCTCGTTGTTCAAGCAGGTTGCGATAACGCCCATCCACCCATTCCCGGAACTTTTCATCCCCGATGCTGCGCGGCGACCGCTCCAGTTCACCAATAAACGCCTCGTCTATCGTCTCCAGCCCGTCTTCCACATATGTCCTGTACTTCTCAGGCCTCCTTTTCTTTCCGCACTCCATCAATGACAGCATTGGATCATAATCGACAAACTCGTTGCGTGGACTTGCGCCAATATAGGCCGGATATGAACTCCACGGATAGGCACGCAGATACGCTACCTTCTCCGCTTTCGGTTTGTCTGCCAGCGCGGCCACCTTGACGGGGTTCAAGTGCACATACCGGCTCAGCTTCAAAAGGTATTCATCTCCGTTTACCAGCCTGGATCCATACCGTCCCTGCGTCACGTGGCCATGTTGGTGATGGATCCAGTTGAAATATACGCCGTATCCGGTAAGGACCCCATGCATGAATTTTTTCAGATTACCGCGTGGCGTTTCCACTACCAAATGAAAATGATTCGACATCAGGCAAAACAGATAAACTCGCACTCGACATCGGTCTACTTCTTCGCCCATGCGCGACAGCAGATATTTTCGATCCCCGTCCGTCTTGAACAGGTCTTCTTTGCCGTTCGATCGGACCGTAACGTGATAAATCGCGCCAGGAAACTCTATTCTGAGTTGTCGAGCCATGTGCCCACTCTACAACCACCTCCGCCAACATGCAATCATTTATTATCTATTATAAGGGCTGACCCCTCGCTCTTTCGTAAAACGGGAAAAAACAATTGACATGTTAAGGCGAGGTTTTAAAGTATATCCAATAACAAAGAACGGTTTGTTTTTTCGCACGATCAGACGAGGCGGTAAAAAAATGGCTTTTTTAATCGGCATGTCCGGGGCGGTGAAGGGGCAGAAGTATGAAATCAACAGGGACCGGACCACCATCGGCCGTTCGGCAAATAACGACATTGTGCTGCAGGACGAAGCGGTCTCGTCCCAGCATTGCTATATATCGCGCCGCGGCGACCGTTTCTTTTTGCACGATCTCAATTCCACCAACGGCACCACGCTCAATCTTCAGCCCGTCTTGACCGAGACCCAGCTCCAGAGCAAGCAGGTCATCCAGGTCGGTTCTTCCGAATTCATGTTTGAGAGCGAAGTGGCGGGAAACGTCACCTCGGCGGTCAAGCCCGTCACGGATGTGATTATCGACAAGGCTCCCTCGGTTGCGGTGCCAAAATCTTTTTCCAGCATATCGCCGTTCGGGGCGCGTTATCGGAATCGCAAAGGACTCTGGATAAGTCTTGTCGTTGTTTTCGGTCTGATCGCGCTCATGGGCATCGTATATTTCTGCTTCGTGCTGATAAAATCCGGCTGATTGATTCTCAAGTTCTTTAGCCTATCCGCCTGGACGATTGCTATGAATCGTTTTTCAAATTCCGTCGCTGGACTGGTGTTAATTGAGCTTTTGATTGCCGTAACCGTTGCAGTCCTGATTCTCGGCGCCATCCTGATGGTGTACGCTTCCGCGCTTAACACGGTCGCTTCGCAGAACCGTTGGCGCGTAAAATCATTGCCCGCCGCCGAAGCGCTCGATTCTCTTGTTCGGGACATGAGTTGCGCGGTTCTCCCTTCCGGCGGCACCGGTCCGGTGTTTACGGCCGCGTTTTCCGCTGACGAGAAAGAAAAGGAAAAATTTAAAATGTGCTTTTACCGCGCTTGTCCGTCCGGGACGTCGAACGCATGGCATTATGCGATCAGCCGCGTTTGCTATGCCCTGCGGGACGCCGGCCAGGCCGGAGAATTCGTGCTGGTCCGGGAGAGTGCCCCGTTCCGCGTCCCATCCGATTTACCGGCCGATCGGGAGGAATGGACCGGCCTAAAGAAAATGGAAATCGCCTTTTATGACGGAGCAAAATGGACCAATCAATGGGATTTGCAAAAAGGCTCCAACAGCGTCCCGCGCGCCGCGCATATCAAGCTGTTTACCGGCAGCGTTGGCCAGCCCCGGCTTGAGACGGAAGTGTTTGTCAATACCGGCCGGCGCATAACCGCGCCGCCGACGCAATGAAAAGTTGGTTGTTTCGGCGGAACGATTTCAGGAGGAGGGGTGAAGCTTCAGGCGCGCGAGGTTTTTGAGCATTTCCCGGTCGGATTCGTCCGCGGCAAGTTCGGTTGCTTTCTTTAGGGCGTCATCCGCTTTTTTGTTTTCGCCGCAGTAAAACAGGGTCCGCGCCGCGCGATAGTAACAATCAAAGGCCGGTTTTGTTTTTTTGTCGGCCGCATAAGCGTTTCCGGCGCGGTAGAGGGCATTGCCCATGTCCGCATAACGTTTGCCTTCCTGATACAACCCGGCGGCTTTGGCAAAAGAAACCGCGGCGGCAGCCGGCTGCTTTTCCGCCATTAAAACGCGGCCGCGCAGGCTCGCTTCCCTGGCTTGCGCGGTGGAATCGGCCGATTTCAGCAGGTTCCGGTCCAATTTGTTCAACTCTTCCAAAGCAAGTTTTTCGTCATTTTGATCGCAGGCTGATTCGGCCAGAAACAACTGCAACTCAAGGCGGACCGGGTCGTTTTTTTTCGAAGCATCAATTTCCGATTTGACGATTGTTGCGGCTTCATTGGTTTTACCCAGGTGGCGGAAAATTTCGGCCCTTAACAAGGTTGCCTCGGGAAAGGATTGGCGATTTTTTTTTGTTTCGTATTGCGCTTCATCCAGCAGAGCGAGAGCCTTATCGTAGTTTGTGGCCTGCGCGCGGCAAAAGGCCAGATTGTAGGCCAGCCGGGAAATTTCCGGGGATTGGTCGGCGAGGCGGGCTCGGTCAAGGGCTTTTTGATAAAATGAAGAAGCGCTTCCGAAGCAAGCGTTCGCATAGGCGGTTTTGGCGGCCGCGGCGTTGCGTTCGATTTCCGGGTCGGAATGTTGCATGACGCGCGGCGATCCGCAGCCGGAGATGAGGAAGGGGAGGATGAATAAGGCGGACAAGATCAAACCGCGCCCCGCTGAACGGAACAACTTTACATGGCGACACGTCTTGTCATCCTGAGCTGCGCGAAGGATCTCATCAATGGTAATGCTCGTTACTGAGATTCCTCGCTTTGCTCGGAATGACAACCATCCAATCCTGAATTTTTTTCTATCTCCGTTCATTTCCGTTCCCCCGTGTTCGTTCCCTGTTGTTCCGGCAGATCAAGCGAGGAAGGCGGGATGATCCGGGTGTTGTCGGCTGGTTCCACATAGCTGCGCAAAAACCAGGTGCGCTGCAGGGCTTCGAGAGTCACTTGCGCCGAGCGCAAGGTGTCCTGCGCCTGCAAAAGCACGGCGGGCACATTGTCGCGCAGCACGTTTTCGCCCTCGCGCATGGTGCTTTTGGTCTGGATTATGAGCGGCGAGAGATCATCCAAAACAACTTTGGACTGTTTCAGTACGGGAATGGTATTGGTGCGCAGGTCGTCAATCAGCAGCTTGGCCTGTTCAATAATTTCGGTGTCTTTGGTGCAGGGAATCACGCTTTTGTCCGGCATGAGGTTTTCATTCATGTTGCCGGATTTTATATCAATGTACGAATCTCCGGCCACGATCAGCGCTTTTTTAACGACGGCCCTGGAACTGGCATGCACGAACGGATGAAAAGATTCCTTCATGACCAGGGTTGCCCTGAGAACGCCGTTTGAGGAAGGAACTATCGAGGCCACGGTCCCGGCCACGGCGTCGCGGATTCTGACATCGGCTCCTTTTTGAAGTCCGAAAGAACCTTCTTCCGTGGAAAATTCGGTGTAGAGCCGGAATTTCCGCTCAAAAATTCCCTGGGTTTTTCCGGCGAGAAAAATGCCGACTATTAAGAGCGCAAAGGCAGATAGCACAAAGACACCGACAATTTCATTGACATATCTGAATTTGAAAGGTTGGCTCATGATTGATTTTTCTGTTTCCTCCTGCAGCCTTCAGTCTAAATTGCTTCAACTTCTTTTACCATATCCGTTCCCCGCATGCGATAACGAAATTCATCCGGCCAGATGGACGTGTTCCAGGCCAGGTCGCGGTCCGTTTGCCAGATCACTGCAGCGCCGCGTTTTAACGCGGTCTGCACTGCGTCGATCAGTTTCGGCAGATAATCATCCGGCACGCCGTTTTCAGGCCGTTCCAGCAGCAGGAGGAGATGCCCGCCGCTCAGGGCCCGCACCCATTCCGCAATTTTCAACTCGCGCCTGCCGACAAAGGCCGGCCGCTGGCGGGGAATTTCCGGCAGGCCGAAATATTTTGCCAGTTCATCGGCTTCCCTGATAATTTCGCGCTCCGGGCGTTGGGTGTGATGCCGTTGAGACAAAGTCACGTTTTCAATCACGTTCAGGTTGCTGAGCCAGCCCTGTTTTTCAAACACTCTTCCGATTTTTCCGCGTGACTGCAATTCAATGTCCGGTGTCATGGAGTGCCATGCTTTGCCCTGCCAGCGAATGTTTCCGCTTTTTGGGGCAATCAGTCCTTCCGTGGCGTCGGCCAGCGGCAGATATTCGTTGCCGGATTCGACCTTGATCAGCATGAGTTGGCCGCTCTTGAGCGCGAACGTGATGCCGCGCATTTCAGTCTGACCATGCCTGCCGGCCGGCAGGGTCGCGTTTGAAAATTCGAGGATATCTGTTGATTCAGACATATTACACGGATTTTTTATGTGACTCATGTATAAGAAAGAATCGAAACAATGGCCGACAAAATAAAAAGGGCCGCAATGGAGCGCACCACGGCGCGGGTTGCGGCCTGCGGCACTTCCGTGATGGCTTCGCCGACGCTGATTCCTTCCACGGCGCAGATAATGGCCGTGAACATACCGGGCAAAAAAGTCTTGGCCAACAGGCTGAAAACATCGGGCAGATGCACGGCTTTCAGCACGTTTGCGATAAATAAATTGGGCGCACCGGCCCCCACGCCGGCCAGGATTCCATAGAGATATCCGCCGCCGAAAGACACGACAATAAACCAGATGGTCAGGCAGAAAACGCAGAGGGCGAAAGCCAGAGCTCGCGGCACGACCAGGTAGAGCAGCGGGTCGATGCCCTGGCATTCGAGCAAATGAATTTCGCCGAGCACCTTCATGTTGGCAAGCTCCGTGGCAATGGCCGTGCCGCTGCGGCTGATAAGGATAAAATTCACCAGCAGGGGAGCCAATTCACGCACGATGACAATGACAAGAATCGTCCCCAGCATTTGCGATTGACCGGTTTTACCGAGCCAGATCTGGGCCTGGATGACCACGGAAAGTCCCGTGATAAGCGCCACCAGCGAAACAAATTTCATGGCCTCGACGCCGGTGAACAAGATCTGGCGCATGAAGACGTTGCGGGTGGTGCGCGGCCAGGCGGTTCTTTTGGTTGCCAGGAATAAAATGCTCCAGAAAATTGCGAAAAAATGGGCCGTGGATTTTGCCCAGGCAACGGTGCGCTCGCCGGCTTTGGAGATGAAGCTGAACATTGGTCAACAGGGAAAAGAAATCTATTCTTTAAAGCTTGCGAGCAACTCGTCGGGACCGAGGACTTTCAGCGCTGCCTGCCGGAAATCCCGCTGATTTCTTGTGACGACAGCCTCGGCCCCTGCCAGCCGGCCGGCTTGATCGAGAACCGCATCCTCAAAATCCGAGAGATTACTCTTGAGCGCTTCCTCCAAGACAACGCGATTGACGGGCGCAATTTCGAACAGTTCCAACAGTTTCTGCAGAGCTTTCCGGGCAGCATGGGACGGCAGGGCTTGCCTCAGCAGATAGTTGACCGTGGTAATGGTGGTGGCGCATAACAGCCCTTCGATCCTCGAATGTTCAATCAGGCCGAACACCGCGGCGGATGCGCCGACGAAGGACGACCGCGCAAGAAGGACGTCAAGCACAACGTTTGTATCTACCAGCGCCCTCACGAATACTTCTCCCGCAGATGCTTCCGGTAATCAGAGGCCGAAACGCCGCCGCTTTTCAAAATCCCCACCAGAGAAGTCGTGACGGGCGGAAGCGCCGGTTTGGAGCGGCGCGCGGACGACAGCAAGCCGAAATACTCTCCAACCATCCGCGAGACCGATTTGCCTCGCCGGCCGGCCTCCGTCTTGGCCGCTTGAACCAGTTCGATGTCCATGCGCAAGGTAAGTTTTGTATTCATGACGTATAAAGTAACTCTTTCCATACGGCTTGTCAAGAGTATCTCTGCGCATTGCTGAGTCGCGTGTTTTCGGGGCTGGGGGAATAAACGTGTGGGATATTCATTTTTGGTGACAATTCCGCGCGGATATCTTCCACCATTTTCATCATTCGCCGGCCGTATTCAATATAAATCTGTTCCGCGTTCAGGCTGTGGCCGGATGCTTGGTCATGGAACACCTTGCCCAGGTGCGGCTCGATGGAAATGCCGCCGTCGTAACCGCGGCTGAGCAGGTCCCCGACAATCCGGCGCACGTCGCCATGACCCTCGCCTGGGTAAGAGTAGACGTTTTTTTTATTTTGAGCGTCCCAGCAGCCGTCCTTGATATGAATATAGGCGACGTGTTCCCTGACGCGCGAGTAAAATTCCCAGGATGATTGCTTGGGCCAGGGTTTGGGTTTGCCGTGGTCGTCGCTGAAGACCGGGTTGCCGGTGTCGAAAACAAGTTTAAGTCCTGGAACGTTTTCGATCAATTTCAGCGTAAAAGGCCAGCCCATGCCGCCGTAATTCATGCAATTCTCGTGGACTGCCGTGAGGCCGGCATCAGCAAACATCCGGTGGATCATTTTCACGCGCCGGAAACGCTCCTGTTCCATCTGGTCTTCACCGTCGCGGACGGCGAAACTCATGATCCGCACCAATTTTACTCCGAGCCTCTGCATGCGCGGGATACTGCGGCGCACTTCCGCTAGGGAAGAATCCATAGGCTCATCAATTTTTTTGCCCCAGTTGGCGATCGCGGATCCAAAACAATTGATGCGCACGCCGACGGCTTCCAGTTTTTCCGCAACGCGCTCAAACGCTTCATCAGAAATATCATGGATCATTCCTTTCGGAAAACCTTCCACCTGAACATTGCGGGATTCTATATTCTGCCAGCCCAGCGCTTTTGTGACTTTGATCTGGTCGTCCAGCGTGTCGGCCGCTTCATCCGCAAAACCGGTAAAATACATGTTATCCGCCTTTCCAACGCGGGCCATGCCCGCAACCCAGAAAATCAACCACTGATTACACTGATTTCACGGATAAAGGGAAACAATATCATATTGTTAACACATTCCATATCAGTGCCATCCGTGTAATCCGTGGTATGTTTGAAATTCCTATGCTTACCCTTAGTTTATAACTTAATTCTGCGCGGAGAAAAGCGCAAAATTATTTATATCCCCAGGCGGAAAGGTTTTTGTAGCTTATGGTCAGCGAGTCGAACGGATTTCTGTCATAACAATTGTCCTGTTCGACCAGCAGGTATTCGACGCCGCTTTTTTCTGCCTGCTTGAGAATGGCATTCCAGTTCAGGTTGCCTTCGCCCACCTCGGCATATCTCTGCTCGCGTTCTTTTGTAACGATCATGTCCTTGCAATGCAGGAGCGGAATCCTTCCGGAGCAGCGCTTGATCCAGTCGGCCGGGTCGCCGCCGCCGGCGGTAATCCAATAGATGTCGAGTTCGGCTTTTAGCACGGAAGGCTTCGAATTTTCGAGCGCGCTCGCCAGCCAGGTCTTGTTCCCGTATTTGGCGAGTTCGTGATTATGATTGTGGTATGAGAAATCCATGCCTTCTTTTTGCAGTTTTTCGGCGATCGGCGCGAGTTCGTCGAGGAAACGTTTCAGGCCTTCCTCGGAAAAATATTCACCAGGCAATCCGCCGACGGCCGGATGAGTGCATTTCCAGAGCTTGTGTTCCTCGATCACCTTGTCCAGTTCGTTGAGGAAACGTTTCCAGTCCGTATGCGTGGTGACGATCCGCACGCCGGCATCCTCGGCCGCCCGGGCGACATCCTTCGGATCGGCCGGGCCGAAACCGGAAACCTGAACGGTTGTGTAGCCTATTTCTGCGACTTTTTTCAGGGTTTTTGCGATATCGGGCATGGTCCTGGTGTATTCCCTCAGCGTGTATAATTGCGCGCCTGTGACTGGCTTTTTCATTGTTTTTTCCTCCTATGATGATTGTCTGCTTCTTCGTCGTTTTTTCTTTTCATGCGGCTCGAATTTGGTTCGCAAAACACGGCGGCGATTCCAGCCCATCTATCCCGTTATCGCCCTCGCGCATCCGCGAGGATAGCGCTTCGGGTGATGCCGGCATATCTGGGCCGGACTTGCCTTGCTTTTGCGAATCCGCCTCCGGCGGAAACCAAATTCGCCCCGCACCAACATCGGCCGGGCGCAACGCCCGCCCGAACAAGAACCCATAAATTACTCAATACTGCAACGGACGCTCTTTCATGCCTTAGACGGAAAATCAGCCTTCGAGGAGAGCTGACAATGAAGTTTTCCGTTAAATCTCCGGCCGGCCTTTTGTTCCTGTTGCGCGGCCTCGTATGGGAACCCGATTATGCGCAAGTCCTTTTCAATGGTGTTTTCGAAAACGGCGCTCAGGTCGTTACAATGCGGCTGCGAAAGGTTGATGCCGTGCAGGCCCCGCATTCGGGACATCGCGGCAATATAATGAGATCCTCTTCCGCAAAAGTGGATCATTCCGCCGCCAAAAGCGTCGAAAATTTTCTGATCGCAGGGGCGAATGAACTCCGCGTACATTTCTGGAGAAAAATTCATGGCCGAATCGTCGCGCAACACAAGCTGTCCCTTTACGAGCATTCCCCATTGCACGCTGTAATCCCTGTCAAAGGGCGGCATTATCGCGTTCCATTGTTTCATAAAGCTGATATATGTGTCCGTTACAAGCGCCAGGAGGTCCTTCACAAGCCCGGGGGAGTCGCAGATATCCAGGAAAAGATCGCTTCCCCACAGCAGTTCAACCACGTCCATCGGCCCCTGAAAATCGGGGTGATAATAATGAACGTATTTTTGTATTTTGGGATGCGATTTTGTCGCCTCAAGATAGCGTTCGGCGCATTCAAAGGTTTTTTGCATGAGGCTCGTCTTTTTGCTTGGAATGCCATGGTCGATAATCGCCTTGATTTTATCTTTGCCGCCAAGCGGCTCCGTGGTAGGGAGGGTGTTGGCGTCGTCATCCAGATAAAATATGCCGGCGCCGAAAACCGAGGGGAGAATCCCGGTTCCGTAATTTGACCGGATACAGGGAATATCGCCCGCGCCGACTTCTAGCGCGTCCGAGACGGATTTCAACTCGCGCAGAATCATCTCGTCGAAACCGTCGCCTTTGATCGCCTCGTTGATTAAGATCCGCGGCCATTTAACGCGGGCAGGATATTTGTTTTTGCGGTTCGCGCTAAAAATGTCGGTCTTAGTTTTGCCGTCGTAAAAATCCAGCCAGCGGCCGAGCAAGGTCCGCTCTTCTTCCGCGTTTAAGCGCGTTTCCAGGTCGTCCAGGAAAGGAGACAGCGTGGTCTGTGATGTCATGTTAATTCGGCAGACATATGGTCTTGCCGGTTTCATGCGATTTTCTGACGGCGTCGAGCAGCTTTGTAAGGCAGAGGGCGCTTTCGTGTGTGACGCTGTATTGTTCCTCGCCGCGTATGGCGCGGGCGATGTGCGGATAAATAACCATGGCATCGCCGTAACGGTTCTGCATGGTTGTCATATGGGCGCCGTTGAGATTTTCGCGGATGACTTCGATTTTTGCCTGATCTCCATATCCTTCCGATGAGGTGGCTTCAGGCCGGTGCGCCTTGTGTATTTCAATATCGGTTTCCCTGACGTAAATTGTGCCTTTATCGCCTTGCACGATCCAGTTCGGCAGATTGTTTGTTCCGATGTTGTATTCCGATATGATGGTGACGTCATCCTGCGTTTTCATTACCGCGAAGAAGACGTCCTCCACGTCGCCGGGATTAATTATCTGTTTCATCTCGCCATAAACCGATTTTACGGGTTGTCCGACAAGCTGGACCGGCTGGTCCACAAGATGCGGGCCCCAGTTGAGAAGATAACCGCCGCTGAACTTTTTCAGGGTTTGCCAGTCATGTCTTATGCCGAAGGAGAACTCGCTTCTTCTTACCTGGAATACTTTCCCGATAACCCCGGATTCGATCAATTCCTTAAGCCTCAGTAAATCGCATGCCCAGCGCGCCGGCAACCATGGCAGCAGCATTTTGCCGCTCCTGGACGCGGTGCGGATCATTTTTTTCGCCTCAGCCGCGTTTACGGCCCAGGGTTTGGTGACGAGCACGTTTTTACCGCTCTTGAGACAGTCGCAGGTCATTCGGCAATGTTGATCGTTCCTGGTGACTATGACCACCAGGTCAAGCTCTTCTTTCCTGAGCATTTCCCGGTAATCGTCATATATTTTGCATTTAAAGCGTTTGCGCGCCTTTTCCTGGGCTTTCGGATCAATATCGCAAACGGCGGTCAACTCGAAATCGGAGAGTTTTTCAATTGGATCCGCATGAAGCGTGCTCCCGCTTCTCCCGTACCCCAATATTGCCGTTTTTATGCTCATTTTAAAGTCTCATTTTCATATCGTTTCATGACGGCCAATTCGCGCGGCAAGTGTACGTCATAAGCGTCGTTCCAGCCGATCCATTCGCCGCTGATAAATCCGGAATAACCGCTTGAACAAAGGCGCATAATGGCTGTTTTATGATCTACAAACCCTTTTCCGATGGGCATAAAAATCAACTTTCCATCAGGCGCAACAGCGCCGTCATGAACATGCACGTGTCGGATCCACGGTTTTAATATTTCAAACGCCTCTTCCATGGTCGCCGATTTTGTCCGCACCGGATGCATGACGTCCCAATTAACGGCAATGGCCGGATGATTTACCCGCTGCATTACAGCGCTCACATGCGCTGGATCGCACCAATCATCATGTGTTTCCATGCAGATCGTCACGTTCTTCGCCTTGGCGTGATCGGCAACAGAGGCGAGCGATTCGGCCACAAGTTTGACGGCATCGGCGCGGCTTAGCCCCTTGCCGATTGTGCCGCCAAACACGCGGATAGCCGGCGCGCCGACGTCCGCAGCCAGGTCAATGCACTGCAAGGTGTCGGCGACGTTTTGTTCGGCGGTTTCCGGGTTGGCGTACACGCAGGAGGTGGCGATGCAGGACAAGGCAATTCCGCTTTCGACCGCCTGTCTTTTTATTTCACTCCGTTGCGCCGGAGAAGCGTCCGGCTCAATCCCGTGTTTATGTCCGCAGAGAATCCGCGGCTCAATGCCTTCATACCCGTATTTTTTGGCCGTTTCAAACAGCTCTTTCAGGCCGAGTAAGGGACACGAGAAAGTCATGAATGAATATTTCATGATTTTCCTTGTCTGGTTTTAAACGGCGGATACGCAAAGGGGCTTCCCTTTCTGACGCGGTCGAGAATTTCGTATGTCTGAAGCGCGCTTTCCGGCTCGACCAGCAGCTTTTTGCCGTTCCTGACCGCCCCGTACAGGTTATCATAGAACGTCGGATAAACACCCTTGGGGCAAACCTTTTCCTCGCTCTGCTCCCAGGGGATTTTGTCCGGCCCTGGAATGACCCCGTATTTGCGGTCGATCGCGTAATGCACGTCGTTCACGGAGACCCTGGGGAGTTTTTTCGGATTGAACCATTTGACCGTGAGCATGTTGTTCTGTATCCAAAGCGTGCCGTATTTGCCCAATACGCACCAGGTGGGCTCGGGAGCGGCGCAGGCGCTGGTCATGTCGATATCGATCGTCATGCCGTTTTTACCGCGGATAACGGCCTTGATATCATCCTCGGCATTGCCGGGATTGAAAATTTGCGAGACATTGCCCCAGATGTCCCTGACCGGCGAATCCAGGAACTGGAGGCACTGGTCCACCAGATGAATGCCCCAGTTTCCGGTCATGCCGCCGCCGTATTTCCGGAGGGTCTGCCAGTCGTTGCGGCGTGAAAAATCCTGGACACGGCGCTTGATCCTGAAGATTTTTCCCAGCTTTCCGCTGTCAACGATCTCCCGAACGTGCAGGAATTCCGGGTTGAGCCGGTAATTGTGGTGCATGGTCAGGATTTTGCCGGATTTTTTCGCGGCAGCCATCATGCGGCGTATTCCCGCGGCGGTCTGGGCTGCCGGTTTTTCGCAGAGCACGTGTTTGCCGGCGTTCAGCGCCTTGATCGACAGCGGCTCATGCAGGATTGAAGGGGTGGCCACGACTACAAACTCGACATTTTTGTCTTTCAGCAGGTCGTCAGCCGTTGCGTAAACCGGGCATCCGAGCGTGTTACGGGCCTCGGCCTGGCGGTTTGCCTCGACGTCGCATACTGCGGCAAGCTCGAATCCGCCGTGTTTTCGTATGATTTCCAAGTGGTGGTGCCAGCCGATCCTGCCCAGGCCGATTATGCCGCAGCGTATTGGATTGGCAACGCGCTCCGTGAAACCTGTGTTGAAAATCGGGTTGCCGGCGGGCTGTTTGCCCTTGTTGCGGGGGGACTTGCTCATTTTCTGGCCTCCTTTTGCGTTTGCCATTTATCCTATAGCAATTAGGCGGATTTTCACAATGGACGTTTTGAGCATGTTTTTGTAATTTTTGAGCATGAGATGTTGACGGATTCTTTTTGCATTTGGCCGCATGTTCTGGTACCTTAGTACTTAGAACGCTGAAAACCGCTATAAAAACAAGAAGAGAATTCACCACGGAGGCACGGAAACACGGAGAAGAGATTGCCAGAAATCAAGTTTTGCCGGACGCAAAACTTGATTTCTGGCAACGACTTGTCTTTGGAGAATGGATGGAGATGATTGCACTAATAAATCTCCTGTTTTTCTCCAAAAAACAATCAAGCTTGTCATCCCGATCGCGAAGCGCATCGGGATGACAAGCCCTCCGTTTGTTTTCTCTCCGTGCCTCGGCGTCTCCGTGGTTATTCTTTTTTTTATTTGGGTTGCGGGCATAGCCCGCTTTGGCTTGAAAGGAAACATGACATTATGAAAAACTCAATCTTAATTGCGCAGCAATGCGGCGGCGGAAGCGGCGCGGCGTTTTTGATTGCCCTGTTGATCGCCGTGTTCATGATCGTTTCCATGTGGAAGATTTATGCCAAGGCCGGCCAGCCGGGGTGGGGCTGTCTGGTGCCTTTTTACAACATCGTCCTGATGCTGAGGATCGCCGGCAAACCCGGCTGGTGGCTGATCTTCTTTTTTATTCCGGTGATCAACCTGGTGGTCCAGATAGTCATGTTGATTGATGTGGCCAGGAATTTCGGACGGGGCGGCTGGTTCGCGGCCGGCTTGATTTTCCTGCCGATCGTGTTTTTTCCCATCCTGGCCTTCGGCGATTCGAAATATGTCGGGAAAGAATGATCTCCTGGAAACGCAACGTAATTTTTATTGTGACCTCGCAGTTTGTTTCGATGATGGCGTTCGCTTTTGCCATGCCATTTATCCCGTTTTATCTTCAGGAAATGGGCGTGCGCGGTCAGCATGAACTTAAAATCTGGGTTGCCCTCATCAATTCGGCCGCGCCGTTTTCATTGGTCATTTTTTCGCCAATCTGGGGGGCGCTGGCTGATCGTTACGGCAGAAAGCTGATGCTTTTGCGGGCGAATTTCGGCGGCGTGATACTGCTTTGTCTGATGGGCCTGGCGACCAATCCCACGGAGCTTCTGATCTTGCGCCTGCTGCAGGGAGTTTTAACCGGCACGGTCACGGCGGCCATAACCATGGTTTCGGTCTTTACGCCTGAAGATCGCAGCGGCTTTGCGCTGGGGGTGCTCAGCGCCGCGGTCAATTCCGGCATCATGGGCGGCGCTTTTTTAGGAGGCATGTTTGCCGATCTCTTCGGCTATCGCATGGCTTTTTTTGCCTCGAGCGGCATTATTCTGGTGGCCGGCCTGCTGGTGCTGTTCGGCATAGAAGAATATGTTGCCAAACGAAGGGAAGCGGGCGAACGGCTGCGTGTGTCAAATTTGATTCCGCGCAATCTCGGCGCGGCCGGGTATATTCTTCTTTTAATTTCGGTCATCGGGTTTGTTTTGAGTTTCGATGGCTCCTGGCTGCCGCTCCTTGTTCAGGATATTCACGGTAGTTTGCGCGGCGCCTCGTTTTGGACCGGCGCCCTCTCGGCTGCGGGCGGCGCGGCCGGCTTGCTGGCCGGCCCGATTATCGGCCGGCTGGCGGACCGTATTACACCGCCTGCTATCGCGAATCTTTCCTCCCTGGGCGCTGGGTTTATGGGCATATTGGTGGGCCTGGCCGGTAATTTCCCGCTCCTGTTTGGGGCGCGATTTTGCGGGATGTTTTGCGCCGGCGGACTGGATCCGGTCTTTCAAATCTGGCTTTCGAAAGTCACCCCCGAGCAGAAGCGCGGTTTTGTTTTCGGCTGGGCCTCCAGCGCGCGGGCGCTCGGCTGGATGCTGGCGCCGTTGATCAGCGGCGCGGTGGCGTGGTGGGCCGGGTTGCGCGTCATTTTTTTCGCGGCAGCCGCCTTCTTTTTCCTGCTGGTTCCGCTGATAACCTTTATCGTCGCCAGGCTGGAAAGGCAGAATCAGCGTTCCTGAAAAGGGCGCGCGCCTGATTTAACGCATAGAGCACATCTTTTTAATTGCAATCCGAAATTTGCGGTCTTCGACCTCGAAGTGTCTGGTTGCATCCGCGTCGTTTTCGGAAAGTTTTGCCTGCTCGGCGAGCGCCAGGCCGGCGATATGTGTTTTCCAGTTTTCGGCCAGCTGGCCTTCCAGGTCGAGTTGGATCCGGTCGCTCACCGCATAACCGGCCTCCTTGCGCATGGTCTGGATGGCGCGATTCAGATCGTTGGCAATGCCTTCTTCCTTTAATTCCGGCGTAACGTTGGTATCCAGCAACGCCAGCAGTCCGTTTTCGCACAAAGCGTCGCCGCCCTTGCCGATATATGAAATTTCAACGTCGGAGCGTTCCAGCGTCCACTCTTTTTCGCCGTCCGCCACCACAACCTTGTCCCCGGTTTCGCGCACTCTGCCGGCCTTGGCAGCGGCGATGATTTTCTGGACATCCCTGCCGAATTTTGGTCCGATCACGCGCGGATTGGGGACCGCGCGCAGCGAGGCGATGGCGGAGGGGTCGGCGATGAATTCGACTTTCTTGACGTTCAGTTCGTTTTGGATCATGGCCAACTGGCGCTCGACCGTTTTCCTCTCGACGCCGGAAGGCAATACGATTTTCAGGGCCGGCAGGGGCTGTCTGACCTTGATTCCTGATTTCTGGCGCAGGGCCAGGCCGAGCGAAACAATGTTGCGCACAACGGAAATTTCCTCGATGAGCGCGTCATTGCGGAATTTCTCCGGAACATGGGGCCATTTGGAAAGATGCACCGATTCTTTCCCGGTCAAGAGTTTATACAGGTAATCGGAAATAAAAGGCGCGGAAGGCGCGAGCATTTTCAGGAGAGAGATCAATACATAATAGAGCGTGTCATAGGCGCATTTCTTGTCCTCGGGCATTCCTTCGGCCCAAAAACGCTCGCGCGACTGGCGGATGTACCAGTTGGTCAGTTCCTCGATGAATTCCACGAGCGAAGGCACGCTTTCGTTCAGATAAAACGAGTTGTAGGCGCGGTAAACTTTTTCTTCGGTTTGGTAGAGCACGGCCAGAATCCATTGGTCGAGCGGATTTTTGCTTTCGGGCAGGCCGGCCGGGCTTCCCGTGTAGCGGTCGATATTCGCATAGGTGGCGAAGAACGAGTAGGAGTTCCAGAGAGGCAAAAGAACCTGCTTGATCTGGTCGTGCACGCCGCTGTCCTTGAAGTTCATGTCCTCCATCACGACCGCCGGAGAATTCAATAGGTAGAGGCGCATGGCGTCCGCCCCGTATTTGTCGATCAGTTCCATGGGGTCCGTGAAGTTTTTCTTGGACTTTGAGATTTTATGCCCCTCTTCCGAGAGCAGCGTGCCGTGCACCAGGCAGTTTTTGAAAGAGGCGCGGTCCATGAGCGTGACGGCCAGCACGTGCAGATAATAAAACCAGCCGCGGATCTGGCCGGGATATTCCACGATGAAATCGGCCGGAAAATGCGTTTCAAACCAGTCCTTGTTTTCAAAGGGATAATGGCACTGGCCGAAGGGCATGGAGCCGGATTCAAACCAGCAATCCAAGACTTCAGGTACGCGGCGCATGATTTGGCCGCATTTCGGGCAGGGGACTTCCACTTTATCCAGGAATTCCTTGTGCAAATCCGTCACCGGTTGTCCGGCGTATTTGTTGATTTCGGCGATCGAGCCCAGAACGAGCCTTTCCCTGCAGTTTTCCTTGCCATTTTTCTTACCATAAGAGCATTCCCAGACAGGGATGGGCGTGCCCCAATAGCGCGAGCGGGAAATGTTCCAGTCGCGCGCGCCTTCCAGCCACTTGCCGACCCTGCCGTGCTTCAGGTGTTCCGGCACCCAGTTGATTTCCTCGTTGTGCTTGAGAAGCTGATCCTTGATCCTTTCAATTGCAAAATACCAGGCGTCCATGGCGCGGTAGATGAGCGGCGTGCGGCAGCGCCAGCAGTGCGGATAATTATGCTCTATGGTTTTATGGGCCAGCAGGTAATGGTTGTGCTTGAGCCAATGGATAATGTCCTTGTTGCATTCGTGGACGTTGCGTCCGGCATATTCTTTTACCTCTGATGTGAAACAGCCCCTGGCGTCAACCGGGTTTTTCACGCCCAGGCCGTTGCGTTTGCAGAGCCAGTAATCGTCCTCGCCGAAAGCAGGCGCGCAATGCACGATGCCAACGCCGTCCTCGAGCGTAACAAAGTCCGCCGCCAAAATTCTGAAATAGCCCTGGTCGGCCAGGTCGCGGAAATGCGGAAAAATGGGAAGATATTTTTTGCCGACCAGATCCCTGCCCGGGAAGGTTTTCAATATTTTCGGGTTTTCGCCGAGGATTTCCTTCCAGCGTCCGATCAGGTTGGCGGCCATGATGTAGACTTTGTCTTCATGCTCGACGGCCGCGTATTCGTATTCCGCGCCGACGGCCAGCGCGAGATTTGAAACAAGCGTCCAGGGCGTGGTGGTCCAGGCCAGATAATAAGTTTCCCTGCCGTTGATGTCATCGAGGGCTTTAAAGGTGACGACTATTTCCGGGTCCTGCCGCGGCCGGGTGGAATCCGATTCGCGGATGTCCGAAATGGAAAGGCATGTTTCGCAATGGTAGCAATAGGGGGTGACGCGGTAATCCTTGTAGATGAATCCCTTGTCGTAACATTGCTTGAAGACCCAGAGCACGGATTCCATGTATTTCGGGTCAAGGGTGCGGTAGGCGTTCTTGTAATCCACCCAGCGGCCGATTTTGCGAATGTATTGTTCCCAGGCGGCGTTGCAGTCGGAAACTAGTTTGCGGCAGGCGTTGTTGAAGCCGGCCACGCCGATGGTTTTTTCAATTTCGGACTTATCCTTGATGCCGAGTTGTTTTTCGACGGCGTTTTCAATGGGCAAACCATGGCAGTCCCAGCCCCAGCGGCGGGGCACGGTAAAGCCCTCCATGGTAAAGAACCTGGCGAGCGTGTCCTTGAGGATCGAGACAAAAATTGTCCCGAAATGCGGGGCGCCGGTCGGGAAGGGGGGGCCGTCGTAAAAGACCATTTCCTTTTGGGAAAGCTTTAACGATTTCTGGAAAATATCCTTTTCGTCCCACTCCTTGAGAATGCAAGCCTCGATTTCCGGAAAATGGACGGCGGTTTTTACTTCCTGGTACATAGGCGCCAACCATATTGAAAAACGCTGGAAAAATCAAGCGGGCAAAAAAATGCGGGAGCATCGTCCGAAGTTCAGCCGTACAGTTCCGGTTTTTCGCGCGCATGACGATCGAGGCCGTTCATAATTGCCCGGCAACTGTTTTGCCAGCGTTCGGGCGGCATATCCTCCGTGATGCCCATGATGAGGCCGTTCACGTTTCCGGCCTGGTCAAGCAGGTCGACGGCCGTCTGTTCCACGGCCTCGTCCGGTTTCAGGTGAACGCTGGAGGGAAAATTAAGCCAGAGAACCTTGTCAGGCCAGGCTTGACGCGCCTCGGCCAGGGTCATATCCGTATCCGGGGCCGGCGTAAAGGCCTCGATATAGTCAAGGCCGGTTTCCGCGATCGCCGCCGAAAGCAGTTTGCAGTTGCCGTCCAGATGGGAGCCGACCAGTTTGCCGTGCTTGTGCATGATTTCGGCCGCCTCGTTGTAATGCGGCACATAATACTTCATGAAATTTTCAAGGCCGATTACGTCGGCCACGACGTTTCCGCCATAATTTGCGTGCAAAAGAGGCGCCTGCGCCACGATCGGATATATCTTTCGCCGGTTTGCGACCAGGGCGTCATAGAGCTTTAAAATTTCGTCGCGGTTGTCCATCCATTCCGTGCAGAACGTTTCCATCCGCATGACATTTCCTGAAATGAGATGTTGCATGGGTTCCAGTCCGATTCCGGCGCGAAAAACGGCGTCTTCGCCAAAATCGGCCTGCGCCTGCGCCACCTGCTCGTAAATGGGCTCATAGACCTCGTCGCGGATTAAAAAAAGGATGGCCTTGTAATCGTCAGGGGATTTGAAAAGTTTTTCATGATTCCAGGATGTGAATCCGGCGGCCTCGCTTAATGTGGAAAGAGAGCCTTTCGGGGTCTCGTAAACGGTGCGGGTCATTTCGCGGCCGCCTTCCGGATATACGTGCCGGTTTATCTTCACGTTCGGCAGATGCGTCCTGAAAACGCTGACGCGGTTTACGATGCACAGGCCGCGGTTGCGCATTTCGCGTTCGGCCGCGCACTGGGGAATTTTGCTCTCGTAAATCGTAAAAGGCACTGCGGCGCCATGGCCGCCGCGCAAGGCGGCTTCAACCGTTTTTCTGGGTGTCATTGTTCCGTCAAGGCAAAGAGCGGCAAAGGCGGCGTTGCCGGGCGGATATCCCTTGTCCTTTCTTTGCGGCTTCCTTTCGTTTTTTTTCCGGCGTGGCTCGTCGGTGGAGGGTGCGCCGGCTGACTTCGTTTGTACAGAAACGAGGCGACAAAATCAAGGGCGTTATCAGCGGTTTTTTTTTGCCGCTTTTCATGCTTGACTCTTTTCGTAAACCCGATAGAGTATAAATAAAGCATATAAAAAGTATATATAAAAACATGAACGGTCTGAATTTAAACAAGGCGAATCAGGGAGGTGATTTCAAAACTCGCTCTGAAGCCCCACCCCGCCCGTTGGGCACCCCTCCAAAGGAGGGGACCTTACGGATTGGTCAGCAACAGCTTACAATCCCCTCCACCGGAGGGGTGGCGCAAGCCGGGGTGGGTCTGAAGCGAGTTTTGAAACTGGCTCAGGCTTTGCCGCTTTATCTGCAGGTTGAGGAGGTTTTGAGGGGGGAGATTGTTTCGGGCAAGATCAAGCCCGGAACGCAGTTGCCCAAGGATGAGGCGCTTTGCAGGCTCTACAAGGTCAGTTTTATTACCGTGAAAAGGGCCTTGCAGGACCTGGCGCGCGAGGGGCTGCTTATCCGCATAAAGAGCAAGGGAACTTTTGTTCGCCCGGGCTTTGTCCCGAATTCGCCGGCGATTTTCCAAACGAACGCCCGCGAGCGTTCGTTGCGTAAAATAATCACCCTGATTGTTCCGGATATTGAAGACGCGTTTATTCAGGGCATTTACAAGGGCATTGAGACGGTTGCCAGCCGGCAAGGCTACTTGGTGGCCGTGCAGACCTCGAGCCAGGACGTGAGCAGGGAGATAAAAAATATCGAGCAGCTCAAGGATGGAATGACCGACGGAGCGCTCATTTTCCCCAACTGGGGCCGGTTTAACGCCAACCAGATATTGGAGTTGAAGCAGACGGGTTTTCCTTTCGTGCTCGTCGACCGGTTTTTCCGCGATATTAAAACGGACATGGTCACGGTTGACAATATTGAGGGGGCGTATCGCGCGGTGAAACATCTCATTGACCTTGGGCACCGGCGAATTGCGCATGTCATGGGCACGGAGTGCAGTTCGAATGAAGACCGTTTTGAGGGTTACCTAAAGGCGTTGAGCGAAGCCGGCATTCCCTACACCCCTGCGCTGGTTAGAAAAATCCAGCCTTTTGAAACGGAAGGCAGCATCCGGTTCGAGCCGGACGACATCGGCGGTTATACCGAAGCGATTGCTCTTAGCAGGCAGAACCCCAGGCCGACCGCCATTTTTGCCGATAACGATTACCTCGCCCTGGGATGTCTGAAGGCCCTGAAGGAGCGGAAAATCCGGGTTCCCCAGGATGTGGCGGTGGTCGGCTTCGATGATCTCAAATTCGCCGCTCAACTGGAGGTGCCCCTGACCACGGTCTGGCAACCCACCTTTGAAATGGGGAAAAAGGCCGCCGAACTTCTGCTCCTGCGCATAGGAGAAAGGAAGCGGTCCAAAACAGCGAAGCCCGTTCATGTGCTGTTGAAGACGCGCCTGGTAGTCAGACAATCCACCGACGCAGCAGCGGTTGCTGCAAGCCGGGTAAATTCCAAGCAGAGCTGAGGCGGAAAATTTTCATGCAAATGATCGTAAAAAAACAAACAGGAGGAACAGGATAAATGAAAGCAGTGGTATTGGACGCGAAATGGTCGCCGCGCAAGGATTTTGTTCTCGGCAACAAAGACGTTGACGGGAAATTGACTTATCTGGGGAGTAAAGTGTGGCGGCAGCCGCAGGTGCGGATTAAAACGGTCGACAGGCCGAAAATAAAAAATGATGAAGTGTTGATAAAAGTCAGGGCCTGCGGTATTTGCGGCAGCGACGTGCACATGGCGCAAGCCGACAGCGAGGGTTATATTTTTTATCCGGGGCTGACGGCTTTCCCCGTGGTTTTGGGGCATGAATTTGCCGGGACAGTGGCCGAAGCGGGAAAGAAGGCAATTAACAAGAGCACTGGGAAAAAATTTGCCGAGGGGCAGGCCGTGTGTTCCGAGGAAATGATCTGGTGTTCATGCTGCCGGCCGTGCGCGGACGGGTATCCGAACAACTGCGAAAGTCTGCAGGAGCTCGGTTTCAGCGTTGACGGCGCCTTCACCGAATACGTTGCGGTCAACGCCAGGTATTTGTGGAGCCTGGATGAATTGAAGGAATCGCTGGGCTCCGGCGATGAGCTCTTTGTGGCGGGCAGTCTGGTTGAGCCGACGGCTGTGGCCTACAATGCGGTGATCGAGCGGGGCGGCGGGATTCGGCCCGGCGACAACGTGGTGATACTGGGGGGCGGACCTATCGGCCTAGCGGCCGCGTCAATATTAAAAAGAGCGGGGGCCGCCAAATTGATCCTTTCCGAGCCGCAGACCGAAAGGGCTGAAATGGCGAAAAAGATGGGCGTAACGCACATCATCAACTCTCAGAAAGAGGACTTTGCCGAACGGGTCCTTGAAATAACTGATGGATACGGCGCCAATCTTTATCTGGAAGCCACCGGCTTGCCGAACCAGGTGTTTGCCGGCATAGAAAAAACGATCTGGGAAGGCAAGGCGCTCAATGCGCGGGTCGTGATCGTGGCGCGGGCTGACACGAAAATACCGATCACCGGTGAAGTCTACCAGGTAAGGCGGGCGTCGATCATCGGCGCGCAGGGCCATTCCGGGCACGGCAATTTTCCGCGGGTGATCTCCCTGATGGCTTCCGGAATGGATATGCGGCCGATTGTAACCAAGAGGATAAAACTGGATGACGTGCCCAAAAATATTGTCGCTTTGCAGACGGACAGGAAGGAATGCAAGGTGACGGCGATAATCTGAGGAGGAAAATGAAAAAAAACATCAAGGCAGTCGTGATGACAGGACCCGGGAAAATCGAAGTCCAGGAATTTTCCGCGCCCAAATTGGAAAAAGGGGCCATGCTGGTTAAAATCCTGCTTTCCGGCGTGTGCGGCACGGACAAGCACGGGTACAAGGGCGAGGCTCTTCAATACGCCGGCACGGAGCGGGAAATCAACGGCCCTTACCCGGCAGTGCCCGGGCACGAAAACGTCGGCATGGTCGAGGAGATTACGCCTGAAGCAGCCAGGCAGATGGAATTTTCGGGCAGGGAATTGAAAGTCGGCGACCGGGTCATAATCAGCCCGGATATTCTGTGCGGCGAGTGTTATTACTGCAAAAATGGTTTCGGATATACCTGGTGTTCGAACATCAGGAGCTACGGCCACCTGGTGTCCACCGAATATCCTTATTTGACCGGCGGGTGGAGCGAATATATGTATGTGTATCCGAAAAGCCACGTGTTCAAGATCGATGAAGACGTGTCGGATGAAATGGCGGTTCTGGCCGAGCCCATGTGCGTTACGTACGGACTGGACGTGGCCAAGGGGCATTCGTCCCTCCCGAACGAGGGATTTATGGGCGGGGACACGGTGGTGGTGCTGGGGGTCGGGCCGCTCGGCATGTGCCATGTGATGAAGGCAAGGATGCTTGGCGCCGGAAAGATCGTTGCGACCGATATGTCCGATTTTCGCCTGAATATGGCCAAAAAATTCGGGGCGGATTATGTTTTTAATGCGGGCAAAAGCACCGCGGCCGAAATTGCCGAGTATGTGAAATCAATCACGGATGGCCGCGGCGCCGACGTGGTGGTGGAATGCACGGGAATGCCGAAGTCGCTGATCGAGGGGATCGAGATGCTAAGGAAGGGCGGCACCTTTATCGAGGTCGGCAGTTTCGTCGACAAGGGCGAAGTTCCCATCAATCCGCACCGCCATGTCTGTTCAAAGAACATCCGGCTGATCGGCATGACGAACCTGGCGTACGTGGGTTACCTGCCGTCCCTGAAAATGATGAAGGCGTGGTCGAAATATTTCGATTTCAACAAGCTGGTCACGCATACCTACGGCTTGAAAGACGCTGAAAAGGCCGTTTTGAAATCAATGGAATTGGATTCCATGAAAGTGGCGGTCAAGCCTAATTAGTACCTTAAACATTCAGTACCGCGATAAAAAACAAGAAAAGGATTCACCACGGAGGTGGAGGGAGACACGGAGAAGAGATTGCTTGAAATCAAGTTTTGCCGGCCGCAAAACCCGATTTCAAGCAACGACTTGTCTTTGGAGAATGAAAGGAGATGATTGCGCTAAAATCTCCTGTTTTTCTCCAAAAAATAACCGAGTTTGTCATCCCGATCGCGAAGCGCATCGGGATGACAAACCCTCCGTTTGTTTTCTCTCCGTGCCTCGGCGCCTCCGTGGTTATTCTTTTTTTTATTTGGGTTGCGGGCATGGCCCGCGTTAGAGCAATAATAGGCGTGTCTGTGGTCGGCGACGGGGCGGTGCAATTTACGGCCGAGGAAAACGGGGGCAGGTCTACACAACACACAAATATTTAAGGCCCCACGAAAAATGAGAATCAAGATAGAAACGCGAACCGGTTATAAGGCGGAATAAATAATGAATCGTGTAAATTTATATATTGCATTTGCATCCTGGCTTTTTGCGACTGTATCCCTGGGCTCTGCCGAAAATTTCCAGAACCGCCCGGTTTTGTCGGAATTGAACGAGATGGTGGAACAGGCCACCATGTGCGGTTATGCGATCAATGAACGAGACCTTGTGGTCAGCCGGAGTCAGAATTTTTTCCCGTATTGCGGGTATGGTCAGTCTTATTTTGCCTCGCTCCAAACGGAATTGGAATATCTGCCAACATTGTATGTTGATCATGTCAATGGGCCGGTGAATGAGTCTACAAACGGCTTCCGTTTTTTCACGCTTTTAACTTGGCGTGAAGCGGCCGGACTTAATGCCAACGGTTTTCGCCGCACAATTACCCAAGGCGATAATACTTACGGCTTGGCCCAGGCAGGCGATATTATCGGTTCCTGGCTCTATGAAGACATCGAAGCCGGTTTTTCAGCCTTAAAATGGACAAAATGGTTATATTATACCGCAAACGGACAACAGAAAATGGGTTCCGGCACTCAGTGTAGCTGTGAGGCGGCTTATGAAGAATGTTGTAATAATTATGAGGCATATGCATGGCAAAATACGCCTTCGACGATATATCGTGTTGCTGCGTATAGTTGTTTTTCGGTTGGTGGGTGGTATCATTGGAGCACTGAGCGTGTACGCCAAAATCCTCCGCCTGAAATTTGTTCATTGCCCTCAATTCCGAGATGCATAGATATCTATTTTAATATTGTGCCATTCGTTGAATATGATTTTTTTGATTTTGACGATTTAGGATTTATTGATTTTGGTTTTTTTCTGTATGATACTACCGGTCAATTTTCTGAGACAACATATTCAATGGATTATATCGGCAGCGATACAAACCCGTTTCTTCTTGCAAATTGGACCTGTCCCATGGTGGAGAGATCTGGAGGCTTTATCGTTTCAGAACTTGGTCTGCTGGCCAAGTGGAGCTTTGCGTATTAAAGCGTTTATCTCTGGAGCGTAATGGACAGAGATATATGACATGGGAAACAGGAGATTAAGCCTCGCAACGCACCCCACAAAAGATTATTTTAAATTTCACGGAAGCCTGGCTATTTGCTCAGAACTGATCGGGGACGCGTCTCAACATATAACAAATAAGGAAGACAATGGGCACATCTTCATATGCCATAAATTTAACATTGGCAAACCATGAGGAGTAGTGCAGAAAAAAAACGGGGGTAATGGTCCGGCAAGTTTTTTGCGGAAAAATGCGACTGACAATTTGAGTTTTACGCCGTTATTGCCGGACGTCTTTGATTCGAATTTCCTCGCGGAGCATGGCGATTTCCTGCCGGAACTACGGCCTGTTTCTTTCCCCACCCCGCCCGCCCACTTAATTTGTCGCATTTATTTTTTGCCTAATCCGCTTTTTTCTATACAATAGCAGTTTTTTGGGACAGATATAAAAGAGGGAAAATGCGAACAAAATCTTCCTATTCAAAAGCCGGGATCGATATAGACGCAAAAATGGCCGCCCTGCGGGCAGTCAAAAAAACGATCGGGAAAACCGTTGTTCCCGGACAAATCTGCGAAATAGGCTCTTTTGGCGGCATGTTTTCAGCGCCGGGGAAAAACATGGCGCTCATTGCCAGCACGGACGGGGTCGGCACCAAGTTGAAGGTGGCCGTGATGGCTGGCCGGCATGACACTATCGGCCAGGACATTGTCAACCATTGCGTCAACGACATACTGGTGCACGGCGCCAGACCGCTTTTCTTCCTCGATTATTTTGCCACGGCCAGGTTCGAGGCCCAAATATTCAAACAAGTCGTCTCCGGCCTTTGCCGCGCCTGCCGCGAAAACCGCTGCGCGCTCCTGGGAGGCGAAACGGCCGAAATGCCCGGCCTCTACCCGCAGGGCGAGTACGACCTGGTCGGAACGATCGTGGGCGCTGTTGAGCGAAAAAAAATCATAACAGGCAAAACCATTCGACCTGGGGATATTATTATCGGATTGCCTTCCAGCGGATTGCATACCAACGGTTTTTCGCTCGCCAGAAAAATCATCTTCGAGCAGGAGAAACTCAAGCCACGCGATGTCCTGCCGGGCGTCGGCAGCCGCGTGTCCGACGTGTTGCTGGCGGTGCACCGCAGTTATTTGCGGCCGGTAGGCGCCCTGATGGGAAAAGTGGCAATCCAGGGCATGGCGCATATCACCGGCGGCGGCTTTCAGGACAATGTTCCGCGCGTTTTACCCAAAGACGTCAATGCCGTCTTTGACCTTGCCGCCTGGACTCCTCCGCCATTGTTCCGTTATCTTCAGGAGCGGGGCAAGGTGGACCGGGAAGAAATGTACCGGGTTTTCAACATGGGAATCGGCCTCGTGATTATTCTCAGGGCGGCCGAAGTCCCAGCCGCGTTAAAAATTCTTAAACGGCTGAAATTTAATGCTCCTATAATCGGAAAAATTGAAAAAGGAAGCGGAATAGCACGGCTGATCTCATGATTCAGAAGAAGTTAGATAAAATTCCGGCTCACGTCGCCATCATCATGGACGGCAACGGACGCTGGGCCGCTCAAAAAGGGCTGCCGCGCATTGAGGGACATCGCGCGGGCGCAAAATCCATTGAGGCCGCGATGCGGGCCTGCATAAAAGCCGGCGTGCGTTACCTGACGCTTTTTGCCTTCAGCACCGAAAATTGGCGCCGACCCAAAACCGAAATCGCCGGCCTTATGAAGCTCCTGGTCGAGTTTTTACAAAAAAACGAAAAAGACCTGCATAAAAATCAAACGCGCCTGAGGACCATCGGACGCACCGCCGACCTGCCCAGGCCGGCCCGGTTTATCCTGGAACGCGTGGGCAAGGCCACGGCAAAATATGACGCCCGCCACCTGATTCTGGCCTTGAGCTACGGCGCTCGCGACGAAATCACGCAGGCCGTGCGCGCCATTGCGCAAAAGGTTAAAACCGGGGAGCTCAAGGAAAACGAAATTGATGAAACTGTTGTGGGGCAACACCTTTATACAAAAGAGATTCCCGATCCAGACCTCCTGATCCGCAGCAGCGGCGAAATGCGTTTAAGCAATTTCCTGCTCTGGCAGCTTTCTTATGCGGAACTATACGTTACCGAAACCCTCTGGCCGGATTTCCGCGAAAACGATTTTTTTGCGGCCCTGGCAGCCTATGCCAAACGCCAGCGGCGCTTTGGAGGAATATAAACAGATATCAGAAGCCGGCGATCGGCAGGAAGAAAACTTATGCAAAGCTTAAACAAAAGAATTTACAGCAGCCTCATCCTGGCCGGCGTGTTGGCGCTCATGATTTTGCGCGCGCCGGTGTTGCTGGTCTTTGCCTTGCTGGCCACAATTGTAATCGTCGCCCTGCTTGAATTCTACGCAATTATCCGGCAAACCGGAACTCCCTCCTACCGCTATCTGGGCATTGCCGGCGGCATTGTTTTAATCGGCACGACTTTTTATGTTTACATCTTCAACGGCGGCGCAAATGCGGCGGAATACGAATTGGCTGTTCTCTTCGGCATTTTTCTGGCGCTCTGCATCCGGCAATTCCCCCAAAAGCTCAACGGGCAGCCCCTTGGCACGATTGCCTGCACGATGCTCGGCCTCTTGTATATCCCATTTCTTTTCAACTTTTTCATAAAACTGGGCCTAGCCTGGGACCATAACAATTTTTTCAGCAGCGTCGGGCTGACCGGAAGGCTGTTGAGTTTCTACCTGATCGCAGTTGTCAAATGCACGGATATCGGCGCATTTCTGACCGGCTCCCGTTTTGGAAAACATAAACTCTTTCCCCGGCTTTCACCGGGCAAAACATGGGAGGGTTTCAGCGGCGGAATGCTCTTCGGGCTTTTGGTCAGCCTGTCGCTGTTCTTCTTATGCCGCGGGCATTTCGGCCATAAACTGATGACGCTGACAGACGCTCTGGTTCTAGGGATTTGCCTGCCGCTGCTCGGAATGGCGGGCGACCTTATCGAATCCCTGCTGAAACGGGCCGGCGGCGCCAAAGACGCGGGAACTTATATTCCGGGCATGGGCGGCCTGCTGGATGTGCTCGACAGCCTCCTGACGGCCGTGCCTTTCTTTTATTTTTATACTCTCTGGTTTTTGCCGACAATTTGAATGTTTTATTAGCCACAAAAAAGCACAAGCAGAGCACAAAAAAAAGATTATCTTGTGAATTTTGCGCCTCTTTGTGGCAAGTTTGTTCCCAGATGAACACACCCAAAAACAAAGCCACGCCGCCCAAAAAAATAGTCGTGCTCGGCAGCACCGGATCCATCGGCGAAAATGTCCTGCGCGTGGTCGAAAGATTTCCGGACCGCTTTCAAATCATAGGCTTGGCCGCGCAGCGTCAGGCCGAAAAGCTCCTGCGGCAGGCGGAACGCTTTAATGTAAAAAAAATAGCCGTCGGCTCGCGCGAGTCCGCCGCCGACATCACGCCGCCCCATGGTATTTCCGTTTTGCGCGGAAGCGAAGGACTGGAAGAACTGGCGGCTCAGAAAGACGCCGACATGGTCGTGGTGGCGGTTGTCGGCATGGCCGGATTGAGGCCGGTGCTGGCCGCCCTAAAGCAGGGCACTGACGTTGCCCTGGCCACCAAGGAAGTCATGGTTGTCGCCGGAGAATATGTTGTAAGGGCCCGTGAAAAAAGCGGCGCCGCCATTCTGCCGATTGACAGCGAACACAGCGCCATTTTCCAGTGCCTCGAAAACCGTCCGCTGAGCCAGGTCGGAAAAATCATTTTGACCGCATCGGGCGGCCCGTTCGCCGGACGCGAAAAAATAGATTTTGACATGGTCAGCATTGCCGCAGTTTTGAAACACCCGCGCTGGAACATGGGCAAGAAAGTGACGGTTGATTCGGCCACGATGATGAACAAGGGGCTCGAAATAATGGAGGCGCAGTGGCTCTTCGCCATGCCTCCGGAAAAGATCGAAGTGCTTGTCCATCCGGAAAGCATAGTGCATTCACTCGTGGAGTTTGTGGACGGCGCGGTGCTGGCGCAGCTCAGCCCCTCCGACATGCGTTTTGCCATCCAATATGCCCTGACCTGGCCGGAACGCCTTGACGGCAGCTTGCCTCCCCTGAAACTTTCCGAACTGGGCGCGCTGCATTTTTCAATGCCGGATGAAAAACGCTTTCCCTGCCTGGCGCTGGCGCGGCAGGCGGCCCGGGACGGCGGAACCATGCCGGCGGTTTTGAACGCGGCAAACGAGGTGGCGGTCCACGAGTTTTTGCACGGAAAAATCAGGTTTTCAACGATCTGGAAAATAGTGGAAAAAGTCATGAACAAGCACGGCAACGTTAAAAATCCTGCCCTCGCCGACATTGTGCACTCCGACCAATGGGCGCGGGAAGAGGCGAAAAATATCATTAATCGATGCGGCGCGGCAGGGATGCCGTCGCCCTACCTTTAGCGCAATTTGGTAGGGCGTGGGCCTCCGGCCCCGCCGTTCTTCAATAAAGGAAATCAAATGGACCATATCACAATTCTCTCTTTCATTTACATCGTTATTGTCGTGGCGGCGCTCTTCGGACTCTGCATCCTGATCCATGAGCTGGGGCATTTCATTTCCGCCAAAATGCTCGGAATGGTAATCGATACATTTTCCATCGGTTTCGGACCCGCCATCTGGAAAAGAAAATACGGCAATGTTCTCTTCAAGATCTGCGCTTTCCCGATCGGCGGCTACGTGGCGTTGCCGCAAATGGACCCGAGCGTTTCCAACAACAACCTGCCCGCAAAAGAGAACAAAAAAAACACCGAATCGCCAGGTGGCCCGGCCGCTTGCTACTCTGCGAAGTCAGCGGAGGCTGCCTCCGCTACGAAGCACGAGCCGCGGACGGGCGACGTCAAGGATAAAACCGTCGCGACGGCCTGCCCCGCGAAGCGCTCTGGCGAAGAGGCGGAGCGCGACGGCCACCCAGTCGCTTGCCTGCCGCCTGTCACGCCCTGGAAAAAAATCGTCGTCGCCGTGGCTGGCGCTGCCGGAAACATGCTGCTGGCTTATATCGTTGCCTGGATTGTTTACATTGCCGGCAAACCCTCCACGCCGGCGGAACGATGCGCTATTCTGGGTTTTGTGGAAACGAATTCGACAGCTTATTCCGCCGGCCTCAAGACCGGCGATGAAATTTTGGCAATCAACGGACGCGCCGTACAAAACTGGCAGGATATCATTCAGGAAAACGCCCTTTCCGAAAAAGTATCCATTTCGCTTAAAACCACCGAAGGGACCAAGTCCGTCACACTCTCCACGGAGTGCAACGCTCTCGGATTCAGAACCATCCCCGGAATCCACGAAATAACGCTCTGCAAGGTTTTAAGCGCTGAGCCCGGGTCAAGCGCCGCCGCGGCCGGCATTCAAAGCGGAGACCTGATCAAAAAATTTGACGGCATTGACGTTTTGAGCATAGACCACCTGATCGCGCTTACTTCCGCGCGCGCCGGACAAACCGTGCCCATGGCCGTGGAACGCAACGGCAAGGAACTGATCATGAACGTGACACCGCAATTTGACGCTTCCTTGAACAGGGCGCGCATTGGAATTCGTTTTGATCCCATGGCGGTCGACTTTGACCGCGTAGTCCACATTGCCCCGGCCGTTCAGATCAAAAGCCATTCGCTGGTCATTTTCCGGGTGCTGCGTTCGCTCGTGACTCCCAAAGAGGCCAAAGCCACGTCGCAGTCCCTGGGCGGACCTCTCATGATCATTTACATGCTCCAGGACATGGTGCGCAAAGGACTCGTCATCGCCCTCTGGTTCGTCTGCCTGCTGAACGTCAATCTGGCCATACTCAACCTGCTGCCCCTGCCGGTGCTTGACGGCGGCCACGTGATTTTTGCGCTCTGGCAGATTGTCTTTCGGCGGCCGGTGCCGCCGAAAGCGGTGCTTTTTCTGGACCAGCTCTTTTTCGGCCTGCTGATCCTGGCCATTGTCTTGATCACCGGCAGGGACATTAAGAGGCTTTATCAAATCCGCCAGCTCTCCAAGCCGCCGGCCGGACAACAGACAATTACCAACCAAGCCGTCCCGCCGGACGTGGAACCAAATGACGATGAATAACTTAAATTGTCACACCTCGGTGGGATCCCGGCCTAGATGGTTGCCGCCAGCGCGCCTCAGCCGTTCCCCAAGGGGAACGGCTTTTTTGTTTTCCAAGCTATCGCGTTAGATAGCCGCTGTTTAATGTTTTACGTAAAAGGATCTTATGATCAGGGATTTATTTCAATACTATTTGCTGCAACCAGACGGGTTGCCAAAGTCTTTGGCGGAGGAGTTGCTCCGGCGATACCCCGGCAACAAAATTCTCGCTTATGCGCTCTGTGACCTGGATGACAGGCAACGTTTTACCGAACAGTGGATGATTCTTACGGAAAAATATCTGCTTATGGTAATGTCCGGCCAGAACAAGGGCGCATGGAAGGTTAAGGCTTTCCCTCTGCTGGAGATAGAAAAATTCGAGGTCTTTGACGGCCTCTCAAGCAGCTCCCTGCATCTGATTGGAACAACGGGAAAGCTTCTGGCGTCGCTGCGATACTCCCGCCGGCAAAGCCGGGCCGTGAGCAACGTGCAGTTTGTCGCGGAACAGAAGCGCAAGCAACTCAAGGAGGGCGTTGCGCCCAATGAACTCGCGGAAGACCTTGATCCGGACGAGGAATACAGAGACGCCATGTTGAAGGCGATCGAAGACGCAAAAGCCATGCTGTCCATGCCAAAGCTTGGCGTCATGATGCGCCTGCTTTCATATTTGCTGCCCCATAAAGGATTGGTGATTTTCGCTTTCAGCATGGCCGCGTTGATGGCATGCATCCAGCTTATACCGCCCTACCTGACCAGGGTGCTGGTGGATGACATCATCCGCCCGCTGGAGCACGGGAAAACGGCCGATCCGTACTACTGGCTCTGGCTGGTCATCGGCGGACTGGCGCTCGTCTATACCCTTGGGGAATTACTTTCCTTTATCAGGTTGAGAATAATGTCGAGCGTGGGCGAAAAAATATGCATGCGCCTGCGGCAGGACATCTACAGCCACATGCAGAAACTCAGTTTGTCGTTCTTCAGCTCCCGGCCGACCGGAACGCTCATTGCCCGGGTAAGCTCGGACACCGACCGGCTCTGGGACTTTCTCTCATTCGGAATCATTGACATCGGAGTTTCGCTTCTGCAGATGATCGGAGTGATGGCCGCCCTGTTTTTGCAAGACCGGTCGCTGGCGATCTTCGTCGTGCTGCCGCTGCCGGTCATGATCGTGATGTTTTATATGCACAGCTCTAAAATCCAGGTTCATTTTCTGCGAATCTGGCGCAAGTGGTCGGCCATGACCGCCGTGTTGTCGGACGTCATCCCGGGAATGCGCGTGGTGAAGGCATTCGCCCAGGAGGAAAAGGAAGTTGACCGTTTCAACCAAAAGAACAGGGCGGTTGAAGAAGAGGCGCAGATCCTGCACAAACATTGGACGCGCTTCTGGCCCATGGTGGTTATGCTCATGCACACCTGCACGCTGATCGTGTGGGTAATCGGCGCGCCGCGCGTAATACTCAACATTACCAGCAAGGGTGCGGAAGGTATACCGCTGGGCGTGTTCCTGGCATTCATAGGATATATGTGGATGTTCTGGGCGCCGGTGCAGCACCTCGGCATGATGAGCCGCGTGATCAACCGGGTGACGACCTCGGCCTCGCGGGTTTTCGATGTGCTGGACACCATCCCCTCCATCGTGAACAAGCCGGACGCGACAACGCCGCCGTCGTTCGACGGCAAGGTGCTCTTTGAAAATGTCACCTTCACCTACGACGGCGTACGCAATGTGCTCAAGGGAATCAGTTTTGACGTCAAACCCGGTGAAATGATCGGGCTGGTCGGAACATCCGGCAGCGGCAAAACCACCCTGGTAAACCTGTTGTGCCGTTTTTATGACGTGAAGGACGGCAGGATCTGCATTGATGGGTGCGATATCAGGGACATGAAAATAACCGAATTGCGCAGGCAGATCGGAGTTGTCCTGCAGGAGCCGTATCTATTCCACGGAAGTATCGCGGAAAACATTGCCTACGGCTCGCAGGGCGTTTCGCTCAGAAACATCATCGCAGCGGCAAAAGCGGCCAATGCGCACGAGTTCATCTGCGGCTTCCGCGACGGCTACGAAACGATTGTAGGCGAGCGCGGCCAGACGCTCTCCGGCGGCGAACGCCAGCGGATCAGCATTGCCCGCGCCATCCTTCACAATCCGCGGATCCTGGTGCTCGACGAGGCGACCAGTTCCGTCGATACGGAAACAGAAAAAAAGATACAGGAAGCCTTGCAGCATCTCGTTGCCGGCCGGACCACCTTTGCCATCGCGCACCGCTTATCAACCTTAAGCGCCGCCAATCGCCTTTTCGTGCTGGAAAAGGGCAAGCTGGTCGAACAGGGCACTCATGCGGAACTCTTGGCCATGGCAGACGGTGTCTACGCGAAATTGCATCGCACACAGGTGGAATTACAGGCCAATGTGGCCGTTTAATTTTTTCGAGGAAAGCAAACAAATATGAATGCGAACCAAAACATGCCGGAAAAAGAAAACACCGCGGACGAAATAACGGAACATGTTGATTTGTTCCGCAGGGAGGATGGCCGTCTGGTGTTGCGCTATGAGTCTGACGGCAAACCCGTCGAGACGCCGATCCGCGTGGCATGTTGCTTCCCCTGGGCCCACAGGGAAAAATTAATCAGCCTGAGGGACGACAAAGGCAGGGAACTGAGACTCGTCGAAACCCTGGCGCAACTTGACGCCCAAGCGCGGCAACTGATCATGGAGGAGCTGAATAGCGCGTTCTTTGTGCCGTTGATCACTGAAGTGAAATCCATTGAGCGGCAGGCGGAGCTTTTCCTCTGGCGCGTGGAAACCAACGCCGGCCCCAGGAATTTCCTCACAGGGCACGACGAGCACCCCAGGACTTTGCCGAACGGACGGGTACTGATCAGGGACGTGAGCAACGATCTTTACATCATCGACGACCCGAAAACCCTTAACGCCAAAAGCTGCAAGCTGCTCTGGTCGTATCTGGACTAAGGCGACAGGGCCGCCAGCCAAAATAACCATCTGGTGATTCGTTGTTGACGCTTGGAAACTTCTCCGCAAATTTGTAACATATTGCAACGGAACGATGTGCTAAACTCTGACTGCGGCCAGCATGGCAAAGTAGTTTTCATGGGGAATATATTCCGGCACGCTGTTGCCCGTACCCAAGGCGTAAGCTCCGCGGTCGCCGACACGTTCAAGCATGGCGCACGAACGCCGATATACCTGATCGGGCGTGGAGCGGGTGATAAAATCAAGGTCAATCCCGCCGAGAACGGCGATTCTTCCGTGGAGTTCCTCATAAGCATCTTCCACAGGTTTAATGGCGTCCTCATAAGAATGTTTGGCGTCATAACCGATGTCATCAATGATGTCATTCATAAGCGAATCCAGATTTCCACAACTGTGAAGAATGGCCGGTCTGTCCGCCTTATGCGCGGCGGCCACGATTTGCCTGTGCCAGGGAATGACATATTTGCGCATGTCCGCCGGCGACAACATCGGCTGGGTCTTGAATCCCCAATCGTCGTTGCTGATTATGGCGCCCACCGTTTCATTTTTCAAGACCTTTTGATAGTGCCTCAAGAGGCGATTGCCGACGGCATCGAAAATCTCTTTTGTCAATTTCGGGTCATCCGCCATCAGCCAGCAAAGGTTGTCAAAGCCGGTCAGGGCGATTACGTTCTCCAAAACGCCCCCGGGCCCGTAGGTAATCAGCTTCATGCCCTCCGGCAGATCATCCGCCAGTTCAGCGAGCATGTTATAGTCAAAAGCGTCCGGCTCCGGCCAGGGATATTCTTCAAAACCTTTGCGATCTTTGATGGTTCCGCCTTCGTTCAAAGAACGGGTTTGGATCTGCTGGTGCGTGCCGGACGGAAATGAGAATCTGGAGCCGGGAACCGGCGCGTAGTCATATCCCGCATTATGATAAGCCCGGATTACAAGTCTTTCGCGGTTGTAAGGCCCATCGGCATTGCATTTTTCCGTTTGCTTTCCCGCCAGCACGCGGTATAGCGGATCGTTCAGAAAAAACTCAAAGAGCACGGGCCGCTCCGGCTTCTGGCGGCGCAGCACTTTCAGCAGATTATTGAAATTCGTCTTCGCTTCCGGCGGTTTTGGACATGAATATTTTGCGCCCATGTTTTTTCTCCTTAAATTTATATTGAAAACATACCAGAAAACGTTCAGGATGTCTTTGGATGAATCGCCGAAGATTTATCCCAATCGCCGATGAAAAAGGTCCAAAGCGAACAAGGCCAAATCCCGGCGTATGAACCGGGCATAGAATTGCTGGCATTTTTGCGGCCGTACGTCAGGCATTGCGGCGACGCGCGGCGGCCGGCCTGGTCAATAAAAAACCGGAAACTGTTGGATTATCTGCTTGTCCATATAGACGAAGGTTTTGGACATTTTATCATCGACGGAAAAAGTTATGAGGTCAAGCCCGGTGATCTTTTCTGGATCCCGCCCGACACCGAACACGGCATGGAAGGTTATCCGCCGGGCATGGTTTGCCCTTACGTCCATTTTGATCTGGTCTACCGGCCGCAGTTGTCCCATTGGGATTTTTCAATTCCCGGCGGCATGACCGATCTTGCCGATCTTGCGCCCCTCATGCACGAACCGATTTCCCATCCGCTGCTGGTTTCACTGAAGGGACGGATACGGAGTTATACCAATGTGCGGGTGAGCGAATTGCTCCATGAGATTTGCCTGGAAGCGGCGCGGGCGCATCCTTTTGCCGCGCTCAGGTCTTCCGGGCTGTTGCTGGAAATTATCGCGGAAATATTGCGGGGGAAAAGCCGGACGCATGAAAAATATGCGGCCCGCATGGGACTCCTTGAACAAACTGCGAACTGGATCATCAAAAATTGCCACAAACAACCCGGATTGAAGGAAATGGCAGCGCAATGCAGATTGTCCCCCAGCCATTTTCGACAGGTATTCGGCGATGTCTTCGGTTGTTCGCCGCGCGCATATCTTCGCCGGGCCAGGATCCGCGCGGCGCGCAGCCTGATGATGTCCTCCGGACTTTCCCTATCCGAAATCGCCTGTCAGGTCGGTTTTGAAACCGTGCACAGTTTTTCCAAGGCCTTCCGCCAGATGGAAGGCATGCCGCCTTCAACCTACCGGCAATGCGGCTCAAACCTCATTCGCGTGGAAGGCAGAAAACCGCATTATCTGCATTAAAACCCTTTCGGGGACAGCCCTTAAATATTAAATTCTTGTTGACGTTTAATGATATTAATGTATAAGGAAAGATATGGCGCGAAAACCTAGGCTTGTTTTTGCGAATGCAATATATCACATAACCTTTCGCGGAAATGAACGGCGGGATATATTCTGTGACGACAAGGACCGCGAACGGTTTCTATTGTCCCTGGCAGAGCGGGCGCCAACATATCAGGTGCGGCTTTACCTCTATGTGCTCATGACAAATCACGTTCACCTTCTGCTTGAGACTCGGCTGCCAAACGTGAGCGCATTTATGGGTAGTTTGCTGACCAGCTATGCCGCGTATTTCAATTTGCGGCATAGACGCGCAGGACATTTGACGCAAAACAGGTACCACTCATCCTTGGTGGAAGGAAACAACTACTTGTTAAGGCTTAGCCGGTATATTCATTTGAATCCGGTTTTTATCAAAACATTGATTACGGAAACGCTGAACAATCGCATCTGTTATCTTCGCGATTACCGCTGGAGTAGCTATCGCAGTTATGCCGGATTATCTGTGTTGGATAATTTTATGGACTATGAACCAATCCTGACGATGATGCCGGGACTTAGCAAGAAGAATCAACAAATAAAATACCAAAAATATGTGGAAGGGGGAGTGGCGTTCACTGATGATGAATTTCAGGCATTGATCAAGAGATCACGTCTAGGGATTGGCTCGGAAGAATTTATCAAAGAAGTACAACAGCGTTATCGTCAGGGGGCAATTCACATTAGAGCGGAGGATGTGGCATTTCGAAGGCCGATCCAGGCAGTAGCCCCGGATGCAATCATTCAGGCGATTTGCCGGGCTTACCGAATTTCAGCGGAGGTTTTTTTAAAGCAGCGAATGAATGATTGGATCAAGCCTGTGGCGGCGGCATTATTGGCACAAGCCAGTGGTCTGAGCCAGCGCGAAGTGGCGACGCGACTTGGACTCACAACCGGCGCAGCGGTCAGCCTGCAATTGAAACGCTTACGGAATCAATTGCCGATCGAACATCAAAATATCCTCAAACGACTAACTCGAGAATTTAGTATTTAAGGGCTGTCCCTGATATGAAAATACAGATTGGCAAGGTAAAAATCGGCGGAGGAGCGCCGGTTACCGTCCAGAGCATGACCAAAACGCCTACGCGCAACGCAAAGGCGACCATCAAACAGATTCTGGAACTGGAAAAGATCGGGTGCGATATCATTCGGACAGCCGTTCCCGACATGGAAGCGGCCAGAGCCTTGCGGAGCATCCGCAAAGCCATTCATATTCCATTAATCGCAGACATCCACTTTGATCACCGGCTCGCGCTGGCGGCCATTGACGCAGGCGTTGACGGACTGCGCATCAATCCCGGCAATATCGGTTCCATCGCCAAAGTAAAAGAGATTGTAAAAGCCGCCTCCGGGAAAAACCTTCCCATCAGGGTCGGCGTAAATTCCGGTTCGCTTGAAAAAAACATCCTGGCCAAATACGGCTCGCCCAGCGCAAAAGCCCTTGTGGAAAGCGCGCTTAAGAATGTGAAACTGCTGGAAGATTTGGGCCAGAAAGCCATTAAAATATCAGTCAAAGCCTCAGATGTATTGCGCACGATCGAAGCCTACCGGCTGCTTTCAAAAAGAACAAACTGGCCGCTGCATCTGGGCGTTACCGAAGCCGGCACGCTCCTTTTTGGCGCAATCCGCTCCAGCGTGGCCATGGGGATTCTGCTGGCGGAAGGCATCGGTGACACTATCCGGGTTTCGCTGGCAGACACCCCTATCAATGAGGTTTTAGCCGGCAGGGAAATTCTGCGCAGTCTTTGCCTTCGCTTGGGGGGACCAAAGGTAATCGTTTGTCCGACTTGCGGCCGCACCCAAATGGACGTGGTCAAACTGGCGAAGGCCATCGAGAAAGAACTTGAAAAACTGCAAAAGAAAAATAATCAAACAGCAAACTGGCCTACCGTGGCCGTGATGGGCTGCGTGGTGAACGGTCCGGGCGAAGCGCGCGAAGCCGATATCGCCATAATTTGCGGGAAAGACCGCGTCTATCTATATCTTGGCGGTACCAGGGCCGCCAGCCTCGACGCAAAGGCCGCCCCAAAAATCGT
>Ga0074199_1000295_pt1 | contig 90687 bp, 72 predicted proteins | sample EPASupsiteSAE347_FD_64528 | JGI IMG/M metagenome (GOLD analysis project Ga0074199, IMG submission 64528) | Bioremediated contaminated groundwater from EPA Superfund site, New Mexico - Sample SAE3-47 | ecosystem: Environmental > Aquatic > Deep subsurface > Groundwater > Contaminated ...
GCATTTAAAAGATTTTTGGGGTGTGTGTAATTGGCGTTCGGGCCCCCCAAAAAACCCGGCCAACCACACCCATCCAAATTGCAAACCCGGGGGTGTGTCCTTAAATTAAAAGCCCCACGTCCCGATACTCCTCCCGCGTGTAACGCCGGTTCATCCGCACAAGCACTTCGTTGTCTCCGCTTTGAAGCGGAAGATGGATGTGCGGGCAAAGTTTCGAAACGCTTTGAAAGGCTTCGAGAATAGGTTCGCCAAGGTCCGTAAGTTCGATCGAGCTCAAACGGATGCGCTCGACTCCCTCGACCCGTGCGCATGCTTCGATCACATTCCGCAAAGGATACGCCCTCTTTCCGGAATGAGTCTCCAGATCAGACCCATAAGCCCCGAGTTGGATGCCCGTCAGAATGATCTCCCGGTAGCCACCGTCCCGGAGCCGCACCACCTCATCCAGGATCTCGGATAACACGCGGCTGCGGGAAGGCCCGCGCACGATCGATACTTTGCAGAAACTGCAGGCATGATCACAGCCATCCTGCACCTTCACATAGGCGCGAGTCTTTCCTTCGGATCGCGAAATGGAAAGCGGCATAAAAGCCGCTTCCTTGTCCGGACGCACTGCGCCGCAAACATCCGCCGAGTTCAAAAGTTTCTCGGCAAGCGAGGGCTTCTCGTGGTTCGAGAAAATAAGGTCCACTTCCGGCATCGCTTCGAGATCCGTGCGGTTCTTCTCGGTATAGCAACCGGTCACCGCGAGCCGCGCTTGAGGATGCTCGCGCCGGAGACGCCGTATCCAGTACCGGTTCGTCCGATCCGAATCCTGGGTCACGGTGCAAGTATTCACCACAACGAGATCGCACGGAACGCCCTTTTGTCCTTCAATGTCCCGGTAGCCTTTCCGCTCCAGGGCCTCACGCATGGCCTGGGTCTCGTACTGATTGACCTTGCAACCGAGCGTGTAAAAGCGGACGTTTTTTGAGGAAGAAGATGCGTTCATGATCATTTGGAAAGAATACCGGAGAACCTAAGCGTAGCCACGATCCCGACGAAGGCGGTGTCGGCCTTGAAAAGCACTTCCCCCAATCCGACAAGCCAAAGGTTTTTCTCCTTACGGTGCCATTTCGCCCAGAGGATCTCGTCTTCGGAAAAACCGCCCTCCGGCCCGATAAAAATATTCAGCGCGTGGGTCGTGGTCTTAAGTCCCCGGACCTCGGCAAACCATTCCGGAAAAGTGACCGAATCCGGTCCGGGATGAAAGATCACAACGGGCTCATCATGGGAAAGGTCCCCGAGAACTTCTTTGAAACTTCGAGGCGCTTCGATCCGGAGGAGTTTGAGATTCCCGGACTGTTTGCTGGCCTCGCGGGCAACGCGGTTCCAGCGTTCAAGGATCTTTGCGGCCCTTCCCTCCGCAATTTGGACCTCGCAATGCTCCGAGACAATCGGATGGAACTCGCGGACCCCAAGTTCCTGGGCTTTCTCGACCAAAAGGTCTGTTTTCCCCTTGCGCAACATTGCCGGAAAAACACGGAGTGTGATGTGATCGTTAAAAGAACCCGTTTTTATGAGGATCCTTTGAATGTGAAGACAAGCGCGGCCGTCCAGGGCAAACGCGCCGACCACGGCTTCCGCTTCGCCGCCGTTGCCATCCGTCACAAGACAGGCATCCCCCGGCTTGAGACGAATGCTGTCCCGAAGATGATGGGTTTCGTCCGGTTCGAGCCAAAGATCATGCGGAGTATTTTGTAAGGTCTGGGAGGTGAAGAACCGGCGTAATTTTCTCGATTTTTTTCTTTCGGACATCGCGATCCTTTATAAGCTCGGGAATGAAAAGACCCGCGGGAAAGAATCCCGCGGGTCGATGGACATTTAAGATGACACCGAAAAGCGTGAAAATACCGGCTTACTTTTTGGCCGGCTCTTCTTTCTTCTTGCTTTCCTTCTTGGCCTCGGGAGCGGCTTCAGCTTTCGCTTCCTCTTTCGGCTTTTTATGGCGGACAACATTCTGGGCAAGCGGTCCTTTTTCCCCTTCCACGATCTCAAACTCGACTTCCTCGTCGGGATTGAGCCTCTTATAGCCTTCTCCCTGGATCACGGAGTAATGGACGAAAATATCCCGCTCCTCGCCTTCCTTACGCAGGAATCCGAAACCCTTGACGTTCGAGAACCATTTGACCTTGCCTTTTTCTGCCATACTGCCTCCTTAAATCATTAAAAATCACTTTCGCGTCACAGAATATCCGGGCGCGTCCGACACTCCCTATTTCACCTTGATCTTCAAAATGAGTCCCGGCTTGAACACCACGACCTTCTTTTCGGGAACGGTCACCTCTTCGCCGGTCCTCGGATTCCGTCCCAAGCGGCCTCGACGATTTTTGACTTTGAACACACCGAAATTTCTAAGCTCCACCGTTTCGCCGCGCTGAAGACTTTCGGAAATCACATCGAGGGTTTTCTGGACGATCTTCTTGACATCGATCTGGGTGAGATTCGTTTCGTTCGAAACTTTCATCACGATATCTTTTTTAGTCAAGTGCCCACCTCCTTTAACGAAGAAGCAAGGGAGTTTTTACCCAACTGCTTATCCTGTTTGAAGATGCAAAAAAATAGCAAATCAAAATGTCTTTGTCAAGCGATTTAAGTTGTAACTTCAAGCGATAATTGGAGTTAACTCTGGTTTTCATGATCTTTTTTAAAAAAATAGGTTCTACGATCGGATTTTGACGGAATTTTCGCCTAAAAGATGTTCGAGTTCTTTGAAGAGTTTATCCGAGGTCGAAACCTTGAGGTTGTCGCCTGAATCCAGGACCGTCATGCGCCCTCTGGGGTCCTGAAGCGTGAGGTAAACGGGGGTATTTCCTTTGTGGGCCTTGAGGATCTTGCGCACTTCCTGCAGGACCTCGGTCCCCAGCCCCGCGGTCTTGAGGTTGATCGCGATCATACGCGTATAGCGCTTGGGAACCTCCTCGAGGGGAACGATCTCCTCGGCCAGGAGTTTTGCCACATCGTCACGCGCGTCGACCTTCCCCTTGACAAAGATAAGCGCATCCTTTTGGATCAAAGTCCCGGCGGCCTTATAAACACTCGGGAACACAACGGTTTCGCAAGAACCGTTCAGATCCTGAAGACTTAAAAACGCCATCTTGTCGCCCTTCTTCGTCAGGATCTCTTTCATGGTGTCAATGATCCCGCCGATCGTCACTTCGGCCTGGTGATTGAATTCCGAAAGATTGGCCGTCGTCGCGGTCGCATAACTTTTGAGGATCTTGGCATATTTGGAAAGAGGATGGGAGGAAACATAGAAACCGATCAGCTCGCGTTCATACGCCAGTTTCTGGTTCTCCGGCCACTCGGGAATATCCGGGACCTCGGCTTGCGGATCCTGAAAACCTTCCTGCCCTCCTCCGTTGTTTTCAAAAAAAGAAAGTTGACCTCGGCTGCGGTCCTTTTGGACATTCGCACCCATTCCCAGAACCGCATCCAGCATCGCCATGAGCTGGGAACGGTGGAGCTTCCATTCATCGAAAGCGCCGCACTTGATCAGGCTCTCCAACACTTTGTGATTACAGGTCCGGAGATCCACGCGCTGGACAAAATCAAAGAGCGAACGGAAAGGCCCGTCTTTCATCCGGGTCGCAATAATGGATTCGATCGCGGTCGATCCGACGTTCTTGATGGCCGCAAGCCCGAACCTGATATGATTCCCCACGCAGGTAAAATCTGAAAAGCTTTCATTGACCGCGGGCGGCAGGACATCGATCCCCATTTTCTTAGTGGCTTCGATGTATTGCACCACTTTGTCGGTATTGTTCATTTCCGAGGTGAGAAGCGCCGTCATGAACTCCACGGGATAATGCGCTTTCAAATAAGCCGTCTGATAGGACACAGCCGCATAGGCTGTGGAGTGGGATTTGTTGAAACCGTACCCCGAAAAGTAATCGATCAGCTCCCAGATCTTCTCCGCGACCTTTTCCTTGACCCCGCGCTTCAGAGAGCCGTCCACAAAAGCCTTCTTCTCCTTCGCCATGACCTCCGGGATCTTTTTTCCGATCGCCCGGCGCAGGGAATCAGCCTGGGCGAGCGTGAAACCGGCGAGGTCACTGACAATACGCATCACCTGTTCTTGATAAAGAATGACGCCGTAGGTCTCTTTCAAGCTGGGCTCAAGAGCCGGGTGATCGTATTGGATGAGCTTCGGGTCCCGCATGCGCTTGATGAAATCGTCCACCATCCCGCTCCCGAGAGGTCCCGGGCGATAGAGCGCAAGCAACGCCACGAGATGGCCAAAGTGGCTCGGCTTCATTTTTTTGAGAAGGTCACGCATCCCCGAACTTTCAAGTTGGAACACCCCGAGCGCATCGCCTTTGGAAAGCATTTCATAGGTTTCGGGATCGTCCTCCGGGAGCTTCACGATGTCGACTTTCACACCGTGCATCTTTTGAACGATCTTGACCGTTTCATCGATCACCGTCAGCGTCTTGAGCCCCAGAAAGTCCATCTTGAGGAGACCGATCTTCTCCAGGTCTTTCATGGTGTATTGCGTGCAAACCTGGTCCTCTGTCTTATAAAGCGGCACATGATCCGTGAGCGGCACGTCCGAGATCACAACGCCGGCAGCGTGGATCGAGGCGTGACGCGAAAGTCCCTCGAGCGCCTGGGAGGTCTCGATCAGTTGCGCCATCCGGACATCGTTCGCCACCATTTCTTTGAGCTGGGGTTCGCGCTCGAGCGCCTGTTTAAGCGTGATCTTGAGTTCCAGAGGGATCAGTTTCGCGATGCGGTCCACTTCGCCGTACGGGATCCCCATCACGCGTCCCACGTCACGCACGGCCGCCTTGGCCGCCATGGTCCCGAACGTGATGATCTGGGCCACATTTTGAGCACCGTATTTACGTTTCACATAGTCGATCACCTCATCGCGGCGCTCGTAGCAAAAATCGATATCAATATCCGGCATGCTCACGCGTTCGGGATTGAGGAACCGCTCGAAATAAAGGTGGTGTTTGATGGGATCGATATCCGTGATGTAAAGCGCGTAAGCCACGAGACTTCCCGCCGCCGATCCGCGGCCCGGACCCACAGGGATCCCTTTTTCCCGGGCAAACCGGATAAAATCCCAAACGATCAGGAAATAGCTGATATAGCCCATCTTGCTGATCAGCGTGATCTCGGTGCGCAGGCGCGCTTCATACTCCGCGGGGATCTCGCCCTTGAAACGCTCCCGCAGGAACCGGAAGCAAAGCTCTTCCATATACTGAACCTGGGTCTTTCCGTCGGGCGGCGCGAATTGCGGAAGAAAGATCTTGTGAAAATCGAGTTCCAGGTTGCAACGTTCCGCGATCTCGATCGTGGAACGAAGGGCCCCCGGAACATCCTTAAAGAGACTCTGCATTTCCTCCGCGGACCGGAGATAGTACTGGTCCCCCTGATAGCGCATGCGGTTCGGTTCATCCAGCTTCGCGCCCGTCCCGATACAGATCAACGCGTCATGCGCCATCGCCTGGTTCTGGTGAATGTAATGCACGTCATTCGTGGCGACCAGGCCCACTTTGAGCTCCTTGGCAAGCTTCTGGGAACCGAGGATGACCTTCTTCTGCGGTTCCAGACCGTGTTCCATGATCTCAAGAAAGAACCGGTCCCTCCCGAAGATCCCGGCATATTCCTCCGTGACCTTCCTGGCATCGTGCATCTGATCATGATAAAGATAATACGGAACTTCACCCTTTAATCCGCCGGAAAGCGCTATCAAACCTTCCGAATATTCCTTGAGCACTTCTTTATCCACGCGCGGCCGGTAATAGAAACCTTCGGTGTATCCGATGCTGGCGAGTTTCATGAGATTCCGGTAACCCTTCTCGTTCGTCGCCAGAAGGGTAAGATGGAAGGAGGCCTCCTTGATACCGTGCGCCTGTTTTTCGAGCCGGGATCCCGGCGCCACGTACGTGCTCATCCCAATGATGGGTTTGATCCCCTCTTTCATGGCTTTGGAATAGAACTGGATGGCGCCGAAGAGATTGCCGTTGTCGGTCATGGCCAGCGCCGGAAAGCGGAGCTCCTTGGCGCGGGTCATGAGCTCATCGATCTTGCAGGTAGCGTCGAGAAGGCTGTATTCGGTGTGACAATGAAGATGGACGAAGTCGCTATGGCTCATTTTCGTAAGGTGTACGGGGTACAGCATCTCGCGTTTAACTTTAAAAGCATTTTGTTCTTTTACGCCGCACGCAAAACACCGTACGCCGTACCGAGGCTATTCCCACTCAATGGTGGCCGGGGGCTTGCTGGAGATATCGTAGCAAACGCGATTGATGCCTCGAACTTCATTGATGATGCGATTGGAGATGCGCCCCAAAAGTTCGGGCGGGAGCTTCGCCCAATCCGCGGTCATGCCGTCCTGGGAGGTCACGGCGCGCACCGCCACGGCGTTCTCGTACGTGCGTTCATCCCCCATCACGCCGACGCTCTGGACCGGAAGGAGCACGGCGAAAGACTGCCAAACTTTGTCGTAGAACCCCTCCTTTTTGATCTCATCGATGACGATCCAATCCGCTTTGCGCAAAAGATCACAGCGTTCTTTGTTCACCTCTCCCAAAATACGCACCGCGAGTCCAGGACCCGGGAAAGGCTGGCGTCCGACAATGTCCTTATCGATCCCGAGCGCCCGCCCGACCGCGCGGACCTCATCTTTGAAAAGTTCCTTCAAGGGCTCCACCAGTTTGAATTTCATATCTTTCGGAAGCCCCCCCACATTGTGGTGGCTTTTGATCACGCTGGTGGGCCCGCCATGGTAGGAAACGGATTCGATCACGTCCGGATAAAGCGTCCCTTGGGCAAGAAACGGCACCTTTCCGAGCTTTCGAGCCTCGGCGCTGAACACATCGATAAAGGCCTTCCCGATGATCTTGCGTTTCTTCTCGGGATCGATCACGCCCTTCAGACGCGACAAAAAGATCTTTTCGGCATCCACGACTTTGAGATTCATCTTGAAGTGGCCGCGGAAAGTTTTTTCGACCTTTTCGGCTTCGCCGAGCCGCAAGAGCCCGTTGTCCACAAAGATACAGTTGAGCTTCTTCCCGATGGCCCGGTGAAGGAGCACGGCCGCCACCGAAGAATCGACGCCCCCGGAAAGGCCGAGCACCACACGGGAGTTCTTCACTTGCCGGCGGATATTCCGGATACTTTCGGTAATAAATGATTCCGGCGTCCAGGTCATGCGGCAGCCGCAGATCCGGGAAAGAAAATTCTTGAGGATCTTGGAGCCAAGCGGCGTATGAGCGACCTCGGCATGGAACTGAATGCAATAGATCCTTCTCTTGGCATCGCCCATCGCCGCGAACGGCGCGTTCTCCGTATGCGCAAGGCGTTCAAATCCTTTGGGAAGACACTCCAGCTTATCTCCGTGGCTCATCCAACATGTTAGGCGCTTCGGAAGGCCTTTGAAAAGTGGGCTCTCGGAACGATCGATATGAAGCTCGGAAAATCCGTATTCCCGCTTGCTGGATTTATGGACCCGGCCGCCAAAAAGATGCGCCGTCACCTGCATCCCGTAGCAAATGCCGAGGACCGGAACCCCGCAAAGCAGGAGCCGCTCATCCGGGATCGGCGAGCCCTTGGCGTAGACATTGGCGGGAGAACCGGAAAGGATGATCCCCGAGGGTTTTCCTTCCAGGATCTTTTCAAGAGGCGCATGGAACGGAAGAACTTTCGAAAATACTTTGTTTTCGCGCACGCGGCGGGCGATCAGCTGCGTGTACTGCGATCCAAAATCAAGAACAACGATGTTTCCGTCCATATTTTCCTCAGACTGGAGACTGAAGACTGGAGACTGAAGACTTAAAGATTTTACCTGCGGTCTCTAGTCTGTGGTCTTTGGTCTATTTACACATCCCGAGCTTTTGCGCGGTCTGGAAGAGCTTGCCTTCGGTCTTGATGGCCGGGGCGATCACGATCTCGGTCATCTGCATCTCACGGATATTGGCCGCGCCGACGTTCCCCATGGAAGTGCGGAGGGCCCCGACAAGGTTCTGCGTCCCGTCATCCAGATGCGCGGGACCAAAAAGGATCTCTTCCAGGGTCCCCGTCGTGCCGACGTGAATTCTCGTGCCCCGAGGAAGGTTCGCGTGGGGCGTGGCCATACCCCAATGGAATCCGCGCCCGGGCGCTTCTTTCGTGCGGGCAAAGGCCGAACCCACCATCACGCCGTCGGCGCCGCTGGCGATCGACTTACAAATGTCGCCGCCGGTCGACATGCCGCCGTCCGCAATGATCGACACATACCGACCCGTTTTTTTGTGATAGAACTCGCGCGCCGCGGCGCAATCCGCGATCGCGGTCACCTGGGGTACCCCGATCCCGAGAACACCTCGGGTCGTGCAAGCCGAACCGGGGCCGATCCCTACGAGAAGTCCCGCGCAACCGGTCTCGGCCAGCTCCAGTGCGACCTTGTAGGTCACGCAATTCCCGAGGATCACGGGGATCTTTATTTTTTTGCAGAGTTTTCCGAAATCCACGACCTGATAAGCTTTCGCGATATGGCGCACCGTGGTGACCGTCGACTGCACCACAAAAACATCCGCACCTGATTCTTCAGCGATCTTACCGAATCTTTCGGCGCGTTGCGGAATGGCGCTCACCGCGCAGAGCACGCCGGCTTTTTTGATCTCCTTGATGCGTTTGGCGATCAATTTCTCGTTGATGGGTTTGACATAAAGTTTTTGCACGAGTTGGGTCGCCTTCTCGGGCGAGGATTTGGCGATCTCCTCAAGGATCGACTTGTAATCCTCGTAGCGGGTGTAAATCCCCTCAAGGTTCAGCACGGCAAGACCCCCCAGCTTCCCCATCGCCTTGGCGAAGGCCGGGTCCACGACCCCGTCCATGGCCGACGCTAGAAAAGGAATGTCGAGCGTCATTTTTCCCAGGGGCATCCGGATATCGACTTCCTCCGGATTGATGGTCTTGTCTCCGGGCACTAAAGCGATCTCGTCAAAACCATAAGCTCTGCGCGCCTTGCGGTCGCGACCGATAAAAACTGACATCGTAAGTTCCTCCTTAATGAGCACGCAACTTACAGAACGTAAGTTGCGTGTGCGAATTAAATCCGCCAACGTTTTGTGGCGGAGGATAAAAAGCACCTGAAAACAAAAAAGGCACAAAAACAAACGCGTTTCGCGCTGTTTTGTGCCTGGAAATGTGGTGAATTGAGGTCGTTTGCTTTCCCATTTGCGGTATCATACAAAACCGCACGGGCAATGTCAATAAAACCGGAATCTTTTCCGTCAGGCTTTTCCGGTCTTTTCCTTCAAACTCTTGAGTTTTTTCCGAAGTTCTTCGACGTCTTTCTGAAGCGTCTCGATCTGTCGCTGGCGCGCCTCGAACGCCAGAGCTTCCCGCTTGAGGTCCTGGACTTCTTTCTCCAAAGGAACTAAAACGTTCTCCTGGGCTTTAAGAATGGCCGCCAGATAACCGATGCCTTTAATAAGAGGGATCCCGGTTTTGTCCTTATCGAGCACCAGATCCGGCGCATGCTCCGCAATAAACCCCACTTCCGGCTCCGTGGGGGTATCTTTTCTGTTGTAGGAAAAAACGTCCGTGGCCCGGAACTGTTCCCGCAATAACGCATAGTCGGCAAATGTCAGGGTGTGGATATTCTGTTTGAGAGCCTGCGAACAGCCCGCCACCCAACCCGAGGTAGAGGTCACGCCTGCCCATTGGGTATGAGCACCACCGACTTGGCCATGCACGGCAGCGGCCGTCGCGCCATTCAATTGAAACAACACCCCAGAAGCGCTTGCAACCCAGGCGCTGCCGTTATACCATTCATTGGTTGCCAGATGCGCATAATTCCCTCCGGAAGAAAGATAGGCCGATCCCACCTTAATGGCTTCGTTCTGGGCCACCTCCAATTTTATCCCGGATGTCAAAGCCCCCATTGCCAGCCCGACACCGACGCCCCCGGAGGACGTGGCAAAATAAGAATCCGCCGTGCTTTTCAAATTCGTGTACTCGGCATACGCCGGAGGAAAGTAAGTGGTGAGATCCACTTGCCCGGCGTAAGCAGAGGGCGCAAAGAACACCGACAAAATCAGTATGCCTGCTGAAGCATTCCTCTTCAACATTTCTCCCCCGTTTTTTCAGGTTGGACGACCCCTAAACATCTCTAACAAGGCGAAGTTTGTCATCCCCGCAAAAGCGGGGATCCAAAGCTTGGATTCCCGACAAAAACATTCGGGAATGACATTCTTTTAATTTTCTAAATTCAGGATACTGCTCAAGCAAATTCTTTTTTAAGCTCTTCGACTTCTCTCTGCAGGGCTTCGATCTGGCGCTGCTCAGCCCCGGATGCCAGGACTTCTTGCTTGAGTCCCCGGGCCTCGTCTTCCAAAGGAACCAAAATATTCTCCTGGGCTTTCATAACGGCGGCCAGGTAACCGATGCCTTTGATCAGGGGGATCCCGGTTTTGGTCTTATCGAGTATCAGGTCGGGCGCGTGCTCGGCAATAAACCCCACTTCCGGCTCTGCGGAGATATCTTTTCTGTTGTAGGAAAAAACGTCCGTGGCCCGAAACTGTTCCCGCAATAATGCATAGTCGGCAAATGTCAGAGCGTGGATATTCTGTTTGAGAGCCTGCGCGCAGCCTGCTATCCAGCCGGAGGTCGAAGCTACGCTCGCCCATGTAGTAAGAGTACCGCCGCCATCATGGTGATGCACTCGGACGGCAGTTGCACCGGCCAATTGAAGAATTACTCCTGCTCCATTTTCGACCCAAGCGGTACCGTTATGCCATGCATTCGTTGCCAGATGGGCAAAATTCCCGGTGGCGCCACCGGAAGAGAGGTAAGCTTGTCCCACCTTAATAACGTTGTTTTGGGCCACATCCAACTTGACCGTTGCGCCACTTGTCATCCCAAGACCTACGTTGCCGGAACTTGTGGCGAAGTAAGAATCGTTCGTGCTATATAAGTTCGCGTACTCGCCATTTGGGGAGGGATAGAGCGTGGGATATTCCACTTTCCCGGCATAAGCACAGGGAGCAAGAATAACCATCAAAACAAGCATGCCGCCAAGCAGAATCTTGAATAGCACTTTACACCTCTTCGAAGTACCTTGAACTCTGAACCGATAAAAAACACTTAAAAACTTTAAAAACCTCAGGGAGGCGTATAGGGAGAACCGCCCTTCGTAAAAGCGCCGTCCTGGTTAATGGTAAGGTTCGCGTCCCCCCCCGTAGCCGTCGCCGTAAAAGTCGTTGCCGTCGGGGATGTCATGGAAAAAACGTAAGTTCCGTCCGCGATTTCGGTCCCGAGCGTGGTCTTGATCGCCGCCGCGTTGGAACAAGCTGTCGAGCACGCATACATCCCGTTCCTTGCATAATACATGACCTGCGAAATTCTAATGGCCCGGAGATAAGACTCCGCCTGGCGTTGCTTGGCTTTCCCTCGCATTTTTGTAGCACGGGGGATCAAGATCGAGGCCATAGCACCGATGATGATAAGGGTCACTAAAACCTCCAACAAGGTAAACCCTTTTCTCATATCGCATTCCTTTTATTTTAAGAATCCAACAGGCGCCTAGTTTTCAAAACCCCACCCAAAGCCGCCACTCGCGAACTCCCTCAACAGCTTTTTTCCCCGACCGGTCCGGCTCAAAAAATGACGCGCTTCGCCCTTTACCCCAGTGTGCGGAGGCACCCTCTCAACTCGGCGGCAAAGGCGTATTGGACCCGCTCCATGTCCCATCCTGATCGATGGCAACCGTTTTTGAATCGGAGTATCGGGTGGCCGTCGCCGAAAATGTCGTCGAAGTCGGAGCCGTTACGGCAATGGAATAGCCCGCCGTCTGAGTCTCGGCTCCCAGAATGTTTTTGATGTCCGTCGGATTACTAAGCGGCACATAAGTTTTCCACTTCCCATAATACATCTTCATGGAGGTCCGGATGGTTCTTAAGTAAGAGATCACCTGGTCTTTTTCAGCTTTCGTCTTTACCTTAGTGAAACCGGGCAGAGCGACCGCAGCAAGAACACCCAAGATCAAGACCGTCACCAGAATTTCGATCAAAGTAAATCCCCTCTTCTTATTCATGGTTCCTCCTTGGAACAGTTCTGTGTCGAACCCTTTTAAACTGGTCATTGATTAACATAATCAACTGCAGTTTGAATCGTATAAAGACCGCTTCCTAATGAGGTAACATCAATAGGAACCGTTGTTCCTTCTATGCTGTATGTCAGATTATCCGTGCAACCCCCGTTGACCGTCCTGCATTTCCACAGGGCATATTCCATACCAGCTTCAGCAAGATACTTGGCCTGGACTTCCTGAATGGTGTTGGCCTTCATGTTGGCGAAGCTGCCGATAGCTTGAAGAATCCCCGCTGTGCCCAGCGCGACCACGATCACTACGGCCAAACAAGTGATTAACGCGAATCCATTTTTCATGGCTAATTTAAACTCTTCCCCCGCATAACAACCGTGGTGTCCAGGTATTCCTTGAGTGTACCGCTAGTCGGTCCGCTGGAAGCCTCAACTCTGAGCCTGACGGTAATCGTATTTAAATAGGCGCTGTTCCGTTCAAACGTCAAAGTATTAATGTTCGTTGCGATTACGACCCCCGCCCCTGAATTCACAGCTTTGTACAGATTGCCTGAGGACAACCAATAAGTGTAGACCGTATCATCGCTGAAAGTGGAAGGGGTGTTCGTTGCCGCGATCGTATCGCATCTTAACTGGATACAGGTCCCGTCGGTCAAGCAGCCGGAAGGACGAGCCACGGCGGGCACATCCATGGCCGCTTCGGATCCGCAAACCGCCTTATTGGAAGAACTGATCCTGTCAACTATCTCCTCAAAAACGGCCAACGTCGTCTGCATGAGCGATGACTCGGACTTGATGACATTCGAAGAATATTTCGTGAAATTGACCAAAAAATTAGACGCAGTAAGCAGAACCACAGCTCCGAGCCCTAGGCCAATGACGAGTTCGAGAAGGGTAAACCCCTCGCTCGATCTCATGGATCGGTCCATTGAACGGTTACTTTCACTTTGGTAAGATCGGTCCCGGCAACGCTTGAGACTAAATAGAATCGAGTACCATTAATGGGGGAACTCTGAAAGGCGGCAGGCAGAGTGCTGGTCGTATAGTAAAAATCCGGAGAAACTTGGAGCGCTGAGTTGAACGCCGTATTCGTGCTCACCGCATTCCTCAGGAGTTCAAGTTGTGCTCTCGCATGGCTTAGGGCTTGAATGGCCAGACTCCCACCCTTCGTAGTGCCATCGGAAGGAGCATATCTCATCTTGTTGCTATTGGTAGCAACAATCACCGACGTCACCGCTAAAGCGGCAGCCGACAAGACGAGCATGCTCACCACAATCTCGGCTAACGTCATCCCTCTTCGGCCCATGGAGTTATGATATATCCCCCCTATAAGCTTATCAACATTTTTTTAAGGAACCTCTTTGATCGCTGAACATTTGTGTTCATCACGCATCCTCTGTTCTGGCTTCTAAGCGGTCTGACTTTTCCCCTTTCACTATTTTTCACTCCATGCTACATTGTCCGTCATTATGCTGAAGATTTTTCGCCGTTATACCAAGGTCGTAATCTGGGTCGTCGTGGGTTCTTTCATCCTGTGGGGCGGCTATTCGGCCAGCGCTCTCAAAAAAGAAAGCCGCTTCGCGGGCGAAGCCTTCGGAAAATCCGTGAGCTTTCAGGAATACAACCAGTTTTACCGCGCCACGCAGATTTTCATGCCGTCCGAAAAACCGGTCGATGACCCGAAACTCCTTCGCGATTACACCTGGCAAAACATTATTTATTCCCGTGAGGCGAAACTCCGGGGGGTCAAGATCACGGATGAAGAGGTCCGCGGGGAGATCGCGAATATCCTCAAACAGCAAGGACTGGTCAACCCGACGGAAGAACAATACAAGATGTGGCTCACTCGGTCACTTCATCTCTCCCCGCGTGAATTTGAGGAAGGACTTAGGGAGTTTATGCGCATCCAAAAGCTCCTGCGCGCACGGATCGCGAGTTCCGTACCGGCGGCCACGGACAAACCGGCAGATCCGAAAGCCCAGGAAGAAGCTGCGACGAAGCAACAGACGGATTTTATGGCATGGACAAACGACATTAATAAACGCGCCGATCTAAAAGACTATCTCCCCCAGGAGCGGCAACAGGAAGAACCGGCACCCGCCGAATAGAGAAACGAATTCCGGGGATCCCCTCTGATTTCCCTTTTTTCTTCAGCCACTTTGGATCAATCACTTCCCTCAAAATACCGGCGCTCAAGAATTAGCGGCATCACCCATTCGGGGGGCCTCAGAAGACGCGGAGGGCATTCTCCCGGGTGCGGCGGAAGTTTGCATGCCACGAGACTGGTATTTTAGGAGCTCGTTTATGTTGGGAAGCTGTGGGATATTTTGCATTCCCCCAGGATTCGGAAATCTCCCGCCGGGAGAAGCCATCATCCCTCCCATCGGCATCCCTGCATAATTTTTTTTCGCGCCGCAAAAAAAGGTGTTGAAGTAGAGCCAACAAACAACAAGAGTAGCTAATGCCAAGAGATAATTGATCTGTCCTTTCGACATGGGTGATTCCCTCCCAGGTTAAATAAGTGGCCGGAATAAAGGTTATTCTAAATCAGAATTGAAAGCCCTCATACAAAATTCTTTTTGTAGAGCTCTCCTGTTCTTGTTATACTTGCGTCTTCATGGACCTTGACAGATCCCCTGCCCCGCCCGCGGAAGGAATGGGTCGCGATATGCGAAAAAGGGCAGGATTCCTATGTTGAAAAACTTATCTTTACCGGGAGATCTCGCGAAGTGAAAAAGACCGTTCAAGAGTTCGCAAAACTTGCCGGCGGCGTTGTCATCGGTGATGGCGCCCTGCAGATCGAAGGCATTACGAATTTTGAGAACCCGCTCAAAGGGCATCTCTCGTTCGCCCAAGATGAAAAAAGCTTCAAAGCGCTCGAAGCTTCGGAGATCAGTTGCATTATCGTTCCCAAACAGATCTCCCATTCCTCCAAAGTCTTGATCCAGGTCGAATATCCCAAGAGGGCGTGGGCACAGATCCTCCGGGAACTTTTTCCTGCCAAGAAATTCCCGGGAACGGTCTCTCCTCATGCGTTGATCGCTCCGACCGCCCGGATCGGAAAAAATGTCACGATCGAGGCTTTCGTGACGGTCTCGGACCGGGCAGTGATCGGCGACGATGGGGTCCTCTGTTCGCATGTTTTTGTCGGCGAGAACGTCAAGATCGGCGCGCAATCGGTGATCCATCCGAACGTGACTCTTTATGAAAATTGCGAACTGGGCGCCCGTGTGGTGATCCATGCCGGCACCGTGATCGGCGCTGACGGCTTCGGGTATGTCGCGACCCCGGCCGCGCACGAAAAGCTCCCGCAGATCGGCAACGTGGTGATCGAGGATGACGTCGAAATCGGGGCTTGCGCGACGGTCGACCGGGCGGCCATCGGATCCACACGCATCGGCCAAGGCTGCAAGATCGACAATCTTGTTCAGATCGCCCACAATGTCGTGATCGGCCCCCACACGGTCATTTCTGCCCAGACCGGCATCTCCGGAAGCTGCAAGATCGGTTCCCATGTGACGATGGGGGGAAGCGTCGGGGTGGGAGATCATGTGGAGATCGGCGACTGGACCATGGTGGGCGCCGGCGCGGGGTTCCCCTCGAATAAGAAAGTCCCAGGAAAACAGATCGTATTTGGGCAACCTGCCCGCCCCTACGCGGAAGCCCGGCGTCAGATCGGCGCACAGCTTCGCGCGGCCGAAACGCTGGATGATGTCAGGCTGTTAAAGAAAAAAGTGGCCGAACTGGAAAAAAAGCTGGAAGACGCTTCGAAAAAGTGACCCCCGCCGCTCCCGCCACCCTCTCCTTCATCTAAAGGATTTACTTTCTTCCGGCTTTCCATAGAATGTCGACATCATGTTCTCGATATTGGGTCTACTGATCTTCCTGCTTCCCTTCTGTCTTTCGTCCGCGACGGCGTCTGAGCCCTATTCGCTTTCGAGCTTTTTCTTTCTCGTGGTGTTTTTGGCGTTTGCGGTCCTTTGGATCCTGTCTCGGGGATTCCCCGTAAAAAAATTCCGCCCTGTTAAGTACCCTCTCCTCCTGACCCTTCTTTTTCTGGTCATCGCTGCCACCTGCTGCCCGGCAGCACAACTAAAAAACCCGGAGGAGATCGGTAAGTATTTCATCGGACTGCTTTTGTTCATGATCACCGCTTCCCTTTCCCGGGGAGAGAAGGACCAACTTGCCTCCGCAGTGGTTTTGAGCGCTTTTTGCATAAGCCTCCTGTCTGCATTCCAGTATTTTTTTGGATTTGATCTCCTGGCGGATTATCTCAAGGAAACGAACCTCCATGATCCTTATGTCATGGAAAAGATCGTCCAACGGAGAGTTTTTTTCCCATTTCCGGAACCGGCTATCCTGGGCGGATATTTAGCCATGGTCCTTCCCCTCGCATTTAACCTGAAACGGGGAAAGCTTTTTGTGATCCCCCTGGCTTTCGCCCTCTTGCTTACAAGGTCCCTGGGCGCCCTCTTCAGCCTTGCGATCGTTTTCACGGTCCTTTTTATCTTCGGGGACCATGCCCCAAAAAAGAAGGTCTTGATCCCTCTTATGCTCGGAGCGATCGTCGGATTCGTTTTTTATATCAGAATGAACAACCCTGAGTTCCACCTCCTGCCTGCCTTCTCCCTGGGGGAACGCCTGGAATACTGGAGAGGCGCATGGAAAATCATCCAAACACATCTCTGGATCGGTACGGGACTCGGGAGCTTTGATCTTCCGGGACGTTCCTATTACGCCCACAACATTTTCCTTCAGATCTGGGCTGAGGCGGGGATCGCCGGTGTCTTTTCTTTTTTTTGGCTGATCGCCTCGATCTTGAAAAACGGCTGGAAAAATCTCCAAGGATCGCCGGAAAAAAAGCGGCAGGTGGGTTTGTTCGCCGGGGCTTGCGTCTTTCTCATCCACAACCTCGTGGATTTTACTTTTTTCCTTCCGGCAGTCAGTCTGATCTGGTGGGTCATGATGGGATTGATCTTTTCACCCGAAGAACAAAAAGAGAAATAACCGGGACCCCGCTCTCTCCCGTTTTCCTTTTCCCGGAGGGAAGGAAAACTACGCTTCCCTTTTGAGCCTTATCAAACTCAGGAATTCGCTGCGGGACCTGGCGTCTTTGCGGAAAGCGCCGAGCATGGAACTGGTGATCGTGTAGGCGTCGGCTTTCCGGACGCCTCGCATGGACATGCAAAGATGAAGGGCCTCGATCACGACGGCCACCCCTTTGGGATTGAGCGCGTTCATCAGGCACTCGGCGATCTGCGTCGTGAGCCGTTCCTGGACTTGGAGCCGTTTGGAGAAGACCTCCACAAGACGCGGGATCTTGGAAAGCCCGACGATCTTCCCGTTCGGGATATAAGCGATATGGGCTTTGCCGTAGAACGGAAGAAGATGGTGTTCACAAAGTGAAAAGATCTCGATGTCCTTGACGATGACCATCTCGTCGTAAGGTTCCTTGAAGATCGCGTGCTTCAGGAGTTCCCGGGCATCCATCTGATACCCTTGCGTCAGATACCGGAGGGACTTCGCCACACGCGCCGGCGTCCTTCCGAGGCCTTCGCGCTTGGGGTTCTCTCCCAAAAGCACGAGCATCTCTCTGACTAGCCCTTCGAATCTTTCTTCCTTCTGTTCTCTTTTTGTATTTTTCATTTTTCCCCCGGTAATATTTTATTTCAATGCCTTACGGATCGCTTCCGCGATCTTCAAGAAACGCTGACTGAGGGCGCTCTTCGGATATCCGGCCACGACCGGCAACCCGGAATCCCCGCATTCCCGCACCTGGACCTCAAGAGGAATGCCCCCAAGAAAAGGGATCTGGAACACTCCGGCCATTTTTTCTCCGCCTCCCTTTCCGAAGATCGCCCCGGTCATGTTCTCAACCACGCCCAGGATCGGGACCTCGATCTGTCGGAACATAGCCACCGCCTTCCGGACATCACTGAGGGCCACCTCCTGCGGCGTCGTCACCACGATCGCTCCCGACACACGCACCCATTGGGACAAGGACAACTGAACATCCCCCGTTCCGGGCGGCAAATCCACCACCAGGTAATCCAACTCGCCCCAATCTACGCGATGCAGGAACTGTTCTATGGTCTTATGCAGAAGCGGCCCGCGCCAGATCACCGGTTGCCCGGGATCCGCGAAAAATCCGATCGAGATCGCCTTCACGCCATGCGCTTCCAGCGGGAGGATCTTTTCCGCGGTATTTCCCTGCGGTCTCCTCTCAGGCGAAATGCCCAGCATGATGGGGATATTCGGACCGTAAATGTCCGCGTCCATCAAACCCACCTTGGCACCGCGTTGCTTCAAGGCAAGCGCTAGATTCACGGCCACGGTGGATTTTCCAACACCGCCTTTGCCGCTCGCAACCGCGATCACATGCCTCACGCCGGGGATCGAATGAACCACCGAGGCGTCAACCCCGCACCTCGGTTTTTCTGAAAAGTGAACCTCACATCCGCTCGCACCCGCACTCTGCACGGCCTGAACGATCGCCAAACGCAATTTCTCTCGCAGACACGGGTCCTCAACGGAAGATTCCAGATGAAGAAAGGCCTGGTTCTTGTCGATCTCGATCTCCCGCACAAGTCCGAGCGAAATAATGTCCTCGTTCAAAACAGGCTCCCGGACCTGTTTGAGACACTCGAGAACTTTCTCGCGGGTGATCTTATTGAACGTGGTCATGCCTAGCACTCGCAAAACTCGGAGGTTTCAAGGCGATCCATAGAACCAGCGCCGTGATCCCCAGGAAGAGCCATCCCATGAATCCGTCATAAAGGACCTTCGATCCCCAGAACCAAGTCCTGTCCGTGTGAAATTGCAAAAAAGCATCGTCCAATCTTACAAAAAACACGCAGCCTGCGTGGAATCCGATCGCGGGATAAAGAGAGCCGCTCCGGTAAGCCGCGCCGTTCAGGGCGAGGCCGAAAAGAAAGAGCCCGACTGCCTCCGGCCAGAACTTCGGCCACTGGGCGAGAGAAAGAAACGGCGCTCCGACCAACCGTAATCCGTCGATAAAATTTGGGGACGAATCGACAAAGATCTTTTTCGTTCCGATGAAATGAATGATCGCGTAAAACGAAGTCGTGAGGATCACACTTAAAAACACCCGGTTCTTCAAAAGATGCATGAGCGACCGGAAGATGAACCCCCGGAAAAAGAACTCTTCCATCGCACCGATCAACAGTGCCGTCATCAATGCCAAAGAAAACTTAACGATCCATCCCCCCCACGAAAGGGATTCCGGCGCGAAGACCGCTTGGCCGAAGAGGACCTTGAGAGCCCCCACCAGTCCCAGGACAAGAACACCGGCCATAAACCCCTTTCCCAAAAGTCTAAAGCTTTGCGGCTTCCAGACCACCCCGTAACTTGTGAGTGTCTCTTTCTTGACCCGGACAAAACACGCCACCGCGACAAGCGAAAGGATCATCACGATGCGGTTGAAGATCCGTTCGAATTTATAGGGGTGGAACATCTGGAAAAAATCGTAAAAAAGCGGCGCAAGAACCGCGCTCAGGAGAAGGATCCCTGCGAATGCGGCAATAAATTTTAAAAAACCTTTCATGGCTCAAAAACTCCCTAGGGTTTCAATTCAAGAACAAGTTCGATCTCTACGGCAGCGTTCAGCGGCAGACTGGCCACACCCACGGCGGAACGGGCATGTGTCCCTGAATCCCCCATCACTTCAGAGAAAAGTCCCGAGGCCTTGTTCAGGACCGACGGGATCTCATAAAAATCCGGCGCCGTCTGAACAAAACCGGTCATCTTCACAATGCGGACAATTTTCTCAAAACCGATCACGTTCTTCATGATGCTCAGAGCGTTAAGCGCGGCAAGCCTCGCGGCTTCTTGCCCTTGCGCCAAAGAAAGACCACCGCCCACCTTTCCTTCTAGGATCTTTCCCTGGGCGTCCTTGGAGAGCTGTCCGCTCAAAAATGCCAGATTTCCGGACAGGACACACGGCTGATAAAGCCCCGCAGGCTTAGGAGCCGGTGGCAGGGACAAACCCGATCGTATGATTTTTTCTTCTGGAGTCATCATTTTGATTTCTTTTGTCATTGCGAGCCGCGAAGACGGCGAAGCAATCTTGCCTTTGTGAGATCGCCACGGCCGCGGCAGGCGGCCTCGCGATGACGGTAGAAAGTACCGTCATTTTGAGGTTATTTCGCGCCTATGATAAGGGTAGCGGCGCCAAAAGCAAAGCTTTTACTCGCCAGGTCACGGTATCCGATGTCCCGCATCAGCCCGATCGTATCCTCGGGGGACTGAAAGCTCCGGACCGACTGGGACAAAAAATCATAGGCCTTCAAGCGACCTGAAAAAAGCCACCCTAAAAGCGGAAGTACGTATCTTACGTAAGGCAAAAAGAACAGCCGGACCCAAAAATTCCTGGGCCGCGTCAGGTCCAGAAAAGCGGCCTTCCCTCCCGGAGTCAGAATACGATGAACGCTACTTAAAAATTCCGGAAGTCTTTGAACGCTCCGGAGCGTGAATCCCGAGATCACGAGATCAAAACTTAACTCGAGGAAAGGCAGGGAATCAAAATCCTCCTGGAGCCACATCACGTTCCCCGGAATCGTCTCACGCGCTTTTTGAAGCATGGGGACCGAAAAATCTACTCCGGTCATGCTCTCCCAGGACCCGCTTCGCAGGAAACATTCCAGAAATTTCCCCGTACCGCAGCCAAGGTCCAAAAGAGTCTTAGGAGAAAAGCAAGGATCGCTCAAGAGGATCTCCGCCGAACGCTTGCGCCAGGATCCCGCCCTGCCGAAGCTCAGGATCTGGTTCAGCATGTCATAATGCGGCGTGATCGAATCGAACGCGTCACGGATAAATTGTTTATCAGGAGCGGGCATGGCTCGCCGCCTCAAAAACCTTCAGAACTTGATAATTCGTGTCGCGCTGGACGGGAATAAAACCGGCATCCCTGATAAGACGGACAAGATCCTCTCGCCGCGTGCGGACCCGGACGCCCGTAGGTTCCAGCACCTTATCCTCGATCAAAGTGCCTCCCATATCATCACACCCGAAGGCTAGCGCGATCTGTCCGAGCCTCATCCCTTCGGTAAGACAACCGCTTTGAATGTGTTCAAAGTTATCGAGCATCAGACGCGAGATCGCCACGGTTTTCAGATAATCATCTCCGCCCGAGGGTTTTGTTTCACTCATGCCGGGAGTGCCTGGCAACCCGCCTGAGGATCGGCGAGGCGCGCCCCCAATTCCGGACGGCACAAAGCTCCACGGAATGAAGGCCCGGAAACCGTGCGTCTGAAACTGTAACTCACGGAGCCGGAGGAGATGCATGATCCGTTCTTCCTTCGTCTCGACATGGCCGAACACCATCGTGGCCGTCGTCTTCAATCCGCTCTCGTGAGCCGCCCTCATCACTTCGATCCACCGTCCGGAGGAGATCTTTCGGGGGCTGATCAGCCTCCGGACGCGCGGCACGAGGATCTCGGCCCCGCCTCCCGGAAGCGAATTGAGCCCGGCTTCTTTGAATTTCCGGAAAAGCTCAGGTAAAGGTACGTCGCTTTTTTGAGAGAGCACATCCATTTCGATCGCCGAGAAGGAATGAATGTGGATCTTGGGAAACTTCTCATGGATGGCATGGACCATATCGAGATAATAGTCGAGTTTGAGGTCCGGGTGAATGCCTCCCTGGATGAGAACCTGTGTTCCGCCCAGGACCTCGAGTTCCGCCACTTTGGCGAGGATCTCTTCTCGGGAAAGCACATACGCTCCGGGAGCCCCGGGCGCACAATGGAACGCGCAAAAATCGCAACCGATCGTACAGACGTTCGTGTAGCTGATATTCCGGTCCACCACAAAAGTGACGGCATTGGGGTGAAGCCTCGGCGTCAGTTTTTGTGCGGCTTCGCCCAGGCTCAAAAGATCGCAAGCATAAAGTTCGACGCCATCCTCAAGCGTCAACCGTTCGCCGCTCAGACGTTTTTCGAGGATCTCACCGTGCCTCACCGGCCCTCCCCTGATGGGAAAGAAATAGAGAGAGGAGCGGGAAAAGAGAAAAATTCCAACAGCTTAGGAGCAGGCGCGAGGCCTTCTTCATGAGCCAATTCGAAGAACCGGCTCACGCCCTCTTTCATCTCCGCATCCAACGTGTACTGAAGGTTCACAAGGTAACCCAGCATTTGACAGAACCGTTTATCCGAAGGCGCGATCCCCAGCGCCCGTTTTAGAAGCCCTTCCGGGTCCGACAAATTCCTCGCAAGATTTTCTCGGAGACCCTCGAGAAAAGTCTTGAGCAATTCCGGATGCCGGACCGCAAAGCTTTTGCGCGCCGCCCACAGCGCGAATACGAAAGGCTTTCCCGTCCAGGAATGCCATAACTCGCCGAGATCATATTTATAGATCAATTCCTTGGGCTGGCAAAAAAGCGCCTGGTCTCCGATCACGAGCGCGGCCGGATATTTTTGAAGCATGGCCTCGGGATCCTGGTCCGTCCATTCGTATGTGTTGCGGTGGGCATATTTCTTCGCGAGAAGAATACGCACAAGACCGGCAGAACTGAGACTTTCCCTGGAAAGAGCGATCACCGAGTCGTGAAGCTGCTCGATCCTTTTTTTGGAAAGAAGCAGCACGCTTCGCGCGAAAAACCGTGTCCCGATCGCGAGGTCCGGAAGGAGAAAATAATCATCCTGATGCTGAAGGTATTCCAAAGAAGACACCGGCGCCGCGTCGATCTCCCCCTTCTCCAGGGCCTGGTTGATCTCGGACGGATAAGATTCAAAAAAACTCATCTCCGGCTCCGTTCCCTTTGTCCTTAGCGTTTCCACAAGGCCGAAGTAGAACGGGAGACAGTTGAGGTAGCGGATCTTTCCGATCCGGAGCTTTTCCGGAATTATCATAAAATCCCTTTTCGCTGGTAGCCGGTTCATAGACAGAACCAAAAATGATGGCTATAAACTATTGGCTATGAGCCGTTTTCCCTACCCAACGGGGAAAAAGAGCGTGCGAAATACCCATCTGGTCAAGCACCTTCCCCGCCATAAAATCAACGATTTCCTGGACACTTTGCTGGCCGGAGTAGAAGGCGGGCATGGCAGGAACGATCCGAACGCCAAGCCTTGAAAGCTTCAGCATGTTCTCAAGATGAATGGCGTTCAGCGGCGTTTCGCGCGGCACGAGCACTAATTTTCTCCCTTCCTTGATCGTACAATCCGCGGCCCGATGAATAAGATTCTGGCTCAAACCTGAGGCGATCGCCCCGAGCGTCCCCATACTGCACGGGATCACCACCATTCCCTCCACGGGGTAGGAACCGCTCGCGATCGGCGCCGTGAAATCATGGAAGTCGTGAAGATGAACAAACTTTCGAGGAACGGCCTCCGCAAGATCGATCCCCATCTCCTCGCGGGCTACGATCTTGGCCGTATCCGAAATGACCAGCTTGACAGGGATCGACTGCTCTGCCAACACTTCGACGAGCCGCACCCCATAAATAACCCCGCTCGCCCCTGTGATCGCCACAATGTAAGGTTTCATTTTCCCCCGTCAAACCCCGATGGAAGCGCGCCGCTTTCCGCTAAGCAGGGACCTCGGTTCCCGATCATCGATACTTCTCTGCGACGTCCTTGTATTTCAGAGGTTTCTCTTCCTCCGCCCGTATTTTTTCCTCGGCCTCCCGCTGAAAAGTTTCCGCCTTCAATTGGTCTGAGATCTCCGAGCACTTGGCAACACAATGTTCTTTGGAATAAACTCTTTGGCATTCAAGCCGGCATTTTTTAACATCGATCCCGAATCGGGCCTTGTCTTCCGCGACCATTTTTTTTGCCACAGCCAGTATATCTTGCTTGTTATCCGCCAGGGCGCTTCCCCCCACCACGCATAGCGCTACAAAACAGATCGTTATGAACGAACTTTTCATTTTTTTCTCCTGTTTACCAACCATGCTTCTCCGCATATCCGGCACCGTTCGTACAGCCGATGATCAATAGTCCGTAATTTATAGCCAGGGTCTTAGGCTATAAGCTGTGAGCCAATATCAATCTTCCAATTTGATCGCGACTTTTCCTTTTAAAGCGGCTGTTCCCTTGCTTTCACACCCGGTCTTCCTCGCAACGATAAGCATCCAGAGCGCGAGCAATAAAACGATCACAGCGCCTATAGCGCTTGTTTCAGGAGAAATCGACGTGTCTCCCACGATCAGAGGAACTTTCAACACCCACCGCACCAGATGAATTTCGGCAGCCACGATAAAAACGATCCCCGCAACATTCAATGCTATCTTTTGCATGGGAATTCCTCCTGTTTTTGAAAAACTCCGAGAAGCTCCGAGCCGCGGAAAGATTTTACCACGGAATTCGGTTGCCCGCCTCTACCTTTGATTCCTTTGATCCCTTCGCTTTGAACTCAGCACAGGCGGTTACCCGAAAAATTTCCACAACACTAAAAGATCACGTCCAGGGCAGCGGCGATGAGAAGTGTGACACTGACAACGGCGTTCATGATAAAAAAGGCTTCGTTCAATTTTTGGATTCCGAAAGAGCAAACAAGCAGGTGCTCCCGAACAAGGAAATAAGCGACCAGAAGCAGCCCAAGACCATAGATCAGCCCCGCCCCGTTTAAATATCCCGCCACGGCCCAGCAAAGAACAGCCAGCGCGTGAATCACTCGCGTAATATGGAGCGTCCATGCCGCGCCAAACTTTGCGGGTACCGAAAAAAGACCATGTGAACGGTCAAAATCCGTATCCTGAAGCGCGTAGATCATGTCAAACCCCGCCACCCAGTAGATCACGCCCGCCGTCAGGAAAACCGGAGCCCACGCGAACTTTCCCGTGACTGCGATCCACGCTCCGTACGGAGCAATGCCGAGCACGAGCCCCAGCACAAAATGTGAAAACCATGTAAAACGTTTGGTCAAAGGGTAGATCCACGCAAGCGCTACAGGAATGGGTGAAAGCCAGAAGCATAAGGGCCCAAGGGTGAAAGAGCTCCATTCAAAAATCAGGAGTGAGACAAACGCTGCCGCCCAAACAAAACTTTTCCGTACCTTCTTTTGCGGCAACGCCCGTTCCCGGGTCCTCGGATTTTCAGCATCGATACGGAGGTCGAGCAGCCGGTTCAGGCCCATCGCGAGGGTCCGGAAACTCACCATCGCAATTGTGATCCATAAAAAAAGGAAAAGACTTGGGATTTTTTTTTCCGCAAAGAAAAGACCGAGATAGGCGAAGGGAAGCGCAAAGACCGAGTGCTCGAATTTGATCATTTCGAGAAAGAGACCTGCCTTAGCGAAGATATTTTTCATCCAGCCCGTACTCGCGCCAGCGCTCTGCGACCTTTTGGCGGATCGTTTCGGTCATCACAATGTCCTCGGGCCAGGGGCGTTCCATTCCCTCTGCGCTGCTTTTACGCGTGGCATCGATCCCGATCTTGGAGCCTCCGAAATCCCTGGCCGCCGCATGGTCAAGCTCGTCCAAGGGCCCTTCTCCGAATACCATATCACGTTTGGGGTCCAAATTATTCAGGACACGCCACGAGACTTCCTTCAGATCCTGGATATTCGTGTCATGGTCCAGCACCACGATTATCTTGGAGAACATCATTTGCCCGAGGCCCCAAAGGGCGTGGATGATCTTCTTTCCTTGTTCGGGATAACTCTTTTTGATCGCAACGATAAGACAATTATGGAACGCCCCCTCCCACGGAAGACAGATGTCGGTGATCTCGGGAAATTGTTTCTGGATCATGGGAAGAAAGATCCTTTCGATCGCTTTTCCCATGCAGCAATCCTCCATCGGTGCCCGGCCCACGACGGTCGTCACGTAGACCGGGTTCCTGCGATGCGTCATGCAGGTGACATGAAACACCGGGAAATTCTTCGCCCTGGAATAAAAACCCGTATGGTCCCCGAACGGCCCCTCGAGACGCGTCTCCCCCTCCTCCACGTACCCCTCCAGAACGATCTCGGCCTCAGCCGGAACTTCGAGATCGATCGTTTTGCATTTCACAAGCTCTACAGATTTTTTCCTCAAGAATCCCGCGAGCATCAGCTCATCCAAACCGCTCGGAAGCGGACACGCGGCGGCGAACATCGTGGCCGGGTCCGCGCCGATCACGCACGCGACGGGCATTCTTTTTTTGCTCCCCTTTTCCAGCTTCCGGAAATGTTCGGCACCATCTTTGTGGATCTGCCAGTGCATGCCGGTCGTCCGGTCGTCATAGACATGCATGCGGTAGAGCCCCACATTGCGTTGGTTCGTTTCCGGGTCCTTAGTGATCACGAGCGGGAACGTAATGAATTTGCCTCCGTCCTTGGGCCAACACCGGATCAAAGGAATAATGTCCAGCATCTTACCTTCGCTCGCGAAAATGATCTTCTCCTGGCAAGGCGCGTGTTTGACGAATTTGGGAAGCACGGCGTTCAATTCCGAAAGCTTGGGGATCATCGCAAGCTTTTCAAGGAGGCCTTGCGGCGGCCTGAGGTCCAAGAAGGAATGGATGCGCTCGGCAATCTCGGATATGTCGCTCACGCCGAGCGCCATGGCCATGCGTTTCTTTGAACCAAAAAGATTGATCGCAAGCGGCATAGAAGAGCCCCGGACATTCGTGAAAAGGAGCGCCGGCCCTTCCTTTTTCACCACACGGTCGTAAATCTCCGTCACCTCCAGCTCCGGATCGACCGGCGCCTTCACTTCCACAAGCTCTCCTGCTTCGCGGAGCGCTTTCAGAAATTCCCCGAGATTCTTAAAGCCCATAACCCGCCCTTTTTCTTTCCGCAAAACAAAAACATTTATCGAAAGGCGCGCGAACGATCGCCGCAAGTCCCGAAAACGCGGTCGCCAGACCCAGCTTCTTGAGATGAGCCATTTCATTGGGCTGAAAATGTCCGGAGTGCCCGAGGAGCCTGGATGTTTTTTCCTCCACCTCCAACTCGAACGGCAAGTCGAAGATCACGAGGACCATGACCACAACAAAGCATCCAAGCCCGAGATTCACCAGGAATTGAAGTCCGGGAAAAAAATTCCCGAAAATCAGAAGGACCCATCCCGTTAGGACCGTGAAACGGATCACGAAGGCCATCCGGTTTTTGAGACGCACCCAAAAAGTCATATTGGAAAGCTGGCTTTTAAGAAATGCCTGGCGCGCCGCCCGGAGGATGGAAAGGAAATCGCGCCCTTCATAGGTCTTGGGTTCCAGAAAAAGGCCCTCCGCGGAAGGATATTCCTCGGAAGGTTCGATGGGAGATACCGGCACTTGAAAAAAACCGGCCTTATCCAGGACAAAGCGCGCGATCTCGCAGCCGGTCACGGTCGTCCTGTAGGTAGGCGTTCTATATTTCCAGAACACCCACCACTCGTAGAGCGCAAAACCCAGCGAGACGACGACGGTTCCGCTGAAAAAAAACCAATGACCAAGGTTCATGGGTCTCAATTATAGGCTAATCAGACCCCTGATTCAAGAAAGCGCAGGAGGTTCCGCATATCTTCGGGTAACTCGCTCGTCAGATGGATCCACTTCTTCGTGCGGGGCTGCTCAAAACCGATCGACAAGGCGTGAAGCGCCTGCCGTTTGATCGGCGGGAATTGGACCCCATAGAGAGCATCCCCCAGCACCGGATGTCCCATGTGCGCGAAATGCACGCGGATCTGATGGGTACGGCCGGTCTTCGGACGGATCTCCACAAAAGTCGCGCCGGGGAACCGTTTCAGCACACGGAAAAAAGTGACGGCGTCTTTGCCGCCTGAGGGACGAACCACCACTTTTTTCCGGTTGAGAAAGGCGCGTCCCACGGGCTCTTCACATACCCCTTCGTCATGCTGAACCACGCCGCGAACAATGGCGTTGTAAACACGATCGATCGTGTGCTCCTTGAACTGAAGCGCAAGTTTGTCGTGGGCGTAGTCGTTCTTCGCGACCACCAGAAGCCCCGAGGTGTCCTTGTCGAGGCGATGCACGATCCCGGGCCGGACCCTGTCCTTGGCATTCCCAAGGTTTTGCACATGGAAAAGAAGCGCGTTCACCAGCGTGTGACGGGGATTTCCGTGCGCCGGATGAACGACCATGCCCGCCGCTTTATTCACGACCAGGCAGTCGTCATCCTCATAAACAATATCAAGATGGATCGCTTCGGCGGGAAGATCCTCCTCCGGCATGTCGAGCTTCTCCACGCGGATCCGCTCGCCTTCCTTGACAAGATAGTGGGGCGACACATTTTTTCCGTCCGCGAGCACGCCACCGCTTTTGATCATTTTCTGAAGATGCGACCGGGAGTGCTGATCAAACATCTTTTGGGCGAGGAACACATCGAGACGTTGCTCGGCCTCCATGGAACCTACCACAAATTCCATAAAACGATTTTTCGGCATTTTAGAGTGCCTTGCGCCGGCGGGATTGAAAAACTGTGAAGGCAATGATCGCGATCGCAACGCTCAGCCATTGGTTCGAGGTGAGCCCCATCCACATCCAGCCCGGTTCGCGCAAGAATTCGATCGTATAACGGCCGACCCCATACAGAAGAAAGTAAAGAAGGCTGATCTCGCCTTCGAACCGGACTTTTTTCCCGCGGATGATAAGGAACACAAAAAGCACGATGTCATAAAGGGCTTCATAAAGCTGGGCGGGATGCACGGTATGCGAAAGTTCCGGGAACCGAACGGCCCAGGGGAGATCACAGGCCTTGCCGAAACAGCATCCGTTCAAAAAACACCCGATCCGCCCAAAAGCATGGGTCAATGCGCCGTACGGTGCGAGGAAATCCAGGGTCCTCCAGAATGACCACTTTTTCTTCCGGGACGTCAGCCAAAGGCCCAGGAAAGCCGCGATGGCGCCGCCATAGAAGACCAGCCCCCCTTCCCAGACGGCGAAAAACTTCAACGGCTCGGCTGCGTAATAAGAGAAGTTCTGGACCACATAAAAAAGCCGGGCCCCGAGAAATCCCCACACCAGGACCACAAAGGGCATATCGAACACTTGCTCGGACCCTGGGAACCCCTCTTTCGCGGCACGGCGTTTCATAAGAAAAAGAGAGAGCAGAACGCCGAGGGCGATACAGAGACCGTAGGAATAAAGGTGAACCGCCCCCCAAGAAAATAAAATCGGCTTCATGTTTTGTCCTTGGACATGAAAATATGGATGAAATAAATACCGACCCCGATCGTGATCGCGGTATCCGCAATGTTGAAAACAGGAAAGACCCGGAAGTCGATGAAATCGATCACAGCCCCAAAACGCAACCGGTCGACCCAATTCCCGATCGCACCGCCCAGGATCAAGCTAAGCGCCCAGCGGTCCGCGATCGAAGTTTTATGAGCTGTTTTTCCGTGAGAACGGTTCGCGACCAAAAACAGGACTACAAGACTGACCGTGATCACCGTAAAAAGCGCGGGCGCATAACCGCTAAAAAGTCCGAAGGCAACGCCGGAGTTCCTGACGAGCGTCAGGTCCAGGACCTGCGGAATAAGAAGCACCGGCGCATGAGGGGAAAGATACCGAAGAGCGAAAAACTTAGAGAGTTGGTCGATGAAGACTACGGCCCCCACAAGGGCGTAGAAAAAAATCACTGAAGACGTTTGCTCTTCTCCTCTTCTTCCTGGGCCCTTAACGAAAGACGGGTATAAGGCATGGCCAGAAGACGTTTTTTAGGGATCGGCGTTCCATAGATCTCACAAACACCATAAGTGCCATCTTCGATCCTTTTGAGGGCAACATCAATATCGTTTAAGAGCTGCTGCTCATTGGATGCCAACCCTATATTGAGCTCCCGGTCATAATTATCGGTCGCCATATCGGCCACGTCCGAGAGCTCCCCTGAATGACTGGGTTGATTCCCGCCCAGCGAATCCCCTTCGATCTGTTGCAAATCTCCGGCAATCTTCGCACGCAGCTGGAGAAGCATTTTTTTGTAAATATCCGTCTCTTTTTTAGGAAGACGTTTCACCTTCAGGATCTTGACCGGTTTTTTGGAAGACTTTTTTGCAGATCTTGGGGATGATCTCTTGGGAGTTTTCTTAGCTTTTGCCATAAAATTTTAACCCGCTTTCCGTAAAATTGGGGCATCCCCTTCAAGCGAGGTCTGCCTCCATGAGCGCAAGAAACGAGGCGGCATTATACTGATGCTCCCCTGGGGAAGCAAGCGTTAAGTCCGTAAAAATGACGCCCGGGTCATTTGGTAATGTATTCGGACAAAGAGCTCGGGGTCTCACCCTTTTTCTGAAGCTCTGTCCTTAAAGCCCGCAGGAAGGCATCGACCACGACCGGATCGAACTGAGTCCCCGCGCATTTTTGGATCTCGTGAATGGCAAAATCGATCGAGTGCCCCTCTCGGTAACACCGGGACGAAACGATGGCATGAAAACTGTCCACCACGCTAATAATACGCGCTTCGATCAAGATCTCATCTCCTTTGAGACCACGCGGATAACCGCTCCCGTCGAAACGCTCGTGATGCGCCATGATGATCTCTCGGACCTTTTTGAAATCCGTAAGCGGCTCCAGGATCCTGGCCCCCTTTTCGACATGGGTCCTCATGACCTGCCATTCTTCCGAGGTCAGTTGCCCCGGTTTGCAGAGGATGTTGTCCGGGATCCCGATCTTTCCGACGTCGTGCAGGGTCAACGCGGCGGAAAGCAGGTCCTTGGTCTTTCCGGAAAGATCGATCCCCATTTCGCGGGCGGTCATGATCCCGAGGCGCTCCACTTCCGAAACATGACTAAAAATATACGGCTCCTTGGCATGAACTTCTTCTGCGAGCGAACGCATGATCTCATAATAGGTCCGCTGTTCCTTCGCGCGCATTTTTTCGATCTCTTCAAGACGTTTCGCGAGCTCCTGGTTCTGCTCGAGAAGATTCTGATTGTATTCCGTGGTCTTGATGGCCATCGAACAATCATGGGCCAGCGTCTGGAAGAAAGTGACTTCCGGCGTGGTAAAACTTCTGCCGTTCACGCGCCGTCCCAGCATCAGGAGCCCCACAAGCGTGTCCTTAAAATAGCCCGGGACAAGCAACTCGACATTCAGATTTTGCATCGTTTTCTGGATCCCGGAGAGCAGGTCTCCCCTGGAATTCGCCGCCATCCGGAATTCTGCTCGGGAAAGCATCTTTTTAACATCCGCCAGAAAGAGAAAATCCTTCTGGAATGGCAGCCTTTTCTTGGATCCCGAGAACCACTGCATGAGGGGGTGATCCACGTCGAATTTTACAAGACCGACCGGAAGCCGTTTGGCTCCTTTGGAATTCACAAAGACATAGCGACCTTTTTTGGGGTCGAGAACGAGAAGAGAGGTGTGCGTGAGGCCGAACTGACGGTCAATAAAACGGGTAATGAGCTTCAGCAGGCGGTCGGGCCGCTTGAGACGCACCATGCTACGGGCCACGTCCCGCAGGACTTCTTGATAATCAAATTTTTGGATGCCTTGAGAATCCGTTTCTGTCGGCATAGGAGCCTTCCCCTAAAAGAGGGATTTTTTTCCGATTCTCACCGTACCAGCGGCAAGAACTTTGTTTTTACTGACTCGGCAATATGGATTCCGGATAAGCCACGGCGCCAGCTGGGCTCGCTTTCATCACCCAAGATCCGGGAAATGAAAGCCGGCCATCCCCCGCTTTGGGCCTGTTTTTGTTGACCGCTAAAAACCCTTGGCAAGGATATTGATCTTGTCCTGGACGTCTTTCTCGAGATATTCAAGGCTCAGGGGCTTGGTGATGTAGTTATCCGCTCCCAGCCGCATGGCTTCCTCGATTTTTTCTTGCGTCTCCACGGCGGTCACCATAATCACCTTCATCTTGGGATATATCTCTTTGATCCTCTTCAGGATCTGAAGACCGTCCATTCCCGGCATTTGAATATCCAAAAGGACAACCTCAGGATGAAAAGTGGCCAGCTTCTCAAGGGCCTGGGCCCCGCCATTGGCAGACGCAACTTCAAAATCACGATCCTCAAAGAAGGATTTTAGGAATTCACAGATCTCAACCTCGTCATCCACGATCAATAATTTACTCATCCCGGCATTCCTCCTTTAAGTGAGTGCAAAACACCATTGATCAAAACTGTCTGAGAATCTTCCGGCCCGAAATGTTCGCAAATCAGATCCAAACGGTTGCGCCTGTCTTTTCCTGCTCCTTCTCGCGCACCGCCTCCGCCGCATACGGCAGATGGAGAATGAACATGCTGCCGACCCCTGCCTGGCTTTCCACGCGAATGGAACCGCCGTAACGATGCACGATCTGCTTGGTCACGAAAAGCCCGAGCCCCACCGCCTCATGACGCGTGGTGTAGAACGGGTTAAAAACCTTGTCCAGATGTTCGGCAGGGATCCCTTTCCCTGTATCCGAACACACGATTTCAATAAGCTCCTCATCCCGGCGATACTTTAATTCTACAACGATCTTCCCTTCCGTCCCTATTGCCTCCACAGCATTCAGAAGCAGATTGAGGAAAATCTCCCGGATCTCCTGCATATTTGCGAAAAATGGAGGCAACTCCCGGTCCAGATTCTTTACGATCTCGATCTTATCCGTCGAAGCCTGGTACGCAAGCAGCGAAAGCGTCTCCTCCAGCACTTTTTCCAAAGAGATCCTCTCCTGCGGCCCCCGGGAGCCCTGCGAATACATCAAAAGTTTCCTTGTAATATCGGCTGCCCGGTGCGTTTGCTTCACTATCGCATTGAGCGCAGCCTGCACGTTCGGCTCAAGCTGCTTGGGTCCCCTCTGCATGAGCAAGACCTGGGCCTTTCCGGAAATAATGGCCAAGGGATTGTGGATTTCATGAGCGATGCCGGCAGCCAGCTTCTCGATTGCATTCAGCTTCGTCTTCTGGATCCACTGAGACTGGGAATCCTGAAGTTCAAGATTGAGTTGTCTTAGCCGTTTCACGACCATGGCGTTCTGCACACAGGGAGCGATCGCAGCCGCGAATTCCCGGAAAAAATGGAAGTCCCCCTGATCAAACACGGTGTCCGGCACGAGGGCCCCGAAGGCGAGAAGCCCTGCCAACTCCCCCTTTACGAAAAGTGGACTGATCCAGGCGGCCTGCAAAGAATCGAAGTCACGCGCCAACGCATTCGCCTCCTGCCAGGAGAGCCTTTGAAGCACCGGCCCGCGCATCAAGACATGCGGCCCCGTCTGATGGATCATTTTCAAAAGCGGCGTATCGGCCGCGAGACGGACCTTTTTGGAAGCCGAGATCGTCCATCCAAACGCCGATGTGATCTCGAAATTATTCTGGAGCGGGTCCGGAACGAGCAATGCCACGGTCTTCAACTGCAGCACCTCGCCGAACGTGTTGACCACCAGGTTCGAGATCTCCTGGATGTCCAGATTCACGGTCAGATCATTCGCCAGGTCCATCAGCGTCATTTGAGCAAATGTTTTTTTATGAAAAAAATATTTCTCAAGAAATTTTTTGACCCAGTGCTCTGTAGACTTATAGGCAGACACAAAGATCGCGGTCATGACGAGGATCGGAAATAACGGATGATGGACCCAAGGACCCGAAACTCCGGAAAAAGACATCAGGAAAGGAAACAGGTAGGCAGCAAAAGCTCCTAAAGAAAAAAGGACGAGGCCTACCAGCACTTTCTTCAGGACCGTCTTCGGAGTTCTTATGTGGAACGACGTATCTCTTTTGAAAGAGGCCCATCCCCTTTGTTTCATGACTTTGTTCCCCGGAGTGCTTCAACACATTTGGGACAGAGGGACGCGTGTTCGGGATCCCGGCCGAGGGAGGATGAGTAATTCCAACAACGGGCGCATTTTGCGCCGTCCGCCCGGGCCACGAGGACCTTCAGCCCGAATTTCTTCTGGAGCACCGCGGAAAGACCTTCTGCGGCCTCCATACCCTCCACGGTCTTTGTTTCCAAAACGACCTGAGAGACGACAAACACGCGAGCGAGTTCTTTTTCATATCTATGTAGTATTTCGGCCGATTCCGGATCTTCCGAAGTAAAAATCACCTTCGCCTCAAGCCCGGCGCCGATCTCCTTCGTCTCGCGCTTCTTTTCAAGGAAGGGTGTGATCGCGTTACGGACCTCGCGAAGATGCTCCCAATCCCGAAACTCCGCTCCCGGCTTCGCGCCTTGAGGAACGGGCCAGGCGCTCGCATGGACCGTCGGTACACGGTCTTCGAGCTTGTACGATCTCCAAACCTCATCGGCCGTGAACGGAAGAATAGGCGCCACGATCTTCACCACGCGCGATAGGATATAAAAAAACGCCGTTTGGGCGGAACGGCGAAGCCAGGAATTCGCCGCCGCGGTGTAGAGCGTATCCTTCAAGACGTCCAGGTAATAAGCGCTCAAGTCGACCACGCAGAAATCGTAAACCTCGCGATATATCTCATGGAACTCAAAACGCTCGTAGAACTCCGTCACCGATGCGACCAAATGATCCGTCTTGACCATGGCCCAGCGGTCAAGCGGATGCAGTTTTTCGTAGGGAACGGTGTGTTTCGCAGGATCAAAATCATAAAGATTTGAAAGGAAATAGCGGAACGTATTGCGGATCTTGCGATAAGTATCCACGAGCTGCTTTAAGATCTCGTTGGAAAGCCGGACATCGAACTGGTAATCGCAGGAGGTAACCCACAGTCGAAGCACATCCGCGCCGAATTCCTTCATCACGTCCTGCGGCGTCACGACATTGCCCGCCGATTTCGACATCTTCTTACCCTGCCCGTCCATCACAAACCCGTGGGTCAAAACGCTCTTGAACGGACTTTTATTTTCAAGCGCCACGCTCGTGGTGAGCGCGCTCTGGAACCATCCCCGGTGCTGGTCGGAACCTTCGAGATAAAGGTCCGCGGGAAACGCAAGTCCCGGATGCCGGCGAAGCACGGCCTGATGGCTCACGCCCGAATCGAACCAGACATCGATAATATCGGTCTCTTTTTCAAATTCATTTTTCCCGCACTTCGGGCAATTCGTGCCGTGCGGCACGAACGCGGAAGCCGGATGCGCAAACCACGCGTCCGCCCCTTCCTTTTCAAAAAGCTCCAGGATCTTCGCCTTGGATTCCTTGACAAAGTGAACCCCCGTGCAATTTTTGCAGCGGATCACCGGGATCGGTACGCCCCAATACCGCTGACGGGAAAGGCACCACTCCGGACGCGTCTTGACCATCGCCTCAATACGGTTTTTTCCCCAATCCGGAACGAATTGAATTTTTCCATTGATCGCGCTCAGCATTTCCTGGCGAAGCCCGTTATGGTCGATCTTCATGAACCATTGCGTGGTCGCCCGGAAGATGATCGGTTTTTTGCACCGCCAGCAATGCGGATAGCTATGGGAATAGTCTTCTTCTTTAAGAAGAAGCCCCTCCTTATTTAAAAGGGCCGTGATCTTCGGGTTGGCTTTAAAAACATGCTCACCCTGACAATGATGAAATTCTTCCGTGAATTTTCCGCGATGGTCGACCGGCGAGATAATGGGAAGACCGTTTTCCAAATGCCCGTATTTGTAGTCGTCTTCCCCGTGCCCCGGAGCGATATGCACGATCCCGGTACCGTCTTCCGCGGAAACATAATCCGCCAGGATCACCTTCCCTTTTCGGTCGAGAAAAGGATGCTGATATTCCAGTCGAACGAGCTCGTCCCCTGTGCCTTCCCATCGAAGATACGCCGCTTCCAAATTCTCGATTCCCAATAGAGGGAGAACATTTTTCCCGAGCGGTTCGGCAAAAACATAAATATTCTCATCTTTCGGGCTCAGAACTGCTTGATACTTAAGCTTTGGATTAACTGCCACTCCCACATTTGCTGGCAAAGTCCAGGGCGTGGTTGTCCAAACAAGAAAAAAGAATTTCTTATCACGCGCCCAGTCTTGGGCAGACCCTTTTTCGTTCGAGATCCCAAGAAATTTTACATAAACCGATTTGGAAATTTTGTCTTCGTACTCCAGTTCAGCTTCGGCCAGGGCCGTGTCGCAGTCATAACACCACGGAACGGGTTTCAGGCGCTGCTCGATAAAACCGTCCTCATAAAGCTTCAGAAAAGACGCCGCGATCGAGGTTTGATACCCGTAGTTCATGGTCAGATAGGGATCGTTCCATTCCCCGAAGATACCGAGTCGTTTGAACCCTTCGCGCTGGATTCCGACGAATTTTTCCGCGTATTTTCGCGCCTGTTTGCGAAATTCGACCCGGTCCACTTCTTCTTTGCGCTTACCCATCTCTTTCAAACAGGCGTGTTCGATCGGCAGACCGTGGCAGTCCCATCCCGGGACGTAGAGCGCGTCATGACCGCGCATGGTCTGGTACTTCACGATGAGGTCTTTGAGGACCTTATTCAGCGCGTGACCGATATGGATATGACCGTTCGCATAAGGTGGCCCGTCATGGAGAATGTACTTGGGCTTGCCCACAGACTTCGCGCGAATTGCAGGGTACACGCCTTCCGCCTCCCACGCTTTGAGCATCTCCGGCTCGCGCTGGGCCAGATTCGCTTTCATGGAGAACGTGGTCTGCGGAAGATTAAGAGTGTCTTTGTAATTTTTAGATTCAGTCATATTTCCAATCAGCACAGAGCGCAAGGTTCAAGGCAAAAAAAACAAAAGCGGTCTTTGCGCTTGCTTTAGAATTTCTTGATGACCGCAGTAATCAGTTTATCGAGCTTCGGACCGGCTTCGTTCGCGGTCTTGATGATCTCTTTAATGTCACAAGGTTCCAAATGCTCCGGATCACAAGTGTCCGTCACCACGCTCACTCCCAGGACCTCCATTCCCATATGGGCGGCCACGATCACTTCCGGCACCGTGGACATGCCGACAAGGTCCGCGCCCCACTGGCGCATCATGCGGTACTCCGCGCGCGTTTCAAGGCAAGGGCCCGTCACACCGATATAAACGCCCCGGTTGATCGGGACCTTCGCTTCCTTCGCCGCAAGGACGGCCAATGCGAGAAGCCTCTTTGAATAAGGTTCGCACATGTCCGGGAACCGGGACCCGAGCTTCTCCTCATTCGGCCCCACCAGCGGGTTCACTCCCATAAAATTAATATGGTCCGCAATCGTCACGATCTCGCCTTTTTTATAGCCCAAGTTCAAGCCTCCCGCGGCATTCGAAACGACAAGGATCTTCGCCCCCAACTGCCGGAGCACTCTGACCGGGAATGTCACCTCTTCGAGCGAATACCCTTCGTAGAAATGGAACCGTCCCTCCATGGCCGCGACCTTCTTGCCTCCCAGCTCGCCGAGGATCAGCTTGCCGCTGTGCGACTGGACCGTGGTCCTCGGGAAAAAAGGAAGCTCTTCATAATTGAAGACCTTTTCGGCCTTGATACGTTTCGCGAGGTCTCCGAGCCCCGTTCCGAGGATCAACGCGATCTCGGGCTCAAAGGAAGTCTTCCGGCGGATATAGGTCAGACATTTTTCAATACGTTCCATGAGCGAATTTTTTTTCTTACGAAAAGGCTTCATCGGCATTGCTGTTTTTCTCCCATTATTGGAATTGATAAGCGATCCTTAAAAGAATGGTGACAAGGATCTTGTTCGTAAGATAGATGGCAAAAAAAGCAAGGATCGGCGAAAGGTCCAACATCCCGATGCGAAGCGGCAGCCGTTTTAAAGGCTCCAGGATCGGGTCTGTGACCTGGGTCAAAAACTGCACTGGACTGGAAAAAGGATCCACGGGCAGCCACGAAATAATGATCCTCGCGAAGATCAGCCAGTAGAGGATCGTGCAGATCCCGTTCACAAGCATGGCCAACCCCTGAAAAACAGTCCCGATGATGAACATTCAAACCCTCCTAAGACCACGGACTACAGACTACAGACCAAAGCCTTAAACGATCTCCCATCAAAGCTTTGTCGTCTTCAGTCTGCGGTCTTCGGTCTATCGTCTATTTAGTTCCCGGCTCCGGTTCATGGCTGCCCAAAGCGCCCGCTGGAAAATTTTTTTGAATTTCCCGCGTTCGAGGGCTCTGAGCGCAGCCTCCGTCGTCCCTTTTTTTGAAGTCACTTTCTGCCGCAGTTCCGCGCAGGATTCCCGGGAAGCCTGCGCCAAAAGCGCGGCCCCCAATCCCGTTTGGACGGCCAACACTTCGGCCACTTCGGGCCGAAGTCCCTGCTTTACGCCGAAATCCGCCAGAAGTTCCATCAGATTGAAAAAATAGGCCGGCCCGCTCCCGCTGATCGCGGTCACAAGGTCCAACATCTTTTCCGGAAGCGTCGTAACTTCCCCGCATCCATTAAAAAGTTTTTTGGCAAAAGAAAGCGCCGTTTTGTTCTTCCCGCAGATCACGGTCATGGACTGGCCCACTTTTGCTCCAAGATTCGGCATCGCCCGAACGATCGTAACATTTTTGCCGATGGCCCGCGCGATCTTTCCTGTCGTCACCCCCGCCAGGATCGAGATGACGTCTTGTCCCCGCCTGAAGGAAGACCGGTGCTCCAGGGCAAAACCCGAGAAATCCTGAGGCTTCATGGCCAATAGCACCACGTCCGTTTTTTTCACTAATTCCGCGACCGAGGACGCCCTGCGCACATGATGGCGGAGGGCAAAAGACCTGGCCTTATTTATCGCCTTGTCGTAAACCAATATGAAAGAAGGAGTTGCGAGCCTTCTTTTGATCACACCTTCCAGGATCGAGGCGCCCATATTGCCCACGCCGACAACGCCGATCCTTTTATTTCTCAATGTCTTCATTTTTTGATATCCCTCGGAAAGACTAAAGAGCCAATTCTAAGCATATTTGAGCCTTCTTCAATAGCTATTCTGTAGTCGGCCGACATTCCCATAGAAAGGATGTCCCAGCCGCACCGGGAAAATTCCTTCTTCAGAGCCTCCCGAAGCCTCCGTGTCTTTCCAAAACACTCGCGGATCTTGCCCTCATCCTCCGTCAGCGGGCCGATGCTCATGAGCCCGAGGATCCTGATCGAGGGCCTCAGGGGCATTTGCCTCACAAAATCTGCAACACGAGCCGGATCAAGACCGGACTTACTTTCTTCTCCGGACATGTTCACCTGAACGAGACAGGGCACGTCCGCGATCCCCTTGGATCTCGCCTGCTTTTCAATCTCGTCTGCAAGTTCAAGGCGGTCGAGCGAATGGATAAGCGCGACCTGGCCGATCACATACTTCACTTTGTTCGTTTGGAGATGCCCGATCAGATGCCAGCGAACATCTTTCGGAAGCACGTCCTTTTTCTCCCGCCACTCCTGGACACGATTCTCCCCAAAGTCCCTTTCCCCCGCTTGATAAACCTCCAGGATCCCCTCCGGCGAGATCGTCTTGGTCACGATCACAAGTCGGATCAGTTCCGGTCCCCGGTTCGCCTTCTCGGCTGTGGTGAGAATGGACTGTTTTAAATTTTGGATATTCGATTCTATGGTCATCTATTGAGATCTTCGGTTCAGCCTATAACTGCTAGGCTGAAGCTAGGGACTATGGGCTTGTCTTCGAGCTCAGATCTTTGGTCTCGAGTTTCGGGCTGGTTGCCTGGATCTTTCGCACGAGATCAAAAAAACCCACCACATTCACGCGGTCCACAAAAAAAACAACATCTTCGCCTTCGAGAAATCCATAATAGGCGTTTTCCTCAGGAACTTCGTTGCCGAAATAGAACGCTTCTTTCTTTCCATCTTTCAACTCGACCCAGATATAGTCGTGGATCATGAAAAAGCCGAGATCGGCCTTGGACTTCCTATTGGTATCCAGAAATTCCCTGGCATGAAGGCTCTGGAGGCCTTCCAACACAAGATTCATGCGTTTCGCAGTGATCTTCTGGCCCAATTTTTCCACGGGTTCGAACCAATACCACTCGTCGCCTTCTTTTTTCCACTGGCAACTGTACTTTCCCATTTCCACGTAGATCTTCCGGATCCTGTCGACCGGAGCGCGGAACAAACTCTTTTGCCGAAGTCCATAGACGCTTTGACGGAACATGGCTTTCATCTCGACCGGCAGAAGAAAAAATCCGCGCTCCTCCGCCCACCGGGCGAAAACAAACTTCCCAACAGGCGTCGGAGCACCTATCTGAAGTGTCACGGTTTTTTTGCCCTGGAGATCGAACAGGATCTCGAGCTCCGGCTTCGCAAGCCCGTACTCCTCCCATTCTTTCTCAGCCCGCAAGCGGGGCTGTTGGGACGCCATCCGGGCCGCAGTCACAAATCCCTCCACGATCGGGCCTTCCGCCGGATAGCGGACAGGCGCCTCGATCATCCACGTTCCGTCCTTTTTTTGGAGTAGGGTCTCCGTCTTCTGGATAGGATCGCGCAATTCTACGCGGGTTACCGGATCTTTTTTTGAGATCACAACGGTCCGGTTTACTTCGTCGGGAACGATCTTAAGGGCCTGTTGGGTAAGGCGTGCCTGAAAAAGATAGATGGCCGCTGCTAAGGCGAAGAGGAGAATGAAAACGATCGTCCGGGAAAGCTTCATGACGCCCAAGTCTCTATCTTCTTTTTTTGGATGGTGACTTGGACAGTCATGATTACCCGTTTATTTTCTCTGAAAAGGAGAATCATGACGTTCGGGAACGGATCCCGAGATAGATCCCTCCGAGTATGAAGACCGTCAGCGGATAAACGCCGAACAAAAGGATCATCAACTGGGTCCGGTGCGGCACATCGAGCAGAAGCGGCTTGAAACGGAGCTCGGGACGCTTCACATCCATAAAACGGTCATCGCTGGCAAGCCATCGGATCATATTCAGTCCCAGCTCCTTGTTCCCGGAAAGGTCCAGGTACCCGTTCGTCAAAAAATCCCCATCTCCCGCGATGATCATTCGACCCCCAGTCCCCGACGCCTGTTGGACAGCGACCGCGACCGGCAAGGGACCCGCGACATCCGTTTTTATGTCAAATTCCGCATTTCCGTTCTCCAGCGCCGGAAGGTCCGTTTCTCCCCAGCTCCCTTCCCCGGTCATGGCAAGCGGCATGACATCAAGCCCCGGAACCGCATCCGTAGACGGCTGGACCGTACGCACCAGCGGAAAAAAAGTCGCTTGCTTCAAAGGTTTTGTGACGGGATGTGTCACCAGATACCGGCTCACCAGCGGCATCAGAAAATCCCCTCCCACCATACGACTGGCCTTATCTACGATCACATTCTGTCCGAGCGCCACGCCGTGCTTTTTGGCGAACTCAAGGAACGCGCCTCCCTGGCCCGGATCCATGGGGTCAACCAAAAGAAGAACGCCTTTCCCCTTTTGGAAAGCCTGATCCAAGTCGGCGAACTCTTCGACCGTCAGATCCCAACGCGGACCGCCCACGACCACGACTTGACAAGCGTCGGGCACATGATCGCGCAAGAGAACGATCCCGTGGACCCTGGCGTTATACCCCTGAAGAGAGTCCCGGAAACGCCGGTACCCACCTGTGGCATCATCCTCGAGATCCACCTCCCCATGCCCCGTCACAAAGCAGACATCCAGATCCCTGGGATGAAGAAGCCTCAGGAATGCGTTTGTAAAGGCCTCTTCATTCGGTCCGATCAGACGCTCTTCGAGATCTCCGGAGCGAAAGATCACTGTCTTGGCGACCGAAACATTGAACTTGCGCGCAAGCTGCGGCCGCCGGTTCGGATCATAAAAATCGTAATGGAAATCCGGATGGTGACGGCTGCATTCCTTGAGGAAAACCTCCAGGCCCTTCCGGGTAGGGTCATCCTGCGCGAAGAAAAGAAGCAGATGGATCCTGCGACCTTTCAGGTCCCCCAAAACTCCGGTGGTCGCAGGAGGAAGTGAATAGACCTTGTCCCGGGTCAAGTCCCACCGCTCGTGGAAAGGCTGGATCACCACATAGACCAGCGTGAGCGTCGCCAAAAGGATCGCGGCCTCGAACAAAAGCTGGAACTTAAAAAAGAATTGTTTCATATTAGTTTGGAGTTATGAGTTCGGAGTTTGGAGTTCAGAGTTCGAAGCATCAAATAGCCTTGAATAATCCGCTCAGCATTTTTGATAATTCCGAGGCCCTTTCTCGCAACTTTTTCTCATCCTTTTCAGATAGATAATTCCTTCTGCTTGCGATGGTTGCACAAACAATACATTCCCTTACCGATCGTCTGGCTATCTTTATGAAATGCCGGAATTCAGCCTTGCTGCCACCGCTTCCCTCTCCAATATTCAAAGCGATTGACTGTGCTGCTCGCTGAAATTGGCTTGTAAGTCCAAATCTCTCTTCCTTCGGAAATCCTCGGGTCCACTCATAGACGCAATCCACATAATCCAAAGCTTTCCTGTAAACCTGCAAATTCTCGAACGAAAACTTCTCTTTCATGTTCCACAGCCTCCACTCCTAACTCCCGGCTCCAAACTCCAGACTGATCTTTCAGCTTTTCCAGTTCCTGGTTTCGATCGAGCGAAGCGTTAAAAAAAGAAAATAAAAGAAAAAGAAGCCGAAAAAGACCACGTCCTGGACGTCCAGGATCCCCAGCGTGAAATTTTTGTAATGAGCAAGCGGCGAAAGTTCGGAAAAGATACGCGCCCAACGCCCCGTCGCGATATCGTTCACCCAATCAAAGATCCAGAAAACAAGCAGGACGCTGAAAGTCCCGAGCGCGCTGACGATCGGGCTTTTGGTCAGGCTTGAAATAAAAACCCCCGCCGCCAGATACGCCGACCCCAAAAGCCAGAACCCGAGGAATCCGAGGAGTACCGGGGCCCATTCGAATTCCCCGCCGAGCGAGCGGAACACCGCCAAATACCCCGAAAGGGGCAAGAGAAGCGCCGCAAAGAACAAAAGGATCCCCAACTGTTTTCCGGCCACAATCTCAAAATCGGACAAGGGGTACGTAAAGAGAAGCTCGAGCGTTTCCTGCCGTTTTTCCTCCGCAAAAGAACGCATCGTGAGAATCGGCGCCAAGAAAAGAAGCATAATGCTCAGGTTGAAAAAAAAAGAACCAAGGATGTATTGCGTTTGATTGATCCCCGAGAAGTTCGAAAGCCCATACTGCTGTGGATTCATGGAGATCTTGGAGTAGCCCAGCACCAGGACCACAAAAAAGACCCCTGAGGCCAGAAAGAAGAACGCCGCCATCAACACCCCCAGCCAGGAATGGAAACAGCTGCTGAACTCCTTCCGGGCGATCGTCAGGACTTTTCTCATGAGACCTGCCCTTCGAACTGCCCGTTCTTCAAGAGCCCGAGGAAAATATCCTCCAGCGTGAGCTGCTGGCGCTGGATCTCCGCAAGCGAAATACCCTGTTCCACAAAAAGCTTCATGATCCGGGGCCGCAGATCCAGCTCCGGAGAAGTTTCGAAAGAAATAAAAGTTTCGCCTCTGACCTCCTCCTCGGTCTTCAGCACTTCGACCTCGGGGATCGAACTCAGGATCTTGAGCGCGAGCTCTTGGTCCTTCTTGTCCAGGATCCGGATGTGGATCGCCTCACGATCCTTCAAACATGAGGCGAGTTCCGGAACGGTCCCGCTCGCCAGGATCTGACCTTGGTTGATCATCATAACGCGATCACAGAGCATCGAAACCTCAGGCAAAATATGCGTCGAAAGGATCACGGCCCGATTCTGCCCCAGCGCGCGGATCAGTTCACGGATTTCTTTGATCTGCGTCGGGTCAAGTCCCGTCGTCGGTTCATCTAGGACCAGGATTTGCGGATCGGCCACAAGGGCCTGGGCGAGCCCGACGCGCTGCCGGTAGCCTTTGGAAAGCCGCCCGATCAAGCGGTGCCCCGAATCGAGCAGGCCGCAAAACGACATTCTGCTCCGGACGTGCGCGTGCAGCGCATACGACGGCACGCCTTTGAGCTTCGCGACGAACCGCAAATATTCGATCACCTTCATATCCGGATAGAGACTCACGGTCTCCGGAAGATAGCCGATGGCCCGCTTCGCCTCATGGGGATGTTGGAACATGTCGATCCCGCGGACAAACACGCGCCCGCTCGTGGGAGGAAAAAACCCGGCAAGAATGCGCATGGCCGTCGTCTTGCCCGCGCCGTTCGGCCCCAGAAATCCGACGATCTCTCCTGCCTTGATATCGAAGGAAACATCGCGAAGCGCGTGGAAGGCGCCATATTTTTTGGAAACATTTTCAAACCGGAGGAGGCTGGAGGGTTCGGGATTATTCATGGAAGAACAATGCTTTGAACTGGTTTCATAAATGTGCGTAGTCCTGTCATTCCCGCGTGCCTTTAGCGGGAATCCAGGACTTGATCTGCATTCTGGATCCCCGATAAAAACATTCGGGGATGACAAACTTGAACATAACGCCAAAACAGCGCCAACATTGACTTATGAAACCGCTTCTATGTCTCATGTGGCTACATACTGCTTTGGATTTTTACGAATTTACGTTTGCCGCACTGCAGGACAAAGGGCGCCCCGATCGTGATGACCGCTTTCGGGTCCGTGATTTTCTCATGGCCGATCTTCACCCCGCCCTGTTCCATGAGACGGCGGGCCTCGGATTTGCTTGCCACAAGCTTCGCTTCGACTAAAAGGCTCACGATATCGATCGTCTTTTGGCTGATCTTGACCGTGGGGATCTCATCCGGCATCCCTTTGTTCTTGAAGATCTCGTCAAATTCTTCTCTGGCCTTCACGCTTGCTTCGGGGCCATAGAAAAAGGCTACGATCTTCTGTCCCAAATCCGCTTTGCCATCCCGAGGATGAAGATCTCCCGATTTTAAACCTTGTTCAAACCGGTTCGCTTCTTCCGTTGTACTGCCCGTCGCGGCGCGATAATACTTAGCCGTCAATTTGTCCGGGATCGACATCACCTTGCCGAACATCTCACGCGGGCTGTCTTTGAGCGCAATATGATTGCCCAGGCTTTTAGACATCTTCTGCACGCCGTCCAAACCTTCGATCAGGGGAAGCGTCATGACGACCTGGGACTCCTGGCCATCAGTCTTCTGAAGTTCGCGCCCCACCAGCAGATTGAACTTTTGGTCTGTCCCGCCGATCTCAATATCGGACTTGATCTCCACGGAATCATGCCCCTGCATCAAAGGATAGAGAAGCTCCACCACCGAAATGGGTTCCCCCGCCTTGTAGCGTTTCGAGAAATCGTCACGCTCCAGGATGCGCGCCACGGTGTACTGCGCCGTGAGCTTAAGAAAATCCTCGGGCCGCATGGTTCCCAGCCATTCGGAGTTGTAACGGACCTCGGTCTTTTTCTTGTCCAGGATGCGGAACACCTGCTCCTGATAGGTCTTGGCATTCGTCCGGACTTGCTCTTCGGTAAGCAGAGGCCGTGTCTCGGACCTCCCGGAAGGGTCGCCGATCCGCGCTGTGAAATCGCCGATGATGAAAACGACGGTATGCCCCAAGTCCTGTAGCGAACGGAGCTTGCGAAGCGGAACCGTATGGCCGAGATGAAGGTCCGGCGCCGAAGGATCGGCCCCGTATTTGATGCGGAGAGGGCGTTTATCCTTGAAAGAGGCCTCGAGTTTGGCCGTAAGCTCGCGCTCGGAAATAAGCTCGACAAGATTTTCTTTAAAAACTTCCAGTTGTTCCTTGACGGGTAAGAACATTTCCTAAGTCCCAAGTTGGAAAAGAGTTAGCAAACGTAGAGCATTCTAACAGGGTGAGCGATAGCCGTCAATTTAATGAACTCGAACAATGAACTCGAACAATATACCACACAAGGAGAAGGAAACCGTATGTCGAACGACGCTCGCGAGGCGGAGCAGGTATGGTGGCCTGGAAACTTCGCCTCTGCCACCGGCGGGACCGATCTCGAAGCGCTCCGAGAGCTGGCTTTGGCGAAGTTTCCCGGCCGAGCGAAGCCGAGCGCGCGAGTGAGTCCTGCCACGCTGGGGCAGAACGAACGATCGAGAGGCATGCGGTTTTCTTCTCCTGCCTTCTGCTGCGGTGGGAAATGACTTATGCGGCTTTGCTGATCGCGGCGCTAGCGAGGAACTGCTGGACAACGGCGCCCAGGATAGAAAGTGAGCCATCCGCGTTGGCTTGAAACATTCCCCCGATCCCGAAAAAAGCCTCGAGTTGTGTCTTCAGTAACGCCGCCGTCATCGGTCCGTCTTCTTTTTTGTGGTGGGCGATCAACTCCGCCATGTGAAGGAGCGTCACGGCAAGGATCAGTTCCAGGTGGTCCTGCATCAGAACATCGTCAGGAGTATCGCCTGATTCAAAATCCACAGCAAGAGGACGGAACCCAAGATCGACCATCGAAATGGCCGCCTTCTCCGCTGCCGTATCAAACCCAAGCGGCACTCCCTGAGCATTGGAACCCAGGACCGTCAGACCGCTTCTCTTCACGTCCTTCGGATCCAGAGAACGTTTGTGAAGGCCGGCGGCTGCTTTGAGTTCCGGCGCGTTCAAAAGGGCGGGGCTCGCGATCAATTCCACTTTTCTCCGGCCTGCAAAAGTTTCCAAGGCTTTCGCAAATAAAGAAAGGAATCGTTCGTTGTTCTTTTTATCCATCATCAGGGCAACTGAAATACCCGCTTCCGGGGAATCCGCCGGCTCTGCGGCTAATTTACTAAAGATCTCCTTTTGGTGCGCTTGGATGCTGTCATGAAGCTTGCTGGCCTGGACAGACCTTCGAGCCATCAGGACGTCTACCGCCGCTTTCAGCGCCTGGATCAATCCCGGCAGGTCCTTTTGCGCTAGTTCATAAACGGCGAGAACTTCTGCCGTACCCAAAGCACCGTTTTTTCTTGATGGCTTCAACGCTAATGCAAGATTCCCAACAACCGGAGAAAAAAGCCGCATTTTAGAGCGGGCTGCATCAAATTCGACTTCGGGATGCATTTGATGAGATCCAAAATCGGCTGCAGTAGCGTTCATAATCCCGATCTTCGCCCACGTCGCCAGTCTCTGTTTCCAGGAAAGCGTCTCCCGCAGTTCCGAACGGGCTTGGCCCTGCCGCATTTCGGAGCGGCGGTCGCCCGGCGCAGGTTTCGGGCCAATAGCGCTCTCTGTTCCCGTTCCGACCACTTGTGATCCCGCCAGTAAATTTCCCTCGTAAATATTGCCCGTGACGCCGTCCACGGTCATCCAATCACCCTTTCTGAACGTTCTACCTCCAAGGGTCAAAATACCCGCCTGCGCATCTATTTCCATATCATTCACACTTGTCACATAGGTCCTGCGCAGATGACGCGCCCAGACAGCATAATGCTGGGCTGTCCCGCCGTTCTTGGTAACAACAGCCACAGGTTGATCATAAAAATCCTGTATTTGCCTGGGAGGCCTGTTAATGAGGAACAGAACCGCCGGGATGCCTTCTTGGCGCGTGATCGCCTGAGCTTCCTCAATACTGAAAGCCAGAGGACCGCTGATCTTCCCTTCCACAACAGGCATACCCCGGGCCACAGGTTCAAAACCGGTCAGGTCCACTCCTTCAGCCGGGATCAAAGATAGCGCTCTGGTCGTTAAACGCACCCAATCCTTTTTTTCGAGCAGGCCTTCAGTGTAGAGATCTCGTAATGCGCGAACGGTCGCTGATGGATTTAATTTGGCTTTCCTAACCTGAAGGAAATACATCTGGCCATTTTCATTCGTTATTTCAAATTCTACCGGTCCAAAATGTTCCTCTAAAAATCTGCGGACCTGCAAGATCGATCTTTCATCCTTCTCAGGCATATTACGAAAAACATCCATATTGTCCGGCCTGTCTCCCACCAGGTCCTGCCCTTGAGAACCGTAGGCTAATTCGATATCTAATCGTGGATTCCCATTCATGGTGTTCCGGGTATGGACAACAGCCGTATAAGAGTCCTGATTCAGGTCCCCAAAAACCATTTCCTGGACGATCACATTGACCAGCCATTCTTCGCCAACGCCATGAAGGTCGAGAAGATTCCTAACGCTATCATTGAGGGAGCCGATCGCAATGTTGGGGGTGACTCTGTTTATCTGATCCCACGGATCCTGGGGAATATCGATCTTTTCAGCTGCCAGGATTTTGTTGATCTGATCAAATTTAAACCTTAGTACTTCGACATCATCTTTCGCCTCCACCAACGGCAAATCAAGTTTAGGATAGAACAAACGGGCAAAGTTGTTTTTGAAGCGTATATAAACTCTCAGTGCGAATTCTTCACCCTGCTCCGCTTTTAAAACTTCGAAAACTTCATCATTGATCCCTACATTAACAACCGTGGGGAATTCTCCTGCCAAGGAAAGGGGGAAAGCTGCCCGCAAAGAAAGGAGCAAGGGATGTGCCCTGTCCCCTAATCTTTTACCGGTCCTTGTTTGAAGCGCTTCGATCGAACTTCTGAAGTTCTTACCATCCGCCACAGGCTTTTCAAGTTCCCCTTTGATCGATCTTAAAACAAAACCGTCAGGAACCTTTAATCCCAACTGCTTCAAAAGAACAAGCCCGTAAACCTTGGCCCCAAGGATCCTGGCAACGCCAGGGTCCATTCCCTCGAGCGGATATGTTGTTCCCGTTAAGACGGGGGTTTTCTCCATTACGTCGGTCACACGCACAACCTCTTCGCGCAAAGACGGGTCTTCCTTCAAATGGGATACAACAGTCCCGGTCGCCGCCATGAACAAGCTTTTGAGATCATAGATGTGTTTTTCAGAAAATTGGCTCATAAGAGTCGGGCGCAAGAGCTCCTCGACGAATGCGATCGACTCCGGCGAAGCGGCAACATTCTCCTGCCCCTTCTGTTTTTGAATAGCCTCGACCCTTTGCGGATATTCCCAAGCATATTGATCGATGGTCTCCTTCATGATCATTTGGACCTGCCCCATCAAACCCAGGATACGCAGGTAATCGGAGCCGGAATGCTGGGTCTGCCCCGCCAATTCCAAAAGCTGCCGCCCGATCCGTTCCAAGCTGCCGTCATAGATCCCAAAATAGGTGATATTCCTCACAATAATATTCGCTGTCAGAAGACAATCCTTCACCCGCTGGGAGTTGATCTCCGATTTTTCCTGAACGGCGGCCTCAACCTCCCGATTTAACGCGTCTTTCACAGATGAAAAAGCATCCCTGTAGTGGTCCACAATCTTCTCCTCAAGAATGATATCTGCCTCGGTCAGTTTCAAGGCCTGCCCCACCAGCTTTCTCGCCTCGTTAACGTGATCCCCGTACCTCCTCACATCGCTTTGATCAAGCCGCCGGGCCTCACGAATAACACCGCGAATCCTTTTCTTCAGATCCTCCCGGACAGAAGTCAAGAGAGACAGGGAATCTAACGGCCTCCCAACAGAGAACAATCTCTCCGCCTCCTTTATTCGCTCCAGGTCTTGACTTTCCAGACCGGAGATTTCTAGATACCTTGTAAAATCTGCCACCCCTTGTAATTCCTCAACCAAGGCCTTGACTTCCGCCAAAGCCGCGGTAACCTTGGGATTAAAAACAAGGTCTCCTGTTTTTTCATCCCTAAGGGTAGGCCTTCTCTTATAGGTGCCCTCCAGAGCCCTTTGGAGAAAAGCCAGATTCATAAGATCCGATGTTTCGGCTTCCCCATGTTTTACGCCGACCTCTGCATCAATGATCTTCAGCAATTCTTCCAACCTCTCCGATTTTGAACTGTTCAAGAGAATCGTTTCTTTCAAGATCTGCCGTAAAAGAATGTAGGATGGCTCGATATCCGCTATTTCTATGATCCCATCCGAAACAAGATCGAAAATCCTCTGTTTTTCCGCAAGAGCCTCTTTCGGGTTTTCTTTTATTAATAGGGGCCAATCTAAATGCAAATATGCCACATAATTTCTTAGTACGGGCGCCGCCTCAGACAAATTCCTGAGATCAACATTGGAAGTTACCTCGTGAAAAGACCTAGGATCAGAGATCACGGATGCCTCTGCGATCATTCCGTTCAGATCCAGCGTTTTTTTCAAACTCACAAGATTTTCTGGAGAAAATCCCATTTGAGGCAGCATGCTGTCGCTGAATGCGGCCAATGAGCGCAAATTGTTGTTAAGTTCCGCAGACACTTTTGAGGTCATCACACGGATCAGGGCTTTCTCGAAAGCATCCCTATCCGCCTTCCTGGCAAGAATGGCCTCTTTGACCTTCGCAGGATAAAAGAATAGTTCATGGGCGTCTGGAAAAAGCGATAAAACCTCGCCTTGTAACTGTACCGCTACATCGGATGGTTCGGGGGTCTTCTGATCCCGCATTTCAGAACGTTCGAAAGATGTTTCCTTCCGGGCGCCGGCAAGATCGGGTTTTTGCACCTCAAAATTTAAGACGCTCGCCATCCCGAGCTGAAAGGCGTTCATCGCTCCAAACCGGGGGGATTCGAGCCAAACGCGGGTGGTCTCAAATCCGCCGTTCACGGTCGCTTTCCCCAGGGGAGTCGTCTTAAAAAGAACTTCCATGGATTCAAGGGAAGAGCCTTGCCCGGTCATGTCTTGATAGGACTTCAGCAATCGAAGAAGATCCGGAGGATAAATGCCTTCTCCTTTTCGTACTTCGGCCCAAAGATCGGGAAGCATTTTCCTTAGCTTCTGATATTTTCCGAGAACCTTACCGATCGCGGCATTCCCGTCCCGATTCTTTTCCAGTTGTTTTAAAACGCTCTCCATAAGACCCAGGATCGTTTCGGGATTGATCACCTCCGAACCCCTCATTAGAATTCCATCGGGTAACTGTTTTAAGAATCCGCTCAAAACCCCTTGCCTCCGATCGCTGGAATCATTAAGTTCGAAATTGATCATCTGAAAACGGACTCTTCCCGAAGCGTCCCTGTAATTTCTTCCTTCAATCGGAGCTATTTGAAAATGGTCCGGCCACGGCCCCTTCCCGGGAATGATTCTTCCTGATTCGTCATACTTACGGATGTAAAAATAATCTCTCTGCGCTTTTTTATCACGCTGAAAACCGTGAATCATACCGTTCGTCCCTTGGACTCTGATCTTCTCGATCATGTCCAAAAAAGGATCCCTGGCCGATTTGCGCGGCCCGAATATTCCCTTTCGCATCTCCGCCGCCCAAGCACGGATCCCCTCATGGACCGAAGCATATTCGTGCTGTTCGAGATTCTCCACTACACAGTTCAATGTGAAATAGATGGGCCACCAATTGAATCCGTCATAGTCATCCGCGGGAATGAGCTTGCGAATCTCGTCCAGGATTCCTTGAAGAAATTTGTGTGAAACATGGAGAGTCGAATATTTTTTGTAGTCGCTCCATTTCTCCGAAAAGGACAGCACCACCTGAGCAGACTCCGGTTTGGCAACCGCATTGGGAGAACCTGACGCCTCCTTGACCGGCGCCATCTCACGGTCTAGCCAGAGCTCGGAACGCTTTCCACCCTGCAGAGACCGGGTCTTTGCAGGGTAGATTTCGGCACGTGCCACCCGATCGGCATCAACTGGATCGGTTGTGGTTTTTGTGTAAGCGATCGAAGGGAGTAATGCAATATCAATGCTTGTTTCTGTGAGCACAGCTGGCGAATCGGCAGCCGCGGGGATTGTCATGGATTTAAGGAGTCGGGCAATGCCGGATTCGCTGAGTTTGCCTTCAACTTGGAGTTTTTTGAGGCCCTCCCCGAAGCGGTCGATATTGGCAAGCCACTTCTTTCGCAAAGCCTGAAGATCGAAGGTTGAAGGTTGAAGGTTGAAGGAATCCTTCCACCTTCCGCCTTCCGGCTGTTTCAATTCGTCGATGAACCGTGTGTAGGAAGAAGCCTCGGCAATCCTTCCTTGCTCCGCCAAGTCGCGAATGATCCGGTCGCGCCACTCTTTTCCGCCGGAGGCGGATCCGCCTTGGGCGGAAGCGTCCTTATCCCCTAAAAATTTATCGCGGATGGCCCTCCCCTGATGGTGTTTTGAATTTTCCAAAGAATTCAGGGCCGCTCCACTTGAGATCCCCAAGAGACGATCTCGCGTTGCGCGGACAAAAGCGTCATAAAGGTTCACTTTGCCGTTCTTGACCTCAAAATAATCGCTCCAGGAAACCTTACCCTGCATGTGCTCGCGGTAAAGCGATTGTTCGGGAAGGCTGTCGATCCGGGGCATCACGAGAATGTACGAGATCCCCTTCTCCTTAAAAGCCTGCGTCAGCCCTTCGGTGTGAAAGCCACCGGCCACCAATAAAGCAGTACGGGGTACGAAGTTCGGAGTATGGAGAAAATTCTTTTGCATCAAAGACTGGATGTTCCTGAAAAAAACTTCGTCGCGCTGTTCGGCAATCCGGTAAAACCGAAGATGAGACTCAAACTTGATCTGCAATCCCTGGTCTATTTTCTGTTGCCGATCACTCAGCATCTTCTTCAAGACCGTCCAATCCTCGAAACTCAGTTCGAGTCTGGCAAGGCGTTTAAGAAGCGCCAGTTCTTGAGTTTGAGCGTTTAATTGCCTGATCAAGTCCCGGGTCCCGGACTGCGAGTTCCGGATCATTTTTTCTTTCACCCCCTCCGCATAACGCTGGAAGTCCGCAAAAAGGCGGGTGCCCTCGATGTCCCGCAGTTTCTTTTGATCCTCGACGCGGTCCGCAAGCTCACGGGAAACTTTAACCTGTATTTTGTGCTGCGTCGCAAAATCCTTCAGGAATAAAGCAAATGCCTGCGGCGTCATCTGCGACGTCTGGTAGGCCTGACGTTTCCCGTAGAATGCATGAAGGTCCTGCTTAAGCTCCGGTGAGGAAGGCTGGCTCTTGAGAGCGTATTCCACTTGCTCCGCGATCTTTTTAATCTCAGTTCCAAGTCTCTGGCCTTTGTCCCCAACGGGCAAAGACGGCTTCGGCACAGACTTGACGTCTGTGTCCGATCCGATCTCTTTAAGCAACACCGCAAGTTCAGAACCTTCGGGAGGCAGGAGGTATTGACTTAGCCCGCTCAGGGCCTGCGCAAGATTGATCTTGTTCTCTCCGAATTGAGTGAGAAGACGATCGACTTCGAGCAGTTCTTTGGGATAGACCGCTTCTTTTTCCCGGTCAAGTTCCAGAACCCGTTGATTGAGCAATGCCGTGACATCGCTCTCAGTTTTCGCGGCTTCCAGAAAGCCGTCAATACCCTTCTCATAAAGCTCCCAGTCTTCGATCCCGAAATAAAAACCCGCCTTGGAAGTGTCGCACAAAGCAGCTGCCGTCCCGCCGGTGAGCTCGCCCTTTTCGAAGTACGTGTCGAATGTCTTGCGGAGAAGTTTTTGATCCGGAAAACTCCGAAAGATCTGAGAGTCTAGTGTTTCCGAGGCTCCTTCAAGCCCGACAAGAGTGACCCCGTACTCTTTCTGGAAATATTCGATGACAGATCGAATGCTGCGCTGGGCATCGGGAACCGAGTGGGCGTCCTGGATCAGGATCACCGTCTTGTCGCCTGCCCCGCGATAAGTCTCCCGGATCTTTCCGATCTCAGCAGGAATTGAAACAGCAGCCAGATCTACGGGCAACACTCCGGAATTTGTTTGAATAGAGACCGCTGCGCTCGCATAGGCGACAGGCGTCTGCCATGTCACACTCGTAAGTGTGAACACAAAAACCACCGCCCATGCAATGGCCCGTAACACAGGAACGTGACTTCCCCTATTTTTTATGGTCATGGATAAAGAGTGCCATGCAAATAAAGATATTTCAAGTGATGGAAGGGTTTATAAAGGATATATTTGATAGTCATTTTCATACTTTAAATACGATAAAAAAGAGAGAAAATGGAGGAGCATGGAAACGCGGAAAACTTCTGATTGGATAAAAAAAAGGAGCAGGCGCCGTTTTGAAGAACGGGCGCCTGCTCCTTCCTTGCAAAATTACGCGCTTTTGGCCATCGCGAACTGCGCTTGAATATCTGCAACAAGGGCACTCACGAGCACATCCACAGCGTTCAAGAACCCTTTGAGCATCCTCGGCGTCACGGGCAGCGTATTCGGGATCTGTTGCCTCAACGCCACGGGAACGCTCTCAGCGCTGTAAAGCAGCGCTGTCGCACGAACAGTGCCTTGCACCTTGTCAAGATGCGCCTTGAGCTCAGCGGGACTTTCGGGACCCGTCACGAGGATCGGCGGAAGCCCTTCCTTCGCGAGGCGAAGATTGAGCTCTTCCAGGAAGGCTCGCTCCCCGGCTGTCTGAACGATCGCCACGATCGTCGTAGCGGGATAAACTTCGCGCAAACCGGCCGCCACGCGAGGATCCTGAGAGAAAAATCCGTGTCCCAGAACAAAGACGTCCGAAGCCGTTGGAGCGCGTATCCCGAGAAGCGAACTCGCTTTTTTCCGGGCCGCGACCGCCAAAGTTCCGGCCGGCACCGCGCTGAAATGCCCCGGGAAAAGCTGGCGAACGATCTCAGTGGCATACGCCTTCGCGGCATCTTTGACCGCCAGAATTCCCGCGGTCACTTCCTTGGCCGTTCTCACCAGCACTTCAAGCGCGGGTTCCCGATCCTCGGGAAGTATCTGGCCCATGGTGATGCTTATGTTCCCAAGGACCTCTTCACGCACCTCAGAACGAGACGTTTCACCCTGAGTTTCTTGCGCAACCGGCGCCGCCGGAGCTTGCGTCACCGCAGGAACCTGCATGCCGGCTGCGGAACCGCCGCCGCGTTCAAGCCACTTACGGATCGCCCACACACCGGAGGCGGAAATACCCGCCGCGGCGGCCTGATCTAGTCTCTTTTTCCCGGTTAGGAAATCGAGGACCTTCGCAGCAACCTCTTTCCCGAGCTGGACGCCCCATTGATCGAACGAAAAAATATTCCAGATGGCCCCTTCGACGAAGATCTGATGCTCGTAGAGCGCGACCATCATCCCCAAAGTTTCAGGGCTGACTTCATCCAGAAGGATCGTCGTGCTCGGCTTATTCCCGGGGAATGTCTGCTGCGCCGCATGCCAATCAATATCTTTCCCCTGATATTTAGCATCCTCGGCGAGAAGCCTTGCGACCTCTTGTTTTGTCGCGCCGAAAGCAAGCGCCTCGGTCTGGGCTACCACATTGGAAAAAAGTTTCTCGTGATGACCCGGCAACGGATTGTGGGTCTTGAGAACCCCGAAGAAATCCGCGGAAAACGCGTGTTTCCCCTGGTGTAAAAGCTGATAAAAGGAATGCTGACCGTTCGTTCCGGCCGCACCCCACAGGATAAGCCCGGTCACGTAACGCACGAACCGGCCAAAACGATCCGTCCTCTTTCCGTTGCTTTCCATGAAGAACTGCTGGGCGAATTCCGGGAACAACCCCAGGTACTGATCGTAAGGCAGGACCGCGAAAGTCCGCGCCCCGAGAAAATTCCCGTTCCAAACGTTCAGAAGGGCCTTGAGGACCGGAATATTCTGACGCAATGGCGTCGTGCGGAAATGATCGTCCACAATGCGGGCGCCTTCGAGGAACTTCAGGAAGTTGTCGAACCCGATATAGGTGGCCAAAGGCAACCCGATCGCCGACCAGACCGAATAACGGCCTCCGACCCAGTCCCAAAACTCGAACATGTGCTTTTCATCCGGAGTGATCCCGAACGTTTTCACTTCTTTCACCGCCGTCGACAGGGCAATAAAATGATCGTTTACGGCCTTACGCCCTTCATCGCTTGAGAGCGAAAGACCATAGTGCGCCAGAACCCACGCGCGCGCGGATTCGGCGTTCTGCATGGTCTCCTGTGTCGTGAAGGTCTTTGAGGCGATCATGAAGAGGGTTTCCTCAGGGTCCAGATCGCGCGTTACTTCGGCGAGGTCCGTTCCATCGACGTTGGAAACAAAATAAACGTTGACGCCATTCTTTCCGTTCAACCGGTAAGGGGTCAGGGCCTTAGCCGCCATTTTTCCGCCGAGGTCCGAACCGCCGATCCCGATAGTGACGATATTCTTGATCTTGTTCCCGGTGCGGCCTACGCGCTCGCCGGAATGAATTGCTTTCACGAAAGATTCCATCTGTTCCAGGACGCGGATCACGTCCGGCATCACGTCCTTACCGTCCATGAAAATAGGACCGTTGGCCGCGACAAGTCTTCCCGTCCCCGGATCACGTTTCACGTTACGAAGGGCCACATGAAGAACCGCGCGGCCTTCGGTTTCGTTGATCTTCGCTCCGGCAAACATCTTTTGAATGCTTTCAGGAACACCCGTCTGTTCGGCAAGCCTTACGAGGGCGTCCAACACGGATCCGGTGATCCTTTGCTTCGAGAAATCCAAGGCAAAATCTTCCCGCAAATTCATCACGAATTTAGAGACGCGTTCTTTATCCGTCCTGAATAATTCGCGAAGATTGTTCTTTGCCTGCTTCATTTCTTTGGCAAGCTGTTTGAGCTCCCTCCAAGCGGATGTCGTTGTCGGATCCACACGCGGCAGCACACCTTCCCGCGCTTCCGAGCGTTCAGTTTCATTTTCATAAAGACTAGGGCTACCATCTCCTAGCGCCTTATTGTCAAATGCCAAAGGTTCAGAAGATCCAAGCACTTTACGGTTGGAAAGAGCGTCCGCAAATGCCGCATAGGTCGCGGCATCATTGCCGGCTCGCCGGGGATCAAGAACCGTATGAACAGCCCTTACTTCCGAGCGGGCACCTGCCGGAGCCTCCAGGTCATAGATACCCAGCTTTTCACGAATGATCTCGTGGATCTTACGGCCCTGGGACTTGTAATCCTGGGTGACGCGTTGGAACTCGACTTTGAGTTCTTCAAGCGGATATTGGGCCAGGACGTCTTGTTTCGACTTGCCATCGTGTTCGGCAACGATCTCGGCCATAACGTCCATGGCTTCCTCACGCACAATTTCCCAGAGTTCTTTGCCTTCGGCCGCCGCCTTGAAACGCGCCAGCGCCAGGTCCATGGACAAAATAGCGTTCATACCAAGATTGCCTTTGCGCTGGGCAATGGCGACCGGATCAGAAACGTCCTTGCCTCGAGCGCGAGCTGTTTCCAGTTCGGTCTTCAAAAGCATACGACCGATATCACGCAATCTTCCCAATTCGGAAGCGGTCTTGCCGATCACTTTTGGCGCGATGATGGTTTCAGCATAGCGGGCGGAGTTTTTAACGCCCTTGCCCTTGAAACGCTGGGCGCTGCGCCATAGACCGGTGAGTTCCTGATCGTTCTTGGCTTCAATGTCCGCCGCCTTCAAACCCTTCTTGAACGCGAATGTGCCGTCTTTCTTTTGATCAAACAGTTCCATATGGCGCTCGACGACCGCGCTTTTTTCGATCATGCTATCGATTAGATGGATGGCCTCTCCGGTACCAGCGGAAGTCCCCAGCGGAGTAGCACCCGTAAAGGCGGCGCCGAGAAAGCCAGTGGACAATGAAACGCCAACAGTAGGAATCCCCGCATTCGTAGGCTCTTCAAGCGCAGTGACACCGGAAATTCGAGCACGGCTGAAAGGATTATCTTCATTCGCATTTGGTTTCCATCGCTGGGCCTCCTTCATAATACGAGCAACCGACTGGTACACAATCAAACGCTCAGTATTGGCACCACCGCCGGACTTAAGCCCCATAGCGTTCAATGCGATGGCCAGTTGGGCTTCCATGTCGTCATTTGGTTTTTTCGACCGATGAGAAATAATAAGCTCGTTGCTCAACCCAGTTGCCACAAGCATGGCTGAAATGGTTTCTGTTAAAGTACCAATCTGGTTGGCCTTGACCAAAAGCACATCTATGAGCCCCGCATCCACAGCACGCTCCACAACCGCGTCGTTGGTGGTGACAAGATCGTCTCCCACAACAAATATTTTATCACCAAGCCGCTTGCGCAGTTCTTTCCAACCATCATGGTCGTTCTCGCTGAAACCATCCTCAATCGCGATAATAGGAATATTTTCTGGTTCTTCCATGGCCTGTTCGTAAAGCTCCAGCTGCTCCTCACGCGTTTTCTTCTGTTTCTTATGACGCCAATAGAGGAGTTCGCCAACAGCATCAGGCTGGTTGTTTTGTTCGCGAAAAGCAATCTCGGGCTCTGATGCGGCCGCATCAAGTGCAATACCCACATCCACGCCTGGCACGTATCCCAAATCCTCGATGGCGCGCTTCATGAGACGCCAGAGCGTAAGCTCCGGTACCTCGCCTTCTTTCTCGGGGGTAACGTAGGGGGACAATCCGCCTTCCAACCCAATACCCATGACCCGGTTACCATCCTTACTCAAAAGCTCGTGCAGCCGTTTTTGGAGCGCAACGGTCATTTCCTGACCATCCTCTTGGGATTTGACCGATAAAGGAATAAACATGGCTTCTTGCAACGAGATATTGCTTTCGGGATATTCCACTTCGGTGTGGCGCCCCCCCATACCCGAATTGCGAAATCCGTACGGAGCCTTGAGCACTTGACCGTCAGCGCGAATCACAACCTGATTGCGTGAAGTGCGCATTTGTTCTTTGACAGCAGCAGCACGCGCCAACCAATTGGCCTGGCCAGCGGTCTTTGCCAAAACGGCCTCCGAGGCTTTCTTGGCCATTTCTTCACGATCCCGAAGCTCCTTCAGCTTGCCCGGATCGGCAAACAATCGATCCAATAACGTCACAAACGCAAGACCGAGCGTAATGCGCCCTAACCAGATCAGATGCTCATTAAATCCCAGGAAACGTCCTACCACCAAAAGAACAATCGACAACGGGAACATCACCCAAGACAGCAAGCCACTTTTTCTCGGCCCTTCGGCAGCAACACTCAGATTAAAGGGCGCTTCAACGTAATAACCGAGACCCATGCGCTGGATACCGGGAAACTTACCCCACGGGGCCAAAAAAAACATTTTTACTTCGGTTATCAGACGCTGAAAAAACCTTTGATTTTGGACCTTATCAAGATATTCTTTTTTTAGTGTGAGAGTTTTGACAGCCTTCCAGTAGTGGGCTCTTTCGTGCCACCAAATGCCCAAGTGATAAGTCACATAGGCAAATGCCAATGAAATTGCCGTGTCCGGGCTGGCAAAAATGAACTTAACAAGCTCGGTGGCTCGGAAACTCTGGTCCGGCGGCAGTGAAAGCACCGAAGAAATGAGCGCCACATGCAAAGATACCATGATGTGATTGGCGATGACATGCCCATGCTCAAGAGCCGAACGAAGCTTTTGGACAAACCACGGCTGTGGTCTCTCTCTTTCCACTGACCGCACTTCCGAGCGCTTGCCCGCGGTAACATAGGAATCCATCACCGACCGCATGACCTTCACAAGTTTCGGCACTTCTCCGCGTTCGGTCTCGATCACTTCGACGTAAAGACGCACACTACCGTCCGTCCCTGATTTTCTCGGGAACAAATTCCGGCCCCCGTTGAACTTTAACTGCGCACCGCCATTGTCCGTGATGTCAAAACCATTCACGTGCCACGGAAGGCCGGCCTCCGCCAATGCCGCTTCCATTTTCGAAGCAAATTCGAGACGGAACGCTTCCTCGGCAGGACTGCCGAGACGCGCCACAAGCCCGTAATAATTCTCCGCGCCGTCGTCTTTATTGATCCCGTCGCGCACGGTCGCGATCCGTTCCTGGCCGGTCTTCTCTTTGATAAAGGCCCACATCTCGTCGGCAAATTCCTGCCAAGTCTTCCCCGTCTCCGCCATCATCTCGAGCATCAGGACCGCAAGCCCGATCGAATGGTCAAAGAACAGTTCCCCGTTATACCGGTAACCGATGTGACCGCTCTCTTCCACCGCCACCAGAATATCGTTCAACGTCGCGTCATAATATTTGTTCGGACCCGCAAACCACTTCGATCCCACGGGCGTGACCTGAACTTCGCCCAATTCAAGCGCCTTCGCCAGGGCATCCAATCCCCCGGTCGTCGGCACCGTGCGTACAACGCGGCCTTTTTGTCCCTTGTATTTCGCCAGATAATAAGCCGCCAGCATCCCGATATCGTTCGGAATGATCTCCTTCTCAAGTTCCGCCACCAACCGGTCAGCATCGCCGTCGATCGAAAGCGCGATGATATGCGCCGGATCGGAGGTTACAAAGTCCGCAAATTCTTTGCCGCGCATCGGCGGACTGGTCGGGTCCGGCTTAAAACGAGAACGCTTCACGGTTCCCGTCGCGTCCGCATATTCCACATAACCCGTCACTTTTTCCTTCACGGAAGCGTCATTCATGAGCGTCGTGTTGAACGCCTGGAGATCCTTGCCTTCCTCAAAACCCATGGCCTTCAGCACCCGAACCCCGAACTGCGACATTCCTCCGTACATCGTGTTGAGCGCGATCTTAAGGTTGGGATATTTCGCCCGGAACGCGGCGCCCACTTTGGCCAGATCGAAAACCCGGCTCAAACGGTTGAATTCCACGGTGTCCGGATCATTTTCATCGCCGTCCTGCACCACCGCGATCTTCCCTTCCGCAACCGCCTGATCGAAAGGAATGCGCGGCGCTCTTGCGGCCAACTCCCGGTCGTTGATCCGCGCGGAGATCTTCCCCGTCAAAGCGTCCGATGCCGGAGCATTTTCTATAAATTCTTTCACCCCTGAAACCAAGTTGCCGGATTTGGGGTCCACCACTTCATTGTGACTTGCCGTCCGCATCACACCCACATAGATGTTCTTCGGATGCACTCCCTTCCCTGTGATCGAGATCATGAAGGGCGCTGCGACCGCTTTAGCCACAAACAATACCTTGAATCCGTAGGCAGCGTAAGTTTCCGCGATCGCCTTGGCTTCGCCCATCTCTCCGGGAGTAAAACCATTGGCGCCCTGAGGACGCGGGTCGAATCCGACCGCGATCCAGGGCAATGCCTCACCCGGATGGTTTTCATACCATACCGCGGCCCACACCTCTGCTGAACCCGCGGCAATACGGCGCTGGCCGTCCTCTTCAATATCATCGGACCGGATACCGTTCGTCCCGAACGCCCGGTTGATCCCCAGTTCTTTCTCAGAAATGGTCACCCACTCCGCTCCCGGCAACGGCTCAACCCTTACTTCTGAACGGGGGAACTGTTTGTGGAACAGAACACGTTTGTCCGCCATCCCTTGAGGTTCCTGAAAACCCTCAGGGATCAAAACTCCTTGTTCCCTAAGCTCTTCGAGCGACCACCAATGGAACGCGTTAATCGTCGAACCCAATTGCTTGAGAAGGTCGCTGACCTCCCCAAACGTCTTGACCTGCACAAGATCCTTCGCGCGGAGGATCTCCATGGCCGCGTTCATGTAGCCTTTTTCATCGTCCCACTGAATCTTCTTGGAACGGTCCACTTGTTGCATCGCTTCCAAAATATCAGCATCTACAAAAGGCGACATCATCACCACGACCTCGGTGCGCCCGCTTTGAATCACCTCTGCGTTCTTTTCCGCAAGAAGTTGCGTCATGATCTTTTGGGCAATGCCCGCCGGAGCTCCCCGTAATTCATACCCGATCTGTTCGGAAGCGCGCGGCACCATGTCTTTGTCTTTACGTTTGCCCGCATCCAGATGGTCCCGGTAAAAACTCTCGCGGATCGCGGCACTCACAAGCACCTCGGGGGTCGTCTCCGCAACCTTGACATTTCCGTGCGGATCCCGGCTGGCAAGAAGATAGCTATGAAAAGCTTCCAATGCGCCCCCGTTGAAGTAAGGGCTCTGCTTTGTAAGTAATTTCACATAAAGAGGATCCGTGGGAAGAGGCTCGATCACTCCAAAAATGTCATCCGCTGTGCGCACCAACCTCTCTTTGTCCAGTTGCCCATCAAAATAGGCCGGAGCTCTTAACAAAGCTTTGAGAATATCGGCACGCCGTTTTTGACTTAAAGCTTTCACAATAAAATTGTCGAACATATTTTGCATCAAGGTAGAGACTCTAGACCAGTCCACCATTGAAATTGTTGGATCATAACCGTCACGTTGTGCTTTTAAAGTATCTAACTGCTTGAAAAGCTCTTCCACCTCAGGCGCCGGTTTACGGTCCACGAGAATATTGGCCCCCTCAGAAACAAGAACGGCATTGCTTCCGGTACGCTCATAGATCTCCCGGGACTGCGCAACGATTTCTTCGAGTGTCACAGGCACTTCGGGAACCACAATGAAGATATTCCCGCCAAGTTCCTCGATCGTTTGGCCGAAAGCGCGGTGCTGGGACCAGGCGCTTTCCGTCATGTATTTCAGGTTCGCGGGTTTTCTTCCCCCGGCCAGGACCGCGAGGATCCCGGCGGTGGCGCCCATGATCCGAATGGCTTGAATCTTGCCCGGCCTCATGTCCGCGTGACTTTCCAACCGCGAGTAAATACTCTTCCTCGCTTCGCGAGCCGCTTGATAAGCTCCAATGGCTAATCCCGGCACGTCCCCGTCAATGGTCTTGAAATTCACCAGGATTTTCCGGATGACCTCAAGCCCGAGTTCTTTGACCCCGGCGAATCGCGGGTCCGCTTCGAGCGCGGTCTTGAACTTTACCCAGAAAAGAGCGTGGTCCCCGCCGCCGATGGCCAGGAACGAATGAAAGCCGCTCATATTCTTCAGCGCTGACTTCACAACATCTTCCTTTTCCTTGAGCAAATTGAAACGGCTCGTACCCGCCGCCACGCCGCCGTGGAAATCCATGCTCGCTGACTCGATATTCTCTTTATCCAGTACCGCGATCCTTTTCTGAAGTTCCGGACCAGTAAATCCCTGGATCCCTCCGCGGACCGCCACGGGGATCAAGGCCGGGTCCTGTTGCCGGATCGCACGAGCTGTCCCGGCAAAAAGATCGTTCACGCCGGGGCCTTCGCCGCCGGAAATGAAGATCGGCACCATCTTGTCCTTGTTCGCCGCCAAAAATTCCTGCGTCACCCCGAATTTCAATCCCCCCCTCGCTTCAGAGCGGGATTGGGGCCCCTTGGGTTTTTCTAAGGTGGGATCCCAAAATCCTTCTTGCGCGGATACTGCATCTGAAACATTGCCATCAGCCACTAGCTGACTTACTCGCTTATCGTTTTTTCGTAAAGGGACAGGACGTACTTGCGGAGCTTTCCCATTCCCAAAGCCACTGATGCTTTTAGATCCTTCTTTGCTCGGCATCGAACTTTTCAAAGCTTTCGAGAGGTTGAATGCGCTACGAATCTCGGAACGGAGACCAAGCAACTTTTCGGCTTCCTTCAAATTCCACTCATGCCCCTTTCTAAACAAATTCCACTTGTTTTTCTTATGACTATAAGGATCCCCAATTTTGTCAAGATCTGCAGAAGAGAGTCTTTTTAACCTGACGATTCCAGACGTTTCAAAAAGATAAAACACATTTTCGGTGCTCTTGGCTTTGGCACCCAGAAAGCTTCCACTGATTGAAGCAATCCCTGTCCCGTCCGCCGTCAACAACTTTCCGCCTTGTTTTTCCTCAACAAGCGCTAGCTTAGCGTCCGGAAAAACCGTCACGTTAGAAATCTGTTCGATATTCGGAACCTCCAACATCGTCCCGTCTGTCTTTAATGATTTCCAGCCACGCTCGTCGCGCACAAATACCAGCTCACTGCCCGGGAAAAACTTCACATCATAAACCTCTTCGAGGCCCGGAACTTTAAACACCGTTCCGTCCGTCTTCAACAACTTCATACCGCTTTTCCTAGAACCTCGAGGCTCAAGCACAACGATCAACTTACTGTCCGGAGAAAACGTCACTTTAGAAGCCCATCCAATGCCAGGGACTTCAGCCGCCATTGTCCCATCTAGCCTAAACACCTCCCCGCCTCGATCTCCACGCACAAATACATATCTACCGTCCGGAGAAAACGTAACCTCAGAAATCTGAGCGATACCCGAAACCCCAAACACTGTCCCGTCTACCCTCAATAATTTTCCATCGCGTTCTTGGCATACAAACACCAGATTGCCATCCGGAGAGAAAACCGCGTCATAGACCTTTCCGATGCCTGAAAACTCAGATATGACTGTCCCGTCCGTCCTCAATAACTTCCCACCTTGATCTCCATACACAAATACCCGCTCATTGTCCGGAGAAAACGCTACGCCATAAAGTCTTTTGCTACCCGGGATCACAACCTCTGTCCCGTCTATCTTCAATAACTTCCCGCCGTCCTCCCCAACCACAAACATCAGCTTCATGTTCGAGGAAAACGTTACACCAGAAACCTGTTCAACACCCGGAACCTCCAGCGTTGTCCCGTTTCTCTTCAACAACTTCCAACCGCGCCCTCCATGCACAAACACCCTCTCGCCGTCTTGGGAAAACGTCACACCCTCAATCTCTCCGATATGCGTGACTGAGGAGACCTCCGTTCCGTCTGCTGTCCATAATCTTCCACCTTTCTCTCCATACGCAAATACCAGCCCACCATCCGGAGAGAAAATCGCATCATCGACCTTTCCGATGCCCGAAAACTCAGATATGACTGTCCCGTCCGTTCTCAACAACTTCCCGCCGCGCTCTCCATACACAAATACCCGCTCACTGTCCGGAGAAAACACCGCGCCATAGAGCTTTTCGTTGCCCGGGATCTCAACCTCTGTCCCGTCTATCTTCAATAACTTCCCGCCGTCCTCCCCAACCACAAACATCAGCATACCGTTCGGGGAAAACGTCACGTCCTGAATCATTCCATGATCCTTTATCTCAATGATCATCGTCCCATCCACCGTCAACAACTTCCCACCCAGCGTTCCGTGTACAAAGACTAACTTGCCGTTAGGGGAAACCGTCACGTTAGAAATTTTTCCGATGCCTGAAACTGGAAAGTAGTCCTGGAGCCACACATCGGTCGCCGCGGCTGGAGATGGTTGTCCTTTAGACTTCCCATCGCGAGCTTCCGAGCGGTCAAGTGAATCCTCTTTTAAAATGGGGACGATTGAAAGTGACAAGCCGGTATCGCTCTGAACTTCCTGAAAAAGGGTGTCATAGAACAAAGATTTGATAGAACTTTCTATGTCAGGCACCCCTGCTTCAGGTGAAATGGTAATCTTAAGGACTTTGCTGGTAACCTCACTGATTTGAGGATTGAACTTGTTTTCTGTAAGCCACTCCTTGAGTTTTTTCACGGACGGCAAATTCTTCACTGTATTAACAGTCCAACGCGTCTCGGAACGGCTGAACCCGGAGTTGGCAAAAGCAAGAGAAAGAACCGGCTGTACCGAAATGGGTTCGGCGCTGATCAAACCATGGACGAGACCGCGGATGGAGGCAGCCCACTCCCGGGTCTGCTCACTGCCGGTCACCACAATGCGCTTCGCACCTGCGATGAGAGCAAGAAGTCCGCTCATTTGGGAGGTTTCGAATTCACGGGCGCCCAAGATCGAACGAAGATAAACTTCATGATCGCGCTTGGTGACTTCAGAGATGCGCGGTGTGATCTGAAGATAAGAACAATTCTTGGCCGCGGCAAGTTTCTTGAGACCGTCGGCGTGGAATCCGCCGGTGACGACCACGGCATGCTTCGTTTTGAGCTCGCCCATTTTTTGAAGGGCGTTTTGGAACATATGCTGTTCACGAACAACCGCGGTAGAGTAGAAGTCCATGGCAGAGGCATATACCTTTTGTACGGCTTCGCCTTGGGCATTTGGATTGCTTCGTACGCCGTACGCCTTACTCTGAGCGAGTTCTTCATACTCCGCTCTCGTAAGTTCCAGCGTCAAAAGCCGTTTCAAGAGCCTGAGCTCGCGGGCTTGGACAAGATACTCCTTCTCGTCCGCACTCCTGGCCAAGGTGGTCAGGATCCGCTCTTGGAGCCGCAGGGTCTCTTCATGCAGCCCTTTACCTTCCAGCTCCTGCATCAAAATGACGTGCTGGGCATAAAGCGTCCAGTTCGGCCACGGCTTCATGGAAAAATCCTTAGGAAGTTTTTCAAAAGCAAGATCGAAGGCACGCCGTAACAGCGAATAATTCTGTGTCCCCTCGCTCTTTTTAAAGAGTTCAGCTTCCGGCATGCCGAGAATGGTTCGGAAAAGAGAAAGGATGCTTGCAGAAATGTTTCGTTTCGTAAGGTCTTTCAGGAAAGCTTCCGCTTCCTGGCGCGCCTTTTCGCGGTCGATCTTGGAGCTGATCGCCTGAAGGCGTTCATACCGGACAAGGAAAGGATATTCATTCTGATAAAAAGCATCACCGAGATCCAGCTTCAGATGATTTCTGCTCGCCTGGGCGAGGACTTTGAGCCAGCCTTCGAAAGAAAGCGTCCCTGCGTCCAGCGCCGTTTCCTGACGAACCAATGCCAAAAGGTCTTTATTGAGTTTGGTCGTAAATTTGCGTTCGAGTTCCGCGCGGAATTCGCGCAAAGAAGCCTGCGCGGTCTTGTCCGCCTTGACCACCGCAATGAATGCTTCGCGGTCTTTTTTGTAGGCGTCCAGGTCTTCGATGCCCCATCCTTCGAACTTCTTCGAGGATTCCACCAGAAAAGACTCCGGACCCGTGAGAAAACCTTCCTGCATGAGTTTGTCCGTGACCTTACGGCTAAAATCCGGATGACCGGGGAACATGCGGAAGAGTTCGGGCTGGAGTTTATCCGCCGCGCCTTCAAGGAGCATCAAACGGACTTTGGAATTCTTTTCGATATAACCGAGGAGTTTTTCGATGTTCTTCTCAGCTTCGTAATTCCCGTGCGCGGATTGGATATGGATGAGAGCGGGGGCCGCAGGATCGCCCGTCACCCTTTCCGTCACCTGCCCGAATTCGGCGGGAATCTCGAGCGTCTTGAACGGAACAAAAGACACTTCTCCTGTGTTCGCGTAACCGACGGGATTGACATTCGTCACCAGAAAAATAAAGGCAATAAAACCCGCTACCAGCTTTAATGAACGGACATTCATGCGCGTTCCTCCTTGGATAAATGGATTTTAAAATAGATTTCAAAATGAATTTTAAACATTTGTTCAAAGCCTAGCATGTGTTCTTTAAAAAGCAAGGGCTCGCCATTAAAAATTTTAAATATTTTAAGGTCATCCACCTCGATCTTGATGTGAAGTTTTCCCAGGTGAACACTTCCGAATGGATAATATTTTCATTGTTATATACTGCTATAAATTGATAGTCGAAAGAAAAACGCGGGTCCAAATTGTTGTTCCAGAATATTTTCGGATGTCAGGAGCCTCTTCCCATCCAGATAGGTATTGGGACAGGAAGAAGCGCCCGCTGGTGATGACAGGCCTTCTGCCCACCGCCTTGCCCGCTCGGCCCTCGGAGCGCGCTTCAGGATGCTTGGAAATCCTGTATATCCTATTCGATCAAACGTGAGAATTGACGGGTTTGAATTTGTAATTTCGAATTGGAAGGGTTGTGATATAATTCCGAACATGTCTGAAATCCATCCCAGCGCTATCATCGGAAAACAGGTCGAGATCGGGGTCCATAACATCATTGGCCCGAACGCCATCCTGGAGGACGGGGTCAAGATCGGCTCCCATAACAAGATCCTGGCCGGGGCCTACCTCGCCCGCGGGACTGAGATCGGGAACTACAACACCCTCCACATGCATGCCGTGATCGGTCATGAGCCCCAGGACCTCGCCTACCAGGGACAGGAGACCTTCGCCAAGATCGGCTCCAAGAACGTCATCCGCGAATTCGTCACCATTCACCGCGGGACCAAGGAAGGCACGGCCACCGTGATCGGCGACGAGAATTTCCTCATGGCTTATTGCCATATCGCGCACAATTGCCATCTCGGTAACAATATTATCATGGTAAACCAAGCCTCTCTGACAGGCCACTGCGTGGTCGAGGACAGGGCATTCCTTTCCGGCATGACCGGCTTTCATCAATTCACACGCATCGGCACGCTGGCCATGGTAAGCGCCCTGACCGCGATCAATAAGGACATCCCTCCGTACGTAGTTTGCGGCGGCCGCCCGGGCGTGGCGCAAGGGATCAATGTGGTGGGCATGAGGCGCGCGGGGATCGGACCGCAGGTGCGCGCTGAGATCAAGGAAGCCTACAAATTACTTTACCGCTCCGGCCTGAACGTCAGTCAGGCGGTCGACCGGATCAAAAATTCCCTCAAAAGCCCCGAAGTCGCCCACATGGTCGAATTTATCGAAACCTCCAAACGCGGGATCCTGGACGGCTCGGGCGTGGATACTATTTCCCACCGGAAGAACCGCTCCCCCTTCGAAGCGGAAACCGCTGAAGAGTTGGAATAATTTCCACCGCACCAGACTTCAGACAATAGACCGCAGCCCGTAGACTTCAGACAGCAGACTAAAACCAGAACACACCTCGTCCTCTGAAAATGAGATTCTTTTATCCATAAACATAGTCATGGCTTGAAAAAGTCTTCGGTTTGCTGTCTGAAGTCTATGGTCTAGACTCGTTTTAAAATAAGGATGGAATTTTTGCCGCCGAAACCAAAGGAGTTTTTCATCGCGATCCGGATGTCGGCTTTGCGCGCCGTGTTGGGGACATAGTCCAGATCACATTCGGGGTCTTTGGAGTTGTAATTGATGGTCGGAGGGATCAGCTGGTGTTCCATGGCGAGGATCGTCGCAATCAGCTCCACGCTGCCGGCCGCGCCGATCAGATGGCCGATCATGGATTTTACGGAGCTGATGGGAATTTTATAGGCCCGGGGACCGAAAACCTTTTTGATGACCAGGGTCTCCGTTTTATCATTGAGAGACGTCGAGGTCCCGTGGGCATTGATGTAATCGATCTCGTCCGGTTCCACTCCCGCGCTTTCCATCGCGAGCTGCATGGCACGGGCCGCTTCGGTCCCTTCCGGGTCCGGCGCCGTCATGTGATACGCATCGCAGGTCATGCCGTGGCCGAGGATCTCCGCGTAAATATGCGCCCCCCGTTTTTTCGCGTGCTCGTATTCCTCCAGCACCAGCATCCCGGCCCCTTCTCCCAGGACGAATCCGTCGCGGTCCATACTGAACGGGCGCGAAGCCTTTTCCGGCTGATCGTTCCGGGTTGAAAGCGCGCGCGCTACGCAAAAAGAAGCCACTATACCGGGAAAGATCGTCGCTTCCGCGCCCCCCATGATCAAGAAATCAAGGTCCCCGCTCTGGATAGCATCAAAGGCATAACCGCAAGCATCCGACGCCGAAGAGCAGGCGGTCGCGATAGAAAAACTCGGGCCCTTCACGCCCAACTCGATCGAAACGTTTCCGGCACAAGCGTCCGGAAAAGAAGCGAGCGCCGTAAAAGGATTGAGCCTCATCGGGCCTTTCTTCAACATCACCTCATGCTGTTCCAGGATGAAGCCCACGCCCGCCAAGGCCGCGCCGATGATCACGCCGGTCCGCTCGCGGACTCCGGGCTCTTGAAGATCCAGCTTCGCGTCCTCAACGGCCATCTTGGAAGCTACGACCGCGAACTGTGTCGTGCGGTCCATACGCTTAAGTTTTTTGGGGAGAATGTAGGAAGACGGATCAAAATTCTTGATCTCGCCGGCAAAACGGGTGGTGAACTGGGTGGTATCAAAAGCGGTAATGTGGGAAACACCGCTGCGACCTTTGGAAATCGAATCCCAAAAGGCTTCTTTCCCGAAGCCGACCGATGAGACGACCCCCAGACCCGTGATAACGACTCTGCGGTTCCTGGGGCTCGTCATCGATCGATGAAATTTAGGCCGTGATCGGCTCGTTCTTACAGCTCAACGCGATCTTGCGTCCTTCATGGTCCACGTTCAAGATGCTGCAGCGAAGCATGTCCCCCACGTTGAAACGTTTCGGGAGATCCTGCGCGGAACAGTCCGGGATCTCGGAGACATGGATCAGCCCCTCGAGACCGTTGTCCAACTCCACAAAAACCCCGAAATTCACGATCCTCGTAACCTTCCCCTGAAGTTCGAGGCCCGTGAGGAAATTCTTGGTGAGTTCATTCCATGGATCGTCCGTGAGCTGTTTCATGCCCAGGGAGATCTTCTTCGCATCCGTATCTACCGCAATGATCATCACCTCCGCCGTATCCCCTTTTTTGAGGACATCGGAGGGTTTGGCGACCTTGTGGGTCCACGAAATATCGGAGACATGAAGTAGCCCTTCTATGCCGGGCTCGAGTTCGATGAACGCGCCGTAGTCCGTGAGGTTCCGGATGGTCCCGGTCACGCGACTGCCGACCTGGAACTTGTCGGAAGCGGTGGTCCAGGGATTCTCCTGCGCCTGTTTCGCGCCCAGCGAGATCTTTTTCGCGGCCATATCGAGGCTCAGAATCACCACATCCAGTTCCATCCCGATCGAAAGGATCTCGCTCGGATGATTGACGCGCTTGGTCCACGACAGTTCGCTGATGTGGACCAGCCCTTCGATGCCGGGCTCAAGTTCGACGAACGCGCCGTACGGAAGGATATTGACGACCTTGCCGCGGACCTGATTCCCGATCGCATAACGCTGATCGATCCCGACCCAGGGGTTGGTCCCCTTTTGCTTGAGACCGAGGGAGATCTTCTGTTTGACCTGATCAATCGAGATGACAACGACTTCAATATCGTCGCCGATCTTCACAAGATCGGAAGGGTGCGAAATGCGTCCCCAGCTCATGTCCGTGATATGGAGAAGCCCGTCGAGGTTTCCGACATCGATGAAGACGCCGAAATCCGTGATGTTCTTCACTTTGCCCTTCACGATCTGACCCACCTTGAGGGTGCTCAGTTTTTCCGTGCGAGCCTCATTGCGGCTTTTCTCGAGAAGATCTTTACGGGAAACCACAACGTTCTTACGCTTATGATTGATCTTTACGACGAGGAATTTGCTTTGTAAACCGATGAACATATCCTGATTGCGGACCGGCTTGATGTCTACGAGCGACGCCGGCAGGAAAGCTTCCATGCCAATATCGACCATGAAACCGCCGCGCACCTTGCGGGAAATACGACCGTCCACGATGGCGCCTTCGGTGGCATTGGAGAGAATATCGTTCCAGGTCTTTTGACGGTCCGCTTTGCGCTTGGAAAGGATCGCCATGCCTTCCACATCGTTAAAGCCTTCGAACAACACTTCAACCTCCGACCCGACGGTCAGAAGTTCCGGGTTCGAGAACTCGTCCTTGGGCAGAACGCCTTCGGCCTTGTAGGCAATGTCGACCACAATATCGCGCTCGTGGACCGCGATCACGATGCCTTTGACGACCTCACCGATCTTAATGTCCTGAAAAGACTTCTCGTACAGCTCTGAAAACGTGGAATTCATAATAGGGAAAACCTCCTTGAGAGTCCCCTTCTCAAAGGACTTGCATGAAAATGGGGGTCCGCACCGCTTTTCCCTCTCGATCCCTGGCGCAGAGCCGGAACCGAAATCGATGCGAACTCGTGGAGTATAGCATAACTTCCGGATTTGGGAAGGGGGATTTTAAAAAAACGTACGGTGTGCCGTTTAGAGCTTCTGCCGTTTTTTCTGCGCCTGATCGAGGAACCGGACCAATTTTTTTGGATCCCTGTCTTGGAGGAGTTTTTTGAATATCCGAAGCTCACTTTCAAAGCGACTCAAGACATTCAGCATGACTTTCCGGTTCGCGGAAAAGATCGGCTGCCAGATCGACGACGCGGCGGCGGCAAGGCGTGTAGTGTCATAAAAACCGGTCGATGCGACTTTAAGCGCTGGCACAGATGCGGTGCGCACAAGACAGGCCGCGATCGCATGCGGCAGATGGCTGACTTCCCCCACAAGCCGGTCGTGCGTCCCGGGGGCCAATTCCATGATCTCGGAAGTGAAGCGGTCCCAGAACTTTTTGGCCTTTTGATAAGCCTTGGGGCAGGTTTTCCGGTCAGGAGTCAGAAGCACCAGACCTCCTTGATAGAGCTCCGGATTGACCGCCCGGATGCCGCGCCGGTGAGAACCGACCATGGGATGGCATCCGACGAACGAGAGATTCTTCCAGGAGCGTGAACCCGCTTCTTTCAGAACGGACACTTTGACGCTTCCGACATCCATCACCAAGGCGCCCTTCGCGCAAACCTTGTCGATCGCTTTGAGGTAAGGAAGGAATGTGTCGACGGGCGTGCAAAGCACCACGAGGTCCGCGCCCCGCGCGCCGAGCGGCACCTCCCGCGTGGCTTCGTGGACCCATTTCTTTTTTTTGGCAAGCGCAAGGGCTTCGCGATTGCGGCTGACCCCGACGATCCTGGCCCTGGGGAATTTTTTCCGGCACGCCGCCGCCAAGGAACCGCCCATCAATCCAAGCCCTATCACAGCGATTTTTTTGAACATGAGATCCTTTTTTCCGACTTGCAAAAAGTACGCTCTCAGATATCTCTTCCCACTGCATGCGCAATGAGACGGACCTTTTTCATCATTTCGTCAAATTGCTCCGGAAGCACCGACTGCTCTCCGTCGCTTTTCGCCTCTTCGGGGTTCTGATGGACTTCGACCATCAAACCGTCACACCCGGCCGCGACCCCGGCCATCGCCATCGGCGACACGAAATCGCGGTACCCGGTCCCGTGCGAAGGATCCACGAGCACCGGTAAATGGGTCTCTTTTTTGAGCACGGGAATGGCGTTCAGATCGAGCGTGTTGCGCGTCGACGTCTCGAACGTACGAATGCCGCGCTCACCGAGCATCACCTTGAAATTCCCCCTCGAAAGCAAATACTCGGCGGACATCAAAAGGTCCTTGACGGTCGCGCTCAACCCGCGTTTCAGAAGCACCGGTTTTTTTGTCACGCCGCATTCCTTGAGAAGATCGAAATTCTGCATATTTCGTGCGCCGATCTGGAGCATGTCCGCGTATTGGGACACAAGTTCCACCTGGCGCGTGTCCATCACCTCGGTCACCACCAGAAGCCCCGTCTCATCCGCCGCCTGGCGCAGGTATTTCAGACCTTCCTCGCCAAGCCCCTGAAAAGAATAAGGCGACGTGCGCGGCTTGAACGCTCCGCCGCGGAGAAAAGTCGCGCCGGACCGTTTGACGGCCTTTGCGAGATCCAGAAGCATGTCATAATTCTCCACGGAACACGGTCCCGCCATCACGACGATCTTCTTACCGCCGACCTTGACGCCGTTGCCCATTTCGAATTCGGTGTTCTCGAGCTTGTAATCGCGGCTTGCAAGCTTGTAAGGCTTGAGGATCGCCATTACGGATTCAACGCCCGGAAAGACCTCGAGCGGCTGGACGTGGAGTTTTTCTTCGTCCCCGATCACACCGATCACGGTGCGCTCAACGCCCCGGGAGACCTGCGGCGTCAGCCCCAGTTCACGGACCTTCTGACAAATATGCTCCAGTTCCTGCGGCGTCGCGGTTTTCTTCAAAACGATGATCATATTTTTTATTCTCCAATAAAAAAATCGTCGAACGGGAGACGATGAACGGACAACGATCGCGTTACCCGTTCTCCGTTGTTCGATCCCCATTTTTTGTTAAATAACTCTTCAGCAACCGGATCAGTTGGGCGTTCTGACTGCGCCGGCCGATCGTGATCCGTATCCAGTCCGGCAGTTGATAAGAGGTCATCGGCCGGACGATCATCCCCTGCCGCAGAAGGTACTGGTACACTTCCTGCCCGTCGGTCTTCATATGAACAAGAATGAAATTCGCCTGGCTGGGCAGGTATTCTAGCCCTAATTTCTTGAGCTTTCGGTAGAAATATTTCCTCCCCCGGACCACGAGCCATTTCGTGCGCCAGAGAAAGAACGAATCATCGAGCGCCGCTACGACCGCGGCCTGCGCGACCGAGTTCACATTGAACGGCTGGCGGACCCGGTGGAGATAATCCACCATTTCTTTGGAGGCCGCGCCATAGCCGATACGGAGCCCGGCAAGACCGTACGCCTTGGAAAATGTCCTCAGGACCACCACATTTTTCCGCTCGGCCTTCACGTACGTAAGCATCTTCGGAAAATCTTCCGCCTCCACGAAATCCACGTACGCCTCATCGAAGCAAACGACCACGTTATCCGGAACTTTGGAGAGAAAATCTTCGACCTCTCCCGCGGTCACGTAAGTTCCGGTCGGATTGTTGGGATTCGCGATAAAGATCAACTTCGTCTTCGGGGTGATCGCCTGAAGGATCCCCTGGAGGTCATACCGGTAGTCCTTCATCGGAACGGCCTTGAACTTCGCGCCGCAGACCTGAGAAAGGATCGGATAGACAAGAAAGGTCATTTCCGAAGAAATGATCTCGTCGCCTTCGGACAGAAAGCCGCGCGCCAGAAGCTCGATGATCTCGTTGGAGCCGTTCCCGAAAATAAGGTGCGCCGGATCAAGGTCCAGCTCTTTGGATAAACGGGTCAGGAGATAATAACAGCTCCCTTCCGGATAGAGGTGCACTTCCCGGATCGCCCGGCGCATCGCGCTCAGCGCCTTCCCCGAAGGCCCAAGGGGGTTTTCGTTGGAGGCGAGCTTGATGACGCTCCGGATCCCGTACTCCCGCTGAAGCTCCTTGATCGGCTTCCCGGGTTCGTAGGGCCTGATGTCCTGGATGTATTTTTTAAATGGAATCATATCTACTCGTGTCAAAGTGTCAGCGTATCAGAGTGTCAAAGTTTTGATACTTTGACACGTTGACACTCAGACACTGTTTTTCAATCTTTGGTGTTCCCCGCCGCGGGATAAGAGCCCAGCACTTTGAGGAACTTGACCTTCTTTTCCATATCCGCAAGCATCTTCCGGACCTTGGGATCTTCCACATGCCCCTCGAGGTCGATGTAGAAATAATAATCCCATGCCTTTTTCTTGGACGGGCGCGATTCGATCTTGGTCATGTTCACCCGGTATTTCTTGATCGGCAGAAGCATCTCATAAAGCGCTCCCACTTTGTCGCGGATCGAGACAAGGATCGACGTCTTGTCGTTTTTGGTCCGGCCCGGGATCTGTTTGGAGATCACCAGAAAGCGCGTCACGTTGTTCGAAAAATCCTGGATCTCTGCCGCCAGGATCGGCAGATTGTAAAGCGTTGCCGCAAGCTGGGAACCGATCGCCGCCGCGCCGTCCTCGTCTGACGCGCGCTTGGCCGCCGCAGCCGTGCTCGAGGCTTCCATGAGCTCGGCATGGTGTAGATGCGCCTCCAGCCACATACGGCACTGGCCGAACACCTCGGCCTTGGAATACACGCGCTTGATCTGCTTCATGTTCTGGACGTTCGACATCAGATTGTGCGCAATCTCAAAATAGATCTCGGAGCAGATCTTCAGGTCCGAATCAATGAACATATCCAGCGTATGGCTTACGGCCCCTTCGATGGAATTTTCGATCGGGATCACGCCGTAATCAGCGCGGCCCTGTTCGACCTCCCGGAAGACCTCGCCAATACTCACGCAGGAACGGTACTCCACGCTCGATCCGAACTTGGAAAGCGACGCGAGATGCGTAAAGGTCGCCTCCGGCCCGAGATATGCGATCGCGACCGGTTTTTCCAGCGCAAGCGCCGCCGACATGATCTCCCGGTAAATGGATTTCAGGGCGTCCTTCGGCAGAACTCCCTTCCCCGCCAGGCTATCGATCTTCCGGTAGATCTCGCTTTCCCTGTCCGGGGCGTAGATCTCCTTGCCGGCCTCGGTCTTTCTTTTGCCAACTTCGCGCGCAAACTCGGTCCGCTCGTTCAAAAGTCCGATGATCTTCTGGTCCAATTCGTCGATCTTCTTGCGTATCTGGCTCAGGTCCATGTTAAATCTTCCCCTCGCTCTCATTAGGTGTCGCCTCTCCCGTCGATTGCCTGTCTCCGGACGCATTCTCCGGAATTTCAGAAGCCGACGTTGTTCCGTCCTGCGGCACGTCCACGATCTTTTTCGTTCCTATCAATTCTTCTTTTTTTACCGAGCTATCGACCATCTGACGGATCTCATCGATGCTCGGAAGGTCCCGCAGTTCCTTGAGGCCGAAATGCTCCAGGAACTTTTCGGTGGTCCCGTACATGAACGGCCTTCCCGGAACTTCCTTCTTGCCCGTGATCTTGATAAAATTCTTTTCCATGAGCGTGTTCAGCACACCGCTCGTGTCCACCCCGCGAAGAGCCTCGATCTCGGCGCGCGTAAGCGGCTGCTTGTAAGCCAGAATCGCCAGCGTCTCAAGCGCCGACTGGGTCGCCTGGCGCGCTTTGCGCTGGAGCTCGATCTTTAGGATCCACGGCGCAAATTCCCTCCGGGTCGAAAGTTCATACCCGCCCGCAATCTCCAAAAGCTCAAAACAGCGCTCGCTCTTTTGATAATCTTCTTTCAACTCCGCCACGATCTTTTCGATCTGAGCCACGGTCAGGACTTTCGTGACCTTGCGGATCTCGGCAGGCGTCAGAGGTTTCGAAGACGCGAAAATCAGCGCTTCCACGACCTGCTTGGCCTTTTTCGGGTCCTGGAGGTCTTCTTCCCGCAATGATTCGATCTGGAATTTTTGAGCCCCCGTCAGACCCTCGAGAGCATTCTTCTCCTCAAGTTGTTCCTGGATCTCCTGATCCAGTTCCTTGCGCAAACTCTTGAGTTTAGCCTGCTTTTCCCGTTCCTGTGCCGCGGTCATTTTCATATGATATACACCAGTTGTTTTGTCATTCCCGCATGCATGAAGCGGGAATCCATCTTCCTGGATCCCCGATAAAATCATTCGGGGATGACAGACTGTTAAAAAGTAAAGGAATTCAAACGAACAGGGTACTAATTCTCTTCTCTTTTTTCAATGACGATCTCGCCAAATTGCTTATCCTGCCGCACCCAAGCAAAACGGGTCTTCACAAGCTCGAGGATCGCAAGGAACGTAGCAATGAGTTCGTTACGCGTCCAGCGCTCCGAAAAAAGATCGTTAAAAGAGACCCTTTTTTTTTCGTCAAGATAAGACTGGATCTGGACCATCTTCTCCTCAATCGAGAAGACCTCCTCGAAAACTTCGTGCTCTTTTTTTGGTTCTTTTTTCGCGAGAACATTCTGGAACGCAACAATGAGGTCAAAAAAATTAGCGCTAAAAGTATCGACCCCCGCATCCTCGGGATCCAGTTCCCCCAAATAATAATCCGTGATCTGGCGGGTGAACATCTTGCCGCGTTCGGTCTGGAGAAGTCCAAGCTCCTTAGCCGCCTCCTTAAAAGCCTGATACTCAAGAAGCTTGCGCACAAGCTCTGCGCGGGGATCCTCGCCTTCTCCCTCCTCCTCATCTTTGTCCGTGGGGAGGAGCATCTTAGACTTAATATAGATGAGCGTCGCGGCCATCACGATGAATTCGCCCGCCACCTCGAGGTCCAACTGCTTCATCACTTTTAAATAATCCAGATACTGCTGCGTGATCTCCGCGACGGGAATGTCATAGACGTTCATCTCGTTCTTCCGGATGAGGTCTAAGAGAAGGTCCAGCGGCCCGTCATAGACGGCGATCTTGACGTGGAGCGGGTCCACCTCTTTCGCCGCGTCCGGAACAAGCGGGAGCCCGGAGAGTTCTGCCGGAGGGGTCGCGGGAGAAGCTACGACACCAGACCCATCGCCTGCAGGGTTTCCTTGAGGGTCTGGCTCGCCACTTCCCGCGCCCTCTTGGCCCCCCGGTCGAGGATCTGCCGTATTTCCGTTTTTTTCTTCATCCATGATTCACGTCTTTCCCGTATCGGGTCCATGAAACCGTTGAGCTTCTCTGCCATTTCCATTTTGCAATCCACACAGCCGCGCGCCGCGCTCCGGCATTCTTGCGCAACCGTTTCCTCCTGATCTATATTGAAAAGCTTGTGATAGAAAAAAACCGGACAAACTTCCGGATGTCCTTTATCCGAACGCAGCTTTCGCGCCGGATCGGTCACCATCGCCTTGACCTTTTTCGTCACTTCTTCCTTGGAATCCGCGAGATAAATACCATTACCATAACTCTTGCTCATCTTCCGGCCGTCAAGCCCCGGCACTTTCGGCACAGTCGTGAGCACGGCTTCCGGCTCCGGAAAAATTTTCTTTTTATAAAGATGATGAAAACGCCGGATGATCTCACGGGTCAGTTCCAAGTGCGGCAGTTGATCTTCGCCCACCGGGACCTTTTCGGCCTTATAAAGCGCGATATCCGCCGCCTGAAGGACCGGATATCCCAAAAATCCGTGCGTGTGAAGATCCTTGCCCTTCAGTTCTACAAGCTGGTCTTTGTAAGTCGGATTCCGCTCCAGCCAACCCAGCGGTGTGATCATCGAAAAAAGCAGCGAAAGACTCGCGTGTTCCAGCACTTCGCTTTGCACGAACATCGTGCACTGCTCCGGGTCGAGACCGCTCGCCAAATAGTCGACCACGATCTCCGCCACATTCTCGGCGATCTTGGTTTTGTCTTCATATTCCGTGGTCAGGGCATGCAGGTCCGCGATCATGAAAAAAGCATCGTGACCTTGTAATTTTTTGTAGTTCTCGAGAGCCCCCAGGAGGTGCCCCAGATGCAGTTTTCCCGTGGGCCGTGTACCGCTTAGAACGCGTGTTGACATAGTGAGGACAAATCTCCGTAACCTTTGAATTTTAGGGATTTTACAGCAGATCGTTCGGAAGTGTCAATCAAACACATCGCCGAGGTGGACACGGACAGGATTTACGGCGCTAAGCCATTGTTGCGATGTAGGTCCGGGCCGCAAATTCCTGGGCCAGTCTCGTGATCTGGGTGATCACAAAAGCATTCCCCTGCCCCTGCGCGTTCACGCCCGGCAGATTTTCCGCTACGAATTTACGCAGAAGCCCCGCCCGGACGTTCGCATCGGGAACGTTACGGATAAGATCGGCCGCGGACTTAAGAACGATCGCGAGCACGGAAGCCACCATGAGGTCGCGGGCCCCTATGTTCTTCTCGCCAAAGGCAAAATGAACGCCCTGAAGCGAGTCCGGCAACATATCCGCATTCAGATGAAGCGACGCGATCCCGCCCTGGGCCGTGACCGCGAGTTCACTGAGGACCTGCTTCTCGTTCGTTCCCTGTGCAGGTTCGATCACCTCAAGGACCTTCCCCTGTCTGAGGGCCTGAAGCAGCGCCGTCCGCCCAATGGTTTCAAACCCCGTAAGACCGGAGTCTTTGTTTAGCAAAGCATCTTCGATTTTTTTGAAAAGGACTTGCCGTGACCCGACGGTCAAAAGGGCCGGCGGTTCCTTCTGCTCCGAAAAAACGGCATATGTTTTCAAAAGATAGAAAAGAGCGCGAGGATTTTCTTTCATGAGCCTGTCCAGAACGTCCTGACCGAGGAAAACCTTGCCGCCGAAGTCTTTGACCATCGGCGCCACGGTTTTCGCGACCGCCAAGCCCTTACCGGCCTTTTCCGGGATCGTGAGAGGCGCCCCGGGAGTAAACAGACCATCGAAAACTCTGGTTTCCGGAATGTCCACCACAAAACCGCTTTCCGCCACACCGGGAATTTCCAGAAGCGCTTGAAGAACGGCCCCCCGGCCTCCGGCGGCTTCGATCAGTTCACGAAATCGCATCGGAAGAAGCTTGAAATAAAAGCGTTCGATCAGCGTGATCTCTTCAGGCGTTATGGTTCCTTGTAAGTTTAAAAGCCTTAATTCGGAACGACGCGGGACCGGAACACCCGGCTTGGAGACCTGCTCTTTTGATTTATGGACATCAGCTGTGTAAATTTCCCTCAATTTTTTTAAAACGATCTTGAGCAGGTCCGGAGAATTCGCCAAAAGCTCCAATTGGGCATAACGTTCGGTTCCGCGTCCCCTTTTAAGATCTTGTATCGTTCGCCCGTCCCGAACAGCCGTCTGGAGGACCGTCATCACCTCGGCTAGATCCGATTTCGTGAGCTTATTGATCTTCGTCTTGTCCGATCTTAAGGCTATTTCCTTCAAAAGATGGGCCACAACCGGCAATTCAAAACTTCCCTGCTGTTTCCAATGAAGCTCGCGAAGTTCCTTGGCGTGCGCCACATCGGCTTTGCGGAATGTATAAAGAATAGGCATCCAATACTTCAGCGCCTCAAGAACCTCAGGGCCAAAACTTTTTTGTTCATTGACAGACCATTGAATGTCGGGTTTTGGAATTTTGGAACCGGAATCGTCGTCCATCATTTCAAATCGGATCGCATCAGGAATCAGCCCGGGTTTAACTTCGGCGGAATCCGCTTGTCCGTTCACAGCCGTTGGCACCTCGAAAAGTTCTGCGCCCCATGGCCGGCCGATCTTGGACACCAGAAAAGCCTTTAATTCCCCTGGAAGTGCTTCGATAAGCCCCTTATCGACAGAGTTTATCTGCGATTGTGAAATGTCTTGCGGAAAACCAGCCTCGATATCCCAGACTTCTCTCAAGATCCCCCGCTCATCAAGCGTCACGGTGAATTGAGCCGTCGCTTTATGGAGGATCGAAGTCTCTTTCCCATAATCTAAAAATTTTATCGCGTAGGTCTTTTGCCCCGTCTCTCCTGAGGCGGGAATGCTGAAAGAACCTATGATCTTTCCGCTTGTTCGGGCAATGCCAATAGTGACGGATACCTCTTTGTTCGTTTGAGCAGGAAACGCAGTGAATTTGAACTCATTAGACGGTAGGTCGCGAGCTTCCGAGCGTAAACCCTTCGTTTTAGAGATTGTTTCCTTACCTTTTACTTTTCTTATTTCCGAATGGGAAGTTTTATCACCGGACGGAATTCTTTCGGGACGATCGGTATGGCGATCGGCGATTGGAATTTCCCATGATTCCACGACATCTTCAGACCCCTCTAACAATCCCCTCAAACGATCAATCCTCTGCAACACTCCCAAAGGCGGTACCCCGTTCGAAAGCAAATCATCGCGCACTGCTGCGATGATTTGGGAGAACCCGGAACCACGCACTTCCGAGCGGGACAAGAGATTATTGATCACGCTTTCAACTTCTGTTTTTGCCCTCAACAAAAAGCTCTTCGCTTCCAGAACCTGAGGGCGGTAGTTTCCCCTAAGCAATTCGCGTTGATTGGCGTCGCGGAAAAGTCGAATTAATCTTCCGGAAATACCTGAAAAGTCTTTTTTCTCTTCTTCTTCTTTCAAGGCCGCATCAAATTGCGGGTTCGTCTCCGATGGCCCATCGAGAAGCATATCAAGTAATCGTGTACTATCTTCAAGCTTTTGAGCGATTGTACCCAAAATCTCCAGAAAACGCGGGGTCACCCAAAAATCACTCTTCTGGATCGTCTTGATCGTCGAGATCTCCAAAAAAGGACCGAAGGTTATGTTTCGAAAACCATCGCTTAAACTTTGTACAAATAGATCCAGCGCGCCGTCCGCATCGCTCTTCATTTTCGCTATAGCTTCAAGGAACGCACTATTACACTCTGCGAGCGCCTGTTCATCCTCCGGTAAAAGCTTAATCCGCCTCGCCTCCGAATGGATTTGTTTGGTCATCTGTTTCACCAATTTCTTAACCCCATAAAAGGCAGCGGTTAAAACAAATGCGATCGGCACGCTGAAGACACTTACTTTACTGAAGTATATTGGCGTTTTAAAAGGATGAAATATCAGGGAGTGGAACAAGCGCTCGAGCAGGCTCGAAGAAGCCTGAGACATAAACTCCGGCCAAGAAAGCCAGGAGCCGAAAGACTGAAGGCCAAGTGCCCGTAATATTGCACTCGAGGCCCCCTGTGAGCCGGCAAAAAGTAAAATACCGAACACCACCGCATTGAACGCCCAAAAAACAAGGAAAAAGTTCCTCTCATCATGAGAATTAAGAGAACGCACCTCTGGACGGACATCCGCATGTTGGGCGGACAGAGCATGAATTCTTTCCCGGATAATCGGTTCTGCTTGCGCCTGCTTTAATACCCCTTGGACATTGTCCCAACCGTGGATCCCCAACAATTGTTCCATTTTTTGAAGAGCCGGGATTTCTCTTTCACCGATCGATCCGATCTTAGCATCCGTAACCATATCCAAGGCCACTTGCAATGTAGCCAGGTCCATGGACCCGATCGCTTGTCCTACCCGTTCAAGACTTGTTTGAGACCTCACTTCTGCGCGGGAAAGAAGCGATTGGATGATCGCAGTGCGTTGGCTTCCTTTCGCGACCACTTTACGGAAAAGAGAGGGGGCTGACGCCAATCGTTTGACATCAAGAACGCTCCAATATGGCCCCGACGATAAACCATCTAAAATGTTCGCATCATCGTCACTTTCAAGGATCGCAAAAAATGAAACCAGAGACGGTACCATCTGCGCCATGGCGTTGACCACGGCGATCCGTTCATCAGCTGTTAATGGAAAACGGACATCTCCAAATCCACGCCCCGCCTTGAGGTTCCGGTTAATGACATCCGCCACCTGCCCCATTGTTTCAAGCTTCTCTCCTCTAAGCTTCTGAATAATCCCTTCAGGTAGTGACAAGACACCAACGCTTAAGGCTCCTTCCTTTTCCCTGCGCGCGTCAGGAGATAAAACATCAGCACTCACTTCCGTTCCGGCTGCTCCCATTCTTACTTCCGAACGCCCGGCAACACCGGAAACAATCCTGCGGATTTCGGCACGCATAGTAACTGGGTCAGCACCGTAAGCACCGTTCAGAACTTGCAGGTCGGATAAAAATGGTGCTTCGAGGGTCGCCTCTTGCGACTCTCGAGCCACGTGCCACGAGCCACGTGCCACGTTTGGCTCACCGCGAAGTCGTGGACCTTGGCCCGCGGACCGTGTCCCGAACCGAAGCATATTCTCCACATACGCCTCATGGCCTTTATCATCGACACCCGTGATCCGCGGCGAAATAAGAGCGTATGAATAATCCTTCGAAGAAAAATAATTTTTGAAAGGTTCTGAGTGGAAGCCGCCGGTGATGACCGCCACTTTGTCCGCTCCGGCTTCCTGAAGGCGCTTTTCGATCATTTGTTCCATCAGACCGTCGCGTTCTTTCACGCCGGCGTAAAACTTCATGGCTGCGTCGAATAACTGGTCGAGCTCTGGAAGATGCGCAAACTTGATGTCTTTTGCCCGGGAAACACTTTCATTTTTTTGAATGGCGGCAAAACGCTGACTGACCGAAGACGGCCGGAGATCTTTTTGCTGTCGGGAGATCGCATCATGATCGCTTGGCGTCAACTCCAGCGCGAAAAGCTTCTGCAACGACCGGTAGTCTTTTAGAAGCGCCACGAGGTTTTTTTCGGCCTGTGTGTTGGCGAGTTTGTCCGCGACTTTCGAGGAAAGCCGCTCGGTCTCTTGCATCAGCTCCGGCGCTTTAAGTTCGCTCTGAAGAAGCAGACGCCCGACAAAATAGCAGACGTTCGGATAAGCTTCGTAATGGAAGTCGCGCGGCAGAGCCTTGACCATATCTTCGAAAAGCAGACCGGTTTCAAGAACTGGGAGCTGCTGGCTCATCGAATCGCTGTGAAGCAATGATTTGATCTGACCGAAGACCGAAGACTTAAGACCGTAGCTTCTGCTTGGGTCTGTAGTCCGTGGTCTACGGTCTGAAAACCATCTCTCGATGGCTTTGAGGAATTTTTCACGTTCGCCGGGAAACGCCGCTTGATCAAATTTCGCGGAGAGTTCCCGGACTTTAAAAAAACGGACGAGCATCGGCCAATCGAGTTGAGCCCCCGGCTGTGCCAGGTCAAGCTTCAGCCGCTTCAGCGCTTCTTTCCCTAGATAGGAAAACCAGGCCTCAAGAGACACCTGGCCTTTTTCGAAGCTTTCCAGACGTCTCAGATGATTCCGCAAAGCCTCACTGAGGTAGGCCGCGGCAAGACGGTCGATCCCCTCGTTCATGGCGGTGAGAAAGTTTTTTGTTTTCTTTTTCTCTGTCAGGACATTGACGAACGCGACGCCATTGGCACGGTAGGTCTCAAGATTTTCGATGCCGTATGCTTCGGCCCGTACCGAACCAGACGCCACACCCAGCTTATCAAGCAGATAGAGCTCAGGCCCTTTGACAAGCGCAGCTTTGGTAAGCGCGTCGTTGGCTTTTTTCGTAAGTTTGGGATCTGCCGGAAAGAAATTCAGGATCTCGGGTTCGAGCTTGAACGCGCTGCCTTCCACGAGAAGTGTCTTGATGCCATATTGCTTATCCAAATGGTGCAGAAGTGCTTGGATCTGTTTTTGAGCCTGATAATGGCCGTGCGCAGTCTGGAGATGGACGACCATCGGGCCTTTACCGCGCTTGAAGTACTGAAGGGTGCCGAGTTCTTGAGGGATTGAAAATTGGATGCCGGGATCAAGCTGGGGCTGGTAAGGGAGCGCAACTTCCGAAGCGACGGACGGAGCCGATACACGGATCGCCTGCGCCGAAGCAAAGCTGTCTGGAGCCCAGATCACACTGGTCGTTAAAAATGCGATGCCCGTGATCGAAGCGATAAATGCTTTGAATGACCGAGAGCGACCCACCCCGTAGTCCTTTCGAATAAGAAAGTCCTAAACTCTTATTTCCAAAAAGATTTTATTGTTCTATCACCGCATCTTTAAGAAACTGCGAGAAATATAACTGATAGCTTTTGATATTACAAGGGTTAGGCCTGATTTTTATTTGTTTTTTTCGTGGGAAACCATATTCCATAAAACGCCGAAAAATATTCCTCTTATTCGATTCAGGATATAGCAATTTAAAGCACGGCATGCTTTATAAGCGGTGAAAATCGTCCAAAGAGCCGGGTTGACCACATGAAAACGGGAAATGCGGAATGGAAAACGGTGAACAAAAAAACGATTTTGTTGGCTTCACACTCCCGTTCCCCATCCCCCGGTGAGCGGGGATGCTCTCCTTCTCTCCCGGCGGGGAAATACAGATCGTGGAATAATTAACCTTTTTAGGGGAAACTGCTGTATAATGCCTCCCGTCACGATAGAGTTTGTCGGTCCCCTATCCTTGCCTTGGCTTTTGTTTCCAAAATGGTCGACAAGGATTGCCTCAATCTCAGCTTCGCTTCAATTAGTAGGAATTGGGACTAGGTGACACCAACACTGTCCTTGTCTTAGTTTCTTCTTTAAAATGGCGACAAGGACTGCCCCAATTTCCACTTCATGGAAATTGATGAGAGTTGGGACTGAAACAAGCCCGTCTTAGATGAAGTCATACTTGAAACCTCACGAAAAAATGATCTACCCAAAACCTTCACAAAGAGACTTATGAAAAAAGAAAAGATCGAGAACGGCCATTTGCTTTACCATCCGATCCATGGCCTTTGCCGCGTCGAGAGGATCATCCGGTCAGTCCCTCCCAGTCCGGGAGGTCTGTCCTATTCCCTGGTGCCGAAAGTCGCCGCCAAAATGAAATCTCGCTTTGTCATTTCGGCGACGGACCTGGAAATCTCCGGTTTTCATGGTCTTGTGACACCCAAGGAGGCAAATAAGATCCTGAGCTATTTAAGATCCGGAAATGGCAAGGGCCACCCCGGGACTGATTCATCCGCCAACCTTCAAGATCAGGCTTGGGGTCTGGCACGGGCCCTTCAGACATTTGCTCATGACAAGTTCGAGGCCAAAGACCAGAGAAAACGTCAGGCGCTCGAACGTTCGGCGAAGGGTCTGGTGGGCGAACTTTCTTGCGTATTCAAAACGACTTTAAAGAAAACAGCGGACAAGGTCCTCAAGAACCTGGGACATGCATCGCGGATCAATCCCTCGGTCCTTTCGGCCCTGGCGCTTGCCGGAGAAGATTAAGGGCTGTAAAGATCGCGCATCGGTCTCTCTCATTAAAAATACAAACCCAGATGGAAAAGGAGCTCAAGCAACATGAGTGAACATTCGGAAAAAAACGAGGAACTTTCCGTTTCCCCGCAGAGCGATGCCGAGGTTGTGTCTTTGATCAAAAAGATGCAGCAGCAGTTGAACTTTCTTGAAAAGAAAATAGATATCTTGATCGGACAGTCACCGGAAAGACCGTTCCGGGACCGAGAGAAGCGGTTTTCAAAACCTTTCCGCCCTTCTTTTGGGGGCGGGGCCCATCACGGCAAGGGAAATTTCAACCGCGGTCCCCGGAGAGAAGGCTTTTCTCATGATCGCCACAGAGAAGGCGGGTTTTCGCATGACCGCCCCCGGGAGGGTGGTTTTTCAAAGGACCGGCCGCCCCGGGAAGGCGGATTTTCGCAGGACCGCCCAAGGGAAAGAAGCTTCGGCCAGGAACGGTCTTTTGACCGGAAGCCGGGCGCAGGCCCCCGCGGATTCGGTCACGGCGACAAGCCTTTTTTGCGCCATCGGAAAGGTCCCCGGTCATAACGCGGGATCCATGGGGCCTTTGTATCGTTTTCAGATAGAAAATGGTTTTTTCGGGAATTTTTTCCCACAACTGCACTGACATCAGTGCCAACAGGAGGAGATAACATGGGGTTTCAAGGAGAAGGTCGTGGTTTCGGAGGCGCACCGCGTGAGATGCATAAGGCGATCTGCGGTGAATGCAAAAAGGAATGTGAAGTTCCTTTCAAACCGAGAGAAGACCGTCCGGTCTATTGCAAGGATTGCTTTGCGAAGCGCAAGGACGCCAGCGGCCGCTAGAAGTTAGAAACAGGTACGGGGTACGGCGTACGGCGAAGAACTCGCAGGACACCGTGCTCCGTACGCCTTACGTTAGAAGATATCCCATTCTTTTAACCGCCTTGGCCATGCGCGCCAGGGCAATTCCCACCGTGTTCCCCTCGGTAAGATTATTCATGAAGATCGCGGCGTAGCCGCGCCGATTGCGGATCTTGAACGTCTGGACCCTGCTGCAGGATAGTTTCTTCAGGACTTTTTGGGCCATAACTCCCTCCTTTTCAGGATTTTGCTTAGCTTAAATATCGGCAGCGGGAGAAAAGGGTGTAGCCCGCGCTTTAGACGCGGACGACTTCCTTGACTTCGGGAATATGTTCTTTGAGGTAGGCTTCGATGCCCATCTTGAGCGTCATGGTCGCGCTCGGGCATCCGGAGCAGGCGCCTTTGAGGTGGAGCTTTACGACGCCGTTCTCGAAACCGCAGAAAACCGCATCGCCTCCGTCCCGGGCAAGGGCCGGGCGGATCTGTTCATCCATGATCTCGATGATCTTTTTTTCGATCGCGGAACCCGGGTTCGTGGCGTCCGCGCATTTTTCACAAGCCTTGGGGCTCGTTTTGCCGCAGACAAGGAATTCACGGATGGTCTCGGTCACCTTCGGGATCAGGGCATTCCAGGACTTGATCTGCTCATCGCGCGTGATCGTCACGACGTCGGAGCCGATCATAACCTCCTTCACACCTTCGATCTCGAAGAGCTTCGCGGCCAGAGGGGACTTCCCCGCCTCGGCCCTGGAGGCGAACTGCACCGTCCCGTGCGCGCAGATGGGCGCGCTCACGTTGAACTTCAGCGAGTTCGGATTCGGCGTAAATTCGGTGGTAATCGAAATGTTTTGCATGGCGGGAGTATAACTGAAAGCCCTCCGCCGCGCAACGAATTAGGCGGCACGGGAATGGCCGTCCTGCTCAATCTCGGCGACGTATTGGCCGGTCCTCCAGCAGGCCGTGGCAAGATGGTTCCGGGCGTTATTGAAAAGGCGGATGACGTCAGCCGCGATCTCTACAAAGGGGACAGACAATCTTTTGATGTCTGTCCCCTTTCCGGTGACTGTCACCGGTCTTTTAAATTCGCCGGCTGTCGTAGGCCCAGTGGAGCACGGCCTGCCGCTGTCTCGGACGGCACGCCCAGTTCCCGCGGACGCAATTTTTCCGGATCTGCGTGACGTGCCGCTTGATCGCGACCCATCTCCGGACCTGGCGGTCGTCTTCTTCCGGGATCCTCCGGCCCATGTAGTAACGGCAATACCATTGGAACCATCCCCGCGGGTCCTCGGGATAGATCCACCGCTTCTTTCTCCAGACCGAAAGCGGCTGGCTCGCGTTCACGCCGAAAAAGTTGAGGGCGGAGTCATGTTTTTGGGGGCAGAGCTTCGCTTCCCGGAACCAGTCCTTCGGGAATTCTTTGCGGCAGTCCGTCATGTATTTCCCGCCGAACACCCCGAGCCGCAACATTTCCTTGGGGGTCAGTTCGGGCTTGAACCGCGGATCGAAATTCCTCCCTTCAGGTTCGGAAAGGACGTAACGGTACCCCCTTTGCATCTTATCATGCACCGTCACCGTCTTCTTTTTCCGCCTGGGCATGCCTGCCATTCCTTACACTTTGACCCGCTGTACCTCAGTCCCGCACTCTGACGGCGTATCCTGCTTCGAGTAATTTGTTGTTAAGATAAACTTCTTTACCATCCTTGTCACGATAGAAAACATCGGCTTCGTAGCGGTCGTAGGTCGGGTTCTTACTGCTCAGGACGGTGAGCGACGGGACGACTTTCAGAACCTTCTCCACGAACTGCTTCGCCTTCTTCCCCTCCACGGTATCGATCTCGGGGCAATCGATCCCCCGGAGCCGCAGTTTCTGGCGGCTGGCCCCTCGCATAGCAGTATCCAGCATGACCCAGAGCGTGTCCCCGTCGACCACGCTCTCGAGATAAGCACGGTAAGTGAAAAGGTCCTGGGCCGTGCGGCCGTTCTTCGAAAGTTTTACGCCGGTCCACGCGACGATGTCCCCGGCTTTCAAACCGCGGGTTTCAGCGGGCATCAGAGCGCGGTAAGCTTTGAAGCCGTGGTCCAGAAGCAGGACATTCTTGTCGGGCCAGGGGGTTTCGTTCGGGTCCTTGATCCGGCAGGTGTCAAACTGTCCGAGCTTCGGGACCTTTAACAATTCGACCGTAGCGGCAAGTTTTTCCGGCATCTTCGTAAGATTTTCGGCGACCTGCGCCCGCACAGCTTCATGGCGGACAAGGGCACGGACATCATCCCGTGTCAGGCCGAACCGCTTTCTGCTCCAAGGCCTTGCGAACTTTGGCGTCGGCGACCGTCAGAAGTTCAATATGATGGGCCCAGGGCAATTTAGTCGCGGGCGAATATTTCCGGTTGTCTTCGTAGAAACGACGCATCCGCTGCAAGCTTGGAACAGAGAATCCCGCTCCTAACCTATCCGTGAGTTCCGAAGAAAAATTGGCGAGTGTGTGGGAGCCGTAGCGGGCACGGCGTTCGCCGTCCTGTTCGATCTCGACGACGTACTGGCCGGTTTTCCAGTAGGCCCCCGCAAGATGGTTCCGGGCGGTATTGAAGAGGCGGATGACGTCGGCGATGATCGCTTTGTACCGGCTGGGCGTCAGTTGGTGCGTCACGTCACGAACCTCCCGTTCCTTCGCGGCTCTTTGGAAGACGGCGTTCGGCTTACAGCTTGACAGCCGGCATTCAATCCAAATGCTTTATCCATGTTTTGCACTGTTCCTTCCATTCGCCACGACCTGACCTTCTTACAACCATTGCTACCTTTTTTAATTTGTCAGGATAACGATGGAAGAACCATTGCTCCAATTTGTCCAAAGCTTCATTGTACTCCAAAGGAGAAAAAGCATCAGAAGCTCCGAGCGTAACATCAAGTCTCGACATAAATCGTTTCGGAACTTTTATCATACCAGCATTTAGAATTGGCACCTCAACAAGATCCTCAGGTGAAGCTGATGCGATTTCCATTTCTGATTTGGCATGAGCAATCGAATTTCGCACTCTAATAAGAGAATTAAGACGATGAAAGATGAAATGCTCCTTATTGATGTCGTATTCTCCCTTTGTTAGCACTGGAACGAAAGCTCTAAGCTTATTCGGAAGAGACAAAGACATAATAGCTAAAGCAAATTCTTCGCCATATTGTTTGTTCGCCTCAAGAAGAGAATCGTTCAATTTAGCCTCAAGATACGCTGCGCAAGTTAGCACATATGGAATAACAAGATAATCTGCCTGCTGCTTCTCAATATACAGCTTCTGCAATTTGTCCAGAGCACGTCTTAACTGGGTGCTTTTGAAAAGCATTCGAGCGTATTGTTCTTTTTTTTCTGTTTTGCTCATCGGTTTATTTCCTGCGACGTCCGGCATACCGCACTCATGACAAAGGGGACCGGCGATCGCTCAATGCCTGTCCCCTTTTAGGTGACTGTCACCTATTGTGGACGAGCTTACTAAAATGACAAAGTTTTAGTCCGTGAACGGCAACAATTGGTTAAGAGGACGGGAAAAATTTTCCATTGATGATATATCTTTAAATAAATTTTGTTTGCTGCTCAATGTAGTACAAAAATTAGAAAAACCCAAATCTAATTCCGCTTCTATTCGTGCTCTTGGCAAAATATTGGAAATCCTAAAATGCATATGAGCTTGTTGTTGACTTTCCATGCGATCGACAATTAGCACCCTCGAAGCTATTTTTGCTTCTGCTTTTAAAAGCTCTGCTATATCCAAATCCTGCATACTGTTCCCGATAATCATAAAATCTTGACACTTATTTAATAAAGGTCGCACAACATCAATGTGTTCATTGGGGCAAATATGCATTTTTTGTTCAGCATTAGGAAGAACCATTATTGGATACAATAAATTTGTACCTTCTTGGATTCCATAACAGTTACAAATGGCCTTAGTACTTTCATTCAAAAGATTTGTTTTTGGAATGCCGTCACAAAGCCAATCCAAAGCGTCTTTATTCCCTGGTTGATAGCCGCGATCTATTTCATAAACCCAATTTACAGAGCCATGAAACTTCAAATAATGCCATTTGTTTTTCCGCGCGATGTTAACGTAAGAATCAAACGAACGAAAATTGGCATGAATGACACTCTCAAGGGCCCAATCAAGAAGCAAATCGTAATTAAGGGTTATTAAGACTATTTCTTCATAATCGCTAAGATTTAAAAAGTGGATCAAACTAACATAGTCCGATTGACGAAATTCGGAACGCACCAGCTCTCCAAAATCGCCAATAAGCTCTCGTAAATAAAATGGTATCTGAAGCAGATTTTTTTTAGTGTCATCACTCCCCTTTTTTAATAGTTCTTTTAAGAAAAGTTCTAGATTTTGTGTCCCACCTGTTTTTTGACGTTCAAAGAGATGACCAATAACATCAGCCCCCTTATATTTCTTCAAAATTTCTCTTTGGTGATTGAAATGAGGCACATCACTAGGCGGTATAGTAAAAAGTCCATTCGTAAGAGGTATTCGGGGAAATTTATTAGGGAATTGATAGTGATTTTGGCAATCAAAAGACGCGCCTGCACCAAAAATAACTGTCAAAATTTTAGGCATATAATTCGAATTTCCATTTCTTGACCGCTTACGAGACCCGCGCACTGATACATTGCTTCATTAACCTCTCTTGTAGATGGCTTGACCTTACCCCTTCAGCTGTACCACTTGTAGGTTGAGATCCGTGGTGCTTGGGGTTGTTAAAGACGCTTCGTATTGCCTGACGAATTCATCGGGAGTCAGACCCTCCAGCGAGCTGTGCGGA
>Ga0074199_1000297_pt1 | contig 90328 bp, 104 predicted proteins | sample EPASupsiteSAE347_FD_64528 | JGI IMG/M metagenome (GOLD analysis project Ga0074199, IMG submission 64528) | Bioremediated contaminated groundwater from EPA Superfund site, New Mexico - Sample SAE3-47 | ecosystem: Environmental > Aquatic > Deep subsurface > Groundwater > Contaminated ...
TGATAGGGTAACAGGTTGCAGACACAGGCGTAAAACCCGAAACAAGATGTGTCATGTCAAAGTTAAACAAAGATTGTTGTATAGGGCGGGGCACGCCCGAATCTACGCTTGCAGAAATCAAAACCTCTGCTGTGTTCTCAAACATAATAAGTTTTGGTCGATGAGTCAAGAATCTCCCGGCTTTAGCCGCGGAGAGTGTCAAAAGTTCAGAGTCTTTCCTGTAATCGCAATATTTATCTTGTATACGGATAACCATAAAACTGGATTCGCAGGGGGGGTGGTGATCTGAAGTCTATGTGGTCGATGATAGCACGTTGCAGATGGATTATTAAATTATATTTTGATCTTAAATATATGATGAAAGACGATCCGTATCGAATCAATGAATCAAGTTACGAACAAACAAAAATTGCTAAAAGCATTGAAAGAATTAGAGGACAAAAATTTCCAAGTGCTCTTGAAATTGGCTGCGGCACAGGGTATCATACCGAATTTTTATTGTCGTTCTCTGATAGAATACTGTGCATTGATAGTTCAAATACGGCGTTAAAAAGAGCAAGAGAGAAAATATGTGATGAAAGGGTGACCTTTAAGCAATTAGATATAGTCTCAGGTGACCTGGAGGAGAAGTTCGACTTGATTTTTTGCTCGGAGGTTTTATATTATCTGAGCCTGGAGCAGCTATATCCTGCGGCTCTTAAAATCATTAACTGGTTGAAGGCAGAAGGTACATTAATACTTGTTCACGCACGCTTAGAAGATAGCTGCTTTGAGAGGATCTTCCAGAATCGACCTGCTGTTGGAGTGATGCACAGCTTATTTATAAAATCCAATAAATTATATACTGTGCATGATAAAATTGAAAAGTTTTACAGGATTACAGTACTTAAAAAATTGAGCGAATAATCCATCTGCCCTAAAGCTTAACTATAATGATACAGCAGCAGCATTTCACATTCAAACCCTCTGCACGTAAATATTGAAAGTTTTCCCGTCCTGCTTCACAGCAAGAAGTTTATGCCCCGACTTTTTAGACCAGGAGTCGATATTCTGCGGCGCCACGGGGTCATCAGCTATTATATGCAGTATCTCGCCGCTTTTCAGGGCTTCGACTTTTTTCTTGGTCAGGATGAGAGGGTACGGGCAGCATTCGCCGCGCACGTCCAGTGTCTCGTCGGGGATTATCTCACTCATCAGAACACCAGGTTCACGTCAGCCTCAAGTATCATGTCGGTCAGTTCATCAAGCGATATTTTCTTTATCCCGTCGATGATCTCGCTGTCGGCTATGCCGCGCTTCGCAACGTCCCTGTCAAGCGCGAAGAAATTCACAAGCTCGATGTTCTTTGTTATCTCAGCCTCAACAGGCGGCACGTCCTTTACCCATACTGCAAGGTCTCCGTACCCGGTTTTCTGCCCTTTGACTATCGAGTGCACGCCGCCGCTTGCGAAGATGAGCGAGGCTTCATTCCCTGCTGCGACCTGGGATGCGGCCATGGGGATTGCTGAGAACGCATCCTCTTTTCCGTAGGGGGGCTGGGTTACGATTATGTTCACTTTCTTTGCCATTTTGATCACCCTATGAGGATAGTCTTATCCGATTCAGCGGTCCATTCCCCGAGATCGTAAAGCCCGCCTATGATGACGCCTTCTGTCTGCTGCTTCGTCACGCCTCGTGCGTCTGTGCATTTTATGCATGCAATTGCATCGGCTTTGGGTTTCTTTTGACCTTTTTTCACTATTGTCCCGAAGATGTTCTCAATCGGTGGGAATTCTTTAGGAGCCTGGTCCCTGTGCCCTATCACCGTTGCATCAAGATAGTTAAAGAAATTTATCGCTATGCCTTTTTCCTTGGCTGCATGCGCCAGCCTCATCATGGTGAATACAGCCTCGTCCCTGTAAGGACCGTTTATAGATACGATCGTAAGATGTTTTTCTGTCATGATATCACCTAAAACCACGCGACTCTGTCATGATCCATTATTGAATCAAGAAGGGCGCCTATCTCTTTGACTTCCACGCCGTTTATCAATTTATTTGTAAGCGATCTTGAAAGAACTGCTTTATCATCCGCGTATATCTTTATTCCTTTTTTTTGCGCGGCTGCGAGTTTATTTCCGAACTCGGATTTTCTCGCGGCGGTAACGCCGTCCTCAACTAGATATAGCGCAACATCGTTTCCTTTTCCTTTTGCATTAAGCCCGATATCAAGCACGAGATCGGGTGTTTCTGTGGTGTACGGGTCTTTTGAGAGCACAAGTAGCAAGCTTGACATTTTTACCTCGAAGTATTTATGGTAAGACCCATCAATAATTATTATTTGTTTTAAAGGTTTTGATATAGGCAATATTAATAAACTATGCCGACCATTTCGGGGAGATATCATGCCGAGGTAGCCAAGCGGCCTAAGGCGCTGGTCTTGAAAACCAGTTGTGCTACGCACAGCAGGAGTTCAAATCTCCTCCTCGGCGTAAGCTTTATTTTTTAATTTTTTCTTCTTCGTCCCCGTCCTTATCTCTTCCCCATATGCCGACTCAATAGCGCGCCTGCTTATCTCCTCATAGTACCCGCCCATTTTCTTCTCGAAATCCTCTTTGCTGTCCCAGAACTGCGGTGCACCCAGCCGTTTTATGACCGCCGCAGACACATCAGGCGGGGAAATACTAACTGAAAATGATTCAAGCTCCCCTCCTGACCAGAAATCATTGACCGGCAGGGGCGCTTCTTTCTGTTCGCCCGCCTTGCCGACCGGAAGTGCCTCAGGCTCAGCTACGCTCTGCACACCTGATGCGCGCATTTTGCGAAGCGATCCCGTGATATCATCCTTTGTCCTGCCCCGGAGCTTGAAAAGCATGAAAGTGTCGCGGTCGAACTCCTCGGCTAAAATGTAATATACCGCTGCAATATGCTTACAGGGATTGGCGCTGTCGGGGCATGAGCAGTCGGTCTTTATGTCTTTCGAGGATTTGGGAAAGAGGGACATGCCTGCGGCATCAAAAGCTTCCTCGATGTTCTGCGGCATCTCCCCTGCAAGCAATTTTGCTGCAAATATTGCTTTCCCTGACATTTCCTCTATGACCCTGTTCCATGCCTCATCGCTCAGTGGTTTGATCTCTATGCTCACCGAGTACGGTTTCGGCATTGAGCCCTGGACTCTTGCAGTGACTTTACCAGTTGTGAGCTTAAAATCAAGAACCTGTCCGCCTCTGGCGTATCTTCTTCCCCGTTCAAGCCTGTTGCTCCAGCCAAAAGATTCAAGCACTTTTACCCAGCGCTTGGACCACCAGGTATCTCCGATAGCTCCCCTCTTGCTTTTTGCTTTGATGCCTCCCTCGACCTTTATCGGTTTTGAGGGGGTGTAGCCGCCCCAGAAATCATCGCGCCAGCCCATTTATCTACCCCGCAAAAATCTGCGTTCACTCATCAGCCACCGCCTCACGCCTGAGCGCGAATAATTCCTTTAACTGCTCCGTCGTCATCTCGGTCAGCCAGCCCTCGCCCGTACCTATGATGTTCTCTGCAAGTGCTTTTTTATTCTCGATCATCTCGTCTATCCTCTCTTCAAGCGTCCCTTCGCAGATGAACTTGTGCACCTGCACGTTCTTTGTCTGCCCTATGCGAAAAGCCCTGTCCGTAGCCTGGTTCTCCACAGCAGGGTTCCACCAGCGGTCAAAGTGGAACACATGGCTTGCGCGGGTGAGGTTCAGGCCTACTCCCCCTGCTTTGAGCGAGAGGATGAATATCCTCGGGCCGTTCTTTTCCGAAAAGCGAGTGATCATCTTTTCCCTCTGTTCCTGGGGCACTCCTCCGTGAAGGAAAAGCACCTCCTGGCCGAAGACCTGCTGGAAATGCGATCTTAGCATCCCGCCCATCTCAGCGAACTGGGTAAAGATGAGGGCGGAATCACCCTCTGCAAGCACCTCCTCCAGCAGCTCTGTGATGCGGTTCAATTTGCCCGAGCGCCCCGCAAGCGCCGAGCCGTCGCCAAGGAACTGCGCTGGATGGTTGCAGACCTGTTTCAGCCTCACAAGTGCGGACAACACCAGACCTTTTCTCTCAATACCTTCTGATGATTCGATTTTCCGAAGCATATCCTTTACAACAGCCTCATATAGCGTCGCCTGCTCTTTTGAGAGGTTGCAGCGGACTTTCATCTCGATCTTATCGGGAAGGTCTTTTATGATCGCCGGGTCTGTCTTTAAGCGGCGAAGTATAAAAGGCGAAACAACCCTCCGCAGCCTGGTACCGGCTTCCCTGTCACTGTACCTTTCAATTGGCAGTGCGAACTTCCTCCTGAAGCCTTCAGCCGGGCCCAGGTAGCCGGGGTTCAGGAAATCCATGATCGACCAGAGTTCCGACAGGCGGTTCTCAACAGGCGTGCCTGTGAGTGCAACGCGAAAACCCGCTTTGAACCTCCGCACAGCCTGGGATTGCTTTGTGAACTGGTTTTTGATGTTCTGCGCCTCATCGAGCACGACGCCGTTCCATTCCAGCTGTGAGAGCATTTCCCCATCCCTGTGCGCCAGGGCGTAGGTACTTATCACAAGGTCGTATTTTACAGCCTCATTGAGGAACTCCTTCTCTTTCTTGCGGTTCATGCCGTGGTGCACAAGGACGGAAAGAGAGGGTGCGAACCGCTTCGCTTCCCTGTGCCAGTTCCCGACCACTGATGTAGGGCATAATAGAAGGGTCGGTTTATCAATGCCTTCTTTCTTGTCTTTCAATAGCAGGGCGAGCAACTGTATGGTCTTTCCAAGCCCCATGTCGTCTGCAAGGCATGCCCCGAGCCCGTACTGGCGCATGAACGCAAGCCACGAAAAACCTTTTACCTGATAAGGGCGAAGCTCCCCCACAAAATCAGGTGGCTGCGACAGTTCTTTTATCCCGGTGCTGCCAGATAAACGCTCAAACAGCCCTGATAACCATCCTGAAGCTGCATATCCGCTTACCTGAAGGCCCGTGTCCTGCCCGCCCGGCCCCATGCTCAGCCCCAGGGCTTCTCCCAGCCTCATCTCGCCCTTGCTCCTGGATTTGAAGAATTTAATGGCTGCTGCTATATCCTCTTTTTTCACCTCCACCCACTGTCCGCGTACGCGCACGAGAGGCTCTTTCAGGTTTACCAGGCTCTTGAACTCTTCCTCGCTTACCGGCTCACCGCCAATAGCAAGCTGCCAGTCGTACTGTACGATCGAATCAAAACCAAACAACCCGCTGCCCGTCTTCGGGTCTCTTTTCGGTTTCATGTTTAATCTTACACCGAGCTTAGGCGCGCTTTTATTCCACCATGGAGGGACCAGTACTCCGAACCCGCTCTCCGTAAGCAGGGGCACTGCCTCTTTTAAAAAAGCATAGGCCTGCTGCGTTGTTAGCGGCGCAGTATCGGGTCTTGCGGAATGCAGGCTGCCCTCTATCGGGGGATACAGGCGGGAGACTTTCCCGAGGTCAGCAAGCAGCTTTTCCTGAGGATGGTCGAATTTGCGGTTCAGGAACTGGAGCGTGTCCTTTGATTCTCTCCAGACTTTTTCGGCAGGTACAAGCAGGCTCGGATCGTCGGATGCCTGGAGGAAATACCTGAGGTTCCACGTACCTGATTTGATATCATCCGGTGGCTCCAGGCGGAAGCTGGTGCGGAAATCAGATTTTTCGATATCGCGTATAGGAGCCTCCCATGATGTGATCCCATCACGGAGTTTTTTAAGATTTGGTACGCTGGATCTTATCGGTTCTCCTGTTGCCAGGGACTCAAGCCATGCTTCTGAGACGCCATGCTTTTTCGACCTGGTTCCTGAGAGGGGGATCCATCTCCGTATGCAGCTATCAACAGCGCTGTTTAAAAAAGCGGATAAAAATGCCTCCGGGGAAACGGGAGCATCGTTCTGGACGATCGCCATGCAAACAGGAGGCATGGAGCGTGAAAGTGCTGACATGCGCATCCTTCCATCCTCGTCGCTCAGAACATACTGCCACCGGGCAAAGGCTGCGCCGTCTTCTGAAAAAACAACTCCGGGCATAAAGTGCTGTTTTGACAGAAGTTCCATTGCGAACTTTGAGGCTTTGCTCCAGAAGCGAAGATCTGTCCCTATGACCGCGCTGCCGTTTTCTGTCCAGGCTCCCGTGAGCGAGCCTAGCAGCAAAACCGCATCTTCCGGCTGGATGCTTAAACCATCCACTTTCCACGGAGTTAGAGCCGCTTTTTCCCCGTTATTCCCATCGCTATCATCCCTGAGTAGATCCGGTGATGCCTGTGGAGATTTAGAGGATGACGGGAGAGAAAGGATAACACTACCGGGATACGTCTTTTTGCTGATAGCGCTGCCGTTCGCTGATGCCAGTGATTCCATTACGCTTATCAGGTCTTTTTCGGCAGCCTGGAAAGGGTGGGCACGCTGTGCCTTAGGGGGTCGCCCCCTGCGCCTGGCAGGTGAAACGGAGGATGACTCGCCCCACAAGAAGAAGTTCCCCCGGTCTTTTAGTGTTTCTGGCGGTTTCCAGATTCCATGTAGAACAATCATGCGTTTGTAAAGTTGGTGCTATTTTCTCATTTTGGGATATAAAGGTATCTTTTTGCTTCTTATAAATCACATTATTTATATCTGGACAGCAGTTTCATCTCATATGAATCCCGTTCACCTTGAACTGAGGAACGTATCCAAATCAGTCCTGCGTAAGGTAAACAAAAACAGGATAAAAACGCAAATCCTGTCCGGCATTGACCTGGAAGTGCAGCGCGGTGACCTTATCACAATCATGGGTCCCTCAGGCTCAGGTAAGACCACGCTTCTGCGGCTGATAAACAGGCTCTCAGAGGCGGATTCCGGGGCTATCCAGTTAAACGGCAGGGACATAAAGGATTATGACCCGCTGGAGTTAAGGAGAAGAGCAGGCATGGTGTTCCAGGTTCCTTTAGTATTCCGGGGAAGCGTCCGGGATAACCTTACCCTTGGTATGAAACTGTGGGGAAATTACGTCGATACAGGTGCTCTTGCAAGGGATACAGGCATTCCTGAGAACCTGCTGGACGCTGATGCCGAACAGCTCTCTGTCGGAGAGAAGCAGAGGGTATGCATAGCAAGGGCGCTCGCGAACCAGCCAGAGATTCTGCTGCTGGATGAGCCGACATCATCGCTGGATGCAGCTACGGCTGAAAAAGTCGAAGGACTGCTGCTGAATATGAGGGAAGAGCGGAAACTTACGATGATCTGGGTCACGCACGATATTGAGCAGGCAAAGAGAATAGGCGGCAGGAGATTTATGCTCAGCGGGGGCAGGCTGGTGGAGAACAATGTCTGAGCTCCTTGCGCTTGCCCTGACAGTGATTCTTATCATACTGACAGCGCTATATGCAAGAAGGTTCGGCATAGGAAAGGAGATATCCGTAGCCGGAGCCAGAGCACTGGTTCAGGTATTGATCCTTGCTTCAGTCATCCTCCTTTTGTTCAGGCTGCCTCTGTACTGGAGCATCCTTGTGCTTATGGCAATGGCAGCAGTAGCTGGACACACCACCTATTCAAGATCAGGAAAGCTTGAGAGGGGTTTGCCAGCGGCTGCAGCATCGATAGCCACAGCCTCTTTTTTACTGCTCGTTCCCTTCTTCCTTCTCGGTATTTTCCCTTTAGAAGCCAGATACCTGGTACCAACAGGGAGCATACTCATAGGCAATGCCATGAACGTGAGTTCGTTAGCCATCGACAGGTACAGGGGCGAGATAAGGAACAGAAGGGCGGAAATAGAGGCGTACCTGGCGCTGGGCGCGCCGCCTGAGCTTGCGGCAGACTCGTGCCTCAGGCAGGGCATCCTTTCAGCCCTTATCCCTTCTATAGATAACATGAAGAATCTCGGTCTTGTATGGATGCCCGGCGTCATGACAGGCATGCTGCTCGGAGGCGCAGACCCGGTAGAAGCAGCTTCCATACAGGTGGTCATCTTCATTGCGATCTTTGCTGCGGATATAATAGCCGCAAACATGCTGCTACGTTATTTGACAGGCAGCTTTTTTACAAGGGCTGCGCAACTGAGAGAGGATCTGGATTAGGAACTTGTACATTTCACCAGAAGTCTCAGTTATCCCACTTTCCGCAGATGCGGGGATAAATTTGATATTTGTAAAATAAGCTTTCTGTGGCCGATTAAAGTAGTTTACAATTTAATTAGTATAAACAACGAACTCGTACGAACTCAGTACGAACTCTATGATAAACTGGCTTAAGTTTGTTTAAACCTGTTACAAAATCTAACCGTGAGTTCGTATTGAGTTCGTATCAGTTCGTTGTTAATCTACATTTTATTGTTCTTTTTAAATGTAATCTATGAATGGCTAATTACTTCTTTAGGATAAGCCAGGGTCCGGACTCGAACCGGAATGGAATCGCTCTGCAGGCGATTGCGTAGCCGTTCCGCCACCCTGGCATCGTTATTGCGCTATTGAAATAGGAGGTGATTATTATCCATTTATCACCCCGCGAACATTGCCGCTAAGCCCGTACAGGCTCTGGCGCGCGTCCGGGAAATAGAAGCGCTCTTCCAGTACGTTCTCTTTTAAAAACAAGCTTTGCTGAAGGAGGTAAATGCTCTATCTTTGCCTGCTCAAATTCCTGCCCGCTGGTTGCAAAGACGATTCCTCATTGGTTCATCACCAAACCTAAACTCTGGTTTATCCGTAATAAACCTATTTATTCCAGCAATTACCTCTTTAATTAGAGAATACGGGGAAATTAGAAGCCTTATGAATATACAAAAGAAGGAGCTTATGGATGGAATAGTTGCAGAGGTAAATGTATGCAGGAAATGCCGCCTCTGGCAGTATGCCAGGAACCCGGTACCGGGTGAGGGGAACATCAATGCATCGCTCATGCTCATAGGCGAGGCGCCGGGGAACAGGGAAGATATCCAGGGAAGACCGTTCGTGGGAAGTGCAGGCAAGCTCCTGGATAATCTCCTCTCAACCATAAGGCTTCGAAGAGACGATGTTTTCATAAGCAATATCGTCAAACACAGGCCTCCTGACAACAGGGAGCCGAAAACCGATGAGATCGAAGCGTGCACTCCATATCTTGACAGGCAGATACGGATAATAGAACCCACGGTTATAGCGACGCTGGGGAACCACTCAACGAAGTATATCCTATCGAGGTTGAACATTGAATTCAACGGGATAACCCGGGTTAGAGGACAGGTCTACAGGGAAGCTCTCTCCGGCGTCCGGGTCAGGATAATACCTACCTTTCATCCTGCGGCAGTGCTCTATAACCCTGCTTACAGAGCAAGCCTGGAAGAGGATTTCCGGAAGATAAAGAAAGAACTTGAGCAACTATGATACAGAAAAAATCAAGCGGAGCCGTAGTATTTAAGAAAAACCAGGAAGCAGAGTATCTCCTGCTGCATTACGAAGCAGGTCACTGGGATTATGTAAAAGGCGAGGTAGAGAAAGACGAGGGCGAGAGAGATACGGTCATGAGAGAGCTTGAGGAGGAAACTGGTATCACCGATGGCAGGTTTATCGGGGATTTCAGGGAAGAGATAAGCTATTTTTTCAAGATGAGAGGGAGGACGGTACATAAAGTAGTCGTATTTTTCCTGATCGAAACCATGACAGGCAAAGTTAGATTATCGCATGAGCATATTGGATACGAATGGCTGGATTACCAGAAGGCTCTGGAGAGGCTCACCTACAGGAATGCTAAGGACGTGCTGGAAAAAGCGCATAACTACCTGAAGAAACAGGGGATAGTAGAGGATTAAATGGATACAGAAAAGGTCAGGCAAATAATAGGTTTTACAAATGCAGAGAGGAGATTGATCTCCGGTTTTGATATACCTCCGGACGCGTTCACCCCGCTTTTGCTCTCGTTAAGGGACGGCGGCGACTGGAGCTATTCATCGGAAGGCATAAGGACAGTATCTGTAATGGATAAGACAACTATTTACGACGATGAGAAGAGGCTCGGTTACTCGCTTGAGGAGATATACCTGTTCGTGAACCCGATTGTTAGGGGCGAAGAGGGAACTGTACACAGGCTTGAGAAATGCGGGGATGAGGAGATGAGGCTGCTTGTCAGGCGACCGTATAAAGTAAGAGTAGTGAGCGACCGGATCATAAAAGCTACTGTGAATCCTCTTGAAAAGGAGATTAAGGTAGAGGAGCTTGCCGAGAAAGAGCTTGTTTTTGAGGGCTCAACTGCATATGATATTGCCCATGAGATAGAGCATTTGGAGCGGAAAGAGATAAAAGGCGGGAGCTTGTGGGAGTTTAATCTGAGATTTTAGTATCGGAATGGCGTCAGCTTAATATAATATACGGTTAAAAATTAGTATAAGCTATTATGAAGGAATAGATATGCAGACAGCAAAGCAGGAAGTTAGCAGACTTCTAACCCGACTACCGGATGATTGTTCTCTGGAAGATGTTCAGTACCATCTTTATGTCCTTCAAAAGATAAAGCGCGGCTTGAAAGATGCTGAGGAAGGACGGATTTATAGTCAGGAAGAAGTTGAGAAGTTAATGGCAAAGCTCTTGCCGAATATATTGAACGGGATTCAGTTTTTTATGCAGCAACGTTTGTACAGGAAATTCTAGATACAAGCCATTAACTTAATGAATTTTCTTCAAGGGGACGCATAGTTCCTGAGCTTGAGAATGCCAGTATTCGTTAAAACAAATTCTAAAGTTATTTTGATTGCTAAACATTTCTGGAATCTATAACCTCTCCAGCCGTCGTGAAAAACGTTCCCCCAAGGTGCAGCACCGGTTTTATCCTTGAGATATCCAGCATTCCATCCCTGACAGCCTCAAGCTCGCATACCGCCGCCACGACCTTCCCTATGAATATCGTATGGTCGCCAGCCTCCTTCACGTCAACGACTTTGCATTCCAGATGCACAGCACACTCTTCTATGCGCGGCACTTTTACTGCTATGGACTCTACCGGTGTCAAGCCGATTTTTTCAAATTTATCCCCATCCCTACCCGATAGCGAGCCGGCAAGCTGCACCTCTCTGAGTATATTCATAGTCGGCAGGTTAAGGACGAATTCTTTATTCCAGCTTATGCACTCATGCGTGTACCGCGTCCTGCCTACCGCGATTGAGACAAGCGGCGGGTCTGCGGATACTGTCGTTATCCATGCCAGCGTAGCCACATTGGGTCTCCCTTTTTTATCTACCGATGATACAAGCCCAATAAGCTGGGGAGCGAACAGCCTGCTGGGTTTTGCGCTTGCTTCTACTTTCATATTCAATCCACCGATTCCCCTATCCATTTAAGGTATTCGGCTGAACTCTCACCGATGCGCAGTGATATTACGCACGGTAATTCGTAGCTGTGGAGCTGCTTTACCCTCTCTTCTATCTCTTTTATTTTATCTGTCTTTGTCTTTACTATCATCCCGAACTCGTTTGATTCCTCGATATTATCCTTCCACCTGTAAATTGAAGTTATGGGAAAGATGTTCACGCAGGCTGCAAGGCGCTCTTCGATTAGCTTACTTCCGATTCTCCGCGCCTCTTCGATATTCCCAGTGGTTATATATACGATAGAAAACATTAAGTCACCAAGTACATAATACGCACGATGTGTTTAAATAAAATACTAACGGAGACCGCCAGTTGAATTACTATAGTCTTTTACTTGTATTTCTGGCTTACTGGTTATTTGTCAGGATTCTCGACAGGCGCGGGATACTGAGCAAGTATAACATCTCAGCTTACGGCCCGGTACTGATGCTCAGGACCCAGAGAGGGCAGAAGTTCCTCGACAGGCTTGCGAGCCGCAAGAGTTTCTGGAGAGTGTTCGCGAGCATCGGTCTCCCGGCAATGCTAATAGGCATGTTCGTCATGTTCCTGCTGATAGTGCTGGTTGATATCAACGTGATAGGATTATTCCAGACGCAGACAGTCCCGCCCCCCAGCAAGTTCAACGAGCCCCGCAATTTTTTCCTCATACCAGGCATCAATGAGTACATACCCTTTGAATGGGGCATCATAGCATTGATCATAACCCTTATAGTGCATGAGTTCTCGCATGCCATCCTGTGCAAGGTAGAGGGCATAAGAGTAAAATCAATGGGGATACTCCTTGCGCTTATCCCGATAGGAGGCTTTGCAGAACCTGATGAGGAGCAGCTTCTCGGGAAAAAAGAAGAGAAAGAAGGAAAAGAAAGGGGGCCGGAGGAGGCTTTACCAGGAACTCCAGCCACAAGAAGCCAGCGCATAAGGGTGCTCACAGCAGGAGTGATGGCTAATTTCACTACAGCACTGGTGGCATTCATCCTGTTCTTCTCTCTGCTCGGTTCCATCTCCCCTGTTGGGGAAGTAATGGTCACAAGCGTGATCCCGGGGTCTCCTGCAGACCAGGCCGGAGTTAAGCCGAACATGATAATAACCGGGATAGATGATAAGCAGGTGAACAGCGCAGAGGATTTCCTGATCTATGCCAGTACAATTGAGCCGGGGAGCAAAGTAACGCTGAGCGTAGCAGACAACAGGACAAGAAAAGTAATAGACCTTGTAACAGGTCCGGATAACCGTACGCGCCCGGGCATAAAAGTATATAACATAGTGGAAGGCTCGCCCGCTGAGGCTGCAGGGATAAAGCCCGACATGGTCCTTATCAGGATCAATGATACCGAAATCAAAAGACTGGATGATTTCATCAGTTTCATGAACTCTACCCGGCCGGGACAGACCTTGGATATCTATATGATGAGCAACACCTCTGCCAATGCCTCAATGGAGGTTTTCAGGGGCATTGAGTTAACTAAGTACCCCTACGAGGCAGGGGCGAAAAAAGGCTTCCTTGGCATCTCTTATTCACCTGACACGGGTGCAGTGAGCTATTCACTGGGCATTGGTATAGGTGAATTCCAGGCTAAAAGGTTCCTGCACATGCTTCAGAACATACCATCGTTACTTAACAAGCCTGACGGCTGGGTATACCTGTTCAGCCTGCCGATCATCGGGCTTACTGGAGAAGGTTTCCCCGGGTTCAGCGGACTGATCACTTATTTCTATGAGCCTGCAGGCTGGGCTTCCTCGCTCGGTAACGGGATTTTCTGGATGCTGAACATACTCATGTGGGTAGGCTGGATGAACTTTTACGTGGGGCTGTTCAACTGTCTTCCGGCGGTCCCCCTTGATGGGGGGCATGTGTTCCGCGATGTTATGGCTGGAACGCTCTCAAGGATAATAGGGAACGGCGAGAGGGTCGAGAGGATTTCCAATGCTATTGTTGTTATATTCGCGATCCTTATCCTGATGTCGCTTGTGTTCGTGACGTTCGCGCCGTACGCAGCACACGGGTTTTAGAAGTATCTCTCTATCTCCCCGTCAGCCTCAGCAGTACCAGGCTTACCTCATATAATATAACGAACGGCAGCATTACCATTACCTGGCTGAACATGGTAGGATCCGGGGTGATCCATGCTGAAAGGATCAATAAGAGGATATAGGCATGCTTTCTGTAGTGGGCGAGGGTCTGCCTTGAGGTTATGCCTGAGCGAACGAGCACGGTAATAATAAGGGGAAGTTCGAATGCAAACCCGAGAATTACAGTTACCATGACGATGAAATTGATAAATTCTGAAACCGAGAACGTCGCGTTAACACCAAGGCCGGCCGCGTCCTGATAGATATAACCCAGGAAGGAAGGCAGCATAAAGAAATAAGAATAGCCTGCACCAAGTAAAAACAGTACCATGGCGGCAAGGATGGCAGATAATACCATGGATTTTTTAAAGGGGATGATATTCGTCAGCCTTCCTTTCACTCCCCTATAACCGTAATACAGGATGAGCGGGGATGCGAGGACTGCACCAAAGATAAGGGACATCTTGAACTCAAGCATCAATACTTCAAGAGGGGTAAGAAAGATAATAACAGGTTTGTAAAAATTTGTATTCTGGGAGATATTCAGTATGTCCCCGGATATTCTTGTCAGGTTCTGCGCTATTATGGGATTGTTGGCTGCAAGCTCACTTGAGATCAGCGAGAGATTACCGGATATGTCAGCCAGTTGCTTTGAAATATCGATATTTCCTGGCAGGTTCAATCTGTAGAACATATCGTATTCTATCTTTTTTATCACGTCCCCCATGTAGGAAAAAGAGAGCAGCGCCCCAACCCCGAAAACAGCGGCAATATAAAGAATCTTTCTCCTTATCTCAGAGAGCATCCATGAAAAATCTTCAAGCGGCATATTAAGTTCCTACCTGCAGGGGCTCTGTTATTTTTTTCAATGTGGCTATAGCCGAAAGTGCGGCAAGAAAACTCGTCCTCGGGTTATCTGGCGAAGGAACGTTCTCAACCCTGCATGTCAATTTTCCAAAAGCCCCTTCAACCGTGACCTCGTGCGTGTTCCGCTCAGCATGCGGGTCCACGAAAACCCTCACTCGCGTCTCTTTAGTGCCTATACCCGCAAGGCTCAGTGAAACCGCAACGTTGACATTTGCAGGGAACGCAGCGATAGCCTCCCCTGCACTTCCTTCGAACAGCAGCGTTTTTTCGCGGAAAGAGCAGGGGTCGATGTTGTTCTGTACGACGTAAGGCGCCCCTTTCAATCCTTCAGGGCTCTTTGTAGTGGTAAGCATTACTTTGTCTATACTGGCAATAGAGGCTGATTTTAAGCCATCGATACCAGCAATGGCGCCTGAGGGTATATATATCCTGCTGTTATGGGCAGCAGCCGCTTTTACGAACTTCTTCAGCAGTTCCGGGTCAGCGAACGCCCCGGCGCTCAATACCATCATGTCCTTTCCACACTCTATGATAGCATGTCCGTATTCCCGGACTGCCGCTGCCGAGGCACACTCGACTACCATGTCCACCCTGGATATCAATTCCCCGGGCTTAAGTACCTCAGGTTTGTCCTTAAGCTCTCCCAGCAACCGCCCGCAGTTATCCCCGCTCCTGTCATAAACCGCTACAAGCTGCGCCTTTATAAGCTTTGAATCGATTGCCTTGCATATCTCTTTTCCTATGGCTCCGCAGCCAATGACTCCAATCTTCAGCATAATATATTCTGTTTCCTGATAAGTTAATAGGGTTCTATTAAATTGTCGTGGGATGAGAAGTGTTTTAACTGAATTAATTTTTTGTTAAAAAATAGACTACCAAAGCTCCCAATAAAGCCAACGTTGTACCTAAATACACCCAGTTAAGTTTCCATAGCCTATCAACATCTTTTGAAGTAGCCATAGCAAAGCGTATCCTATCGATATCATCGCGGGTAGCCATATTTTCACGAACATTACCCATGTCTGTATGTGTCGTATCAATACGCTCTTCGATTCTCGTCAGGTAGTCTTTAATCTCATCTATCCGTGCATTCAATCGAGCTATATCATCAGACGAAACCAAGAGAATCCTCCCCTATCTTTTTTCGTAGGATAGTACCTTGCCCGTATCCGCATCAAGCTCCAGATAAATTATAAATTCCTTATCAAGAAGCGGGTTACTCTTGATTTGTACTAGCCATTTATTTTGAGATTTTTTGATACTCTCTACTTCATTTGACCAATACACCGAACCCATTTTCGCTAAGAAGTTCAACGCTACTTCCTTTGCCTCATCAGCACTCTCAATTTTAACCATGCTATTCACCTTTTAAAGGTCATTTAACCTAATTGCTTTTATACCAACAGTGGGCTTTTTATAGTTTCATCGTGCTTAAACTTATCTTATCTCACTATGGTTAAAAGCCAAAAGTGTCCCGCATCATCTTAACGGAAGCATTAACAGCAGTATATATGTATATAAAGATTATTAATTGTAGTGATTGATTATGCTGCTGGCAGAACTTGAAAGGTTTATAGAGGAAGATACAGGCTACAATGATGTCTCATGCACAATAGTACCGGACTGCAAGGCCCAGGCTGAGGTCGTATCAAAAGAAGACGGTATCATAGCAGGACTGGCTGAAGCAACACAGATACTCGAATATTTTGAGATACTTGCCGTGACAGACCTCACGGACGGCTCGGCTGTAAAGAAGGATGATATAGTATTCAACCTGGAGGGTGGAGCCAGGTCTATACTGCGCGCTGAGAGACTGGCACTGAATTTCCTGGGAAGGATGAGCGGAATTGCCACAATGACGCACAGTTACGTTGAAAAGGCAAACGGCGCAAGGGCAAATGTTGTAAGAATCGCGAGCACGCGGAAAACCACACCCGGGTTCAGGAAGTTCGAAAAGAGAGCAGTTATTGCAGGAGGCGGCGATCCCCACAGGTTCAACCTCTCAGATGCAGTGATGATCAAAGATAACCATATTGCGGTACTTGGGCTTGAGAGGGCGATAAAGGCAGCAAAAAGTACAGCCAGTTTTACCCAGAAGATAGAGGTTGAAGTAGAAGATGTGAACTCTGCTGTTCGCGCAGCAGAGCTGGGAGTGGATATTATCATGTTCGATAATATGGCAGCGGACGATATCGCAGGGTGCATCAGGACCCTCAACGAAAAAGGGCTGCGGCAGGGTGTTATCCTTGAGGCGTCGGGTGGGATAACACTTGAGAACGTGGCTGATTATGCAAGAGCAGGCATTGATGTCATATCCACAGGTGCGCTCACGCACTCATCCAGGTGGCTTGATATCAGCCTGAAGATCAAATAAATTTTTCTTTATTCATTATTATAAGAGTGAATAACCTGTACGATGGCGAAGCAGCGATAACCTTCAACCAGATACGACTCCAGGCTTTATCTATCACCGCCTTCCGGTAGGTGTCCCGAACATTACTCTGATAAAATCGGTGGACAAGGCAAGTATCAATGTAGGGGATGTGGCGGAATTCAGGATCGAGCCAGGAACTCTATTATGCCCTGAAGGCGGTTGATTCAGGTACCTTCGAAATCAAGCCGACTATAATAAAATACGGCTGTTAATGACCTGAGGGAATTAAGGTTCACTAAAGCAAAGGACAGGATACATGTGCCCTATCTTCACGGGGTAGGAGCGAACAGACGCACCGGGAAGCAGTGCTTTGAAGATAATAAAGAACTGCTGCTGAGGACTATCGAGGAGCGCGGTGATTTTGACGTGGCTTTCGTAATAGCCTCAGCCTCGGGCGGGACAGGTTCATCTTTTTTACCCCTCCTGATAGAGGCTATAAAAGAACGGTTCAAGTATAACGTGTACGGGGTGCTGGTACTTCCGTTCAGGGAAGAAGGCGCTATATATCTTCAGAACTCCATCTTTTGCCTGAAAGAGGTCATGGACGGAAGCTCTGACGGGAATATTATCGTAGATAACCAGTTCTTAAAACACCTGGGGAAAGATATTAAGACTGCTTATGACGGGATCAATAAGACCATCGCAGAGCGGTTCCTGCTGCTCTTAAAGGCGCTTGATAGCGAAATGATGATGGTCACCGATCTTGGCGACTTTAAATCCGTCATGTCAGGAGGCTCAAGGCTTGCTACAATGGGTTTTGGAGCCGGGGAAAAGGACTTTTCCATAAAATCAGTTATAAAGCACAGCCTCTCGCATGCAGGTCTGCTGTTCGAGCTTGACCCGTACAAGGAAGCGAACAGAGCCATGATAATAATAGAGGGGGACCAGAAGTATCTCAATATCAACGATATAACAAGCGAGGTCGAGAAGCTATCCTGCGAGCTGGGTCAGATATTCAAAGGGATCCTTATACATAAGGGCGAAACCCCAAGAGTTCTTTCAATATTATCCATCGGCGCATCTGCCGAACTGGATAAGCTGTTCAAGGCAGGGATCGGTGCTGTGGAGAGGCAGCGCGAGAAAAAAGAACTTCTGGCTGAGCAGAACAAGATCATAGCAGAGAGGCTTGAAGGTCTTGAGCCTGTATATTAAATCAGGAAAATAATATAGTGGGCAAATATGGATAGGATAGGAGGGATAGGTGGAAAAAAGTATTTCTATCTGCCCACTATTAGTTCGTATAAGTGCGAACAAAGTATTTATAGCTGTCGGTATTTTTTGAGTAGGTTGGAATATTTAAACTGTAGTCCCGCTTGTTTGTATAATTGTTTGTATAAATAAGATTAATAAAAATCAGCGGAATTTAAAACCACAATATTCATATCATCCAAAGCAGTATAAACCATCATGGCAAAGAAAGATAAGAAACTCGTCCAGTCAGGGAATTGCAACGGATGCGGAATATGCGTTACTGTATGCCCCACGAACACAAAACTATCAAAGGCAGAGGATTTCGACATCAATACCGCAAAGCTTGCTATCCATGTAACCAGGGGCGTAGCGTCAGTGGATTACGATACCTGCATAGTCTGCGGGATATGTTCCAAGAACTGCCCTGTCGGCTCCCTGGCAATAGTACAGGCATGCGGCGCATAATAGGCACGGATACCAGGAAAGCATCAGAGATTATTCGGAGAGGGGGGATCGTCATTTATCCGACTGAGACAGTGTACGGCATAGCAGCAAGCATCTATTCCGGGGATGCGCTTAGAAAGGTCTTTGAGATCAAAAAAAGGAGCATCCAGAGTCCAATTTCAATCGCCGTTTCCAGCTTTAAGATGATGGAAGAGTTGGTGCATATTGGCGAGAAAGAGAGAGAATTTATAAAGAGATTTCTTCCCGGACCTGTGACAGTTATACTCAGAAAAAAGGAGGTTGTTCCCGACATCCTTACATCAGGCTCGGACCTGGTGGGCATACGCTATCCGGATCATAAGCTGGCGTTAGAGCTTATTGAACTTGCGGGTGTTCCTGTTACCTCTACCAGTGCCAACATATCGGGTGAGCCCGCGCCTGCGAGGGTGGATGAGATAAAAATAGACGCGGATTATATACTTGATGGAGGAGAATGCAGGGGTGAGCCTTCCACTGTTGTTGATCTCGTTAACATGAAAGTAATAAGGAAAGGGGCAAAATACGAAGAGGTGCTGGCGGCAGTGAGGAAGATACAGAAACCTTTATAAGAGTTCACGCCGTTAACCAATCCGGTGACTACCAAATGAGGGATTGTCTTTGCCACCGCGATGAGCGGCTCTAAAAAAGATAACGTACCGATAGCGAACATAGATATCAGGATAGAGAACCTGCCTCCCTCTGCCAAACTTGTTTTTAAGATACTTGAGAAGGGCGGGCTATTGACCCAGAAAGATATCACAAGGGAGACCTATCTGCCTCCCAGGACTGTCAGGTATGCGCTGGACAGATTGAAGAAAAAAGATATCCTTGAGGAGCGGTTCTATTTCAAGGATGCGCGCCAGAGCCTGTACGGGATAAAGAACTTCCAGGGCGCAGCAAAGGAGGGGGATTTGCACGTGTAATCCGCATACTAAAATATTCTCTACGAGACCATCCGCTAATTAGATTGGTTTGCTCTTTTACCGCCATTGTTACCTGATTCAAGAGCGCCTGTCATACGGGATTGTACAGAGTATCGCGCTGCTGCGGCACCCGGTTTATCTCTCTGATCAGTCGCTCAAAATCCTGCGGCGGCATGTACTCGCCGTTCGCCGCGCCCGCGCTCCTTGAGATATTCTCCTCCATCAGCGTCCCGCCAAGGTCGTTCGCGCCGCATTTAAGGGCGGACTGGGCCATTCTCTCACCGAGCTTCACCCAGCTCACCTGTATGTTCCTGATGTACGGGTAAAGAAGCACTCTTGCCAGCGCATGGAATTTCAGGTTCTCGATATCATGAGAGCCCTGTCTTCCTGTCCCGAGATGGTTATTGTGCGGCATGAAAGGAAGAGGTACGAACTCTGTAAAGCCTCCAGTTCTTTTCTGCAGTTCCCTGATTATGAACAGGTGCTCGATCCGCTCCTCCAGGGTCTCGATATGTCCGTACATTATGGTCGCGGTCGTGTGTATACCTGTCCTGTGGGCTGTTCTCACAACGTCGATCCATTCATGAGTTGTAAGTTTTTCAGGGCATATCTCTTCTCGCACCCTGTCAACGAGTATCTCTGCAGCAGTGCCGGGCATAGAGCCAAGACCTGATTTTTTCAGGCACGAAAGCGTTTCTTTTATGCTCATATTGCCGTTCCGCGCTGCATGGAACACTTCCATAGGAGAGAACGCATGGATGTGGATATGCGGGAACTCCTCCTTGATGCCCTCAAGGATCTCACAGTAATTAGAAACATCCCAGTCGGGAAGAAGCCCGCCCTGGATGCATACCTCGGTGGCATTGAGCCGTACGGCATCTCTTATTTTCTCAAGGATTTCGGGTATGGACAGGATATACCCGTCGGACTTCCTGAAGGCGCAGAACCTGCATGTTCCCGTGCATCTGTTAGTAAAATTTATGTTCCTGTTGATCACGTATGTGACCGCGTCCCCTGCCGCTCTTTTACGAAGCCTGTCTGCAAGGGGAAAAAGCGAAGGGGCGCTATAGAGATCAAGCGCATCCTGCAGGGTGCATTTACCAGCCTCGATCCGATACTGAATCTCGTCCTGAAAACTCTGTATTTGCTGTATAGTACCACCTGGGGTTTGCAGTCATATGGTACTACCTATTAATATTTTTTCCGAAATCCTTCTGCATCAGAAAGTTTATGGATGAGGGGTGCGATCCCTTTGCCGTACCATTTTTCCTTGACGTACCGCGGGTATATGGGCAGCCGTTCCCGCAGGGGGATATCCACCATGTCCTGCAGCTCAAGAATGCCTGGCCACGGGGACTCAGGGTTGATGTAGTCTATGGTCTCAGGCGATATACCGCCGAGGTCGCTGGCGCCGCAGCGCACCAGTTCTTTCGGGTGGATAAGGTTCGGGGATACCTGTACGGCAATATCTTCAGGAAGGTTCTTCCTTGCCATCGAGACCGTTTTTATCATTTCCTCTATTCCCGGAGGATGCAGGGATGCCAATCTCGTTCCGGGTTTGGGGATGAAATTCTGGATTATGACTTCCTGTATGTGACCGAATTCCTCGTGTATATCCCTGATAGCATGGATTGAATTGACCCTGTCTTCCCAGGTTTCGCCTATGCCCACAAGTATCCCTGCTGTAAAAGGAATGCCGAGTTCCCCTGCCGCCCGGATGGTCTCTATCCGCTTTCCGGGGTCTTTGCCTGCGCAGCCTTTATGAGCGTCGATTATACCTGTGGTCTCAAGCATGAGCCCCATGCTGGCATTGCAGGTTTTAAGCTTTTCAAGCTCTTCTCTCCCAAGCACACCAGGGTTGCTGTGGGGCAAAAGCCCATGTTCGATCGCAAGCCAGCACAGGTCTGCAAGATAATCGATCATGGAATCATATCCAAGCCCATTGAGCAGGGGCATGAAGCCATCGATCTCCTCAGGGCTCTCTCCGAACGTGAAAAGCGCCTCTGAGCAGCCGGAGCGCGCGCCTCTCTCAAGTATGTCGGTTACTTCTGCAGGCGAGAGGAGCTTTGCCTCAGGATGCCCGAAGTCGCGCCTGAAGCCGCAGTAGCCGCAACTGTTCCTGCATATGTTCGTGAGCGGGATGAAGACGTTGCGCGAGAAAGTGACGAAGGGCGGGGACATAGACCGAAATTGTACCGATTCATACATAATCGTATCGAACAGTTAGCTTAAAGTAATCCGAGGGATATTTAACGTGACCCCAGGCGGGGGTTACCGAGCGGCCAAAGGTGCAGGACTTAAGATCCTGTTGCGCAGGCATTCGTGGGTTCAAATCCCATCCCCCGCACTCTGATTTTAATGGTTTTAATACCAATGAATTTGAAAAGTTTTTGAGGATACGCAAAGCTCCGCCCTGAATGTTATCCAAGCACATGCAAAATGAAGTATTGAACAATAACTCTTTATCATAATCATAATGGTGAAAGCCTTTTATAGTAAAAGTATCATAAACCTATAGAGGGTTTTGAACCTCAAAACATAGGAACATTGGCTAAGAATAGAGAGAACTGCCATTCAATAGGTACTCAGAATTCCCGTATAGAACATGGTTAGAATATGTCCTTCGCTGATGAATTCATAAAATATTGTACTCAAACGCTGGAAGTTGGTTTTGGACAGCAGTCTAATATAATTATCAGTAAAGTATTATCAAAGAAAAATTTAAACGAAGCATCGAATGTCACTGATTTTAAAGAATTTATTGAGCTCATCGAGCATGAGATTGGTGTGCTTTCAGAAAATAAAGCAATGAACGTGTGCAATAATTTTCGGAAAAAAGCAATAGAACTCAATATCAGTAAGCAGATAATGGATATATTTAATACTCTCAGAACGGAACCATTTGAACTCAATATCAATGTGGTTTCAGGGAAAGATAATGCCTTGAACATCAATACTTACATAGCCAAACCTTCTATGGGACAAAGATACCGAAGCATGGCTTTGGGTTTTTCAGATAAACTTTTCAAAAAACCCCGAAGCATAATAAATCTCCAAAACAATTCTCCTTCACAGTCCACCAAATTATTAGAAATACCGGAAAAAGAAGAATCTCCTGAGTTTCATATAAGCAATAAGATTGAAGAGTTTTTAATGAAAAACACTCTTCCAGCTGAAAGCGAAATTACCAGATACGCAACCTTCTTAGCATTAAAATATGGCGGTGACGCTAAAAAGGTTAAAAAAAATATCATTGAAAAGGTCAAGGTACATGTTAAGAATGAGATCAGTAGAAAAGCAATCAGAAAAGAAATAGACAATTTCCTTATAAGATACCTGCAACCAACACAAAGGGATATAGATGAATTTATTAATTACATTAATTTATTAAAACTAGGTTTCGATAATGATGAACTTCGACAGCTAATTGAAAAAGAAAGGCTTTACCGTAGATTCTCAGAATCCGAAGCTATGAAAGAAGCCTCTGAACTTGATCGATTCATAAATATAATTAAAACCAATAGCAATAAAGAAAAAATCATCGAAGGAGTGCAGAAAAAAGAGTTAAGTTATCTTATCAAAGATGATTCCGGGATTTCAGATAAATTGCTAGATGAATTTATTTCACTCATGATACCGATTGGAAAAAAAGATATATCGGAGAGACCTGGTCTTAAACGTAAGACCAAGAAAGCTTATTCAAGACAAAGCCAGTAAAAGCTATTTATTTTCATTTTCCTGAGTCTTTTCTGCCTGCTCTCCTATTTTCCCAAGAGCTCCTGCAGCTTTCCATCGAATATCAAAGTCTTCTTCTTTCAAGGTCTGAACGAGAGGCTCTATCGCAGGTTCTCCTATTCTCACAAGAGCATTTGCTGCTTCTTCCCTGATAAACTTCCTTCTATCTTTCAAAGCCTGAATAAGGGGGACTACTGCTTCTTCTCCTATATTTACAAGAATCTCTATCGCTATTCCCCGAACATACTCGTTTTCATCCTGCAAGATCTGAATAAGAGCCTCAACTGCAGGTTCTCCTATTTCTCCAAGAGCTTCTGCTGCCCTCAATCGAACATTAAAATCCTCATCCTTCAAAGCATGAACGAGAGCTTCTGCAGCGGGTCCTCCTATATTTACGAGAGCCTCTACCGCCTCCTCTCTAATCTCTGGAGAAAAATCTTTCAAAACCTGCATTAAGGGTTCTACAGCCCTTTTATCCCCTATCTTTCCAAGAGCCACAGCTGATCTTTTCCGAACATCCTGGTCACCACTCTTCAAAGTTTTGATTAAAGGTTCTACAGCCCTTTTATCCCCTATCTTTCCAAGAGCCTCTATAGACTTCCAGCGAACAAACTCAGTTCCATTCTTCAATGCATGAATAAGAGGTCTTATTGCTGGTTCCCCAAGATTTCCAAGAGCTTCTGCCGTCTCTTCTCGGACAAACTCACTTTCATCTTTTAAAGAATGGATTAGAGGTTTTACCACTCTTTTATCGCCTACCTTCCCAAGAGCTTTTGCAGATTTTTCTCGTACATATTCGCTTTTGTCCTTTAAAGCCTGGATTAGAGGCTTTATCGCTTTTTTCCCTCCTATTTTTCCAAGGGCTTCTGCCGCCTCTTCTCGAACATACTCACTCTCGTCCTTTAAAGCTTGTATTAGAGGTTCTACTGCTCTTATATCTCCCATCTCTCCAAGAATTTCAGCAGCCGTCCTTCGAACTCCACACTCTTTATATTTTAAAGACTGAATAAGAGCTTCTATCACTGCACTTCTATTTCCTGTTCTTTTAAGATCTTCTATCGCTCTCTTTCTAACATATTTTTCTTTTTTATATTTTAATATCACCATTAAACCTTTGACACCTCTTTTTGTGTTCCTCCCGAGCTCTGCTTGAAAAAATCAAGTGTACTAATTTTTCTCCTTAGCCGGCATTTGTATCTAAAGTTGAATTCCTGAATTTTAGTATAACTTCTAACTATATAAATTTATCAGTTTTTAAAAATAATAATCTATATTATAGTTATCATTATCATTAAACACCTTGCACTGTTTAAGCATTGTCAGTATTTGCCTTTAATGGTGAATTCGGTCTGCAAATGGTGGGTTCAAATCCTATCTGTCGCAGCAGGTTTCTATTTCTGTTTGCTTTTTTCCATATACGATGGCAACGGTGAAGTTATAAGTATAAATAAGAAATAAAACATTAAAGGACTTCGAATAAACAAAAGATTAATGTGAAAAATACTAATAAATCCATATTCTACTAATTAAATTCAAAGGACTAAAACCATGGAACCCTACTTCCACCTCAAAGGCACATTGAAAACCAGCGCCACCGTCTCAGCGGCGCGCGCTGACATAGAAAAGTTCATCGAAGAAGCAAAAGCTACCGTCCTGCAAAAGGGCGTTCCCGCAGGAAGAGGCGCAAAAATCCTCACCTGGGATTTAAGGGATAACGCCATCTTCTTCGATATTGAGTCCGACCGCTACCTGCGCGCCCACGATGCATTCATACGCCTGCGGAAGCAGCTTGCAGCCGTGCTCGGCAAGAAGTACAGGATAGGGATAAGAGGAATGGAAGTGGAGGAATTCATATTAAAACTCCCGGCTGAGCAGGCGCTGCGCCAGACGAAAATACCCTACGTGAAGGGGATGGAATTCTCGGACGGGATGATCACCCTTTCTCTTGAGGTCGGGGAGGCTGAGATCGAGAACAAGGTTCCCGACAGGATTATCTCGCTCATCGAGGATAAGATAGCGGCGCAGAGCTTCGGAGGAAAGGCCGAGCACTGGAGCCTTCTGTGGGAGAGCCCGAAGAAAGAGATGAAATTCCAGGGCGACCCGACAGTGGAGGCTGAAAAGCGCATCTGGATAAAGCGCGCCGTGGGAAGGGGGCAGTGGATACACGGTCCCCAGATGACGCAGATATTCAGGACATTTGAGAAGATAGTGCTTGAAGAAGTGATAAAGCCCCTGGGATATGCGGAGATGATTTTCCCCAAGCTTGTGCCCTGGGATGTATGGAAGCACTCAGGGCATGCGAAGGGGATATACCCTGAGATATATTACGTCTGCCCCCCGAAGACAAGGGACCCCGCATTCTGGGAGGAAGTGATGGATTACTACAAGGTCACGCTTGAAGTGCCTCTTGACCTCATACAGGAGAAGATCGACAAGCCCCTGGGCGGCATGGCATATGCCCAGTGCCCCTCGTTCTGGCCTTTCCTTCAGGGGAGGACAGTTGCTGACGATTCTTTCCCCGTCAAGGTATTTGACCGCTCAGGCACATCGCACAGGTACGAGAGCGGCGGCATACACGGCATGGAGCGGGTGGACGAGTTCCACAGGGTAGAGCTGGTCTTCATCGGCACGCCTGAACAGGTGATGGCTCACTCAAAGGACATGCAGGAGTGCTACAAGCACATATTCAACGACATCCTTGACCTTGAGTGGAGGATGGCATGGGTCACACCCTGGTTCATGGCTCAGGAGGGGATGACCGGGCTTGCTGAGAAAAAGGACGTGGGCACGATCGATTTTGAAGCGCCGCTGCCCTACCGCGGCAAGGACGGCGAGTGGCTTGAGTTCCAGAACCTGAGCGTGAACGGCGACAAGTACCCGAAAGGCTTCAACGTGAAATCACAATCAGGGAAGGAAGTCTGGAGCGGCTGCTCAGGCGTTGGCCTTGAGAGATGGGCAAGCGTGTTCCTGGCACAGAAAGGGTTTGAGCCAAAGGACTGGCCTGATGCTTTCAGGGAGAGAGTAGGGGAGATACCGAAGGGTATCAGGTTCATGTAATGCTTCGGAGTATCTCTAAGTTAGAGTAAACAGAGCCTTAGCCCGTTGAGTACATAAACCACAGAAACGGCAGGGATAATCGCACTGCATCGAAGCAAACCTTAAAGTACCATCATCTCCAACTTAACAACAGGGTGACGTGTCTTGCAGGAACATGAGCTCTTTATTAACGGTGAATGGACAGAATCGAGCCGCGGCGAAACTTTCGAGGATATTAATCCAGCCACTCTTGAGGTGATAGCCAGACTGCAAAAAGCCTCCCCGGAAGATGTACAGCGCGCCGCTGACAGCGCACAGGAAGCTTTCGAAAAATGGAGCGGTATGCCCGCCCCTGCGCGAGGAAAGATACTCTTCCGCGCCGCAAGGATGCTTGAGGAGCGCAAGGAAGAACTGGCGCGCCTCATGACCATAGAGATGGGAAAAATCCTCAAGGAAACGCGGGGCGATGTCCAGGAAGCCATTGATATTACATACTATGCTGCCGGAGAGGGGAGAAGGCTTCTGGGAGAAACAACGCCATCTGAGCTGCCCGACAAGTTCTGCATGACGGTCCGCAGACCCATAGGCGTAGTCGGGCTGATCACGCCCTGGAATTTTCCGCTCGCAATCCCTGCCTGGAAGGTAATGCCTGCCCTGATATCAGGCAATACTGCAGTGTTCAAACCTGCAAGCGATACGCCCCTGCTCTCGATAGAGCTTGTAAAGATACTCTCAGAGGCAGGGCTTCCGAAAGGAGTTATGAATCTAGTGACAGGCGAAGGGGGAAAAGTGGGCAGCGCGATAGTACATAATAAAAAAATCCGTGCCATCTCGTTCACAGGTTCGGTTGAGACCGGCAGGTGGGTGCAGGGCGAGGCCAGCAGGGGCATGAAACGTGTCTCCCTTGAACTCGGAGGGAAAAATCCGGTCATTGTTATGGACGATGCTGATATTGATCTTGCTATCGATGGCGTCCTCTGGGGCGCGTTCGGGACAACGGGGCAGCGGTGTACCGCAGCAAGCCGGGTCATAGTACATGAGAAAATACTGTCCGATTTCCAGGAGAAGCTCATCGGAAGAACAAAGCAGCTCAGGCTCGGCAGCGGTCTTGAAGAGACCACAGATGTGGGCCCGATAATTAATAATTCGCAGCTCCAGAAGATCGCAAAGTACGTGGAGATAGGGAAAGAAGAAGGTGCTAAGCTTGTACTGGGCGGAAGGATAGTAAAACCCCTGCCCGGGTATTTCTTTGAACCCACCATATTTACAGATGTGACACCGGATATGAGAATAGCCCGGGAGGAGATATTCGGTCCTGTGCTGTCGCTGATGAGAGCGGGCAGCCTGGAGGAAGCAATAGATATCGCCAATTCAGTGATATACGGGCTTTCATCTTCGATATATACAGGAAATATAAAGAGCGCCTTTCGTGCTATCGAAAAGATCGAAGCCGGCATAACGTACATCAATGCCCCTCCCATCGGCGCAGAGATACATCTCCCGTTCGGCGGCGTGAAAGCTACCGGGAACGGGACGCGCGAAGCTGGTACGACTGCGATAGAAGAATTCACGGAGATAAAGACCGTTTATTTCGATTACAGCGGAAAGCTTCAGAAGGCGCAGATAGACGTGGCATAGGAGGAACAATGAGACGACCTGGTAAAAAATCTGAAGATATAATAACACGTGACAGCAGGGTCATGTCCTCGCTCACCCGTCCCTACGAGCTTGTGATAGACCATGCCGAGGGCTCGACGATATACGATGTCGAGGGCAACAGCTACATCGATTTCGCCTCAAGTGTGGCTGTGATGAACATCGGGTACAACAATAAAATGGTCAAAGAAGCGGTATGCACCCAGATGGAAAAAATGGTTCACTGCGGATTCTCAGACTTTTATGCTGAAATGCCGGTCAAACTTGCTGAGAAGCTCTGCGGGATGACAGGGTATGAGAAGGTATTCCTCTCGAATTCAGGTGCAGAAGCTGTAGAGGCTGCCATGAAGCTCGCGTTCTGGTACACGAAGAGGGGCGGCATGATAGCGTTCTACCGCGCCTTCCACGGCAGGACTCTCGGCGCGCTGTCCCTTACAAGCTCAAAAAAGAGGCACAAGGAGCATTACCCCTCCCTTCGCGTCGTTCACTCCCATTACGCATACTGCTACCGCTGCCCCTTCAACCTTGAATGCCCAGAATGCGGCATTGCATGTGCAAAAGAGATAGAGAATACTATTTTTAAAAGGGAACTTTCACCTGAGGACACGGCTGCTATCGTGGTTGAGCCGATACAGGGCGAGGGTGGGTTCATAGTGCCGCCGCCTGAGTTCCATAAAGAGCTGCGGAGGATATGCGATGAGAACGACGTGCTGCTCGTATCAGATGAGGTCCAGAGCGGGGGCTTCCGGACAGGGAAATTCATGGCAATGGAGAACTTTGATGTGAGGGCTGATATAGTGTGCATGTCAAAATCCATCGGCGGCGGGATACCGCTTGGAGCAACGCTGTCCACGGAAGAGATAATGAGCTGGCAGCCCGGGGCGCATGCCAATACCTTTGGCGGCAACCTTCTGGCTGCGGCCGGAGGGCTTGCAACGCTTGAATTCATGGAAAGCGGCAGGCTTGGCGAAAAAGCAATCGAGAAGGGCAATTACCTCATGCAGCGTCTGAACGAGCTAAAAGATAAGTATCCTGTGATCGGGGACGTGCGCGGCATTGGTCTTATGATAGGGATTGAACTCGTGGAGGAGAACAAAGCCCCTGCCATTTCTAAGCGCGAAAAGATACTCAAACAGGCTGTCGAGGAAGGGCTGATACTGCTCCCCGCAGGTGATTCCGTCATAAGGTTCGTACCGCCTCTTGTGATCTCAAAGGAAGAGATCGATTGCGGTCTTGATATGTTCGAGAAAGCCCTGAAAGCTGCGGAAAAGTAGAATCACTGCCCGGGCCACCGTAGTAGGCTGTGCCAGCTTTCGGTCCGTTCGGATTGGCGTTATCGCACTGCGAGAAATACCCGGCGCGGCAGTAGGAACAGTACCCGCAGCGCATGCAGGTCGGTCCCGCATATAGACGAGGCTGTGAGGCTTACGATCGCATCGGTCGGCTGCTGGATATCCGGCTCAGGAACTTCGTCTATACCGAGATCTCCTATCCCATGGAAGACTACGGCTCTCATAATCTGCTCTCCTCAATAAGTTCTATTAAATATATTTTCATACCCTCATCTCCTTACTTTTCTTATTATACAATGTCACTGCTACAATGTCACTACCACACTCTTAAATCAGTCTCTGTTCACACAGATACGTTAGAGCAACAGACCATATCAACCTGAATGTACGGTCTCTCTCATTATGCATGCAACAATGGCCCCGGATACCACCATAAGCCCTGCCGTGATGTAAAAGCTTGATGCTATACCAAGGATATCCATCGAGAGACCGATGACAACTGCCCCGAAGGCGTACCCTGAATCCCTCCACATGCGGTAGACGCCAAGCGCTGAGGCGCGCCATTGCGGGTGCGAGGAATCGCCCACCGCAGCTACCAGTGTAGGGTAAAGAAGTGCCATGCCGATGCCTGTGACCGTGCATGAGAAAAGCCAGAAGTAAAAACCACTGCCAAGAGCTGTCAGGAACACGCCGGCACCGCTTATCCACATCCCTGCCACGATAAGCCACTTCCTTCCAAGCCTGTCCGAGACAGGTCCCACCGCAAGCTGCAGGAAGCCCCAGCTCACGCCGTACGCTCCCACCAGGACACCGATTTTATCCACGCCAAGAGAGCCGAAGAAAAAAAGGGGGAAGGCAGCCCAGACCATGACATCCACGAATTTCTCCACAAGACCTGCCTGGGAGCATGAGAACAGGTTCCTGTCCTGCCATGAGACGCGCTTTATAACGCTGAAAAAATCCAGTCCGCCGGTTATGCCTTCCGGCGCGCTCAAGACGCGTGTATAGGGTAGTGTCTCCTTCACCAGCCCTGCTGAGATGAGGAGAGCTATGACTATAACGGCAAGCCCGAAGTAAAATGGCACGGGTCTTGTTCCGTAAACCGATGCAAGATAACCCGTGACCACGGTCGCTACCGCAACCCCGGAGTAGCCGCCCCACTCATCCAGGGCTGCAGCCAGTCCTCTCTCCCCCTTGCCTGCCATATCGAGCTTTGAGGTCTGGGTCATGGTCCACGCAAGCCCCTGGTTGATGCCAAGGAAGATGTTCGCGACCACCACCCAGAGCCAGCTTTCTGCCCATATGATGATCAGGGGGATGGGTATAGCAGCGACCCAGCCCAGGATAAGAAGAGGCTTTCTGCCCCAGCGCTCAGACCACATGCCGCTTGCGAGATTAAGCAGCGCCTTAACAAGGCCGAAGCTCACGATAAAAGAAAAGAGCACACTGAAAGAACCCACGCGGAACTCTTCCCTGGCGATTATCGGGACTATACTCCTCTCAAGCCCGACAGTGATCCCTACAAAAAAGACAAGCAGGATCTGCAGAATGAACTGGCTGAAATTCGCCCTGATGCCCAACACTATCAGATGGTTTTGCTCTTCCATACCTCACCACAATTATTTGAAATGGCCAGATAAAATAAGATTTGCCTTAGAGTAGATCATTGTTACCACAGAAAAAAAGCTTATATGAAAAGAGGTTTATAACTATAGAGGTGGAGTGAAGTAAATGGCATCAGAAGTTCAGCAGTATGCAAATCCAGAGGTGCTGGTCGAGACGGAGTGGGTCGAAAAAAACCTGAATGACGCCAGCTTGAGAATAGTTGAAGTTGATTATGACCGCGCGGCAAACTACGATACAGGACATATTCCTGGAGCTATCTTATTCGATTGGAGAAATGATCTGAATCATCCGGTCACAAGGGATATACCCGGTAAGGAACAGCTTGAAAATCTATTCAGCCGCTCTGGTATATCTAATAACACAAATTATGGTGTAGAGAACGTTAAATTGATAAATGGAGGAAGGAAGAAGTGGTTACTTGAGGACAGACCTCTTAGCAAAGATGTCCCGAGCTACCCAAGGACAGATTTCAGGGCATCCCAGCCTGATGAGACACTCCGGGTCTACATAGATTATGTGAGACAGGCTATCAAAATGAAGGATAAGATCCTTGTAGACGTTCGAAGTCCTAAGGAATATAAGGGAGAGATCCTGGCACCCCCCGAATACCCCTCAGAACAGGCACAGCGGGGCGGTCATATTCCAGGCGCGAAAAATATCCCCTGGTCACAGGCAGTAAATGATAAGGATGGGACCTTTAAGTCTAAGAAAGAGCTGCAGGAGTTATATGGTCCGAAAGGGGTTACACCGGATAAGGAGGTCATTACATATTGCAGGATAGGAGAGAGGTCGTCCCATAGCTGGTTCGTATTGAAATATCTGCTTGGTTATCCCAATGTGAAGAACTACGACGGTTCATGGAGCGAATGGGGCAATTCGGTGAGAGCACCTGTGGAGAAGTGATATAACATCTAAATGATCGGATAGGGAGGATACCTGTCAATCATCAGACAGCCGGGAGAGAATATGTTCATAGAGAAGGTCGTTTCAAAAGGTCTTGCCCATAATTCTTATATTGCAGGCAATGGCGATGAGGCATTCGTTGTTGATCCTAAAAGGGATGTCGATTCGTATATTAATGCTGCTGACAGCAGGTGCTGCAGGATACGCTTCGTTTTTGAGACCCACAGGAACGAGGATTACCTGATTGGCTCACGGGAGCTTGAGAGGATCACAGGCTGCAGGATAATCCATAGCGGAAGGCTTGATTTCGGGTATGGGGAGCCTGTCTCGGAGGGCGATACGTTCGATATTGGAAAGATGGGGCTGCGTGTACTTGAGACTCCGGGGCATACACCTGAGAGCCTGAGCTACGTTCTTTATCCGCCCTGGAAAGAAACCCCGCTGGCAGTGTTCACCGGGGATGCGCTCTTCTACGGCAGCACCGGGCGGACGGATCTCCTGGGCGAGGGAAAAAAAGCGGAGCTTTCCTCCCTTCTCCACGATTCTCTGCACGGTAAACTCCTGCCTCTGGGAGATCACGTCACTGTGTACCCGGCGCACGGTGCAGGCTCTGCCTGCGGCGGCAATATCGCCGACCTCCCGACCAGCACTATCGGGTATGAGAGGTTAACGAACCCTGTGCTCTCTCAATCTAAAGAGGAATTCGTGGAGGGAAAGAAGAGAGAGACCATTCCGTTCCCGCCTTACTTTACAAGGATGAGGGACTATAACCAGGGAGGCCCTCCCATGCTTGAAAAGATTAGAGTTGAGCCACTGGATGTCCCTGCGTTTGAAGAAGCAATGCCTGAGTGTATAGTAGTAGATACCCGTTCCCCACTCTCATTCGCGAGCGGGCATATCAAAGGTTCATATAACATCTGGCTCTCCGGGCTGGCTAAATTCGCGGGCTGGATGCTCGAATACGACAGGGATATCCTGCTGGTGACCGAGAGGCAGGAGGACGTAGAAATTGCAAGACGGTACCTTATCAGGGCAGGATTTGACAGGATAAGGGGCTACCTCTGCGAAGGTATCAAAGACTGGCAGGACCGCGGGATGCCGCTTGAGCAGAGCGGGGTTGAAACAGTTGCAGGTCTGTACGAGAAACTGAAAGAGAAGAAAGATATGTTCCTTCTGGACGTGCGCGACAGGAGAGAGTACGCCAGCGGGCACATCCCTGGTGCTGTCAACATCTATGTCGGGGAGCTTGAGAGCAGGCTGCAGGATGTCCCGTCGGACCGTCCTGTCATCTCCATATGCTCTGTCGGGAACAGAGGGGGACTGGGAGCAAGCATACTGAAGCGCCACGGCTATACTGATGTATACAACCTGCTCGGCGGTACGACGGCATGGAAGGAGAAAGGCTACCAGGTAAAGGCTGAGAAATCATAACGTACTTAAATGAGCCGGCATATCAGGTTCCGGTATGCGAGAGTTCATAATCTACTCCAGGACAGGAAGGACAGATCCTCATTTTGGCAGCCTCAGGGAGGCTGGAAGGCTTGATGTCGTTTACCAGTGCATACTGATGTCGCTCTTTATGTCCCATGCGATACGCAGGGATGTGGTCTTCCATGCCGTGCTGGGAGGACCGCCGTCGCCGCCGCGCGAGCTGGTCGTGGATGGCAGCACGCTGCGGGACGCGCGCCTGGATGAGCGGACGTGGGAGAATATACTCCGCAACGTCCTCTCAGGCAAAAGCCATCCGGGAGTGAGCATCAGAAAGAACAGCCTCCAGAATCTCGCAAAGGAAAAGAGCAACATATTCGTGCTTGAGGAATCGGGGGAGAGCATAAGGACGATCGATCTTGGCGTAAACCCTGTTTTCGTGCTGGGCGACCAGGTAGGACTACCGAAGAAAGATGAGGAGTTCCTGCTCAGGTACGGCAAAAAGGTCTCAATAGGAGGAAGAGCCTACCTTGCTTCTGCCTGCATCTGTATAATCAACTATATCCTCGACCAGCGCGAATCATTTGAGGGATAAGTTCAGAATTCCTCTATTATGCCCTTTCTACCTTTTTTCCTGATATCCCGGATAAGTTTCTGGTTCTCGCGCAGGAACGAGGTGGCATCAGCTTCTATCTTTTTCTTATCTATCTTTTTCCCGCTGCCCTCGCCCGGACAGTCCACGACGGGTTTTAAGCGCATTATGGGCTCATCCGAGTACGAGACCTCTGTTATCTTGAACGGCAGCAGGCGGCACACAAGCGGCTCGTTCTCGCGTATCGTACATTCAAGCTTTTCTCCGAGGAAGTAGCACCTGCCGTTCTTTTCTTTTATCACAAGTTCCTGGCTGGCATCGTCCAGAAAATCATCCAGAAGGTAGCCGAGCGCCGTGATCCTTCTTATGTCAGCGACCGTAAGCGGGATACCCGGAGTGCAGCATCTTGCGCCGCATTTTTTATATTCGCACTTCCACCGTTCTATATTTTCAAGGATATGGATCATGCACTGTAATTGGCTCTATTATAATTTAAGCATACCCATATCTGGCGGGCATATTATCGCAATTGTATAATAACCGGGACAGGCTTCTTAAAGACCCTCATCATGAATTTGATTTAAAAACAATTATATAAGAGTTATAACATTATATATACTAAAGAGGGTACACTATGTCAATACTTGATGTCACTGAAGATCAAATATTCCAGACTTTAGGCAAGGGAAGGGACCCGAACTTTAAGCAGATAGAGAAGGTAAGACCCGTAGTGGTCAAACCGAAGAAAGCATACACGCTCAACCAGACGATCAGGACAGCGCAGATGGTTAAATCAGTACAGCCGCAGATGAAGGCGGAAGCTGCTGTTGCAGCTGTGGAGACCGCTCCCTCTTGTTATGCTGACGAATACATGAAAAAGCTGAGCCTGGAACTGAGCGAGCTGAACAACCGCGTGAACGGCATACAGAAGATGGTCAAATGGTACATAATGCCGCAGTTCGTGGTCGTTCTGGCTCTGCTGCTGGCTCTGATCGTGAAAAGCTGACCGATATTTTCTTGTATTAATTTATTATAAAACTATCTTTTTTAAACTACTGATAGCGATTTTAATATCGATGAAAACAGCCATTTTATAAGAGATACACTTATAAAAATAAACTCAGGTTTTTATCTTATACAGGGTTGTGGTAGATTGCAGTTATGTTTACAACTTTCATTTTCTATCGGAGATGTTCCGATATAAGTCTCACGTATGTAACTTTATCAACTTTTTAATTCTATATACGTATGAGGAGACGTATATAAGATGACCTCATAGACGTTCAAACCTTTTCTATCTTTTAATCATGTTATCAAAGTCTCAAATAATTACAAAAGAGAAAAAAGCTTATAAATCGATAGCTGCTTGTTTAAAATCATTAAATATTATTATAAAAAGTTACATACGTGAGACTATTATCGGTACAACTCCTATAGGGTCGTTGCGGCAGCACACTTTACAATGTTTGAAAAGTAAAATTTAGGGAATATGCGCGAGAACATCTATCGTGCTCCGTTCGCGAGATTATCCGCTAATTTGACAGGATAACAGGATTAACAGGATTGAATTGTAAAAGATATATCCTGTCAATCCTGTTAATCCTGTCTATTTGCTAATGTTATCCGCATAATCTTACTCCAAATTCCAGGTAACAGTTAAACCTCATGGTTTTCAGGGAAAGTTTATCCTGCTCATTACCCGAAATAAGCGAAAAGATATTGTATCAACCCTCCTTTAGGGGGAGGTATGAAATTTGTCGTTCTCGTTGGAGATGGAATGGCGGATTATCCCATTCCAGAGCTTGGGGGTTTAACACCTCTTCAGGCAGCGAATACCCCGAACATGGATTTTATCGCAAAGCATGGAAGGTGCGGCGTTGCAAAGACGGTGCCTGACAGCATGACCCCGGGGAGCGACGTGGCGAACCTCTCCATAATGGGCTACGACCCTGTGCAGTATTATGCAGGACGCGGACCTCTTGAGGCAGGGAGCATGGGAGTTACCCTCAGGAAGGACGATATAGCTTTCAGGTGCAACCTCATAACAGAGAAAGACGGGCTCCTTGTTGATTACAGCGCAGGTCACATCTCAAGCGAAGAGGCACGGGCACTCATAGAGGCGGTCGATAAAGCGCTCGGAACCGACTGCAAATTCCATGCAGGCATAAGCTACAGGCACCTGCTTGTAATGAAGCAGGGTGAGGATGCGGCATGCACGCCGCCTCATGATGTGGTCGGACAGTCTGTTGAAGATGTACTGCCCCGCGGGAAAGATTCTGATATCCTGATAGACCTTATCAGGGCTTCAAAGCCCGTTCTTGAGAGCCATGAGGTAAATATTAAACGGAGAAAGAACGGGAAGAACACGGCGAACCTCATCTGGCCGTGGGGTCAGGGAAGAGCCCCATCCATGCCGCTTTTTAAAGACATGTACTCGGTCACGGGCTCTATCATCTCGGCTGTGGACCTGCTCAAAGGGATCGGCAAATACGCGGGCCTGAACGTCATAGAAGTCCCGGGAGCGACAGGGTACCTGGATACCAATTTCTCAGGAAAGGCGGCATATGCCGTTGAATCTCTGCACGAGCGGGATTTTGTCTTTGTCCACGTGGAGGCGCCTGATGAGGCAGGTCACATGGGCGACATAGAGGCCAAGGTCAGAGCTATAGAGGATTTTGATGAGAAGGTCGTGGGCGGTGTGCTGGACGAACTGGGAGGGTTCGGCGAGTACAGGGTCATGGTTTTGCCCGACCACCCCACGCCCATCCCTGTCAGGACGCATACGAGAGAGCCTGTCCCGTTCGCAATTTATTCTTCTGTCAAGAGAGCGGACTATGTGGACAGGTTCGATGAATACAGGGCAAAGGAAGGTATCTTCGGGCTGGTAGAAGGCCACAGGCTGATGGGGCTGCTGATGAAATGAATAGCTGCGTGAGCAGCATCAGCTTTCCTTGAGGTTTTGCCTCAGTAAAAATTATGATGGGCGGTATGGGGAGTGGGGGTTAGTGTATTAAAAAAGTTAACCGCCCATCAATACAGTATATGGTCTTCTAGCATATATAATTTACACATGTCATTGGCATATCATATGGGCGTAAGCTGAATGCACGTTATACACGTATGTATTGGGGATTCATCCTGGCGCCTGGCTGTATGGCATGATAAGCCTATTTATTCTCAGTTTTTCTTTATATCCGTTTTGAGGATGTAAGCAGGGTGGAAATCATCAAATAAAGGCTCAAACCAGATCCCATCGTCGTCACTGTCTTTTATATACCCTAAGTAGTTTGAGCCTGTTAAAGTCTGTACCTTTACAAGATTATATCCTGGCTTGTTTTTGTAGTGCTCTAAAAGCGAAGGATTAGTAACTATTTCCTCAATGATCCGCGACATTTTTCCTCGACCGTTTGGAGATGTGTTCAACCATGCTTCTCTTGATATTTGATATATTATTTTAAACCATAAAATAAAACTTTCTGTTTTGTCCTTGACCCGGTTTAACCTTGTGTCATCGTAATATTTATTTATGCAAAACCTAATTATATACTGAACAGCGGTAATGGAACAGGGAGTGCATGAATGCTAGAAACATCCGAAGAGAGAGTAAGGTTATTAAAAGCAGGATTGACAGGTAAGGATATAGAGCGGCTTTATATTGTACATAATAATATCAAAATCATAGGTGGACCTCTGTTATTTAATCTGGTCAGTGCCAATGTTAATGAAAATGGCATCAGCCTTGATCATGGGATACCTGCTTGGGATACCTGCTGAGTATTTTTAGTGCGTTATAGCCAGGGAATTCTCGTTCTATCTTTGAGGCAGCCATAGCTTTATCCTGAAAAATTTTATAAAGGATGCTATCCTTAAGAGGCTCGAACTCTGCTTTAGCATTCGACCCAAGTATAAAAATGAGCCTCTTCTGAATGAAAACACGTATGAACATCGGAAAATTAAGACTGGACGGGAACCTGATACTCGCTCCCATGTCTTCAGTAACAAACCTCCCCTTCAGGCTGCTATGCAGGAGATACGGCGCATCGCTTGTATACTCGGAGATGGTCTTTTCAGAGGCGATCCTGCGGCAAAACGAAAAAAGCATTGCAAGAGTATTTACATGCGAAGAGGAAAGACCCCTGGGGATACAGTTGCTGGGTTCGGATTCGGGATCACTGGTCAATTCTGCCTGTATCCTGGCCAAAAGTTACATGCCCCAGGTCATAGATGTGAACCTCGGCTGTCCTGCAAAGAGTGTTATTAATACCGGGTGCGGCGCAGAGCTTTTAAAGAAACCCGATGATATCGGGGAGATCATAGGACGGCTCTCAGGATCGCTGGATGTACCGCTTACGGCGAAAATGAGGGTTTTAGGGGACTCCGGGAAGACGCTTGAGGTTGCGCATATAATCGAAAGAGCAGGGGCAGATGCGCTCATAGTCCACGGGCGGACGCAAAAGCAGCAGTACTCCGGGAAATCGAACCTGGACATCATTAAAAGGATCAAGAGGGAACTTTCCATTCCTGTTATTGCGAACGGGGATATCGCCGATGAGAGGACCGCAAAGCATATGCTTGAATATACGCAATGCGACGGGCTCATGATAGGGCGCGCTGCCATAGGCAACCCTTACATCTTCAGGAGGATCGCACACTACCTCAGGGAGGGAGAGCTATTGCCTCCTCAAACGCTGCATGAGCGCATGGAGGATTTCTTTGAATATGTCGAGCTATGCAGGCAGTACGGAATACTTACGTTCCGGGATCTGAGCGCCAAAGCCATGTGGTTCACAAAGGGATTGGAGAATATAAAGCCCGTGCGCATCAGGTTGAACGGGGCAAAAGATGAAGTCACTATAATTGGGGTCATGGAAGGGTTAAGAGGGTTAAATTAAAACCTGAGCTTCTCACTTGCTTTTATGTCCTGCAGCACCTGGCTGATAAGCTTTTTGGCAGACTCAAGATGCTGCGTGCCGCTGCCCGCGAGCCTGGCGAAGTTGTTCTGGATAAGTACTTCGTTCTCCTGCGTCAGGTAGATGTAATAGACAAGGATGCCCCAGTAAACTGAAGCGCCCAGGAGCACAGCAGTCCCGATGGCAATAAGCTGGTTGTAAACCATATATGTTGTCATACCACGCGGATACAGCGACTGGATGATGAGCCAGAAGTTGTACATTATTATCAGACCAAAAATAATTGGCACGATCCCTATTATTAAAAGGTTAGTCTTACTCAGTCTCATTCGAACACCCGAACGTAATATGTAAATTTAATATATAAATCTGTCCCCTCACAAACATTAATATACAGTCAGTTCAAATATTATTTTACATTGATTGACTAAACAGCATCTCTATGAACGTCACTGAAACGAATGAGGTTTAAACATGAGCACAGTGAGAGTAAATGAAAAGGCACACGACTTTAAACTGAGAGACCAGAACGGGAATGAGATACGCCTGTCGGACCTCAAAGGGAAAAAAGTTCTCCTGTCCTTCCATCCTCTTGCGTGGACAAGGGTTTGCGCCGAACAGATGAAGTCGCTGGAAGAGAAATACGACAGATTCAAAGACCTGAATACGGTCGCCCTCGGCATAAGCGTGGATACAGTCCCCTCTAAAAAAGCGTGGGCAGAGTCGCTGGGCATCAGGAACACAAGCCTCCTTTCTGACTTCTGGCCGCACGGAGATGTAGCGAAGCTCTACGGCATATTCAGGGAGAAGGATGGATTCTCAGAAAGGGCAAATATAATCCTTGATGAGGACCGGCAGGTGATTTTCGTGAAAGTGTATCCACGCGCTCAAATGCCCGATATTGAGGAAATATTAACGGCTATTGGTTAAAGGAATCGCGGCAAGCACTAGCGTTTTTGGAAGTGTGAATCAAGCGTAAGATTTATAATTACCTTATCCATTCAACCATCTTTTATCAAGAAGGAGATGAAAGTCGCTATTAGCGGTGCAAGGAGTTCACCTCTGTCCGTGGATAGGATTGGAGATGAAAAACGAAAAAAGATTCGCAGTTAAAGATAGTCTGACAGAAGAAGAGATACGGTACGGTCTTCGGAACGTGATAAAGGACGGCCTGACCTCACAGGCGATGGGCACGCTCACCGGCGGGGTCTTCCTGGTAGCTTTCGCTCTAGAGCTTGGGGCTTCCAACATGGTGATCGGGCTCCTGGCAGCGATCCCGTTCTTTGCCCAGTTGATACAGATACCCTCGGTATACCTGGTCGAGAGGTACAGGATAAGGCGAACGATCTGCGTGTATTCCTCTGCGTTAAGCAGGTTGTTCTGGCTGCCTATAGCCCTTATACCGTTCCTGTTCTCGCTTGAAACAGGGCTGGCAGTTCTCATCGTGGCTCTGCTGCTGCATTCCGCCCTGGGCGGGGTAGGGGGCTGCGGCTGGAACTCCTGGATGCGGGACCTGGTGCCGCACGACAGGCTCGGGTCGTTCTACTCAAAGCGCATGAGCCTTGCCGCCATACTGGGAAGCGCCCTCAGTCTTGCTGCAGGGTTTTATTTAGACCGCTGGAAGAACATATTCCCGGAGAACGAGCTTTACGGCTATTCCATCCTCTTTTTCTTTGGATTCCTTGCAGGAATGCTCGGCGTGTACTTCATAGCGAAAATTCCGGAGCCTTCAATGGCGCCGCCCGGGGAGAGACCAAAACTATCAAGGATGATAGCACAGCCTTTCCGGGATACCAACTTCAGGAACCTGATCATGGCTCTTGGTCCCTGGAACTTTGCGGTAAATCTGGCAACTCCCTTCTTTACTGTGTACATGCTCAAGAGCCTGGAGTTGAACATGTCGTTCATCATCGCTCTTACAGTACTGAGCCAGATAACGAACCTGGCTTTTTTACATATCTGGGGAAAATTCTCGGACCGTTTCAGCAATAAACCCGTGCTCACCGTCTGCGGCACTGTGTTCATGCTCACTGTACTTGCCTGGACCTTCACAGTGCCGTCTGAAGAGGGTATATTGGCGATACTGCTGCTGGCAGCCATACATATCTTTATGGGCATCTCTACCGCAGGGGTTTCTCTCACCTCAGGGAACATAGGGTTCAAGCTTGCGCCAAAAGGACAGGCTACAGCCTACTTAGCTTCAATGGGCTTAATTAACTCTCTATCAGCAGGTATAGCGCCTGTCCTGGGAGGCATTTTTGCAGATTTCTTCACAGAGCGCCAGTTCTCATGGACGATGAGATGGACCGAACCAGGGGAGGAAGTCGTTTTCCAGGTATTCAAACTGCATGAGTGGGGCTTCTTCTTTTTCTTCGCATTTCTGATAGGGTTATATGCCATCTACAGGCTGACCAAGGTAAAAGAACCCGGAGAGGTAGAGGAAAGAGTAATCATCTACGAGTTTATTTATGAGGTGGGAAGGTCGATCAAGACAATTTTTACGATCAAGAACAGGCTTCAGTACACGTCACAGTTCGCTCTCCTGGTCGTGAGGAACTCGTTCAGGAGGCTCAGGTAGCGGGATTAGAGGGAAAGAGGTAAAAGAGGTTTAATTCAGAAATCGAACAGAGAGCTCTGGGATTTTACCTCTTTCTTAATTTCCGGCTCATCCTCAGGCACTTCCCTGGCAGGTTCACCGGATTCGCTCATATCTCCTCCAGCCCTGAACCCGCCGAATAGCTCTATCTCCTGCTCAGTCTCTTTTTCGATAAGGGACTGAGCCTCATCGTATATCTTCTGGACTTTTTTCGTCACGGATTTTGCGCCTGTGAGGAACGCTATCTCCTCAGGCTCAAGAGCCAGCAGGGCAGCGACCGCAGGCGCGTATCCATCGTTTTCCAACATCGCTCTGAAAAAGGGGAACAACTGGGAGCGGGTATAGCCCATCGATACGTGGCAGTGCGTCCCGATCTTTTTTGCGATCGAATCCCGTGTGCTCCTCATGCCTTTTGTCTGCCCGAGCTTTCTCCACAGCGAAGGGGGCTGGAACTTCACGAACGCCGTATAATGGTGGGTGCGCGCGACCACGATGCCCGCTGTCATCAGCACGCTGGCATATCTCCACATGTTGTAGTTCTGCCTCCTGTGTACCCTGCCTAAAAAGAGGGATGCTCTTTCAAGGTAGCGGTATCCTTCGTTCAGGTCCTCGGCTTTTGTGTATTCAAGCGGAAGGTTCTCATCCACCCAGTGAATGAAATCCTCAGGGTTCTCATCCAGATTAAAAGTGGCTCTGTGAGCCTTGATAATATCCTTACCCTTAAAGATCTTTACAAGTACCTTGAAAATGTTCTCTTTCGTATCCCGTTCTCCCGTGATAATATCCTCAGGCGCAAGTCTTGAATTCCCCTGCGCGATAGCCTGCAGGTCGTTTATTGCGCTTCGCAGGTCGCCGTTAGCGTTCTCAGCAAGCTTCTCAAGTGCTCCGAGACCGCATGTTATGCCCTCAGCCTCAGCTATCTTCTTTAGCGCCGGGATCATAGAACGCGACATTATGGCGCTGAACTGGATGGGTTTGCACGCGCCTCTCAAACCTGCTGACATATCGTAGAGTTCGTTCGCGATCAGGATGATCGGCTGGCTTGTTTTCTTTATAAGCTCCACCATCGCTTTTTCCCCGCCCCTGTCAGCATTTCCATGTATGTTATCAGCCTCGTCCAGTATCACAAGCCTTTTCATATTGCTCCCGTCAAGCGTGCCCATTTGCGAGGCTGAGCCAGCCACTCTCTCGATGATATCTGCCGTGCGCTGGTCGCTGGCGTTAAGCTCGATGACTTCCCAGCCCATATCTCTTGCGAGCGCGTGCGCCGCTGTGGTCTTGCCTATGCCAGCCCTCCCGTACAGGACGACAGCCCTCTCCTTCGGGATGCCGGAAAGCCATGACTGCGCCCAAGCTTGAAGCTCTCCTATGGCTTTATTGTGACCCACAATATGGGATAGCGTCTGCGGGCGGTATTTTTCTGTCCAGTCAAGCGATTTCATGGTTTACCTGTAGTTCAAACTGTATTGCTTAAATACATATCCTTGCATTAAACCCGGCGATGAGACTTAACGCGATACAGCTTTTTATCAATACCGCTGTAATGATGTCCAACCTTTTTATCCCTATCATTGCACATGAGTTCAATGCATCGGGTACCCAGATAGGGTTAATAGGAGCGGTTTACGGAGCGGCGCTTTTTGTCTCTACCTACACATTCAGCAGGGCGTCGGATTCTGTTCCTCCAAAGACGCTCCTGTATGCAGGTTTCTTGAGCGCATCTGTAACGTTCTTCCTCCAGATGTTCGCATACGACCCTTTCAGCCTGGGCGTGATGCGGGCGATGGCAGGGTTCAGCGCGGGTATTTATCCTGCGGTGCTGATGCTCTACGTATATAACTTAAAGCGGAGCATTGGCAAGTTCAGTTCGTTCATGCCCCTGGGATGGGCGTTGGGTAATCTTCTGGCTGGTATCATTGCTGTTTACTGGGAGATCTTCGCTATAGCATCGCTGCTGTTCGCAGTCTCGTTCCTGATCACGCTGACACTGCCTGACACGGAGGTACGCACTAAAAAGAAAATAGACTATTTTTCCAGGGACATCCTGAGAAAGAACTGGAATACATATTTCGGTTTTTTCCTGCGCCAGATAGGGGCTAACAACGTCTGGGTGATTTTTCCCCTGTACCTTACAAGCCTTGGCGCTGATAAACTCTGGATCGGAATAATATACATGCTGAACCCTACCCTGCAGTTTTTCATTATGAGGCGGCTTGATAAGTACAATACGGCCCGCCTTATCCACATCGGTGACCTGCTGTCTGCGGCAGCGTTCGCAGCGCTGGTACCATTGACGATATATTACCAGGCTGTCATCGGGATGATACTGATAGCTTTCTCCTACTCCTGTCTCTATGTGGGCTCCACGCGCCTGCTCATCGAAACGAACGAGGAGAAAGGAGTAGCTGCAGGGCTTCTTAACTCATCGATCGCATTTGCGACTATAATAGGTTCTCTTATTGGAGGCGTTATCCTCCAGTATTTCAGTTACAGGGCTGTTATGGCGACAGGGGCTTTTTTCTCATTGCTGGGTTACGCCGTGGTGCGCTTCAGTACTCCCGGCACACCTCAAAAAAGTTCCTGAACAGGTCGTTGCCCCTCTCGGTGTGTGAGACCTCAGGATGCCACTGCACGCCGTAGAGAGGTTTTGTCTTATGCCTCATCGCCTCTACCTCGCAGATGCGTGAGCGCGCAAGCCGCACGAAATCCGGCGGGAGAGCACTTACCTCGTCAGCGTGAGATGCCCAGACGTTCGTCTTCGCACCCAGACCCTTCAGGATATCATCCTCTTCAAGTACCTCTATCTCAATAGCGGCATATCCGCCCGCCGCTCCTGTCCTCACCTCGCCGCCGTATGCCAGCGCCATCACCTGATGACCCAGGCAGATTCCGAGGATGGGCAGGTCGAGTTCCTTTACGTAAGCGCTGCAGTTGCCCGCGCGCAGAAGTGTGGGTCCGCCGCTCAGTATGAGCCCGTCAGGCTCTTTTGCCAGTATTTCCTCGACGGAGGAGGTGTTCTTCATCAGCTCCACTTCCTGGTCTAAATCGCGCACGGCGCGATGTATGAGATGGCAGAACTGACCGAAGTTGTTGATGACTATGATTTTTACCATTTTTGTATATGGAATTGTTGCAGGTAATATAAAAAGAGTGGGTCGATGTCGATGTATTTCATTTATATACATCACGATAAACCATCAACCCAATCTTTAAATAATATGAATAACACACTTAATATAAAATAGAAAATAGGTTAATTAGATATGCCACAAATTAGAGACATACTTTTAGAGTCCAACCCCTGGTGGAAGGAAGAATTTAAACTTGAATACTGTGAAAGGGAAATCCATAAGCAGAAATCAAAATATTGTGGATAAAAAATCAATTCCAGTGGAAATAAAGTATGGAAAAATCGATACTACGGGTTTAATTGCATTTATGAAAAAGTTCAAAGTTACTGAAGGGTACATAATTTCTCATTAAAGGGAAGAACAGTTGAAAACAGCTGATTTTACGATCAATATCGTTCCAGCATTTAAGTTTCTCTTAAGGGTTATATAAGATAAAAACTTAAAAGATGGACTGTCTTCCAATCCTCATTTCCCCGGAATCTCCGCAAGCTTCAACCCTGCAAAGCCCATAATAACTATGAACACAAGCAGCGCCGCAGCATAGCCGTAGCCCGCTGATGCAGGCATAATTAGCCTTGAAGCAATGGTCAGAATAACAAATACAGCCACTGAACCTATTACCATGAGAATCTCAAGAGACATCTTATTCATGATCAACTATACTGCACCGTAACGGTTAAATTATTCCTATAGTACCACGCGTTTCGCATCGATAATCCCATCAACCGACTTGATCTCCTCTAGCACATCGTCGCTCACGTCGCTGTCGATGTTGAGCACCATGATCGCCTCGCCGCCTATCTTGATCCTGCCGACATCCATCCCTGCGATGTTGATGTTGTTCTTTCCAAGTATCATGCAGCACGGTCCGATTATATTGGGATGGTCCTTTATCTTCGTTAGGATCATATAGCCTGAAGGCGCTACGTCGATAAGGTATTCGTCGATCTGCACGATCCGCGGCTCCTTCCCTATCACCGTACCGCTGATTATTCTCTCCTCGCCCTTCCTGCTCAGTTTCAGGAGGATCTGGCTCGGATAATTCACAACCATCTTTGATTTGCTCTCCACGACCCTGATCTTTCGTTCTTTTGCTATGGTAGGCGCATTGACATAGTTCACCCCTGAGCCGAGCACGGGCTCAAGCAGTCCCTTCAATACTGCAAGTGTCACAGGCGCCACGTTCTGGTCTGAGATCTCGCCGCAGTACGATATCTCAACTTTCTCGTAATTACCGATGAGCTGCGTTCCGAGTTTTCCCATCCTCTCAGCAAGAGGTAAGTAGGGCTCAAGTATTTTCAGGACCTCAGCCTTCACATAAGGCATGTTTATGGCATTCTTCACCGGTATGCCCTTCAGGGCATTGACGATCTGCTCTGCCACAGTGACTGCCACGTTGATCTGCGCCTCCTCGGTCGATGCTCCCAGGTGAGGGGTCACGATAACGCGGTCCAATTCGAGTAACGGGTTATCGAACGGCGGCTCTTTTGTGAAAACGTCGATAGCTGCGCCGCTCACGATGCCGTCCTTAACTGCTTTCGCAAGCGCCTCTTCATTGATTATGCCGCCGCGCGCGCAGTTGATGACACGCGCGCCTTTTTTCATTATTGCAAATTCCCTGCCTGAGATAAGGTCTTTAGTCTCCTTGGTGAGGGGCGTATGCACTGTAATATAATCGGCACGCTTAACAATGTCCTCTACTGTCATGAGCTCAACGCCAAGGTCTTTTGCTCTCTCAGACGATATGAAAGGATCGTAAGCAAGGATCTTCATTTCCATCCCCAGCGCCCGCTTTGCCACTTCAGAGCCTATCCTCCCGAGCCCGATAACGCCCAGCGACTTGTCCCTGACCTCTACTCCCATGAACTTCTTCCTGTCCCATTTCTTGCTCTTGAGCGAAGCGTTCGCCTGAGCGATATTCCGTGATATCGCCATCATCATGGCTATCGTATGCTCAGCAGCAGAGATGGTATTTCCTTCCGGCGCGTTGACAACTATGATACCCCTCTCAGTTGCGGCGTTCACATCGATATTATCCACGCCAACGCCTGCGCGTCCTATTATTTTTAACTTTTTGCCCGAATTGATAACATCCTTTGTTACCTGGGTCTCGCTGCGGACGATGAGCGCCTCATAATTCCCGATTATTTTTATCAGTTCTGAAGGTTCAAGACCCGTCTTTATATCTACATCAACTTCTTTTTTTAATATCTCAATGCCCTGTTCGGCTATCGGGTCGCTTACAAGTACTTTCACGATTATCACCAGACAAACCGGTCTAATAGGATTACTAGCATTTCAGCTTTTCGTTTAAGCCCGCACTTATCCCTGCATAGATAAGATTTTCAGAGTTCTTTTATCTTGCGGGCTGTTATCTGCATCTCAGACAGCACGCTTTCTATCTGCGCATGCTTGCCCGTCAGGGCTATCAGGAGCGCATAGTCCGCGGCGCGTATCGTAATAACCCTGTGGTCCTTTGATTCAAAGAGCAGCATATCAATGTCCTCATTCGATATCTCTCCCATCGCTCCCTCCGCATGCTTGAAGGTAGCAGCGCTGTATGCTGCAAAGGTCTCTTTATCAACCCCGTTTGTTGATGTGCATGACATGATCAGTCCATCGGGCGTGACGATAGCCGTACTGAGAATATCATCACTGCATTTTTCCAGTTCCTGAAGTACATTCAGATATAATTCAGCTTTTGTTGGCATATCACTCGCTGTTAATATGTTTTGATAATCTTCTGAGCATCCCGGCCAGCAGGTACATGGATGCTATTGCGAACAGACCGAAAACCGTCTCTATTATTTCTCGAATAAAGTACGGTGTCGGGTAGCCCATGCTCTCCATGAGACCAAGGAGCTTCCATATAAAAGCAGCAAAAGCAGAGAACTGGAAGAACATATACACACCGGTAAACCTGCCGGGGGCATGCGTTCCGAGCATATATGTGGTATAGATGATAAATGAGCTGGAGATCATCCAGACTATGCTCTCAACAACACTCATGATATTTTTTATAACGATGATATCAGCCCCAAGGAGATACAGGTAGAATATCATGAACGGGAATATGGCTGCAAGCATGAACGGGGCATAGGTAAAAATCCTGGAATCCTTCCTTCCTCTGCATATTTTCGAGCATAGATAGATGAACGCAGAAGCCATGAAAACAGCAGACCATATGCCGAAGGTATACCGTATAGCACTGATAAAAGGTGACGTGCTGAGGTGCCCCAGCTCGCGGATCCAGAAACAGAGAAACGTTAAGAGCAGAAAAGTCCACGGAGTGTCGCCCACGTTCCATAAACGCCTGTACCTGTAAGCTACGATTACAAGGATGGTCGATACAGACCAGAAAAGATTTGAGAGAACTATGTGAGGACCCAGGCTCTCCTCGAGCCTGTACTGAGCCAGATTGATCATGATAGCCATAAGGTCAATCAGGAAGTAAGGATTTAAGGTAGTCTCTCAGCTTTAGATCTGAAAAAGGGGTTTCTGTCTCTGCCTTTTCTGTAATTCCCATCAATTCCTTCAATTTTTCAACCGCCCTTTCGGCTAACGGCAGGTATCCCGCGAAATAACTGGCAGAATCTGATAAAAGCTCGTTATGTTTATCTTCCTGGATTTTTTCAAATGTCACGTTATCCCAGATAAAATACATATTGCATCGCCTGAACAGTTCAATCTTGGATTTCTCCTTTGCTCTCTCGTTTATAGATGCTATGCCTTTCTGGTAAAAGGACTCCAGTGTGTTTATATCATTATCGGTTAAAAAGAACCTGACCGTGGACGGTGAATTCTTCATAGCGTAATCAAAATAATTCGCATCAGGTAATTGATAGAGCCTGTGTTCTTTCAATGAATTAAATAAAGAATTAGTATAATATTTAAGATTATCCAGGTAATATCTGGTCCTCATTAATTTTGATAGCTCGTTATCGTCAAGTATTTTAGTAATCTTTTGAAAAGTTTCGATGTTCGGTTTGAATCTAATGAGTTTCAGCGATCCGATCCCATATTTTTTTTCAGATGTTATCTCGTTCTCTATCTCGATGTCCAGTAAGCTCAGGTTCTTTAAAAAAATAATCTGGTCAGAGGCCGCATTATATTCCAGATCTTTATTTTCCATCATGCCGGATAATGAAATGCCGTTAACACTGGCTATTTCAAATAGTACAGTTTTCAGCAGTTTTATATTTATCCTCTCTGAGTCCATCCAGTTATATAACGCAATACTTTGATTTAAATTTAATCATTCAAATTATTTAAGGCTTCAGCTAAACTGGAGACTGATAAACCAGAGACCGAATGTAAAAAGGAATAACCCGCATGCAGCCAGTATGCGCCTGTACACTCTATCTGATATGAATGTCCTTCCCTGCCAAAAGACCATGAAACGAACGAGTACCAGACAGCATCCGCAATCCAGTGGCCTGTTACAAATATCCCTGCCGCGATTCACTATTGCGCTCATACCGTAAATGATCAGGACGCATGCCGCGGCTTCAACGATTGCGTGTCCGAGAACTATCCTGGGTCCTGCGGTCCAGCCCACCCTCAGGGAGGACTCGATTGTGGCGAAAAGCATGGGACCCGGCATCATCGCGCCTGTAAGCCCGACCGTAAAACCTATCAGCAGCATATCAGGGAGGGTCATGGTTCCCAGCACCTGCGGAGGATATCCCAGTATGCTCCCCTGCATCCTTTATTAATGGCCTCTACAAGCATCCGGTTGGCATTGTAGTTGTAGTTCCTGTCAGGTCTTGAAGGATCAAAAAAGAAGAAGCGCCTGTCATCGCCTACCAGTTCATCTTTTTTGACTGACTCTGCAAGCTCAGTCCCCGGATACACCCGTACGCCCACGGAAACGCCTACGCGGTCAGGCTCAACCCGCCTCATAAGTTCGATCGTACGGATGATGCTCTCCCTCGTTTCCCCAGGCGAGCCGAGCAGGAGGTCGAACATGACGGGTATGCCAGCCCCGCGGCAAAGCAGGGCCGCATTCGCAATATCGCGCCGGGTAAAGTTCCGCTTCAACCGTTTCAACATATCCTCATCGCCGCTGTCCACGCCGAAATTTATCCCTGCGCATCCGGCCCCGCACATCAGGCTGCCAAGCTCCACAAACGCGAATTCACCGTCTCCCCATATCCCTGCTATGGCTCTGCGCCAGTCATCCTCCCAGCACAGGTCGAGGATTTTAATCTCATGACGTGCGGCGTAAAGCGCCTCTGCTACGTATTCGATGCCGATGGGTGCTATCGGAGGCTTTATCCTGTTGGTGTTCACGAGGCAGATGCGCATGGGTGTTCTCTATCCCAAGTTATTTTGCTCAAGATTTAGAATCTTCAAATAATCTCAATTCTTTACCTGATATAAAATTTCTTGCCCCAGTTGAGTTATGAGATTGTTTTTTAAAAATAGCTTAGATTATGGGTGAAATCGGTAGTTGTTATTTTACTTACCTTTTACCTACCTTTCTCATTATCAGGCTGTTGCCAGCTTCTTTTCAAGTTCTGCTACCTTACCCTCAAACGTTGCGGTCTTGGCTTCAATAGCTGCAATTTTTTCCAATGTATCCATATATCAATTCTCCATGTAATTTTAAGTTTGCTCCTTTTTCTTATTCAGTGCTTATTTCATCTACCACACCCCTGGGGTTTATCTGTTAATCTAGTACTCCTCAAACTTCTATTAGCAACTTAGTCTATAAATGTGACCTTCTTAAGCGCTCAGTACTCAAGATCCTCATCACTGCATCAGCGAGTCCATCTCATCATCGCGCCGTGAATCTCAAAAGCCCTTCTCACGACCCCGACAGCGTCCCTTCCCAGAAGCCTTACCATCGCCTCCTTCCCCACGCCGCCGGTGTCAAAAATCACATCGGGGACCCTGCCAGCCCTCGTTATCGCGTCGTTCACGCCCCACTCCATTGTCGAGACCCCTGAAGGCTCCTCGTCCCTTATGAACGATGCAATCTTAAGACCAAGCTCCTTGCAGGCTGCAAGCGCCTCCTCGGAGTACCGTATGTTCATCGCAGCCCTCATCGAGCCGTCAGCCAGCATAGCGGTCAGCACTATCCTCGCCACATGGCTGCTTGCGCCGAATGCTACGCATCCAACCGCGTGCGGCGAGCCCCGGAGCCTCACTATCCTTCCTGAGACCGCAGCCACATCCGATATAAGGGCAGCCTCAGGTATTCCCATTGCGATGTTGCATCCAACCTCAGGGATAAGCTCCGAGAACCCGTTATTGCTCTCGACCAGTTCTACAGCATCTTCCACGTTCTTTAAGACCTCGTACCTTGCAGCCTGGGCGAGCGTGTGCCCGAGCTGGTTCACAGGCTCAGCCCCTTTCCCGACCTTCGTGCTCCTGAGTATCGCATGCTCAACGAACCTCTTGGCTCTGTGTGCAGCCTCGACAAGGGGCGTACCTTTAGCAAGCTCAGCCGTTATTGCGGCTGAGTGCGTGCATCCTGTACCGTGCGTTCGCCTCTCTATCAGTTCCCCCACAATGTATGTGAAATCCCCGCCAGCATAGAGTACATCTGTGCCGTCAAGGTGTCCGCCAGTCACTATTACCGCTTTTGCCCCGAGGCCGTAGATCTTCGCCGCTGCTGTCTTGGCGTCGTTCATGTCCCTTATCCTGATGCCCGCCAGCCTCTCAGCCTCGAAGATATTCGGAGTTACCAGCAAAGCAAGGGGCAGCAGTTCCTCTATAAGGACATCGACAGCCTCATCCTTCAGCAACTCTCCGCCAGCCCCGGCTGCCATCACAGGGTCTACAACCAGGGACAGTCCCTGCTTTTTAACCAGTTTAGCCACGGTACTGACGATATCAGACGAAGAGAGCATCCCTGTTTTAGCGCAATCAATCTTTATATCGCTCACAACAGCATCGAACTGCTCCTCAATGAACCCGGTGGGAATATCGAAAAAGCCCTTTACCCCTCTTGTATTCTGGGCTGTGCAGGCTGTCACCACGCATGTCCCGTGCACTCCAAGGGCTGCGAACGTCTTTAGATCAGCGGCTATACCTGCTCCTCCACCAGAATCCACTCCTGCTATGGTCAATGCTGCCGGCATAATATAAAGAATTGTCCGCATACATTATAATAGTTCCAGTTGAATTGGAGCCATATGAGGCACATCAAAGCCTGGCACAGGGAATCCGCAAGCTGGAGGGGAGGGCATTACTCCCTTGATCTTCTTGAGCATCTGGAGCCGAGATGCAATAGGGGGCGCCTGCTGGATGCCGGGTGCGGGGGCGGAAAATATACGCTTCCCCTGTGCATGCGGGGATTTGATGTGGTTGCAGTTGATATATCGCTTGATGCTCTGGGGGCGGCTAAAAAAAGAAGCGCAGGCCGGAATCTTGATATCGCGTTCCTGGCTGCCAATGTATATCAGATGCCATTTCAGGATGACTCCTTTGATGTTATATGGTGCTACGGCGTTCTCCAGCACCTCCTGTTAAAAGAGCGGCATTCTGCGATAGATGAGTTCCGCAGGCTGATGAAAAAAGAGGGACTGCTGTTCTTTGAGGTCATGGGCGAGGATGATATGAGATACGGCGGGAGAGAGGTAGAGCGCAATACGTTTTCCAGAAAAAACAGCATAATATACCATTATTTCAATAAGACCGAACTTGAGGAACTGCTGAACGGTTTCTCTTATGATATTTTTGAATCCCGCAAAGAAAAGAGGTTTAACGGTGAGTATTACACACGGCACATGGTCTCGGCTGTCGCAAGAAAATTATAATCCTGTAACAGGGGAATTGAAAAAACAGGATTATCCATCTATGCCACGAACACTGCAGCCGCAAATACGGTAGTCCACAGACCGTCCTTGTTGCCCTCTGCGGACTGGATGATGTGGGTCGTCCTGAATATATAGCCGCTTGCTTTGTAGATCTGCTTCCTCTCATCCCACGCCTGGTTGGAATCGAATTCGATACCCAGCGTCGTTGCAAGCATGGTGGCAGCCAGGTCTTCGGCATACTCGCCTGCTTTTTTACCTACCTCACCGAACGAGTGGTGCTCGGACAGGTATCCATAGATACTTGTGTCCTTAGGTATAGCGACCCCTACAGCCGCGGAAATCAACCGGTTCGGCTCATTGGTCTCGTTCCTGGCAAAAACGCAGAAGGTCACCTGACCCGGATTCAGGAGCTTTAACCCCTCGTCCTTCGGTATTATTTTGCAGTGAGGCGGCAGTATGCTTGATACAGATACGAGATTGCATTTCTCTATGCCTGCATCCCTTAATGCAAGCTCAAAGGATGCAAGCTTATCTTTGTGTATCCCAACTCCTTTTGTCAGGAATACTTTTTTTGGAATGATCAAATCCATACTATGTCCGGTAATCTCTCAATCCATGTGAATTGAGCTAACTCCTCCTGATGTATAATGATGCCGTATGGACACTTATTTGTTTTCATGGCATGCCCGGCATGGGTACATCCATAAGTATAGCAAAAAGATATATTTACATAGCGTGTAATATCCTGCACATGAAAAGTTTGATACTGGTGCTTTTCACAGTACTTGTTCTCACAGCAATCCTTACTGAAGGGAAGACAGAAAGGCAGCCCCTGCATATCACCTCGCTCACCATTAAATTCGACAGGGCTGATGCCGTGTTCACAGTAGATTATGATATTGATAACCTGCCAAAAATGTATCTTCTCCTTATCGGAAGCAAGAGCCTTGAGCCCAAGATAAGATCCATATTCTCGAATTTCGAGTACAAGATAGTCAAAATGGACCAGAACAGGGCGATCCTGAACGTAAAGAATATCTCAAGGCTGGATAAGGGCTATTACTTACACGATTCGCGCATCAGGTTCGGGGAAGGTATAGAGATGATATACGTCTATACGCCTGATTCGCCTGACCCCAGGAAATATTCAAACCTCTACTTGTTTAGCTGGGATAATGTTCCCGGGAATGAGAGCCTAAAGCTCCTGACGTTCTTAAAAGAAGATCTTGATATCGGTGTCGCTAATAATGCAAACGTACTGAAACTCGATGAGGGCATGACCATCAGCATCGCTACAGAAGATGGAACTGCAGACATCACGCTTGATAAAAACAAGAGAAAAGCCCTCCTGAAGATCAACGGCGTAAAAGCTCACGAGCTGCAGGTTAAAGAGGACAGTGGAAGGCTTGACATATACTCTCCCTACCTGTACTCAACACCCAATATATTCTACCGCTCCTGATGTTTCTTTTTCTGGAACACTGACGGCAGATGGACGATGTACGTGCCGTCCTCCTTAAGTGCCATGACGATCTCATCCCGTTTCATGATCGAATCAAGGTTCAATTCGTATGAGCCGGGAGATAGTATCCTTACGGATTCCACCCTTTCTCCGACCTCTTCCTTTTTAGTCTCTTCTTTCGTTCTCACCGGCTCAGGAGCAGTCGGTTTTGTCGCCAGCAGCTCATCTACTTCCTTGATGAACCTGGAGGCTGCAGGGGGAATAGGGCCTTCGTGTGTTCCTGCTTTTTCCACATGCGCCGGTACATCATCCCTGACGTAGAGGAACTTATTCCAGCCGCATTTCGGGCAGCCGTTCAGTATAATAGCTGCACCGTCACGGAATACGCTTTCGCATTTAGTACATTTGTGGGGCATAATCTACGGCGAGACCAGGGCGCTTATCAGGTCCCTGTCCTTTTTTATCGTCTTCAACTGTGCGGCAGGACCGATAACTGTGAGTCTCGTTTTGAGCGAGGTCTTTCCGAGCAGTTTATTAAAGAAAGTCTCGTTCTGCTTGGTAGGATAGCTTTCTATCTCTATACCTGAGAAATCATCCTGCGCTATCTCGTTCATGGTAAGCTCTATGAGCTTGGTCTGCTCGCTCGGGGTAAGACCTTTTTCAAGCACAAGGATTTTCCCGTTCCTTACCTCGTCCAGGATCAATCTCACCTTTTCCATCGAGGTCATGCCGTCAAGCTTATCTTCTGATATCAAATCCAATTGAATTCCTTTCATTGTGATCACCCGAAATGTTCTGCTATCTCTTTATACAGCAGGTCTATGTTCTGTCCTTCAAGAGCAGATATTGGTACAATAGGATGCTGGGGAAAAGCGCTGTGTATCCTCGCAGGCGAGGAGTTATGGAGGTCTATCTTGTTCGCAGCGATCAGGAGAGGGAGTTTCCGTGCCTCCATGTTGCCTATGACTGTCACGTTCACCTGCGTGTACGGGTCTTCTGTTGCGTCCATCACAAGTATCACGCCGTCAAGCTCGTCCAGCCACTTCACAGCCTCTATCACGCCTTCGGTCGCTTCTTTGGCGCGCCTCTTCGATTCCTCCTCTGAGAGACCGAACTGCATGAAGTCGTGGAAATCTATCTTTGTCGCAAGTCCTGGCGTATCGATGATGTCCAGCATCACGGAGGAGCCGTTGGATTCTATTGTCACGCCCTCGCGCCGCCGCGCCCGCCGCGTCTCGTGCGGTATTTGCGACACCGAGCCCATCGCATCGCCGGTCCAGTCCCGCAAAATCCTGTTCGCAAGTGTTGTCTTGCCAGCATTGGGCGGTCCATAAATCCCTATCCGAGCAGTCTTTTTCTTAAATAATTTTTTTAACCAGGAAAAATTTATCCCCAGCCGTTTTATTATGCCCATAGTTATCCTCGTCTCTTTTAATATATGTTCCACCTATTTTAGTTTTCTGTTAATATGCATTACTTGCTTTCAAACATGTCCTTTCAAATCCCTGTTTTCGACCTCTTTTCTCAGTATATTAGCCACAAAATGAGTCTTCTCATATGCACCAAAGCATATAAGGACAGCTTTAACTGTCTTTTCTACAGTCTGCTGGCAGTGATATACTGCCCTCTCATAAAGCCCGTTTTGCAATAGATACTCAGCAGCTTTTAAGTCTCTCGCCGAGTCTTCGAGCCAGTAGTTAGCCCAGTCTTTATTTGTTATTTCTGAAAGCGGTGTTGGTACTCTGTCCTTAACAGGAAATATCCAACTGGAAGAGACCTTCTTTATATTCTTTTCTTTGATATCAAGCCTGGTCTCATTTATCAAATCTTTAAGAAAGCCGTTGTCATAGATAATTTTGCCTTCGGTCGCTATATCCAGAAACAAAGGGTTATGATTCTTGAAATTGTCTATGCATTCTTCTTTGGAAACAAGCAGAATATCGGCTGGGAAATCCAGGACGCGCTTTATTTCTACTATGTCCCTGATTCGCTCTATTCTGCTTTTGTTTATTTTTTCTAGGATGATGAGTATGTCGATATCCCTGAAATCTTTTTTACCTCTCACGAAGGAGCCAAAAATGGCTATGCCGATTACTCTGGGGCCCCATTTTTTCAGGGCTGATGAAGTGATTTGTTCTGATAGGAGTATTTCAACCACTCTTTATCACCGCTAAACCTGGGATTTTCCAGATACCTTTACTAATTTTTTCTGCGCGCCACTGGCTGAGGTTCTTCTCGTATTTGATCATTAATTGTTTAAAGAAATTATCTTTATCATAAATTATCTTGTTTGCATCATAAATCTCAAGCATCAATGGATAGGCTGATTCTATAGCATGCGAAATTTCATTTTTGCTAATAAGAACCATATGGATTGGGATGGTATGTTTTATTTCGATGTCTTCTGTGAGTTCAAGAGCCATTCTATCGCGCTCTCTCCAATCTTTTGGGAGATTATTACAGATTATAAGAACATCGATATCTGAAGTGCTGGTGAAGGTGCCTTTGACGAAGGAACCGAATAGGACAACAGATAAGAGGTCATGGCTGAATTTTTGTTTTAGGATATCTGTTAGTTCTGGAACGATTTTATTTATCATTTAAACCTTATAGAGGATTAATCCATTGTATATAATTCAGATAATCAGGCACAAACCACTATAATCAGAATTTATCTTGCCTGTGCTCTATCAATCTATCTACAATCCAAAACCCTTAGAACTCCGACAGCTTCAACTGCCTCCTCGTGCACCGCTCGCCCGGTATCTCAACAGGATATTCTCCGGTCAAGCACCCCACGCACAGGTCATCCAGGGGAATCCCTATCGATCTCACAAGCCCGTCTATGCTTATGTACCCCAGTGAATCGGCGTTGATCACTGCCTCCACACCTTTCACCGCCTTATGCGCAGCCACAAGCTCCTCCCGCGTCGCCATGTCGATACCAAGGTAGCACGGCGAGATTATGGGCGGGCTTGCCACCCTCATGTGCACTTCCCTTGCACCGGATTTGCGCATCAGGTCGATAATGCGCCTCGAAGTCGTCCCGCGCACTATGCTGTCGTCCACGAGCACTGTGCTTTTGCCTTCGATATTCGGTTTTATGGTATTGAGCTTGAGCCTGACAGCGGTCTCCCTCATATCCTGTCCCGGCATGATGAACGTCCTGCCTATGTACCTGTTCTTCATCAGCCCTTCCATATAATCGATCCCTGAACTCTTGGAGAAGCCGATTGCGTACGTTATGCCCGAGTCAGGGACAGGGGAGACTATATCCGCCTCAGCAGGATGCTCCTCAAAAAGCGCCTTGCCTATCTGCATCCTCACGCTATAAACAAGCCTTCCGTCGATGATAGAGTCCGGGCGCGCGAAATAGATATATTCGAACACGCAGTGGGCGCGGTTCTTTGACTTGACCAGTTGTTTGCTCTCGAAGGAGCCGTCGCTGAATATGAGCATCTCGCCGGGAGCCACGTCGCGGATAAGCTGCCCGTTCAGGATATCTATGGCTGCACTTTCTGAAGTCACGACATAGCCGTTATCTATCTGTCCCAGGCACAGCGGTTTTATGCCCAGCGGGTCGCGGACGACGATGAGCTTATTTTCTACAAGAACAACGAGAGAATAAGAGCCGACGAGCCTTTTCATCAATTCCCTGACGGCATCCTCCAGCTCGAAGTGCATCAGTTTTTTTACCAGGAGATGTGCTATGACCTCGGTATCTGAATCAGAGAGGAATATCCTTCCTTCCTTTACAAGTTCCTCCCTCAGTTCTCCGGAATTGACAAGATTGCCGTTATGGGCGATAGCTATCGTTCCGCTCTTAAAACTCACAAGGAGCGGCTGGCAGTTCTCTATCCTGGAGCCCCCGGTGGTCGAATACCGGACGTGCCCTATGCCCACATGACCTTTTAATTTCTGGATATCCTGCCTGTTAAAAACCTCAGGCACCAGTCCCATGCCTTTCAGGGTCCGGACCTGGATGCCGTCATGGACAGTTATGCCTGCGGATTCCTGTCCCCTGTGCTGAAGAGCGTAAAGCGCATAATAGATTGACAGCGCGGCGGGTGCCTCCTCCTTAAAAGAAACTCCCACCACACCGCATTCTTCATGCAACAGGGGTCACCTTAATAACCTTATCAAATCTTATCAATATCCGCTTTTCTCTTGCCACTTATATGATCTCATGTGCGCGGTCTTACCGAATCCGCACGATGCGCACATCTTTGTATGGGTATTGAATGACACTTTTCCGCATCTTCTGCATTTTACATGCGTCTTATGCTGATGTTTACCCATTGAGGGCGTACCTTTTGACATTTATTATCACCTACCATTAAGGGGAAATGAATACGATGTTATCTCCGCGAACCACCACGGTCCCGAGTTTTTTTGTTTCGCTTTCTTTTATTTCCTCGGCATTTGCCAGTACGAGGTTCATGTGCATGTCGTATCCCTGCAGCTCTCCTCTGAACTCTCTGGCTCCTTTTAGCCGTACCAGTACTGATTTATTTAACGCATTGTTTAGAATGTCGAGGGGTCTGTTTCCCATAAAACGCTCCTTAATAAAGTTTATTAAACCATTAACACAATAGTGCACCAAAGTAGTCAGTTATATACTTAAAACTATTGGTGGCAAATGAAGATAAAATCCAGGAATGTGATAAGGAAAGCGGATGAGAAAGCTCTCATCAACGATATTACAGAGGCTTTCGGGGACGCATCATCATTTTTAAGCAAGAAGCTCGAATACGTCGTTACCGACGAAGGGGATTTCATCTTCGTGGACGGCGAACCGCTGCTGTTCAAGTTCGACGGGAAGATATTTCCCACAGTAAAAGGTGCGCTCAAACTGAACCCGGTGAGAAGAAGGGTCGTAGTAGATCCGGGGGCGGTGAAGTTCATCATTAACGGGGCGGATGTGATGGGACCGGGTGTGGTTGAGGCCGACCCGTCCATAAAAGAAGGCGACCTTGTCATAATCGTCGAGAAGGCGCACGGTAAAGCTCTGGCTATCGGAAGGGCCCTTATACAGGGCAGCGAGATGCCGGGAAAAAAAGGCAAGGCTATAAAATCCATCCACTACGTTGGTGACAAGCTCTGGAAGTTTGAACAGAAATAGATAAATAGAAACTACACATTAAAAAGGGACAGGAGATGATTTCATGGCTAAGTTTTTAGAGAAGCTCATAGGAAGCGGGAAAAAGGCAAAATCTGAGGCTGAGGAATACCAGGAACTTGATCTTTCGGAATTCGAAGAGGGTTTTAAGGATGAACCCACCAGCATGTTCATACGCGTGGCAGAACTCTCGGGGCTGGATATAATGCCGCAGTTGAAGAAAGAGGTCTACGAGGGAAATGTCGTTATTATCGACGTATCGCCGGCAAAACATGACAAGCTGCTGTTCGACAGGGCTGTCAAGGACTTAAAACAGGTGGTCAACGACGTCCACGGCGATATCGCCCTGGTGAAGGAGGACCAGGTCATCGTGACGCCGCGCAGTATCCGCATCGACAGGCAGAAGTTAAAGTGAATCCGGAAAAACCGTCACTGACAGTTACAAGGAATACCTGCCCGGTGTGCGGCAGGGAACTCCTGACGATGTGGGTTCCCGACGACATCCCTTATTTCGGAGAGGTGATGCACATCACCTCACAGTGCGAATGCGGGTTCAAGTATTCAGATACGCTGATACTGACGCAGCGCGAGCCTGTGCATTACGAGCTGAAAGTAAAGAGCCGGGATGACCTGGACTCGCGCGTCGTTCGCTCCACTTCGGGCACGATACGGATACCTGAACTGGGGGTGGATATAGAGCCCGGGCCTGCCTCCGAGTCATTTGTCTCGAACGTGGAAGGGGTGCTTGACAGGGTATCGGATATCCTGGAGATGGTGAAGCGATGGGACGAGGAGGGAAAGACCGAGCGCGCGCATGAGCTTCTGTGTACTATTGAGGATATAAAGGCAGGGAAATGCGAGGTCACGGTCATCCTGGAAGACCCGCTGGGCAACAGCGCCATAATCGCTAAGAACGCTACGAGAAGGAGGCTCACGGATGAAGAGGCTGAGCGGCTGAAGACGGGGATGGTGATGTTCGAGAAAGGGGAAGTTGAATAGTGCGTGAATGTAATGCTTGGATTTTAGATATTCTACCACCGCAGCGTCCTCTGCCATGCCTCCTTAAGCTCATCAATCCCCGCGCTCAGGATAACTTTCTCCCCGTCCATCACCGTAAAATTCTGCTGTGACGTGACCGCGCCTATATCAGCGAATACATTGCCCTCCATGATCTCTTCGAATCTCTCCACCCTGCCCGGCGCCACTGTTACCACGAAGCGGCTCTGCGATTCGGAGAATAGTATCGTGTCGGCGCGCTTTATGTTCTCGACCGGCACTTTCGTGAGCTCAACGGTCATGCCCATGCCGCCTGAGAACGCGCTTTCAGCCAGCGCCACACCAAGCCCGCCGTCTGAGCAGTCATGGCACGATGCTACCACGCCTTCGCGGATGGCTTTTCCAAGTGCGGTATAGAGCTTTTTCGCTGCTGCCGCATCTACTTTTGGCACATCATTCCCGACAAAACCGAGCGATGCGAAGTATTCCGAGCCGCCCAGTTCATCTTTCGTCATTCCCAGCACGTAAACCCTGTCGCCCTGCCTTTTAACGTCCATGGTCACCGCTTTCCTTACATCCTCTATCCTGCCTATTGTTGAGAACAGCACGGTGGGCGGTATCGATATCTTCCTTCCGCCTATCTGGTAATCGTTCTTCATGCTGTCCTTGCCTGAGATGCAGGGCACGCCGTAGGCTTTCGTGTAATCATACAGAGCCATGTTCGCCCTCACGAGCTGCGCCAGCTTGAACTCCCCGTCAGGATTTTTCTCTGATTTAACAGGGTCGCACCAGCAGAAATTATCAAGACCTGCCACATGATCCAACGAACCCCCTACAGACACATGATTGCGAATAGCCTCGTCGATGGCGCATGCGGTCATGTGGTACGTATCGATATCGCCGTACCTGGGGCAGATGCCGTTCGCAACGACAACGCCTTCCATGCTGTCAAGGAGCGGGCGGATGACCGCGGCATCGCTGGGTCCATCGCATGTAAGGGGTTTGATAACGGAGCCAGCCTGGACCTCATGGTCGTACTGGCGGATGACATATTCCTTGGAGCATATGTTAAGACGTGAGAGAAGTGTTTTAAGGGCGGATGTCAGGTCAACGACCCCAGGAACGGGCTCCTCGTAATTCCTTGGCTCCCATCGTGCATTGAGCCTCATGGCAGGAAGACCTTTATGCAGGAAATCCATGTCCATGTAAGCCACTGTCCTGTCGCCGTGCTTTACATGGAACTTTCCGCTGTCGGTAAATGTCCCGATGACAGTAGCCTCAACATCCCTGAGTTTTGAAAGAGCAAGGAAGTCGTCTATTTTCTCAGGCTGGACTGCAAGCGTCATCCTCTCCTGGGATTCTGAGAGCAGTATCTCCCATGGGTCAAGACCAGTGTATTTCAGCGGGCATTTTTCAAGATTTATGATGCATCCGCCTGATAATTGCGCCATCTCCCCCACAGAGGAGGATAATCCTCCCGCGCCGTTGTCAGTTATGGCGTTATATAGTCCCTTATCCCTGGCTTCGAGCAGGAGATCCAGCATCTTCTTCTGGGTTATCGGGTCTCCGATCTGGACTGCTGTCACCGGGGAATCCTCATCCAGCTCCAGGGATGAGAACGTGGCGCCGTGGATGCCGTCTTTCCCTATCCTGCCGCCTGTCATTACTATCAGGTCTCCGGGATGGATCTCTTTGATGTGCGAGGGCTTTCCGTTTATCAGAGCAGGCATTATACCGCCCGTGCCGCAGTACACAAGCGGCTTGCCCAGGTAGCGCTCATCAAAGACTATGCAGCCGTTCACCGTGGGTATGCCGCTCTTGTTCCCTCCGTGCTCAACGCCGCGCCGCACGCCTTCAAATATCCTCTTGGGATGGAGGAGGCGCGGGGGCAGCTCCTTATCATAGAACGGCGAGGCGAAACAGAAAACATCCGTATTAAATATCAACCGCGCGCCCATGCCTGTACCCAGCGGGTCGCGGTTCACGCCAACTATGCCCGTTATTGCCCCGCCGTAAGGGTCAAGCGCAGACGGCGTATTGTGCGTCTCAACCTTCATCACAAGGTTGTGATCCCTGTTGAATCTTATAACACCAGCATTATCCGTAAAAACAGAGACAAGCCATGGTTTATTTATTTCTTCAGTTGACCGTTTTATAAAGGTATTGAACAGTGAATTAATGGTACTTGTTCCACTCCCGTCAGTATAGGTTATCAGGCTGTTGAATATCTTATGTTTGCAGTGTTCAGACCACGTCTGCGCCAGCACTTCTATCTCAACGTCCGTAGGCCGTGAGAGTTTAAGCGTCCCACGCTCTCTCTGTACACCCGGGTCATTGAAATATTCCCGGATAGCCTTCATCTCCGAGAGATCAAGGGCAAGAAGCCGGTTCCTGCTTATTTCTTTTAATTCGCTATCGCTTACGTCCAGGTTCAGCATCAGGACCGAGGGTACGTGTTTTGCCCTGACAACAGGAAGAGGAAGGTGTATACCCTTCTCCCTGTCCCAATCTTTGATCCCCACGATCTTCCACCGCTCGATAAGGCTGTTGGCAAGGAGACCGCCTGCGATCCTTTCGGCATCCTTTTCTGAGATATCCCCCCTGATAAGGTATTGCTTTGAGGAAAATACACCATTTAATGGAACTCCAAGCACATCTTCGGATGCTTTTTTCGCAGTAGCACCGATGTTATCAGTAACGCCGGGCTTGAATCCCACCTCGATCAGCCATGAGAAATCCTTTGCAAGAGGTCTGTCAGAAAAAACCTGTATCACCGGGTCGGCAAATACTTTTTCTCCGAGGAGCTTTATCTGCACCCCGGAAAGATCGGCATCGAACATGTAGACATCTATGATCCTGACAGATTCAGCTTCGATATGGAGGTCATCGAGTATCCTCTTCCTGGTACCCTCGCCAAGGGCATCCCTCATTCCGTTTTTAAAACAGATTTCGATTCTGCTGACCATCGGTCATATTATGCTGCATATGGTATAAAATAATATGCAATTAGAAAAAGGGAGGACAAATTTTATAAAAAGGATGATGATACCACCCCACTCCTTAACCTGCCTATTTTCTTCCTTGATGAATCATCATCATCTGTCTATAACATAGTAGCACAGGTAAATATTCAGTTGTGAATAAGGTATTATTGAAATGGCATCCGGCTGGATCAAATAAGAAAAAGCAATGAGGAATAGGATCCAGTGGTACTGTAGTAGGATAGGATCGTTGAAGAACTTATCGAAGACCGGATAGGGCGACAGGAATATGGTACGCACCATTGGTGGGGATCCTTAATTTTATGTAAAAAGATTTATTAGATACTAAGTCAGTGATACTCTGGTAGTATATGGTAGTCAGGAAAAATATATCCATGGAGAGCAGCCATCTAAAAAAACTTGAGCCGCTGACCAAAAAACACAACGGTAACCTGAGCGCTGCGATCAGGGATGCAATAAATATTACCGAGACCGCACTCCATCGCTACGGCACTGTCGAAAAAGCGGTCTCAGGTATCGCTGTTGACAGGAAGGAGCCGACCGTAAGAGAAAAATCCATAGAGACAGGGAAAAATGTATTGCTCAGCAGCCCGATTTTCGTATGGATGATCAGGTATACCAGCGGCATACTGCTCGATAAAGAAATACTCGATGAACTGCTTGACCCGCTGAAAATAAAGACGCTCTCAGAACTGGATAAACAAATAAACGAGATCAGCAGCGAATCGGGATGGAACAGCAAGATCTCCATATTCAGCATGGACAACATCAGCCCGTCATCAGCGACTGTTACGGTCGCAGGCGATAATGAGCATTACCGGGAATTTTTAGCCCAGCTTGTGGTTATGTTCCTGGTCTATAATAAAGGTCTTGATATTGATATTGTCCACAAAAGAGCCAGTACGATCCGCATTGATCTCAGGCTGAGGGAGGAAGGAACGCAGCCGCTCGCTGCAAAGAGACATTTCGGTTACTTAAAAGATGTAATGTGTGAATTCAAAGAGAAACAGGATTTCTGGAAAAACCTTGTTGAGATATACAGTTCCCTGGATTATAATATCGTATCAATGTCCCGCAATCACTATGAGGAGCTGCTCTCAGGCAACAGGACCAATGATGCGGGTATGTTAGAATCCCTGTCAAAGAGACATATCTCAAGCGTACCTCACAACGAGTTCTTAAAATTACTAAAGAAAATCCACGAGTCCCTGCAGATCGTTGATAAAATCGAGATATTTGACAGGAGCATCATCATATACCACAGTTATAAAAATGAAAAAGCCATACAGAAAATCCAGGATTATTATTTATCGCTGTTCAAAGAGAACGGACATGAATACGAAGCTAAGTATTCCTCAAGCCTGATAGTATTGAACCACTTATGCTGCAAGGATTAGATTATCACAACCTTTCTGGCAAAATCCCTGCATAGAGCCGCATGCCTGGCCGGGTCCACTGAAGGGAACGTATCTACCAGGCAGATGTCGCATCCTTTTACCTCTTTTCCAAGCGCCCTGATATCGCCGTGATATACAAGGATCTCCGTCTGTCCTTTAGCTTTTGCCACAAGCGCAGGTTCACTACCGATAAGTTCACGGTGATACGCTTCCTCATGCTCTATTCTCACGCCAAGAGCGCCTGAGTTCATCCTGATGTTCAGGATAGCGTTCTGAAGCGCGGGAAGCCAGGCATCGTTGAGGATGACCCTCCTTGCCCCGCCGAGCGCGCTTAAAAGACCGAGCGTGCCAGGACCGCAGAGCCCGTCCACGATTACGGCATTATCCAGCTCCCCATTAAGGTACAGAGCCTCTATCTTATTTATTTTGGTATTGTTGAATTCGATATGCACCCTGGACTGGCTCTTGTAAATACAGAGTTCCCCGAACGTTGAAAATACCACGTCGCACCTCATATCGCAACCTGAGAGCAATTCATACGTATGCGGCGTGCTGTCGGTGTCCAGTATGCCGATGCTCTTTGATGGCGGTCCTGTCCTTTTTATAACCCCTTTTACCTCCGGGACACCAGATATTATTTTATCAGCCAGTTCCCGCGTCACAGAATCCATGATGAGTACAAGGCTTTTATCTCCCAGACGGGGAGGGTACGGTATCTGGTAACCGAATGCCATAAGCGGCGTCCCGACCTCTCTCAGTGCAGCATCGCGGGGGAAGAGCCCGCTTTCTTTCAGTATTGTAAGGACGTTCCCTATAACAAGGTCAAGGTGCCTTTTGCCGCATTTTGTGCATCTTCCTGCACTGGCATCAATATTCTCGTAAAAGGGGGCACTCTTGTTGAACGAAGGGTCGGGGGGGCATGAGCCGCATGCCATATACATCTGGAAGAGTTCATCCAGTACCTCTTCAGCCGGGCGCACGCAATCACCGCCGCATGTGGGACAGTTCATAAGGGCTTATTTTTTGGTTGGTGTTAAATAGCTATCGCCGGTTTAAATATACCCCAGCGCATCCTCGATCCTGCTTATCTCAGGGCTGGTAGTATCTTCCCCTGCCACATACCCTTTGCTGTTCGCAAGAATACCGGAGCCGATAAGCGGCGAGCCAAAGTTAACAGTCCCGATATCAACAGGTAAATTGAATAAGTCCTCCAGGACGGCGATCTCTGCGTCCGTGGTCTTGGGGTGCACGAGAACTCCCTTATTCGTGGCAAGTGCTGCCATACCGACTGTCTTTAAGCCTCCGATAGTGCCTCTTCTTGCCTCGACCCCCAGGGTCTTTTTGATCGTAACGAGAGCTTTATCTGAGAGGTCGGGATGCACGAGCGCGGCTGTGTCATTCGCCAGTATGAGGTTCCCTGCTGCGTTCAGTTCCCCGGAGAACCTTGCAGCTTTTATTTGCTTCCTTAGCTTTCGCAGTTCCCTGTCGAGAACAAGACCTGCTACCATGATGCCATTTGAGTTCCCGCGTACCATCGAACCGACAATAGTACTGCCGCCGACGGATGTGCGGATGGCGCTCACTCCCAGCGAATTTTCAAAATCTGCGATGGTCTGGTCTGAAGTATCGTACGGGACAAAAATAAATTCCTCGGTGCAGGTCGCGAATACCCCCAGCACCGGGGTCCCGGAAATATTTAGTTTGCGCTTAATCTCTACCGTTTATTCCCCCGCTTATTCCTGCGCGAGTTCAGCTTCCACGCCACCAGCCTCGAACTTGACAGCCCTTACTCGGACTTTCAGGGGCGGCTTCATGGAGCCTCTCTCCCACAGTTTTTCGTTGATAGTCTTATCTATCTTAATCTCTGTCGGCTCTGTTTTTAAATGCTTCGCAAGGAATGCCCTTACCTTTCTCGCCGCGCTCTCAGCCCTTTTCCAGCGCGGGACTTTCCTTGCATCCGAAAGCGGGATTGTATAAACCCTTTCAATGTCTGCCATACGGTATCACCTTAAACATCCAGTGTGCTGCGTCTCCAGTGGCGTCTCTTCGGATGGGTCATAACATGCCTGTTGGTCTTCACTATAACCCATGCGGGGACGCGCTGGTTCTGGTTTTGCGCTTTTGCCAGTCTTTTCTTCTTTCCCTTTGTCTTCTGTGTCATAAAAATCCACCGGGTAATCTTAAATGGGAGTATCCTAAACGTATCGGCTCATTGATAAAGCTTTTGGAGAATTATTTATATTTAGGCGCTATATAAGTATCGTTCTATGACCGAACTTTTTCTTCTGAGGGATTTCGTCATCATTTTCGGCGTTGCAGTCGGCATTGCATTTCTTTTTCACCACCTCAAAATGGCTCCTCTTGTAGGTTACCTGATAGCAGGCGTGCTGCTCGGTCCTTCGATGCTCGGCGTCGTAAAGGATACCGCGCTCATAGAGGTGCTGGCTGAGGTAGGGGTTATCTTACTGCTGTTCCTGATCGGCGTTGAATTCTCGCTCGATGAGCTTATAAGGATGAACCGCACGGCATTCGTAGGCGGAGTTTTCCAGGTCGTGCTGACAGGCGCGGCTGTCCTGCTGGTAGCGCTATTCACAGGCATCCCGTTCGAGAAGGGACTGTTTGCCGGCTTTTTAGTAGCTATGAGCAGTACTGCTATCGTGTTCAAGCTGCTCTCAGACAGGGGTGAGATCGACTCCCCGAAGGGGCGTCTCTCAGCCGGGATCCTTATTTTCCAGGACCTGAGCGTCGTGGCTATAGTGCTGCTGTTGCCTGTACTGGGGGGGAAATCAGGTCTATCTGCAGCGGATGTGGCTCTGAACATATTCCTTGCGCTTACGTTCGTCGGCATCGCTATAGTGGTAGCGCGGTACGTAGTTCCCCATATGCTCTACCGTGTCGTCAGGACCCACAGCCGCGAGCTGTTCCTGATAAGCATTGTGTTGATATGCTTCGGGACAGCGTACCTCGCATCTTTTGTAGGCCTGTCTCTGGCTCTCGGCGCGTTCATCGCGGGTCTTGTGGTCTCAGAATCCGAATACGGGCACCAGGCCTTCAGCGAGATACTGCCGCTTAAGGATGTTTTCAGCATCCTTTTCTTTGTATCTATCGGCATGCTCCTGGACGTGGGCTCAGTGCTCCGTTACCCTGGCATTATACTCCTTGCCGTGTTCTTTATCATTGCAGTCAAATTCTCTATTGGGGCATTTGTACCCGCGGTGCTTGGCTATCCGCTTCGCGTGGCTGTGCCAGTGGGAGCTGCGCTTGCCCAGATAGGCGAATTCTCTTTCGTGCTATCAAAGGAGGGACTGGGCTCAGGGTTGATATCTTTTGATGATTACCAGGTGTTCCTTGCTTCGTCCATCATCACCATGATCTTCACTCCGTTCATGATACAGGGAAGCGGCAGGCTATCAGAATTTATCGAGCGGCTGCCTGTGTCTCGTGAATTGAAGATGGGGCGCTTCAATGAGGATGTTCCCGGCAGGGGAGATCTGAACAACCATGTTATTATCGTGGGCTTCGGTCTGAACGGCAGGAACGTTTCAAGGGTACTTTCTGCCTCAGGTATTCCTTTTGTGGTGCTCGAGCTGAATCCCGAAACTGTAAGGAGCGAGAAGAAGCGCGGGGTTCCCGTATTCTACGGCGATGCCTCAAAGGAGGCTGTGCTTGAACAGGCTAACATCACGACAGCGCGCTCTATCGTGGTCGCGATATCCGACCCCTCTGCAACGCGCAGGGTGGTTGAACTTGCCCGGAGGCTTAATCCTTCGGTATACATTATCGCCCGGACGCGGTATACGAGCGAGGTCACCCCCCTGTACTCGCTGGGCGCGAACGAGGTGATACCCGAAGAGTTTGAGACCTCCATCGAGATCGTTTCAAGAGTGCTGCATCGTTATTTTATCCCGGCGGATGAGATAGAGAAGCATATCGGCGACATCAGGAAGGACGGCTACGAGATGTTCAGGAACATACGCCACAAGTATACCGTATTCCCGGAATTGAGACAGCACATGCCCGATATTGAGATTGAAACCATCAGGATAGGGGATGGTTCGCCATTAGCAGGGAAGACGCTGGCAGAGGCAGGGCTGCGGAGGAACTTTTGTGTGACAGCGCTGGCTATCCAGCGCGGCAGGCAGACGATATCCATTCCCTCAGGCGACAGCCGGCTGCTGGCTCAGGATGTTATCGTTTTGATCGGCACAAAGGACAGCATAGCCAGGGCAGCGTCCCATATCATGCCTCCTGCCAGATAGCAGAACCCATATATCAAGGGATTTACCAATATCAGTATGGGGTGAATACTACGGCAGAAAAGAAGGGAGAGAAGAAGGAAGATAAGAAGCCTGAGAAAGAGCACTTAGCCGGGGTCAGCGAAAAAGAGCAGCGCCAGTACGAGCGTATAAAGGAATCAGCCGAGGAATCAGGGCGCTACGGGGAGCGGGCGAAAGAGGTGGCGGCGCGGACGGTGCTGAAAAGGCACAGGGAGAAAGGGCATAAGAAAGGGGAGTAGCAACAGGCTCGTAACTCTCAAAAATTGCATATTATCTTTGAGAGTTAAAAACCAGCAAATTGACAGGATTAACAGGATTAACTGGATTGACAGGATAGATTATTTACATTTCAATCATGTTAATCCTGTTATCCCATCAAATTAGCGGATGATCTTCCTACTCTTAGTTCCTCATGCTAGTGATCGGGCTCGGCATCCTTCCGCCCCTCAGGATAAAATCGCGTGGACTGAACCTGTTCACTTCCATCACGTATGTCTCACCCAGCAGACCGCCGAAGTTCACGTAGTCTCCCGCTTTTTTGCCCGGGACCGGGATGAGCCGCACACCCGTGGTCTTGCCGTTCACCACGCCTATTGAAAGCTCATCCGCGATGATGGCGGAAATGGTCTCGGCTGGCGTGTCGCCGGGGATGGCTATCATATCAAGCCCCACTGAGCATACGGCAGTCAGGGCCTCAAGCTTCTCGATGGATAGAGCGCGGCACTTCACGGCATCGTTCATGCACGAATCTTCGCTCACAGGTATGAACGTGCCGCTCAATCCCCCGACGTTGCCAGATGCCATGGCCCCGCCTTTCTTGACCGCATCGATGAGGAGCGCAAGCGCTGCGGTGCTCCCGGGCGCGCCCATCCTCTCGATGCCCATCATCTCCACTATCCCGGCTACCGAATCGCCCACCTTCGTGGTCGAGGCAAGGGAGATGTCCACTATACCGAAGGGAACGCCCAGATTTACCGCGAGCTCCCTGCCGATCAGTTCCCCGGCCCGCGTTATCTTGAAGGCTGTGCGTTTGATGATCTCAGAGAGCGCGGTCAGATCGCATTCCCTGTTCTTTTCGACCACGCTCCTCACCACGCCAGGACCGCTGATGCCTATGTTAAGCGAGAAATCCGGCTCCCCGACGCCGTGGAAAGCCCCTGCCATGAAGGGATTGTCCTCAGGGGCGTTCGAAAATGCCACGAACCTGGCGCATCCCACACCGTTCTCAGTGCGGTCTGATATTTCTTTAATTATGCCACCGAGCCGCACCACAGCGTCCATGTTCATGCCAGAAGGGGTCGAGGCGACGTTCAGGAAGGCGCATACCCTCTCCGTGCACGAGAGAGCCTCTGGAAGCGAATCGATGATGCGGGCATCCGCCTTCGTCATGCCTTTCTGGACCAGCGCGCCGTAGCCGCCGATAAAATCTATGCCTGCATCGCGGGCTGCCCTGTCAAGCGTCTTTGCTATCTCAAGCGGGGCAGAGGAGGAGGATGACTCAACTATCAGGGAGACCGGGGTCACGGATATCCTTTTGTTGATTATCGGGATGCCGTACTTATCCTCAAGTTTCCCTGCTTCGGAGACGAGAGTTTTCCCGCAGTCCGCGATCCTTTTATATACGTTTGATTTGAAGACCGAGAGGTCGGAATCGATGCAGTCCTTCAGGTTGACACCGAGCGTGACCGTCCTTATGTCGAAATTGTGATAAAGGGTCATGTTGATTGTTTCCATGACCTCTTCAAGTGAGTATTCCATACCCTACACCCTGTGCATGGTCTTGAAGATGTTCTCGTGCTGCACCTGTATATTGAGCCCCATCTCAGCTTCTATCTTTGCCAGCTCTTTTTTCAGTTCTCCTATCGAGAGCGCGGAATCTGACATATCGACAGCCATGGTCATTACGAAATACCCATCCATGACCTTCTGGTTCAGGTCCTCGATATTGATATTGTGCTGGTAGACAGCGTTTGATATCCTGGCGATTATTCCTTTCCGGTCTTTGCCTATCACAGTGATGAATACAAGGTATTTGGTCATCTTAAGCCTCTTTCAGGGTTCAATTAATATCGGAAGAAGGAGTTTATCTATGCAAGCGCTGCCGCTGTTGCATCTATTTCGTATGCTGTGAATTTAGTGATGGCAATTTCTTTATGCTTGAATTTTTCGATTATTTTCTCGATTTTTTTCATGGTACTGTAATCTATTATGGACTCACCGCAATGCTGGCATACTTTCGCAGGCAAGTTGTCAATAACCAGCAGCTTATCTTCTACCCAGACCTCTTCCCGGATCTTATCATTTTTTAGTTGTCCGCCGCAGACGGGACACTGGATGGTTTTTTTCTTTTCCTGTGTGCGATCCATAAATTCTCATCTGGATAATAGGTTGTAATTATAAATAACTGTTCCCCAGCGACGGCACATACCACATGAAGATATTTTTGACCGGATTTTGCACAAAGTAAAAAGCTCGGATACGGCTTATCATCTCTGTATTCCTCTATTATATCCCCGATTAGCAAACATTGCCTGACATCAACGGAATCGATTTTACGTCCATACATTTTTGTTCTTGCATGATGGGTAAATTCTATAGCCTCTTTTTTGGCAAGTTCTCTTATCCTATCAATCACGTTATCACTATCGTCTTCAAGCCCTGCAAGCATTAGCACAGTATAAGGTTAACGGTTTTGTCTGGTGGAATTTAAATATAGCCCCTATATCGCCTGTTAATAGCTACCACGCTTGCAAGAAGCGCAAGGAAGGTCGCTATCTGTACCGCTATTATCTGACCTATTGTCCCGTGGAACACAAGGAGCAGGGATACCTCTAATAACGTGAATAGCACCAGGGGATACCGGAACGCGGTCCTCTTTGCTGAGATATCGTAGAACATGAAGATAATGGCAAGGGAAAGAAGGCTCATCCCAAGGGCGTACCATACAAGATAGCCTGCGATAGAAGCATAGTTCTTCCCGAAGAGGACAGTCATTATCAAGCCGGGCGCGAGGGCGTAGGCAGAAAGGACTGCGGCAAGGAAAAGCCCGAAATAGATAAGAGCCTTTCTCAACAGGAACCCGTGCGTCCTGTTAAGGGCGCAAAGCTCGCTCACCTTGGGGAGGATCACGTTACCTAAGGCTATGGCTGAGAAGTAGATGACCTCGCCGATCATTTTCATGGCTGTAAAGTAGCCTGATACCTCGCCCGGGAAGTACCTCCTGACAAAAAGGATATCAATGCTGCTCATCACAGTTATACAGAGCACGAGCACGAATATGGGGGAAGCGTACCTGTAGACGGAAATATCGACCTGTTCGCTCTTTTCACGGAGGACAGGCACGAGCGGTATGAGAGCAAGTACAAGGACGACGAACGCGCCAGCGCCGTAGGACAGCATCGCTCCGTTCACTCCTGCGCCCAGATAGACAAAGAGAGCGCCGAACAGCAGGAGCATGGGTTTATCCATGGCTATATTGAAACCGAGGCTGTTGAATTCCTGCATCCCCTGGAGCGTCCCCCTCGGGGAAGTGAGAAGTGTGATGAATATAAGGGAAAACCCGAGAATGATGACGGGGTTCCCGGAGGGCAGGTTCAGGACGCTTTTGAGGAGCGGGCTCAGTGCAAGCAGTACGAAGAAAATAATTATGCCGATGTATACCAGCTTCTTTGCAGATGCCAGGAGGATCGACCTTATTTTCCCCCGGTCGCCTTTTTGTTCTGAGACCACGTGAGCCAGCGTTGTTGTGATGACAGAGGCTGGCACGGTGAAGATGTAGAGCAGGGAGAGCATCGCGCCGAGGATTCCGTAGCCCTCAGGACCGAGCGCACGCGCCATGTAGATATAGAAGACGTAGGCGAAAAAGAATGAGATGGCGTAGGCAAAGAGGATTGTGGCCCCATGCCTTAGAAGCTTGTCTTTCATATGTTATCTTCGGTTTTAATCTTAAAAGCTACCATATATACTAAATAGCTGATATATTCTCCTCCATGCGATGTTTTCTTTGAGACACAGCACTTTTACCTTTCATCTCAGGATAGGCGGGCTTATTAAGAGAAAGATATATACTCTATGTGTACTACAATAGCACTACAATTGGAGTGTTATGCAGGACAAAGTCACCATCAAGATCCCAAGGAAATTATACGAGACCCTGCAGGAGATGATCGAAGGGACCGGTTTCTCCAGTACAACGGAGTTCATCGTTTTTGTCCTGCGCACGCTGGCTTCCACCGGGAAGATCAAAGAGGATGATAAGCTTACGGAACAGGAAGTCCAGGTCATAAAAGAAAGGCTCAAAAGACTCGGGTATTTATAGGAGAATAAAAAATGGACCATCTGGATAAACTGGAAAGTCAGAGTATCTATATAATACGGGAGGCATACAAGCAATTCAAGGATATAGCTGTACTCTGGAGCATAGGGAAGGATTCCACAACACTGATGTGGCTTATAAGAAAAGCCTTCTACGGCAGAGTCCCATTCCCTGCACTGCACATAGACACGGGCTACAAGTTCAAGGAGATATACGATTTCAGGGACGAATGGTCAAAGAAATGGGGAATGAGGCTTGTTGTCGGCAGCAACGAGAAATCGCGAAATGAAGGCATGGGACCGAACGAAGGGGATAAACTCTCCTGCTGCGGGCAGCTAAAGACAGACGCCTTAAAACAGACGATAGATAGATACAAATACAGGGCGATATTGCTGGGCATCCGAAGGGACGAGCACGGCATAAGGGCAAAAGAGCGCGTTTTCTCACCCAGGAACAGGCAGTTCGAGTGGGATTACAAGGACCAGCCTCCCGAATTATGGGACCAGTTCAAGAACAAACAGCAGGGTGAACAGCATATAAGGGTGCATCCCCTATTGCACTGGACGGAGCTGGATATCTGGATGTACATACAGAGGGAAAATATCCCGATCGTAGATCTTTACTTCGCAAAAAACGGCAAAAGATACAGGAGCATCGGATGCGAGCCCTGCTGCAACCCGGTGGATTCCGAGGCTGATACCGTTGATAAGATAGTGGAGGAACTAAGGACAACAAAAGTTGCTGAACGAAGCGGGCGTGCACAGGATAAAGAAAGGGCGTATATGATGCAGAAATTAAGGGCGCTTGGCTATATGTGATTTCGCATGGAGATCGAATCTGTTCTCATCGGGGTCTTCATCGTATCACTACTGGCAGAATACATGGATGCCACTATCGGAATGGGATACGGCACAACACTGACCCCGCTTCTCCTTCTGATAGGTTTCTCACCCCTGCAGGTAGTGCCCGCTATTTTGCTCTCCCAGTTCCTTTCCGGTATATTCGCTGCAACGCTTCACCAGGGAGCCGGCAACGTCTCCTTTGATTTCAAGAACGATACCGAGCATAAGATCGTCAAGAGATTAGGAAAACTGGGTTACATCCCTAAGTCCGCAGCCGCAAAGGTGGCAACTGTACTTGTCATGTCAAGCATTGCAGGGGTGTTCGTTGCAGTTTTGATCGCATTGACGCTGCCTGTATTTTACCTTAAACTTTACATAGGACTGCTTGTTGTCGCAATGGGGATGATCATAATCGCCAGGCATAAGGTACAGAATGAATTCTCATGGAAAAAGATCACAGGGCTTGGTGTCCTTGCTGCTTTTAACAAGGGCATTTCCGGCGGGGGATACGGTCCGCTCATCGTATCGGGACAGATCCTTTCCGGAGTGGAACCAAAGAATTCGATCGGCATAACCGCACTGGCAGAAGGAGCTACGTGCTTTATCGGCGTTATGACCTATTTCATCGTCGGCACTAATGTGGACTGGTCGCTGGCCCCGTATCTCGCTGCAGGTTCTCTGATCTCAGTACCCCTATCCGTATATACCGTGAAGAGAATGCCGGTAAAGCGGTTCACATTGACCATAGGAGTAGCGACAACACTGCTCGGTCTATTTTCGCTATATAAACTATTGATACCCCTATACCCCTGAATTAATTCAGGGGACTATAAATTCAGGGGACTATAAACTAAAAAAGAGGAACGAAATGAATAACGAAAAATTGAAATTCGTAATTGTAGGACACGTTGACCACGGAAAGAGCACATTGATAGGAAGACTGTTGTATGACACGAATTCCCTGCCCGAAGGGAGGCTTGAGGAGATCAAACAGCTCTGTGAGAGCCTTGGGAAGGATATCGAGTTCGGCTATGTCATGGACCACCTTGAGGAAGAGCGCGACCAGGGAATTACCATCGATACGGCGCAGACCTTCTTTAATACAGAAAAAAGGGATTATGTGATAATAGATGCTCCGGGCCATGTCGAGTTCGTGAAGAACATGATAAGCGGCGCTTCGCAGGCAGAGGCTGCCGTGCTCATCGTGGACGCAGAAGAGGGCATTAAGGAGCAGACAAAGAGACATGCCTACATCCTCGGTATGCTGGGATTGTCACAGGTGATCGCGGTCATCAATAAGATGGACCTGGCAGGTTACGGCAGGGAGAGGTTTGAGAGCGTAAAGAAAGACCTGCTGGATTTTCTATCGAATATCAATATAAGACCATCCTGCGTCATTCCCATCTCGGCAAAAAACGGGGATTTTATAGCTGGTAGGACCGGGAATATGGACTGGTATAAGGGTCCCACCCTTCTTGAAGCGCTGGACACCTTCCGAACAAAAGAGAGCGCAAATAATAAGCCTCTAAGATATGTTGTCCAGGATGTTTACAGCTTCGATAAGCGCATCATTGCAGGAAGGGTTGAGAGCGGCATGATCAGGAAAGGGGATAAGATCAGGGTACTGCCGTCGGGTGAAGAGACGAAAGTAAAGAGCGTGGAGGAATATCTTAAAAATGTCACGGAAGCAGAGGCAGGAAAGAGCACGGGCATTACCACGGAGGATAAACTCTTCATAGACAGAGGAAATGTGATCGTGGGCCTGGACGATCTTCCTGCGGTCACGAACAGGATAAAAGCCAACGTTTTCTGGATGGACAGGATGCCGTTCAAGAAAGGGGAAAGCCTGAGGTTCCGCTGTGCAACGCAGGAAGTGAACTGCGAGATAGAGAAAATAAGCAGGGTCATCAACTCTTCCACACTTGAACTGATAGCCGAAGATGCGGATGAAATAAAAAACAGGGAGGTGGCAAGTATTATTATAAAAACCGACAGGCCTGTAGTGGTTGAGAACTTCAACAGGATGGAAGAACTCGGAAGGTTCGTGCTTGGAAGAGAGGACACGTGCGCAGGCGGGATCATCACGGAGATGGTATGTTGATAATTTTCGCTATCGATGCCCTGGAATATACGCTGGTGGAGGAGTTCAACTGCAATAATCTTAAGCAGAAGTTCTATGGAAAGACCAATATCAGGGAATTTTCAGAGCCGAAAACAATGGTTCTCTGGAGTTCCTTTATGACGGGGAAGAACATGGAAAAGGAGATCGTGGCTAAAGGCGACAGGGAGATGTGGAATACCAGGCTGGATTTTAATGATACGTTCTTTAAACAGTTTAAGAACCCGAAAATAATAGACCTGCCCGGGTTCAACTACATCAAAGAACAGCACGAGATGGAGAGAAAGCTGCTTAAGGAGTATTTTGATGCAAAAGACGAAGAGGGAAAAAAGAAGGTAAGAACTGCATATAATAACCTTTCATTCGAACACCACAGGAAAATAAAACAGGAGTTCAGTGAAGCATTAAAGGGAGACTATGATTTTGTTCTCGGTTATTTCAGCGTGGCGGATGTGATAGGACACCTGAATTTCGGCAACAGGACAATGATGAAGATGATATACAGGGATCTGGATGAGATCGCAGGTACTATCAAGGAACCGTACATCGTGCTGTCGGATCACGGCATGGAAGCTGTAGGCATCTTCGGGGACCATTCGAACTATGGGTTCTGGAGCACGGGATTTAAGGATCTTGGCAGCCCGAGGATAACTGATTTTGCTGGGATGATCAAGGGATTATCGGATGTGAAATTATGAGTGAAGGATATGGAACTATAAAAATACCAAAGGAACTTTTAGGAAAGATTGAGGAACGAATACAGGGAACTGAGTTCAAATCGGTAGATGAATATACGACTTTTGTACTGGAGGAAGTCGTAAAAGAAGATGGAGAAGAAGAAATCGAAGAAGTGTTTTCAGAAGAAGACGAGAAAAAAGTAAAGGAAAGATTAAGGGCGCTTGGGTATCTGGATTGATCTTTAAAATAAAAATGATTCCGTGCTATCAGGAATCATTTAATTTTATTTATTCTATCCATCCATTGGATACGCGTCGACTCTACCATGACCATAGTACTTATCCCAACCGGGGGTACCCAGGTCATCTGCATTATTTATGAGCATGCTAGCAATCTGTTTGTTAGTAGCTCCAGGCTTATAAGACCAATAAAGTGCTGCAACTCCGCTTGCGTGCGGCGCCGCCATTGATGTACCGCTTAAGTACTCATAGCCGGAGGGATCACAGAGTTCACATACGCCTGTTGGAACTGTTGAGATGACGCTGGAGCCAGGTGCCATTAGATCCAGCCAGCTCCCATACTGACTGTAAGATGCTCTTCTTCCAGCGGAATCAAGTGCTCCTACTGAAAGAACCCATGAATAAGCGGCCGGATAGTTCGGCGCTTCTTTACCTGAATTCCCGGATGAAGCAATCACAAGTGCACCCCTGGTATAAACAGCGTACTTGGTGGCATCAGACGTCCATCTGTCCGAGGTAGGTGCTCCAAGGCTCATACTTAGTATTTTTGCACCGTGGTCAGCCGCCCATATTATACCATCTGCGATATCTGTAACCCAGCCCGAACCTCTACTATCCAGTACCTTCACAGGCATCACTGTAATACCTGGCGCAACACCTGCTACACCTTTGCCATTATTCATCGTGGCAGCAATTATCCCTGCAACATGCGTTCCGTGCCCATTATCGTCGTTCGCGTCGCTGTCATCATTGACGAAATCATAGCCGAGAGCTTCGTTTACGGCTGCGAGGTCCTCGTGGTTATAATATACGCCTGTATCTATGACAGCAACAATCATCTGCGGATCTCCCACAAGAATATCCCATGCTTTATTAGCACCTATCATGGGCATACCCCACTGTTGAGGATAGAGAGGATCATCGGGCGTGAGCTGAATTCCATCAATACCTGTGACTTCTCCGATCTTCGGATCCGAAATCGTGATCTTTATATCTTCCTCTAAATAATCCGCGTTTTCCAAAATCTGGGGATGGGATTTCAGCTTACCCAGAGCCGCATCAGGTATATTGAAGATCAATGCGCCGTCAAGCATTTCTCTTACAAATATCCCTCCATTGCTCTGGACGGCCTGAAGCACGTCTGCCTTAGCGTTCGGAGAGGCAAGACCAATTACAATCCTTTTAGTATCAGTTTGCTTATCATTGACTCCAAGCGCCGACCCTGTTCCTAAAACCAGTACAAGTACAAATAGCGCGAAGATTGCTATTTTCTTCATTTTTACCACCTTTTTACCTTTTCGGAACCCGTTCCATGCTCTGCGTTGTTATTGTTAATAGCGATGCTGCAAGCACAAACCTCAATTGGTTATGGCTATGCGATAGATCTGCTGCTTCATTGATAATCTCAGGTCGAATTTTGCCTGCCAGTACATGCTCTGAAACGATGTTCCGCTGATTAATATAATTTGCAGGTATATGAACTTTTTCTAGACTTGTTAACGATGACGTTGAAATCCAGAGAAAATATCATGATTCTGCCGCAGCCCTACGTATCGAAACTATTATATATAAGAAGAACTTAAGGGAGTTATGGTATACTATTGAGTATGGTGTGTGGTAAACTACATTACAAGATTAATCACTAGCTTCACTTGGTAGTGTTACCAAAAGATAGGAGGTAAAAAATGAAAAAAATATTAGCACTGGTAGCAGCGCTTGCCGTCCTGTGGATCGCGCCGGCAGTAAGCGCCAGCAATGTAGATGAAGACAAGGCAGGAGCAGATGCAGCGACATATCCGGTCACCCTGCCGGGATATTCTTCAACCTTTGGGGTACTGTATGATGTTGCCCCGGCGGACTATGATACATATATTCTGACTGTCACCTCGCCGACGACAGTCACTGCGGTAATTGAGGACTGCTGCATAATGGGCGATACGATCGGACTCAAAGCCGGAAAGACAACGTTCAAGGCTACATCGCCCGAAGTAATCAGGGTGTCAAAAGCCGTTCCTGCAGGGAAATATACAGTTTTCGTGGGCTACTTGGCCGGACCTGGAGGGTTCCCGGCAGGTTATACAGCAACATTCAGCGGATAAAGAGCAGCAGTGCTCTTTATCTTTTTTTATTTAAGTTAACAGGAAGGAAACTCCATGTCTCGATATATGAGAGGCGCAATCCTGATCTTAATGCTGCTTACAACCGCGGTTTCAGGTTCAGCGATTTCTTCGGATTCATCAATTTCCTCGTCGGATGACATCGCTTCCATTCAGGCGGTACCGATGATCATCCCGGCTCAAATATGGTTCAACTGGGGGAGCGCGTCAAAGGCAGTAACCATGTATGAATCATGTACTCAGAAACAACTGGATACACCTGAATTTGATTATAAGAAGGGCAGGAACAACCCGGCAGCATATGTTCGCGGCAGCAGTATCACGGTCAAAGTAAAATTCCAAAACATGAATTTGTCTGTCACAGAAGTCAAATTAGGAGCGGAAGGCTCGTTCGGCGGCCTCCCGATGCAGACTGTTTACTTTAATGCGAATGAATCCAGGTGGGTCGATTTCACGACCAAAGAGCCGATACCGGATTCAATAAATATTACCAATATCTCATGGACATGGTATTACCAGATCGGCACATCAGACCCTGTGAGAATCGGTACGTCAAACCATACGATCTATGCCTTAAATAAGGCCCCTTTGACAACAAAAGTATATAGACAACTGGCTGAATGGACAAGTACCTGGGCCGCAGGCAAGCCGGACGATGCCAAGATAATCGCTGATGCTATCCTGGATGGATTTAATAAAACCGGGGTGATCAAATACGGCGCCCCGGGCTGGGATACGGCTGAACTTCTATGTTCGGGCGACGGTATGTGCGGCGGTATGAAAGAAGTATTTTATGATGCCCTGGCAACCCACGGCATCCGCGTTGTCCGCTTTTGCTACCTGTTGAATGATGCGGATCCCGGGGCCCAGGAATTATGGAACGGCATCGTGATCCAGTCCCCAGGATTGGGCCGCGAAGAGGTGACCTTCAGCCCGAGAACCGTCCGGTGGGTTGATACTGTGTATCCTCTCCCATTATACCTCGGAGATACGTCGCCTTCAGATGATGTGATGGTAGAGACTAAAAAGGTCTATACGTTCTATCAGGGAGACGGTCACTGCGTCAACCTTCTGGAGTACAACGGGAGCGTTTACCTCTATGATCTGTCCTTTGGAACAGGACCATGGTCAGGTACATTCTCTTCCGTTCCTGTCAGCGGGTATTATGCAGGACCTCAGCTCCATGATTTCAGGGTAAATTATCTTAACTATGCTGTTGACCACATGTACGGTAAGATCTATTACAGCGATGGTTCTCCGGTACAAAAGATCGGAATAAGATTTGATGTGAATTCTTCGATCATTCCTGATAAAATAGGGTCGCAGGACCAGATGAAATACTACTTCAGTGTCACGAGATAAAAGCCGAACAGAGGAGGGATAAAATTTGTATAAAAAATATAGGAAAATGGTAGGTACTGGTTTAATAATATTGATCTTTATAGCTGCCGCCGGTTACAGCATTGCACTGGAAAGCAGTAAGGAATCTGCACAAGACCTTGAAAAAGTTAAAATAATGCTCAGGAACGAAGATGCTGCTGTCGACTGGGTAGCTGTTCAGGAAGCAATTTTAAGTATGGATAATTCAAGGGATGCGGATGTTGAAGAGACTTTGGTCCAGGTTCTGAGGAGAGAAAAAGAAATAAAGCTGACCCCGGATGCACCGCTCCCGGGCGTGATGCCTCCTCTTGAAACGTTAAAAGCCGCTTCCATCATCACGCTTGAAAAAATGGATGCTAAAAAAAGCATTCATGAGATCGAACGGGTTTATCGTTCAACAAAATACCAGGTACTTCGCGATATAGCACTCGAAGCGATCAGGAATCTAAATGAAAGTTAACGTATGAGCAGCATTTACATGACAAAACGCTTGGCCATTCTTTTTATTATACTGATTACTTTTGTAAATGGCTGTCTGGTTGATACAGTAAAAGAAGGCGACACTGTCAGTGTGGGTTTTATAGCAAAATTGGAGAACGGTACAATATTTGATACATCTTATGAAGATGCGGCTCGCCGCAACGATTTATATGTTCAGGGTAAGCGGTACGAGCCTTTAAATTTCACAGCGGGCGAAAAGCAGGCCGATGGTTTAGATGAAGGAGTACCTGCAGGTCTATATGAAGGAATAATCGGCATGAGGGTCGGTGAGAAAAGAACGTTGAGACTGCCACCGGAAAAGGCGTACGGTACGGTAGATCCTGAAATGGTGGATCTGATACCCTTGATCCAGGAACTGCCGTCAAAATCCGCTTTTAACAGGACGATCAAATTCATCAGGAAGGATTTTAATAGGATATACGGCGGAAATCATACTGTGGGAGAGACCGTGAAACTCCAGGGATCAACGGCAGGTTTGAAGATAGAGGCTATTGAACAGGACTATGTACAGCTCGCTTATACCCTCAAAGCCGGGGATACGTTCAGGATAAAGAAATGGAACTTTACCGTAACGGATGCGAATGAAACTTCCATTACTACAAAATACAATCTAAAGTTAAATGATACCGGTTATTTTTTTAACGGTATCTGGAACAGCACCGTTATAAATATCTCTGATACAAATGTTACATTTAAGCACAATGCTGTACCGAATCAGACTGTTTTGAGCCTGGACGGATGGAGCGAAGTGAGTTTTAATGAGACGCATATTATTATAGACTATAATAACCCTCTTGCCGGCAAAACACTTATCTATGAAGTAGAGCTGTTATCAATCAGGCATCCAGAAAAAAGATAAATCTCAGGATCCGAAGAACTCCACCAGAAAGCTTATAAACCAAAAGGTTTATTTGCGCTAAGGTATCATGCAATATAGAAATATTTATGCTGTTATTTTAATAATTCTCAGTATACAGCCAGCTATAGGTCTGAATGAGCCAGGCGAGGTTGAAACTGCTCAATACCACCAGTTTATAATTACAGGCGTATCACCGGTTGAGTTCTATCCGTCTGATGTCAAAACTATCAATATAACTATACAGAATATTTATAATTATTCTGCGTTCGGCGTCTCTACTGTAGTTGATAAGGATAAGGCGGATCCTATAAAATTTACGCACGAATTGCAGAAATATGTTGGCACTGAGATAGAGGGGAGACAGAATTTTACGATCCAATATGAGGTGTATATCAAAGACACTGTTGCAAAAGGTACGTACTATATTCCTCTCACAGTTTTATGGTCAACTGTAAAGGACGGAACTGTAAAACGCCAGGAAGATCTCTATATAGGGATCAAGGTTGCTGAGAACCCGCAAGTTATTAAAATTGATACTGTAAATATTACTACAATTCCGGAAAATATCAAACCCGGAGATACATTCAAACTGAAGGTGACGTTAAAAAATATCGGCAATAGCAGGCTTAATCAGATAAGGGCTGCTCTGGATGTGAAAATGCCATTTTCGAGTATTGGATCAAGCACGGAACAATACATTTCTGTATTGGATCCTGATCAAGGCGCAGATGCCTTATTTAATCTACAGGTGGATAAATCTGCAATCAGCAGGCTGTATAATTTTAATTTTACGCTTGAGTATAGAGATTATACCAATCGGCTGCAGTCCCAGCAGGGAAGTATAGGAATTAACGTGGAAGAGTTATCCGAGGTATACATCCAGGACGTGACACTTGACCCCACCACGCTTAACCCGGGCAGCGAGGGGCTTCTCATGGTCCAACTTACCAACGCAGGAACTAACGAGATTAAAAACGTAAGAGTTACTGTTTTTGGAGGAGATAATATATTAACCCAGACCCAAAATTTTATAGGAACTATAAGACCAGGCGCATCTGAAACTACCTCTTTTGGAGCGCTTGTTGATCCTCTTATAAAAATAGGGAACTATGGACTAAATATCCAGATAAATTATGATGATAAGAATAGTAAGCATCACTCAATTTCAAATCTATACATTGCTAAAATAACCCAACCAATTCCAACTATACCATTTATAACCAAAGAGACTACAAAAGACGTGCTTTACGTATTAATATTTACAATAATGAGCTATGGGATTTTCCTTATCGTCGGCTTCCAGGCAAACAGGAAGAAGTGAAACAATGCAGGGGAGTAAAAAAATACTATCAGTTTTAATAATAATTGTTTATTTAACAGTGCTGTTTCCTTATACTATTGTTTCGAATGCTGGAGAAGCAGGTATTATTGTAGAGGATCAAAGAGTAGATGTGAACTCTTTACCCAACGATGTCCAGGATATTCTAATAAATAAGAAAGATTCGTATAATATCATTTTAATTGAAGACCTGATTACAAATGAGAAGTACCAGATTGCAGAGAATACGTACCAGATCGCGAAACAAAGGAAATTAGTCTTATCTGGAGAAACCCAGGAAAAGGGCAGTTTTATCAAAGTAAATAACATTACAAATGATATATATATAGCGTATGATGGAATTCAGGGCATAAACCAATCCTTTGATAAACTAGTAATAGGCGATGTAAAAAAGGCAAAATTTGGGGGAATTATTGAGTTAATACACCACAAGTTACCCGCAATTTTAACACTCTCAGCAATAGATTCCCTTGCTGGTGGGCTTCTATTAGTGCTAGTCTTAACTGTCTTGTTTCATAGAATGGTCGCATTATGGAATATACCTGCCATTATAACCTTATATTCGTTCCAAACCCTCCTTGCAAATCTAATTGCAGGTATGAATAAATTAGAGATAGAGCCCCTGAACCGACTGTTTGGATTTTTATTTATAGTTGCATTACCCCTGACATTCAAACTAAAAACATTTGAAGAGAGTATTGGTGGAAAACAACATATATTAGACCTCTACCAATTTAATATAAAAATTGTGAAAAAAGTATTAAATAAATTTGGATTTTAATACAATTTGAAAGATTTATTAAATCTTTCAAGCAACAGTGCCACGCTTGCGTATTAACCATGGTTGATTATATGTTGATTTGAATGTGATAGTAAAAATGACTGAAGTTAACATAAGTGAATCACTAAAAAAAACTGCAAAGGGAACAGCAATAGCCTTTCTTGGAATGATCATTTTTATGTTCCTTGAATTTATCACAAGAGTCATTATAGCAAGAAATACAACACAAACGGATTACGGTATCTTCAACATAGGTTTTGTCTTGCTGAATTTTTTCGTAATTTTAGCATGTTTAGGACTAAATGCTGGCAGTCCAAGATATATTGCGTATCTTAAAGGCAAGGATGAAACTAATAAGATAGCAGGTGTGGTATTGTCTTCTTTACAACTTTCATTTATAGCAGGCATATTCATCTTTTTATTTTTTTTCTTCTTTTCTGATTTATTTACGGATATATTTCATTTGCAAAAATCATCGGTCTTAAAAATATTTGCCATAGCGGTCCCCTTCTCGGTTATGGTTGAAATGCTTGCCTCTCTTTTTACGGGGTTCGGTAGAGTAGAAGAGAAAGTGTATTTCAGGGATATTCTTGCGAGTGTCCTTAAAGTCGTATTCATAGTTTCAGTTATTTATTTAGGTTATACTTTTCTTGAAATGATGTACGCATACCTACTCTCTATTGTGATTTCAGCCGCAGTCTTTATTATATATGCAGTAAAAAAATTAGGCATAGTAAGAAGCAAAGATACATATACTGTTAGAAAAGAAATTATCCTATTTTCTCTTCCTTTGCTCGCTACAAATATATTGAATATAGTAATTGTCCAGATAGATACTCTGCTCATTGGATATTTTAAGACAACTGAAATGGTTGGATTATATAATGCTGCTCATCCTATTGTTCAGTTTCTTAATATATTTCTAATATCATTAAGTTTTATCTATGTGCCTATAGCTTCGCATTTGTATTCAAAGAATCTAGTGGATGAGATGAGAAGAAATTATATAATATTAACAAAATGGGTTTTTTCAGTAACATTTCCTGTTTTCCTGATTATGTTTTTGTTCCCTGAAGCTGTACTGAAAATTCTTTTTGGAGCGTCATATGCGCAGGAGAGCGTTGTACTTGCTCTTAGAATTCTTTCTTTAGGAATGTTCATTAATGTGGCTTTCGGGCCTAACGCTGTAACACTGATTGTAATAGGGAAAACAAAACTTATTCTAATTGACAATTTGATTGGTGCAATTATCAATGTATCTCTTAATTTACTTCTTATACCAACTATGGGGATCGTTGGTGCAGCTATCGCCTCAACAGTAACACTGGGAACAGTAAATATATTAAAATCTGCACAAATTTTTCACTTCCATAGAATTCACCCTTTTGCAAAAAATTACTTGAAACCCGTGGTATTATCGAGTGTGTTTGTATATTTTATTCATGAGCTTATTAAGATTTTTTGGGGTACTCAACTTAATATCTGGATGTTAATCGCTCTTTGTATATTGTTTTTAGGAGTATTTATAATATCAATGCTAATTACAAATAGTCTTGACAAGGAAGATATTTACTTAACAAAGGCAATATTGAACAAGTTTATACCAATATCTTAACATCCTTATTTATCTTACCAATACCCCTCAACTCTTTTATTTTTTTCATTATTCGTTTCTTTTCTTCTAGACCCTGATATTTTATTTCTCGCTTTGCTAAATTGCCACTGAAGATTTCTTTTAAAACCCTGCCATCCATATCTCTTGGAACCGAGTTATTAAACATGTGCAATATTGTTGGCGCAATATCGAATAACTTCGCTTTTATCTCAAAGTTTTTCTTTATCTCAGGTCCCCATGCAATAAAGGTTCCATTGTACCTATCGTGGTGACCACCAAATCGTTCCCTGAAATCTTTGCCATACCCAACAGTACCGCTCACGGAGTTCACATATTCATCTATTTGAATGACAATATCCGGAGCTGACTCCAGATATTGCCCCTGATATAATTCTTCTCTTCTAATTGCTTTCGCAGGTACTTCTTTTAATCCTTCTATAATTTCTGTTCTCAGCTTCTCATAATCTTCTTTGCTAACTATCCCTTGCGGTTCTCTACCCTTCAAATTTATGTATATAGTACCCCATGTGCCGTAACTGAAAGCTTTAGTTTTATCCCACTGTATGGGAGTTCTTGAAGCATCTTGAGATAACCTCATATATATTGGTCTCAAAAAAGCGAAATTTTTCCAAATCGATCTAAGGATTTTTACAACAGCAGGATTTTTTTGAATTTTAAGGGTATTTTTAACAAATCCAACCGTGGGTACTTTCTTAACTTCTAATAATCCTTTTCTTGCCAACCACTCATTTACCAGAAAAGTTCTTTCATTTGGACCAAAGCCATGGTCCGACACTATGATAATCGTGGTTTTTTCTTCTGCCTTTTCTAATCTATTCATTAATTCGTTCAGATTTTTATCTATGTTCTGATAATGGCTTAAAAGAGTGTCCTTTTGATTCCAAAATGCATGTTGAACCCTGTCCAGTTCGGTCAACACAAAGAATCCAAAGTTCCACTTTTTTTCCAGGAAATGGAAAAGGATTTTGCACTGGTTATCGGTTATTTCTTTATGAATTTCAGAAAGCTTTTTATCACTGAGGCTCCACAATGTAACTATATCTCCAAGGTCACGTTTATAGTCCATTTTATATAATTCCTCTTTTAAGTTTGGAGGATATGTCAGCTTATCTTCAGATAAGCAGAGAACACCAGCAACCATGTATCCATTTATTTTATACGAATAAAGGACATTCGGTGCGTTAAAAACAAATACATCATTCCCATTATTGCTTAAAATATCCCAGATACATTCTTCTTTTTTATTTAATGTTTGATAAACCCGAAAATCATAAGTCCCATATGCTTTTTGTATAAAGCTAAAGACACCTGTTTTTCCGGAGTTCCTGCCGCTAGCCAGACAGTTCCATGCAGGAATCGTTATTGTTGGAATTACACTTTCCAAATTACCGTAACTGCTTTCTGACAACAACTTCTTAAATGCAGGTAGTTTGCCTTCACTTGCCCATTGTTTAATCAAGTCTATGTTTGCGCCATCTAATCCTAGTACTAAAACTCTCATTTTTCCTCTCTAAATCCATATAAATCTCAATAATGGTCTGTATATATGAGGTATTATTAAAACTTTGTATTTGTTAGATTTTTCTGTACTTAAATAACTTTTGAACTCTTATAGATCAGCATCCAGAAAAGCACCGTGCATCGGTTATTGCTTGTTCACTGAAAATTATACTCAAATTCTCAAGAACTAATTCCTATCGAATATATACCTAAAATGAGGTATAACAGCTTGCTGTAAAGTTTAAAAACCGCTTATAAATGTTAATAAAGAGTTATCAAGTTTAAAAAAGGTTAGTTTTTGAACCATACAAAAGTAAGTTTATATATTCGGTGATAAGATATTTGGCGACAACCGCTCGCGACAACCGCTCAAGTGTCTTGACGGTTAATTTAAAATATGGAGGCTAAAAATGAAGAACAAAAATATATTAACGCCACTCATTACGGCAATGTTTATATTAAGCCTGTTCTCTGCGGTGACATCTGCAGATACCCCTAAAGAACAGTACGAAGGAGCAAATGAACAATATTGGAGCTATAAAGAGAAATACGATATGGCAAAAGGAAAATTCGAGGATTCAAAAAAACAATATGAGACGGCGAAACTTAAATTCAGGTCTTCGAAAGCTAACAATTCCATGGATGAACTGGAGAACTATACCAAAGCGTATCTCGAAGATGCAACAGATATAATAATCGCACATCTTAGCATCTTGAAGTATCGGGTTGAAAACCCTGGAAATATCGGAACTATTACTTTCAAAGCTTCTGATAATATAAATAAGCGTGTAACAGAAATAGAGGATATAAGGACAAAAGTACAGCAAGCAGAGACTCCGAAGGAATTTGTAAATTCCGATCAGGAGCTAAGAGATTTATGGGTTAAGATAAAACTCGAAACCAACTATTATAGTGGAATATTGATTAATAACAGAATAGGCCAATTCCTTGTAAAGGTAGATAATGCCTCAGGGAGAATGGACGCTGTAATCCAAAGACTGAAAGATCAAGGTAAGGATACTACTAAACTTGAAGAAGAGGCATCAAGTTTCAATAACCTTGTGAATGAAATAAAAGAGAACCATGAGAGTACCCTTGACTTATATGCGAATCATAAAGGATTTGATTCTAATGGCATGGTAATTAATAATCAGGATGCACAGACCTTTATACAGCAATCTAATAACTTGCAAAGAGACACATTCAAAAAACTTAAAGATGCTAATCAACAATTACGAGACTTTTTCCAGGACTCCAAAAAACTAATTGACGAAAAAATGGAAGTTAAAGGAAAGGGCACTCTGACAGCTAATGGCAATGGCAATGCGACAATTAAAGGAGATGTGACTGTAACTCTTTCAGCAGATGGTAGTTTACTCGTTTCGAAGAATGCTGTAGTCTCAACCGATGGTAAAGGGATTAAAGAGATTATCGACGATGATACTATCAAATACCAGGGATTCGGCTCTGCAACAATCTCAGGCGAAAATATCAGAGTTGAAGTGTCAGGCAATAGTATTAATCTTATAGCCACCGGCAGGGGATCAGCAGTTCTAAAAGGTAGTGGAACATACCACACGGATAAGGATTTCTCTGTAAGTGGTGAGTGGAAGAAGGAAGGAAAAATATGAGAGGTATTTATATATTGTTAGTGCTTGTGGTCGCAGCCGCAGCATTAGGTTGCATAAGTCAAAAACAACCCAAATCTACTGTAACTCCTGCATCTCCAGCGGGAACCCCGGTTCCTTCTCCTGTATCCCCCGGAGAGACCCTAGTTCCTTCTGGTAGTATTCCAGAGAATGATCAATCTGGACTTGAGAGTGATATCTTGCAGATAGATTCGATGCTTAATGAATCAAGTATAGATATTTCCTTTTCCCAGGTGGACGCATCTACATTCACCTGATTTTTTATATTTTACCTTTTTACGTTTTTATTTATTATAATCTAAAAGAAATCCCATTCGGTTTCATTATGTATAGATACATAATTATGTTATATACAAAATATATTTATACTAGAAAATGATAGTATTATCATGATGATTATAGGTCTAAAAAATGAGAAGAGTAAGTCAAATTATTATGTTGTTAATCTGTTCGTCATTAATTGGGCCGATATATGCTGAACAGAGTTTAAAACCGCATGTTATCGAAATGAATAAATTTTTACGATCGAGTAACATAGAACTATCAGCAGTTAACTCAGGATATGCAGAAGATAGGCTTTCACACGTTAAAGTTGCTTCTGTTTACGAGAGAATTACAGATGGCACATACTTAATAAACAGGAATACAACCGAAGTATCTTCGATGCTTTATGAGACAAAAACAGATTTTATATTTAGAGGATGGTGGAGATTTCACCCAGCTCCTGAATCTTTGACAGATTCAACAGGTTTTTTTAACTCCGAGCAACTTGCAGAAGCTAAAGAGATAGGCTATACATATGAAGATTTAAAGAATGCGACGTCTGAAATTAAAAAAGAGAAACCTGATATAATATTCGCTGGGGCGGTTGGCGCACAATTCCTCGATTCGGAAAAAGACAGAAACCCGATGACTGGAGAAATTTTAAACAGGGACAAAACATGGACTATGGCATTAAATCCTCAGAAATGGGGCATAAATGTATCTAAAGAGGAGTTCTTGCAGGAATTTGGCAGCAAACATTCCGGATACAGTGTCAATGGCCCATTTTTTTATCCAGATATAACGAACCCCGACTTTCAGAATCTTCTTTTGAGCTGGGTGGAAAAACAGATAGATTCGGGAGTTGATGCGATCTGGATTGATTTATTATATACACAGGCAGATATGTTTAACGATTATGCTACTAAAAATCCAAGTGTAGCAGAAAACGCCCGAAAAGCATCTGCAGATTCTTATGAAGCAGCCTCGAAGATAATTGACGAAGTACACGTGTATGGATATTCCAAATATGGAAAATATATTTATGTCGGAACCTGGGCATATCCTGCGGTTTCTTTGCCATACGTTAAGCCGGATTTAGATTTTGTAACCCTAACCGTACCGCAGGAAGAAATTCTATTCGTGGAATTCGATAGCAAGGCATGGGACAAGAAAATCACAGATGTAAGTTCGAATTTTGGAAGCATCCCGATTCTTGTCCTCCTTGATTGGGCTTCAGGAACAAATACCAGCTTAGGGATTTTTAGTCAAACATTAACCTCAGAACAGCAAAAAGAATTTTTGAAGCGAGCAGATGATTTTTTCACGAAGAAGGGCATAATATTTGTGTATCCTTTACATGGTGGGTATATGGGTGATGGTGCAAAGATACTTTCATTTGGAAAGTTCCCAATATACGATTCACTTGCCCAAGAGTTCCAGACTTATGATACAATAAAAGAACTTGCACAGAATAAGTCGAAGATGATTACCTTATCAATGGCAGTCAAAAATTCCTAATTTCTGACGGGATAAAATTCCCCTTTTTACAAATTTGTAGAAAAACAGGATTGTGAACTATGCTGGAAATGGAGGAATAGTTAATTTAATTATTCGGAGCTAACTCATGTTCCAGAAAGAGGACCGGTTGTGTTCCAAATTCCATACTCTCTAACTCCTGTTCTGAAGAAATGTAGTCCAACTGCAACTCATCACTCATTCCTATTTTTGCTGTATCCATTGTTTTTATCGATGGAACATCGTCCTTTCTGGAATAAGAGTCAAGTGGTTCAATCCTCGGGTAGTAGTCAAATCCTTCAGTATTAATTTTATAGTATGTATCTCCTATTCCATTACTATCTGAGTCCTTTCCCAAATAATCACTCCAATAGTTACCCAAATGGTCCTTATATATTGTACCGTTGTAAATAT